>Ga0079997_111807_pt1 | contig 51718 bp, 47 predicted proteins | sample PerSpoCPS_CMetaG_FD_69200 | JGI IMG/M metagenome (GOLD analysis project Ga0079997, IMG submission 69200) | Archaeal communities from Yellowstone National Park, Wyoming, USA - Perpetual Spouter C (PS_C) MetaG (SPADES assembly) (version 2) | ecosystem: Environmental > Aquatic > Thermal springs >... | reverse complement strand
AATTTCGTCGGGCAACTCAATCGTCAGTGTCTTCGGCATGATGGCTCACTCCCTGCGCGCTGGCTGGCTTTCACTTCAGCAACCTCACAAAGCCAGCCTGTTCAAAGTGGACATCGCTGGTGAGGGCTTCATTGATGCCTCGCTTTTGCATGACGACGAAACTGGCGCAATCTACCAGTGACCAAGTTTTGTCAGGACGACGCTGAAACAAGTCCCATGCCTCCGCATCCAAACTGGGGTCAATGTGAACAACTTTCACGATGGGAGAGGCTTTCAAGTCGTTGATGAACCCGACGATGGTGCTATGGGGCAACCTAAGTCTGAATAAGAGCAAACTCACCAATTCCGCCAGCACATAGTTGGTCGTGACGACAACCCCTTGTCGCTGCTTGATGTCATCATAAATTTGCGTCGCAAGGGCGTGAAAGGGTTGGCGTGGGTCAACCAAGTTCGCCCAACCTGCCGTGTCGCCGAAGATTTTACGCATCGTCGGGTTCACCCCTCACCTTCCGCATCAACGCCTCGCCCAACAGTTCATCGTGTCGCTCACCCCAACCAATGACACCCGTGTCAATAGCACCGATCCATTTTTCCAGCGGGTCGTTAAGAACTTGGTCGGCTTGGAAGACAACCCAATCGGCAGCGATGCGTTCGGGCGTCATTTTCCACTTCTCCGCCAACTTTTGTAGCCCCTCGTAAATTTCGTCAGGCAATTCAATCGTCAGCGTCTTCGGCATAACCGCTCACCTCGCTTTGCCATGACGCCGAAAATTTCACGCATCATCTGGTTCGCCCCTCACCTTCTTCATCAAAGCCTCGCCCAACAATTCGTCGTGTCGTTCGCCCCAACCGATAACGCCCGTGTCAATCGCACCGATGATTTCTTCCAGCGGGTCGTTAAGAACTTGGTCGGCTTGGAAGACAACCCAATCGGCAGCGATGCGTTCGGGCGTCGTTTTCCACTTCTCCGCCAACTTTTGTAGCCCCTCGTAAATTTCGTCAGGCAACTCAATCGTCAGCGTCTTCGGCATAACCGCTCACCTCACCCATGATTTTGGCGCTTCGCTAACCCTTGCGCTTCAACCGCCGATGCGGGTGCGCATCGCAAACATCAGCAGGAAAACGATGGCGAGCAAATAAAGCAGCCACGAGGCTTCCCGATGGCGGCGAGTGACTAATTTGAGCAGGGCGTAACTGATGAAACCTGCCCCGATGCCGTCGGCGATGCTGAAGCCGAAAGGGATGAGGGCTATCGTCAGAAAGGCAGGGAAGGCTTCCGTCAAGTCATCCCAACGGATATGACGGACGCTTGCCATCATGAACGCCCCGACAGCGATGAGGGCGGGAGCGATAAGCGGATGACCCGCCACTTTCCCGAACATCACCGTCGCACTAAGGGTCGCCACCAGCGGGCTGAAGAACAAACCCAAAAGCATCAACACACCCGTCACTAACGCTGTCAACCCCGTCCGTCCACCTGCTTGAACGCCCGTCGCACTTTCAATGTAAGCCGTGACAGTGGAACTGCCGAGCAATCCCGCCAGCGTCGTCCCGACGGCATCGCTGAAGAGGGCTTCGCGGGCGCGAGGCAATTTACCGTTGCGCAGCAAACCCGCTTGCGCGCTGACGCCGATGAGGGTGCCAACGGTGTCAAAGACATCCAGCAAAAACAGGATGAGCACGACGATGACGCTTTGAAAACCCAAAGCGAGCAAGGGGGCGAAATCCAGTTTGAACGCCGTCGGCGCCAATGACGGCGGGAGGGCGAGAATGCCCTGAAACTTCGTCACACCCAACGCTATGCCCAGTAAGCCCGATGCCAGCAAACCCAACAAGATGGCAGCGCGAACGCCCATCGCTAAAAGGCACAAAGTCACCAGCAAACCAAATAGGCAAGTGAGGGTGGGTTTGCTGGCTAAGGTGGTGTGGGCGAGGGTGAGCAAGGTGGCATCGCTGGCGACGATGATCCCGCCCCACTCCAGACCGATGAGGGTGATGAACAATCCGATGCCGACGGCGATGGCGTGCTTGAGGGATTCAGGGATAGCGTCAATGATGGCTTCCCGAAAGCCGACACCTGAAAGCAAGAGGAACAGCACGCCTGAAAGGAAGACGCAGGCTAAACCTGCCTGCCAAGGCAATCCCAATCCGCCAGGAGCGGTGCTGCAAACCCAAAAGGCGAAAATGGCATTGTGCCCCATGCCCGGCGCGCAAGCGATAGGGTAGTTGGCGAGGAACGCCATCAAGATGGACGGGATGGCAGAGACGAGGCAAGTCGCCACCATCACCGCCCCTTCGTCCATCCCCGCTGCCTTCAAGATGACAGGGTTGACGAGGATGATGTAGCACATCGTCAGGAAAGTCGTGACACCCGCCAAAATTTCCGTGCGGACGTCGGTGCCGTGTTCGCGCAGTTGAAAGCGTCGGTCTAACCAATCGGCGATCGTCTGGGCACTCAAAGTCATGGCGCATCCCCCCACGCAAAACTTTCTGAGACACGAATGTCGTCACCGCCATAAAATCTGCCAGCGGAGGCGATGAATGTCGTGGCGCGTTGCCGTTGCCTTTCGGGATGGCGTTGGGCTTACAACGCAGCGGCGTGGCTTTTGTCGCCCGCTTTCGTCGCTTATGGGCTGCAACGCGTCCGCAACGGGACGCGGGCGACCGCCCTTTACGACTGGACGGGGCGCTACCCGATGGCGTGGCGGTCGGCAGCAGGTTCGCCGCGCTTTTGGGTTCATGCCGTTTCTGTCGGGGAGGTTGTCGCCGCCAGCAGCATCGTTGCGGCTTTGCGCCGCCGTTTTCCTGATGCGTGGGTTTTGGTCACAACGGTCACAGAAACGGGAATGCAAACGGCTCGCCAACGCATCCTTGATGCCAACGCTTTCGCTTTTTTGCCCTTTGACCTGATGCCGTTCCCGCAATGGGCGATGGAGCGGGTTCGCCCCGATGCCCTCATCCTGACGGAGACGGAACTTTGGGGCAACCTGATGCACGCCGCCAAAGAAATTGGGGCAAAAGTCATTTTGGTCAATGGTCGCATCTCCGACGCCACTTTTGCGAGGGCGCAAACGCCGTTGGGCAAAGCGGTTTACGGTTGGCTGCTGAGCCACCTTGATTTGTGCCTGATGCGCAGCGAATTGGACGCCGAGCGGTTGCGCCAATTGGGCGTCCCGCCTGACCGACTGCGAATGGCAGGCGATGTCAAGTTAGACCAGCCGCAGGTGTGGTTGAGCGAAACCGAGCGGGAGCGATGGCGATTGGAGTTGGGGTTGATCACTATCGGCACCGCGCCACCTTTGCTGTTCATTGCAGGCAGCACCCACGAGGGCGAGGAGGTCATCGTGTTGCGCGCTTATCAACGGTTGCTGCCTTATCTGCCGCAACTTCGCTTGCTCCTTGCGCCCCGTCATTTGGAGCGAGTGGAACGGGTGATGGCAGCCGTGCGGGAAGCGGGCTTGACGCCCGTGCGTCGCTCGCTTTGCGCGGGCAAACCCTTGCGGTCCAACGAAGTCATCGTGCTGGACACCGTTGGCGAACTGGCGAAACTTTATGGCTTGGCGGCGGTGGCGTTTGTCGGTGGCAGTTTGATCCCGCGTGGCGGGCACAACATCATGGAACCCGTCTTGCACGGCGTCCCTGTCTTGTTCGGTCCGCATGTGGACAATTTCCGACCGCATGCGGAGTTGCTGCAGCGCGAGGGCATCGGGTTTTTGGTGCGGGACGAAAACGAGTTGGCGCAGACATCGTGGAAGTTGCTGAGTTCCGAGCCGTTGCGGCGAGCCATCGCTTGGCAAGCGGAGCAATTGCTTTCGCGCCATCGGGGCGTCGCCGAACGAGTTGCCGAGGCAATCGCCCAACTGCTTTCTCCCGACCGAGGCACCACGCCTTGACACTTTTGACACCGAGGTGCGAGCCATGCAAGTGATTTTCGCTGGCGGATGGCGAGGGCGATGGGAAGGATGGCTGAAGACGCTTGGTCAAGGGCAAGTGCAAGGTTGCAGGTATGCAAGCGTGCAGGCATGCAAGCGCGCAAGGAGTCAAGAGGGCAAAGTTGAGGGTGATTGGGAAGAGTTTTCTCCGTCGTTGCCGATGCGGATGGCGACGGCGATGCGGGATGGGATTTGGCTGATGGTGCGGCTGCGCAACGCGTTGCGACCGCTGCCGACCGTTCGGCTGACCGTGCCTGTCATCAGTGTCGGCAACATCACAGCGGGCGGGACGGGCAAGACACCACTAACGCAATGGCTTTGTCACCGCTTGCGGGAAAGCGATCAAAGTCCCGCGCTCCTAACGCCCTTGACAGCGTGGCAGGATGAAACGCAGGAACATGTCCGCTTCGGCATCAGTGTTTACGCTGGTCGGGATCGGGTGACGAACGCGAAGCGGGCGATCAACGATGGGGCGACGGTCATCGTGTTGGACGACGGCTTTCAATATCGGCGATTGCACCGTGATTTGGACATCGTTTTGTGGGATGCGACGGCTTGGCTGCATCCTGCCAACCCGTTGTTGCGCGAGCCGTTGACGGGATTGCAGCGAGCCGACGCCATCGTCCTCAGCAAAGCCGATGCGTTGGACGAAAGGCAACAACGAATTCTTTGCGAGCGTTTGAGTGAGTGGGCAGCGGGCGGGAAGGTTGTCGCTGCTTTCGGTTACGAACCGTCAAAGGTTCAGGCGTGGCGTGAGGGGCAAATGGAGGCGGTGACGGGTAAGCGGGTCGTCCTTGCGACAGGCATCGGCAACCCGTTCTATTTCGCCCTGACGGCAAAGCGGGCGGGTTACGAAGTGAGGGCACTCGTTTGCTTTCCCGACCATCATCGGTTCACGCCCGCCGATGCGGCGTTGGTTACCGAGATTGCCCGCCATCAGCGAGCCGAGGGGGTGCTGACGACCCGCAAGGATGCGTGGAAGTGGCAGGCAGTTTGGCAAGACGAGTTTCCGTTGCTGATTTTGTCGGTGCGGTTGAAGTGGCTTTGGGGAGAAGAGGCACTTTGGCAGCGAGTGAGCGCGGCGCTTTCCCGCCATGCCTTGCAAGCGTCGGAGGCATAAAGCGCCATGCGTTACCTTGCCGAGCGGTTGCTTCTCAAAGGGCTAGCGGCGTTGGTGTCGGTGACGACATGGGAGCGGTTGCCGACATTGGCGAAACTGTTGGGGCGATGGCTTTGGCTTTCGTTCCCGAAGCGCCGAGCCATCACCCTTGACAACTTACGATGGGCGTTAAAATGCGATGAGACGACGGCGAAGAAGTTGGCGCAGGGCGTTTTCCACCATGTCGCCTTGACGGCGTTGGAATTTTTGCGGATGGGCATAGCGCCTAAGGAAGCCCTCGCAAAGGTGCGCTTGCGAGGGTTGGAGGCGGCGAAAGAGGCGTGGCAACAGAAGGGCGGGCTGATTTTGGTGACGGGGCATCTGGGCAACTTTGAACTTTTGGGGGCGAGGTTGGCACAAGAGTTTCCCCTTTGGGTCGTCGCCCGCCCCCAAAGCCCAGCGGTTTGGCAAGCCATCCGAAGCATCCGCGAGAAAGTTGGGATGCGCGTCCTTGACAAATTCGGTTCAGTGCGAGAAGCCTTGCGGATTTTGCGGAAAGGGGAGGTGTTAGGGTTGCTGGCAGACCAGCATGCGGGGGATGGGACGGGAACGCTGATCCTTCCTTTCTTCGGGCGACCCGCTGCCGTCTTCAAAACGCCTGCCCTTTTGGCAGCCCGCACGAAGGCGCCGCTGGTGTTTTGCTACGATGTCCGATTAACCGATGGAAGCCACGAAGGCGTCCTCCTTCCGCCCCGTTGGGTCGGCGAGGACGAGGTAGAGGAAGCGACAGAGTGGTTTTGCCGCCAATTAGAACGAGCCATCTTGCGAGCACCTGAGCAGTGGTGGTGGCTGCATGACCGATGGAAAGTTGCCCGCTCCAAGTGAGTGGGACGAGCAAGGGGGAATGAGTGCCGTGACCGAATTCCAGCGTCGTTTGGAGCAAATCATTGACACTTTGCGACGATGTGGGGAGTGCGAGGCGATGGTGGAGCGATTGGCGGCTGCTATCACCGCTTGCCTGAAAGCGGGCAACAAAGTCGTTTGCTTCGGCAACGGGGGGAGCGCGGCGGAAGCCTTACATTTTGCGGCGGAGTTGACGGGGCGATTTCAAAAAGAACGAAAAGGGTTGGCTGCCATCGCTTTGAACGCCGATGTGGCAGCGATCACTGCCATCGGAAACGATTACGGCTTTGAGCGAGTGTTTGAGCGACAGGTGGAAGCGTTAGTGAAAGCGGGCGATGTCGTCATCGGGCTGAGCACCAGCGGGACATCGCCGAATGTCTTGCGGGGATTGGAAAAGGCGAAAGGGCAAGGGGCGATGACGGCATTGCTGACCAGCCTGCGTTGCCCCCAATCCCCGACCTTCGTGGATTTCTGCATCGCCGTGCCGACCCACGACACCGCCATCGCCCAAGAGGCGCATTTGGTCATCTTGCATTGGCTTTGTGGGCGGATAGAATCGGAGTTGACGACGGCAAAATCATGACGCATAATTGATGCCGCCGAAGGGAAGGCATGAGGCAACCCCTTGAGACGAGGACGCGGGGTAGAGCAGCCAGGTAGCTCGCCGGGCTCATAACCCGGAGGTCGCGGGTTCAAATCCCGCCCCCGCAACCAATGCCATCATCCAGCCATTTGGGAATTTTTTCTGACCGAGACAACCCTTCCGCTCCCCGCCTGTCTCCCTTTCTGGCGAGTTGCCTTGCTCACTCCACCTTGCCAACCTGCATGTCTCTGCCACCTAATTTCTTTGCGGGGATGAAGATGCGCTACAATCAAAGCGTGACAAGGAGGTGACAAGGATGGGTCGCGCAGGTTGGCTTCTTTTTTTGTCGGTTGCCATGACCATCACTGCGACGGCTTCTGCGCCGTCGCCCGATGCCGCTAAAAAGTTGCTGGAGAGTGTCGCGCATCGCTACCAGAATGCCAAGACCCTGATCCTGTCGGGGATGATGATTAACACGAGCAAATCGCCCCAGCAGGAATTTTCCGTCACGACCCGCTTCACCCTACACGCCCAACGCCCCAACCGCATGCGCTTGGTGATGGAAACGACGCTCCCCGAAGGCATCAAGCAGCGGCAAACTATCGTTTCCGACGGGAAATTCACCTTCACTGAGTTTCCCCAATTTAAGCAAGTGCTCAAGCGTCCCCTAACGCCTGAAGGCAAAGTCCCTCAGCAAGTGCCCTTTGGCGATGTCTTTGAAGTGGACAATTTGCTCAAGCGGGTGAAAGAAGCGCAAATCGTCGGAGAAGAGACGGTGCAAGGGCGACGGGCAAAAGTCGTGAAAGTGACGACAGACGACGGCACCACTGTCCGCTTTTGGATCGCCGACAACATCCTCTGGCAAACGCAAGCGGTGATAGAAGGGAAGCGCCTCGGTTCTCTCATGGGTTCTGACCCCCAAAAGCCCAACCCCTTCGCCGAAGCGATGAAGCAAACGACCATGACCATCACGGTGAAGTTTGAGCGGGTGACATTCAATGTGCCCATCCCTGCCAGCACTTTCACCTACAAACCGCCTGAAGGGTTTAAGGTCGTGGAGAAACTGGAATTCCCATCAACCCCGACGATGCCCCCATCGCCTACCCCTAAACCGTGAGTTCCTGCAAGATAGCGCTGACGGAGCGATTCTCGTGGATATTGCGGATGGCTTTCGCCAACAGGGGGGCGACCGAAAGCACCGTGATTTTGGGCAACCGCTTTTCAGGGGGCAAGGGGATAGTGTCGGTGACGACCAGTTCTTTGATGGGCGACGCCCGCAAGCGCTCTATGGCAGGACCTGAAAGGACAGGATGGGTGCAACAGGCGTAAACTTCCGTCGCCCCTTCATCCATCAACGCCGCTGCCGCTTGCGTGATCGTGCCAGCGGTGTCCACGATGTCGTCCACTAAGATGGCTCGTTTGCCCTTGACATTGCCGATGATGGCGACCATCTCGCTCTTGTTGGCGTCGGGACGATGCTTGGCGAAAATGGCTAAGCCTGCTTGAAGCATGTGGGCGAACAGGGTCGCCCGCTCCACTCCACCGACATCAGGCGAGACGACGACGACATCATCAGCAAATAAACCCTTTGACCGCAAATATTGTGCCAACAGCGGTCCTGCAGGCAAGTTGTCCACGGGGATGTCAAAGAAGCCCTGAATTTGCCCAGCATGCAAGTCAATGGAAAAAATCCGATCCGCCCCTGCCACCGTCAGCAGGTTGGCGACCAGTTTGGCAGAGATCGGCTCACGGGGGCGGACTTTGCGATCCTGACGGGCATAACCGTAGTAAGGGATGACCGCCACGACTCGCGCCGCCGACGCCCGCTTAAAAGCGTCAATCATCACCAAAAGTTCCATCAGGTTCTCATTGACGGGTGGGCAAGTGGGTTGGATGATGAAGACATCCGTCCCCCGCACATTCTCGCGGATTTGCACCCGAACTTCTCCGTCACTGAAGCGGGTGACTAGCAAATCGCCTAAAGGGACATTCAACGCTTGGGCGACGGCTTGGGCGAGGGCAGGGTTAGCATTGCCTGAAAACAGTTTCAAATCCTCTGGCATCCCGTTCGCAACCCCCTCTTGTGCCTTTGGGTATTAGCGCCGCCGTTATGATAGCACGCAAGGCAGCGCCTGTCTCACTGCCGCCCTTTCGCCGACCCTTTCCGTTGGTGATGGGCGTGGCATAATAAAGGCGACAACTCCTTCATGCACCGTTTTGGTTGACGACGATGGCGGGCGTAGCTCAGGGGTCAGAGCGTCAGGCTGTGGCCCTGAAGGTCGCGGGTTCAAATCCCGCCGCTCGCCCCAAATTGTCACCCCGAAAAAGTCAAGCGCCCGTAGCTCAGCCTGGAGAGAGCCGGGGAGTTCTAATCCCTGGGTCGGGGGTTCAAATCCCTCCGGGCGCACCATCAACATCCTTTGCTCTCGGTGATTTCCCGCCATTTTTCAACGCACAACTCTTTTCCCCTATGCGCGCGGGATTTTTTGCGTCGCTTCCTGCCACTTCCATGTTGCGGCACAAAAGAAGGAACCGCTGTAGGATAAGTCAATGGAAGAAGCCGTTCCCTAATCCCCGCAGGCATAAGGGGCATGGTTGTAGCGGAAGGGTGGTGGAGGCGGCGGGATTTGAACCCGCGACCTCTGGAGTGCGATTCCAGCGCTCTCCCTCTGAGCTACGCCCCCACCTTTCGGCGGCAAAAATTATAGCCGACCGACCCCGTTCAAGCAATCCTTCCCCTGTGCAACAATTGAAGCGCCGCAAAAACTTTGCAAGTGGGGTGTCGGCGATGTTGGCTCGGCATTTGGTTCTTGCATGCTTCATCGCAGCGATAGGAGGGAAGGCGATGGCAAGCATCGTGCTGGCGGAAAAGGGCAAAAGTTCTTATCGCATCGTCGTCGCTGCCGACGCACTCCCTTCGGAGCGTTACGCCGCCGAAGAGTTGCAGCGTTACCTAAACCGCATCAGCGGCGTCCAATTACCCATCGTGACGGACGACCAACCGATGACCGACCGCGAAATTTTGCTGGGCGATAACGCCCACTTGCGCCGTCTGGGATTGCGCCTTGACTTCGGCAAGTTGGGCACGGACGGGTTCACCCTTCGCACCCATCATCGTCACCTCATCATCGCGGGCGGGAAACCTCGTGGGACGCTCTATGGCGTTTATGCCCTGCTGGAAGAGAAACTGGGCGTCCGATGGTTCACGCCCGAAGTGGAGTTCGTCCCAAAGATGGAACGGGTGGAGTTGCCGACGCTCAACGAGACGCAAGTGCCTGCGTTGGAATATCGCGAGGTGTTTTGGACGGAGATGCTGCGGGACGCCGATTTCGCCGCCCGCCACCGCCTCAACGGGCACCATTACCGCTTGACGGACAAACATGGTGGGCGCGCCGTCGTCTTTTACCCCTTCGTCCACAGTTTTGACTTGCTCATCCCGCGAGAGGTTTGCGAACAACGCCCTGAATTTTGGCCGATGGTCGGTGGCAAACGGGTGAGCGGCTATGTGCAGCGGTGCCTGTCCAATCCCGATTTGGTGAAGTTGGCGATTGAGCGGGTGAGTCAATGGCTCAAGGAACATCCCGAAGCGACTATCATTGACATCTCGCAAAACGACACGGGCAATTGGTGTCAGTGCCCCCAATGCAAGGCGTTGGACGACGCAGAAGGAAGCCCTTCGGCGTCCATCCTCAAGTTCGTCAACACGATTGCGGAAGCCATTGACTCCCACATCCGCTTTGAGACGCTGGCTTACCAATATAGCCGCAAGCCGCCCAAGACCATCCGACCGCGCCCCAATGTCATCATCCGCTTGTGCTCCATTGAATGTTGCTTTTCCCATCCGCTGGAAAGTTGTCCGTCGGAGGAAAATCGGCGCTTCCGCGAAGACATCCGAGCGTGGCAACTCGTTGCGCCCGTGCTGTATGTTTGGGACTACACGACCAACTTCGCCCATTACCTTCAGCCTTTCCCCAACTTTGAAGTGCTCCAAGCGAATGTGCAATTTTTCGTTCGGCACGGCGTGAAGGGACTTTTTGAGCAGGGCAACTATTCGCCCGGTGGCAATGGCGAAATGGCACCGCTGCGGGCGTATGTTTTGGCGAAGTTGCTTTGGAACCCTGACACCGATGTCCGACGGCACATTGACGAATTCCTGCAAGGTTACTACGGCAAGGCAGCGGGAGCGATTCGCGCCTACATGCAACTGCTGCATCGGCAGGTGCGGGAGAAAGGTTCCCACGCCCACATTTTTGAGCCGCCGACCGTGCCCCACCTGAACGACAGCGCTTTTTTGGATGCCGCCGAACGGCTTTTTGACGAAGCGGAACGATTGGCGGAGAGCGACGAAATCCGCTTTCGCGTTCAAGTGGCTCGGCTGCCGATTTGGTATGTCAAACTGGCGACGAATCGGGTGACGGGTGATGAGCGCGCTGACTTGCTCCGCAAGTTCCTTGCCGTCGCCCGCAAGGCGGGCATCACCCACATCAGCGAAGGACGAAGTTTGGACGATTGGGCGAAGAAGATGGGGGCAGAGTAGGTCGCTCCGACGGTTGCCTCAAAACCTGCAGGAAAAGCGCAACGAGGTGATGGGAAATTGGCAGTGACGGATGAACGGTTGCGCCGCATGGAAGAAATCGCCCGTAAACGGCAGTTTGGGTTGCGGGTCGTCTTGGAGGACTTGGAGAACCCGCGCAACATCTCCGCCATTTGTCGCGTCTGCGACGCCTTCGGCGTTCAATTCCTGCATGTCATCCATCGGGGCATCAAGCCCATCGTCTTGGACAAGCGGGCGTCGGCAGGAAGCCATCAATGGCTGACGGTCATCCAGCACCCGTCCATTGAAGATTGCCTGAACGAGTTGCGGTCAATGGGCTTTCGCGTCTACGCAACCCATGTGGATGCAACGGCGAAAGAGTTCACGCAGGTGGATTACACGGGGCGCGTCGCCGTCGTGTTGGGCAACGAGGGGCACGGCGTTTCGGAGACGGCGCGTCAACTCGCCGACGAACGCATCGTCATCCCGCAAATCGGTTTCGTCAACAGCCTGAATGTGGCGACAGCGACTGCCATCATCCTCGCCGAAGCCTTCCGCCAACGCCGCGCCGCTGGGCTTTACGACACACCCGAATTGAGCGAAAGCGAGCGAAATGAACTTATCCGCCAATGGTTGGAGCGGGAGAAAGTCATGGCGCCTTCGCGGGATTGACGCCTTCGGCAAGATACACGCAACGCCCTGCCACCATCGTCATCATCGCTTCCTTCCCTTCATGCAGCAACGCTTCCAACGGTTCCCGCTTCTCAGCGCCGACGGCAAAAACGGTCAAGTCCGCCGCTTTGCCGATTTGCAGCGAACCAATCAGTTGCTCCATGCCCAACGCAGTGGCGGCGTCCAATGTGACCATCCGAAGCCAGCGTTCGGGGGGCAAAGTGGGGTAGAGCGAGGGATGGGTTTCGCCCAAACGCAAAGCGAAGCGAATTTCGTCCAAAGGGCTCAAAGTTTCAACGCTCGCCAAGCCATCCGTCGCCAAGCAGACTTGAACACCCGCCGCCAGCATCTTCGCCAGCGGCATCACGCCGACTTGCAAGTTGGCGTTGGAACGGGGGCAATGGGCAACCCAAACCTTGCGCCTTGCCAGCAACGCAATGTCGGCATCGTCCACCTGAACGCAATGGATGAGCAAAACGCCTTCGTTCAAAATGCCGAGCCAGTCAAGGTAGCGGACGGGCGACAAACCTGTCGGCACCTTTTGCAACGCTTGGGCGATAGGCAAATGTGCCCAAACGCCTTCCCGTCGCTCTATCAATGCCCGTTCGTCGGACGATTCGGCAACATGGACGCTGAAAGGCAAGCGACGCTGCGACGCCAGTTGCCACGCCCATTGCAACGCTGTCGGCGTGACGGTGTAGGGCGCATGAGCCATGATGCCGAGGCGAATCAGTTCGCCCGTCGGCGCGTCGTTCAGCCAAGCGAGGAACGCCCGCCATCGCTCGTCCTGCTCTTCTTCGCGCGGGCAGATGAGTTCCTTGAAGACGACCCCCCGCAAACTGATTTCGCGCAACGCCGTCAAGGTGGCGCCGCGGAAGGACGAATCGCCGACGCAGGTGACGCCGAACCGCAAAAGCGTCGCCGCGCCATTGCGAGCGGCGGAAAGGGCGTCGTCCCAAGTTTGCTGGCGCACCAAATCGCGCATCCCTTTCATCCAATCGGCAAAAGGTTGGGAACGGACCGGGGACGGAAGTGTCGTCGGTGCCGTGCACGATGAGGGTTGCACCGTCGTAGCGCAAAATTTCCCGCAAAGGTTCCACTTGCTGGGCATCTTCGTAGAAGGCTTTGCTGATTTTCCAACCGCCCATGTCCCAGTAGCCTTGCGTCTCCATTTGCTGGCGGATGGGCTCGCCCCATCGGCTGGTGAACAGTTCTTTGAGGTCGCCGACGGCAGCCCAAAGGACGAGGGCTTTGACGCGCCCGTCCCGCGCCGCAGCGCAAGCGGCAACGCAACCACCCAAACTCAAACCGATTAAGCCAATGCGTTCAGCGTCCACATGAGGTTGCTGACGAAGGAATTGGAGCGCCGCTAAAGCATCAGCAATTTCGCCACTGACGGTCACCTGCTCAAAATCGCCTTCGCTTTCGCCTGAGCCGCGAAAGTCAAAGCGAAGCACGGCGATGCCGTGCTGAACGAAATGGCGGGCTGCCTTGACGAAGAGCCGATGGGCTTCAATGCGGTTGCCTGTAAAGCCGTGACACATCGCCACCGCTGGCACTTTTTTGCCCGCATCGTTGATGCCGTCGGGAAGGTGCAACATCCCGTAAACCCGTTGCCCTTGCACTTCAAATTGCACGAATTGCTCTGGCACGCTTCGTCACCTCGCCATCTAAGGTCGCTTCAGCGCTACATTTTGGCGGGTGATGAACGATGGCGGACAAAGTGGTCGTCGCCGTCGCACAGGTCAACCCACAACTGGCGAAAGTCGCCAACAATTTGGCGGTGGTGGAAGCGTGGGCGGAAAGGGCAGCGGACGAAGGCGCTCAACTCGTCGTCTTCCCCGAATGCGCCTTGACGGGCTATTGCTTTGAGAGCCGAAAAGAAGCGATGGAAGTCGCCGAGCCAGCGGATGGCAAGAACACACGGCAGTTGGCGCAACTTTGCGCATCCCGAAATCTTTGGCTTGTTGTCGGGACACTGGAGCGGGATGGCGACCGCCTGTTCAACGCCGCACTGCTCATCGCTCCCGACGGCTTGCACGCTGTTTATCGCAAGGTGCATTTGCCTTGCATGGGCGTGGACCGTTTCGCCGATGCGGGTGACCGCCCTTTTCAAGTGCACGAAACGCCCGTCGGGCGAATCGGCTTGCACATTTGCTACGATGCGGCGTTCCCTGAGGCGGCGCGGGTGATGGCGTTGGACGGGGCGGAGATTTTGTGCCTGCCGACCAATTGGGCGGAAGGGGCTCGTCCCATCGCCGAAGTCATTCCACGAGCGCGGGCGTTGGAAAACCGCATCTATTTCGTCGCCGCCAACCGCATCGGCGAAGAAGGCGGGTTTCGTTTCATCGGCATGAGCCAGATTGCAGCGCCGTCGGGAGCGTGGCTGGCATATTCGCCTGAACCCGTTGAGGTGCTTTTGGTGGCGGAGTTGGATTTGCGGGAAGCCCGAAGAAAGCGCTTGGTGCATGTGCCGGGGCGCTATGAGGTAGACCGCATCGGCGACCGACGCCCAGATTTTTATCGGCGGTTGGTGCAGGGGTGAGGGGCAATTTGCGTCGCCTGTCGTTCGGTCTTGACGCCTTGCGCTTTTCCCCTTAAAATTGCTGCGACCCAATCATCATGTGAGGAGGTTGATGAGCGATGCGTTGGCGTGGCGTCGTTTGTGGGTTGATGGTGATGATGGCGATGTCGGTCGGACTGGGGCAGCAAATCGGACCGAGGTTCTTAGACCGCTCCTTCCAGCGCCCTGGCGCCCGTGCCTTGGGGATGGGCGGGGCGTATCTTCTGGCGACGGATGATGCCACCGCTGTCGCTTGGAACCCCGCCGCTTTAGTCAATGTCAAACGCTTCACCCTTCCCATTGAAGTGGCGGGGCGCGCCAAAAACTTCCGCGTCCAAGACATCCGCGACTTGATTGACGACCTTAAGACCATCCGAGATAGGATCAATGCCAATCCCAACGACATCCAGCAAGTCGCTCAACTGGTAGCCAATGCTATCTTAGAGGTGCGGGATTTCAGTATCCGCAGTGGTGCTGTCCCGCAAGGCTCGCCAGCAACTCTGACGGGTGCGTTAGCACCCGTTGCTGGCTTAACCTTCGGCGCTTATGGGTTAACCGTTAGTAACGGGACATTTGGACAGGTGCAAGTTTTCGTGGATCAAGCAAACGACCCTGACCCCAACGACAACATCAACCTTCCTGCTCAGTCCGTTCAAAACAACCCAATTAACAGGAGCGTCTATGCACGGGGTGGTGTGGTCGCAGTCAGCAGTTTAGCCTTAGCGCATGCTCGCCCACTGCCGATGGGTTGGAATGTGGGCGTGGCGGTTCGGGGTGTTCGGGCAGATTTTCAAGCCTTCGCCGCTGCAGCGGGTGTGGACAACGGGAATATCCCCAGTGTCCCACAAGGCATTGCCTTCACCCGCGTCCACAGGACACGATACACCTTGGATGTCGGCGCCCTTTGGGAGCCTCCTGTCCAGCCGCCGATGGTGAAAGTGAAATACGCTGCTGTCGTTCGCAATTTAGTGCCGACGAAGTTCAACTTGCCAGCACAAGACCTAAACGGCAACCTAGTGGCAGGCTTTGACTTCTCCTTCCGCCTGAACCCTGAGATTGATTTGGGCGTGATGGCTAAGTGGAGGGAGCGGACGAACCTTGTCCTTGAACTGCACAATGTCACCTCCAGCAACGGCGGCGATATGAGCGTCCACGCAGGCGTTGAGCACTGGCTTGCTGGCGATGTCTTTGCCGTGCGGGCTGGCTATGACGATGACAGACCTGTCTTTGGGCTCGGAATCAACCTGAAAGTCGTGCGCATTGATGTGGCGGCAGGCTTAAAACCCCGCGAACGGCTGGCGGTGGGCGTTAGTTTCCGCTTCTGATGCCGCTTCACTGCCAGCGTTGCAAGGGCGATGGGAGCGAAAAGGTGGGGAAGGCGCGGTCGCCAGGGCGGACGGTATTGACAGGTTGCGATAGTTCCGCTTCCAAAAGCCATCGCCTCCCGTCCGCCAACCGTTGAGCGTGAACAAGGCGGGCAGTGCCTTGCGGTTGCCATTCGTCACGCCCTTGGCGGGCGATGACGAGGGTCATGCCCTTGCGCCATTCGCCACCATCGGCGTGCAAAAGCAGGCGTCGTTCGCCCTCCCGCAACTGCACCAGCGCCATCGGCACTTCTGTCGGCAATTCTTCCAACCACGCAGTCGCCGTGCGGGCAACGAGGTCAGCGAGGGCATCGGGGGAAGAGAGGGGCAAAGTGGCTTGGCGCAAGTGGACGATGGCGTTGAGCGGGGCAAAGACAACCCGCAAAGCGATGACAGCGCGCCAACCTTTTCGCTCCCGCACCGCTGCTGCCAACACATCCACCGAAAAGTCGGCCTCCAAATTGCGCGCCAGTGTCGCCATTTGCTGTGTCGTCAAGGGCGGTTGCCAACGCCGAAACACCAACTCCCGCCGCACTTGCTCAGCGGAAACCCATTGCCCTTTCTTCGGCGCCGCCAAAGCGATGGGTTGCCCATCCGCCGTGAACGCCCCAACGAACACGCCTTTGGACAGCGACATCGCAAGGGCGAGCACCATCGTCACGGTCAACAGACTGAGCACCAAAGCCGTCTGTCGCATCGCCATCACCACACTTTCCCGCGCCCTTCGGCAATCCAAAAGCCTTCAATGCGGTCGCCTGAACCATAAAAGACGACTTCCGCCAAGTTGGTCAGTTCACAGGCGTGGTTGGGGATGATGACCAAGCGGTCACCTATCTTCGGCGGCACATCGGCGAAGCGCACCAACCCGCACTCTTCCCAAAGTTTCTCCACGACGGCATCGGGGCGGTTGATGACCAACCCGTAACCTTCGGCAAAGCGATCCTGCGTGCCCGTCAGCGTCTTCAACCCTGCGTCCATGAGGGCTTCGCCTTTGCGGGGCAACGAGACGACGGAAGCGACAACGCGCAAGGCGCAATCGTCAGGGCGGGCGACGCCGAGGCTGATTTGCATGCGGTCGTGAAAGACATAGTTGCCAGGGCGCAACTCCGTGATGCCGTCCGTCCAACCGTTTTGCAGGACGAAATAGGCGCCCGGCGTGCTGCCGATGCTGACGAGTTCGCAAGGGACGCCCAAGCGCCGAATTTGGTCTGCCGTTTCCGCCATCCGCTCCGCTTCTTCGCGGGCGACTTGTTGGCGTTCGGGTAAAGTCGGCATGCGGTAAGTGCGCCCGTCGTGGGAGCGGATGCCGCGAAAGCGAATGCCCTTCAAGCGAGCCATTTGCTCGGCGACGGCGGGCGCTTCCCGCCAATCCACACCGAACCGTTGGTAACCCGTGTCCACGATGAGCACGATGTCCAACGCTTTGCCCAAAGCGATGGCGACTTCGCCCAACGATGCCGCCAGTTCCAAACTGTCAAGGCAGACAAGCAGTTCGTTTTGCTCCGCCAACCGCAACGCCCATCGGACTTTTTCGGCGCCGACAAAGGGTTGGGCAACCATGAAACTTGTCCGAATGCCCGCATCAATGAGGGCTTGCGCTTCGCCCAGTTTGGCGACGGTCAAACCGCAAGCACCCGCTTGAAGTTGCATCTTGGCGATGGCGGCGATTTTGTGGGTTTTGGTGTGGGGGCGCAAACCGACGCTAAAGGCGTTCGCCAGCGCCTGCATGTGGGCGATGTTGCGCTCCAAGATGGTGCGGTCAGCGAACAAGAAGGGCGTCGGCACGGCGTCGTCAAAAAGGCTGCGTCCGACCCATCGCTCCGCATCCCGCGCCGTCATTGCCATCACCTCCTATCCGCGCTTGCCGCTTCGCTACTAATTACTCGCCAACTCGCTACTTTATCGCACAATGTGAGGCGGTGACGGAAATGCGGTCGCAACTTGCATCACCCGAAGGGACGCTGATAGACCGACGGTTGGACAACGGGGGGCGTTTGATCGCCGTCGTCCGCCCCGACATCGCTTATGCTGTCGCTGGGTTTTGGCTCAAGGTGGGGAGCGCTGCCGATGAGCCGAGCAAGGAAGGGACGGCGCATCTTTGGGAGCATCTTGCCCCACTTCACCCGCACGGCGATGCGACGGCGCAAATCGCCATTGAGCGGTTGGGCGGATTGCTTTCGCCAGAGACGGGGCGCGATTTCATGGCGTTTCCCATCGCCACCGCCGATGCTTCGTTGTTGCCGACGATGTTGTCGTTGTTGCGGGATGCCCTTTTGACGCCACCGAATTCAGCGGCGTTGTTGGAGCGGGAGAAAACGCTGATGCGGTTGGAGATGCGGGCGCTTTGGGATGACCCGCTGTGGGTCGGAAAGACGCTGTTGGAGGCGCGCTTGTTTGCTAACACGCCTTACGCCCATCCGCCCAGCGGCTGGCTGCACCGCCTTGACCATTTAACCCTTGACGATGTTCGGCGCTTCCACGCCACCCATTGCGTCGCTGAAAACTTGGCGCTCGTTGCCATCGTCCCTGATGAACGGTTGCTCTCGGAACTGGAAACGGTGCTCGCTTCCTTGCCCAGCGGTCAGAAAGTGCCGTCGCAAACGCCGTCGCCCTTCGTGACGGAAATGCCTGAGGTGACCTTCCCGAAACGAAGCCATCCCGACGAAGGCGTTTTGGCAATCGGTTGGCGTTTGCCGATCAAAGCGGGGGAGCGACGATGGCTGGATGCTTTGGCGGTCTATTGGCGGTCGGTCGCTTTGCCGACGGTGGCGGTCAGCGAGGTGCGGGAGTGGCGGTTGGTCATCAACCCGACGCGCATCGGTTGCGCCATCAGCGTGGCGCTCCGTTGTCGCCCCTTGCGCAATGAGCGGGTCAGTTGGGTCGTGGAAGCGGTGCGGAAGGCGATGGAAGCGCCACCTTCGGCGGAGTTTGCGGCGCAACTGCGGGAGCGACTTAGGGTGCAACGAACTTGGCTCTTTTGTGACCCGATGGAGTTGGCGCGGCAAATCGCTTTTGCGTGGGCATTGGATGATGACCCGCATCAGGCATTAAAGAGCGACGACACCATGTTGGCGGAAGGGTGCGTCGCTTTGCAACGCCGCCTGAGCGCCAATGCTCCGACGACGATCACTTTGCGGTGATGATGTCGGATTACTTGGAGAGCAATTGCTCCGCCAACGCCATCAACCGCTCAATTTCCTGTCGCATCCGTTCGGCGATGAGGGGCAGGATTTGGCGGGTCGGCAAGTCGGCAGGTGGGTTGACAAAAAAGGGGTTGCCGAAAACGATGGCGACGGGACGGGGGCGGGGCAACGGAGCGTCCATGTGCCAAGCGTCGTGGAAGCCCGCCAACCCGCAAGGGACGATGGGCACTTTCGCTTCCCATGCGATGAGGGCGGGACCGAGTTGGAAAGGGCGCAATTTCCCGTAATCGCTGCGCGTCCCTTCGGGGAAGACGACAAGGGCAGCACCATCCCGCAACTTTTGGATGGACAAACGCAACGCTCGTCGGTCGGGGGCGTCCTGCTCTACGGGCACGCAATCCGTCAGCCACAGAAAGGAACGCACCAATGGCATCGTGAAGAGGGGACGCTTGGCGACGAAACTGAAGGGGCGAGGGGCAAAGATTGCCAAAAGCACGGGGTCAAGGTAACTGGGATGATTGGCGACAATCAACACGCCCCCTTGCGACGGCACCCACTCTTTGCCGACGACTTTGGGGCGAAAGAGTGACCATGCCAACAGTTGCGCTATCGGTTGCAACAGCCGATACACCTTCGCCTTGCTCGGCGGCATCGCCGTCACCTTGGGCGTTTCCCGCTGCAAATGGGGCTCGGCAGGAGCCTCGCCCTCCCATCCAACAAATCGCTATTTGCTGCCGTTTTGCTATTCGCCAGTCGCTAATCGCCAGTCGCTGCCGTTTTTCGTCGTGGCTGATAGCCACTCCAACAAATCGCTATTCGCTACTCGCTGCCGTTTGACCATTCGCTACTCGCCATTCGCTACTCGCTGCCGTTTGTTGGTCGGATGGCGATGCGGACATCGGCGACGACGGCGCCTTTGCCTTTGGCGTAGACGATGAGGGGGTTGATGTCCAGTTCGTCAATGGCGTCTTGTTCCATTGCCAGTTGCGACAGGCGTTCAATGCATTCCACGATGGCGGCGATGTCGGCAGGCGGTTCGCCCCGAATGCCTTCCAGCAGCCGATAAGTGCGGATGCCTTCCACCATTCGCAACGCCCCCAATTCCCGAACGGGCGCCAATCGGAAAGTCACATCCCGCAAGACTTCCACATAGGTGCCGCCCAAGCCGAACATCAAAATCGGACCAAATTGCGGGTCGCGCTTCATGCCCAAGATGACCTCTCGCCCTTTCTCCGCCATCTGCTGCACCAACACGCCGTCAATGCGGGCATCGGGATGATGCTGGCGAACAGATTGCATCAAGCGCTGAAAGGCGTGGCGGACATCGCCGTCGCTGGAAAGGTAAAGTTGGACGCCACCGACATCAAACTTGTGCACGATGTCGGGCGAGATGACTTTCAGGGCGACGGGGAAACCGATTTTGTGGGCGCAAGCGACGGCTTCTTCGGCGGAATGGGCAACCGCCCAAGGCAAAGTCGGAAAACCGTAGGCTTCCAACACTTGCAGGGCGACATCTTCGGGGATGAAGCCATGTTCGTTCGGTTGCGCCGACGAAAGCAACTTTCGGGCGCGTTCAGTATCCACATCGGCAAAGAGGCGCACTTCCGTTCGGGGACGAGTAACCCACGCCACATACTCCGCCATCGCCGCCATCGCCCGCACGGCATCTTCGGGGAAGGTGTAACAAGGGACGCCGTTGGCTTCCAACATCCGCACGCCCGCTGAAACATCCACGATGCCCATGAAGCAAGCGAGGATGGGTTTGAGGCGGTGTTGGTTGGCTTGGACGATGACTTTGGCGATCTCTTCAGTGTCCGTCATCGCTTGGGGCGTCAGCAAGACGATGATGCTGTCCACACGGTCGTCAACGAGGACGGCGTTCAGCGCCGCCGCATAGCGGTCGTGTTGCGCATCGCCGAGTAAGTCAATGGGATTGTGCAGCGAGGCGTGTGGGGGCAACTGCATTCGCAATCGTTGCACCGTCTCATCCTGCAGTTGCGCCAACGCCAATCCATAGCGGACGCAAGCGTCCGTCGCCATGATGCCAGGACCGCCCGCGTTGGTGATGATGGCGACGCGCCGCCCTTTGGGCAAAGGTTGCTGGGCGAAGGCGATGGCGTATTCAAACAGGTCTTCTACGGTGTCCACGCGCAACACGCCCGATTGGATAAAGAGCGCCTGATAAACCTCGTCGCTGCCCGCCAGCGAGCCCGTGTGAGAAGCGACGGCTTTAGCGCCCGCTGGCGTCCGTCCCGCCTTGAGCGCCAAGATGGGTTTTCGGTCAGCACCTTCGCCCGTGATTTCCCGTGCCAACTCCAAAAAAGTTCGTCCATCCGCCAAGTCTTCCACATACAGCAAGATGACCCGTGTTTGCGGGTCGCGCCAAAGGTAGGCAAGGAAATCGTTCTCGTTGACATCGGCTTTGTTGCCGAGGCTGATGACCTTGCTGAAGCCGATGCCTTGCCCTTTGGCGTAATCCAGCACCGCCGTGCACAAAGCGCCGCTTTGGCTGATGAAAGCGATGTTGCCTTGAGCGGGCATCTCTTTGGCGAAGGAGGCATTGAGGCGAACGGCGGGGTCAGTGTTGATGACGCCGAGGCAGTTAGGACCGACAAGGGCGATGCCATAGCGATGGGCGATGTCGCGCAACTGCGCTTCCAAGCGGGCGCCTTCTTCACCCGTCTCCTTGAAGCCTGCGGAGATGACGATAGCGCCCTTGACACCTTTTTGCCCACATTGCTGAAGCACTTGCGGCACCAACGGGGCGCGGACGACGATGACAGCGAGGTCAACGGGTTCGGGAATGTCCAAAATCGTCGGATAGGCGCGAACGCCACAGACGGAACGAGCATTGGGGTTGACAGGATAGACGACGCCAGTAAAGCGACCGAGGAGCAAGTTTTGGAGGATGGCTTGCCCGACACTGCCTTCCTTGCGGGAAGCGCCGATGACAGCGACCGATTGCGGTTGCAAGATGGGGCGCAAATCCCGCAAGTTCTTTCCGACTTCCCACTCCGTTGCCACCATGTCCATCACCTGTCCTGAGTGAGCAATGACCAATGAGCAATTGGCGGCGTCCCCATCGCCTGCCCAAAATTGTGAGGCAAGGGCGAGGGTTTTGCTGTCAAGGTTTTCCCGACGAAGGGGGAAGTGAGATGGCGATTGTCGGCGTTGGCGTGGACATCGCGGAAGTGAACCGCATCCGCCACTTGATGGAGCGCTACGGCGAGCGGTTTTTGCGGCGGGTTTTTTGCGATGAAGAGTTGGCTTACTGCCAGCAATTCGCCGACCCACTCCCGCACTTGGCGGCGCGATGGGCGGCGAAGGAAGCCGTCTCCAAGGCGCTGGCGACGGGTTTCACGCAGGGCGTCACTTGGAAGAGCATTTGCGTCGTCAATCACTTTTGGGGCGAGCCAGCGGCATTGCTGCGGGACGGCGCTTTGCGCCGCGCCCAAGTCATGGGCGTCCGCTGCCTTTGGCTTTCCCTTTCCCACACCCGCGACCTTGCCGTCGCCGTCGCCGTGTTGGAGGGTTGACAAAATGTGACGGTGACCTGCGAGGGTTGCCGAAAGCGGTGCGTCGCTTTATCCTTGATGAGCGCCTTCCTTCAAACGACTTCACGCCAACCTTTCCCGAAACGCAAAAACTTTTCGGCTGTGCGATGGAGGTGACCGACGATGACAGAGAAGGCAGCAAGCGAAATCGTGTTGACGGCATGGGAGCGTCCCTGTTCGGAACAAGGGAAGCGACGGGCACGGCGGTTGCGCCGTCAAGGCTTCGTCCCCGCCGTCCTTTACGGGCGGGGCATCGTCGGCAGCCTGCCCATCAAAGTGGCACTCAAAGAAATCCAGCATCTCGCCACCGTCCACTCTTTGGGCATCGGCACGCCCGTTCGCTTGCGCGTTCACCGAGAGACGGGCGAGGTGGCGGAATTTGAGGCGGTCATTCAGGAAATCCAGCGCGACCCGTTGGCGTTAACTTGGTGGCATCTGGATTTCTTCGTCCCGAAACAAAAGGCGGAAGCGTCAGAGACCGTTTTGGCGACCGCCGCATCATCCGAAGCCTGAAACCCGATGGGGAGGGAGCGAGTTTGTTTTTCCGACGAAAGGATGAACCCGTTGATTGGCTGATCATCGGCATCGGCAACCCGGGGCGGCAATATGCCGACACTCGCCACAATCTCGGCTTCCGTGTCGTTGACGAATTGGCAAGGCGATGGGGCGTCGGGCGGATGGCGAGGCGCTTTCAGGGGTTGTTTGGTGTCACTGAAGTGTTCGGCGAGCGAGTTGGGTTGCTGAAACCGATGACTTTTGTCAACCGAAGCGGTCAATCGGTGGCGGAGGCGGTGAGGCAATTGCGTTTGCCGACTCAAAGGCTTTTGGTCGTTTTGGACGATGCGGCGCTGCCGTTGGGGAAATTACGCCTTCGGTCGCGGGGGAGTGATGGGGGGCACAAAGGGTTGCGGTCTATCTTGGAAGCGTTGGGCACGCAATTCGTCCCCCGTTTGCGCATCGGCATCGGGGCGCCGCCACCCGACACGGACTTGGTGACTTTCGTCCTTTCGCCCTTTGCGCCCGAAGAGCGACCCATCATTGAGCAAGCCATTCAGCGGGCAGCCGATGCCGTGCAAGTTTGGATGACCGAGGGCGTGGAGGCAGCAATGCAGCAATTCAACCGATGAGGAAGCGGCTTGACAGGCGTTGAGCGAGGGCGTAATCTTCGGGCTTGTCCACATCAAAGGCTAATTCGGGCAAGTTAGCGACGATGGCTTTGCAGCGGCAACCGAGGAGTTGTTCGGCGCGCCGTTCCAACTCTTGCACCGAAAGTTGACCGACAAGGAAGCGCCAAAGAAGGCGCCAACCAATCAACGAACCGAGGCGGATGGGATTTTTGCGCCATCGGATGGCTTTCTGCGCCCATTCGTGAAGGGACGGAAGGATAGCGACGCGAACCAACAGCAAGTTTCCACCTGTCAACTCGCCATCCCGCAAGCGAACCGCCGTTCGGTGGACTTTTTCATCGCCGCAAAAAGTCTGAACGGCAGCAAGTGGGACAGCGAGGTAAACGAGGTCGGCATCCAAGTCCCATGCCGCCTTGAGAAATCGCCGCACCGCTTCGGCAGTGATGAAGGGCATGTCAGCGGCACACAAAAGGAGCAGGTCGGAAGGTTCGGGTTGCAACGCCTGCAAGCCCTTCAACACATTCGCCCACAAATCGTCACTGGCGGGGATGGGCAAAAAAGGGGCGGGGATGGTGGGCAAAAGTTCGGTCGGGGCGACGACGGCGATGGTGCGCAATTCGGGGATGGCTTGGAGGGCGTCAAGGGTTCGGGAGAGCAAAGTGCCGTCGGCGATGGGGAGGGAGGCTTTGGGAGTGGCACTCCACGACGCTTTCCCGCCCGCAAGGACGAGGGCATAAGTCACTGGCTGCGCCACCGCCATTCACCTTCTGCCACTTCCTTTTCTGCCGTCTCTTGTTCGCCTTCGGGTGGTTCGGAAGGAAGCCAAAGGGGACGGCGGGGACGATAGCGCTGCCGAAAATCAAACGCCGCCCATTGACGCCAGAGGGCATAGCAAAGCAAAACCATAAAGCCCGCTTCGGCAATCCGTTCCCAAAGCGGTAACCAATGGACGATGCCCAATGGGTCACCCAACCGAAGGAGTTCTTTCAGCACCAACAAGAGGATGCCCAAGACGACGAACCGCCACGCTTGCCCGACTTCGCCCGTGCGCAAGAGGGCGTAAAGGCGCATGCCCAACCCGAGGGCGAGCAAAGTCAACGCTAAAAGCAATCCGTCGGCGATGACGATGGGCAAATTCATCGCACTCTCACCATGACTTCCGCTTCAGCGGGCGGTTCGTGCCAGACCCATAAGCCATAGCGAATGCCGACGGCATCCAAAGGTTCGGGCAAACTGCGACGCAAGTTTTCCAGCCAATCGGTGACGAAAGTAGCGCCCAACAGGTAGCCGAGGGCATTGACGATGAGGCTGAAAAGCAACCGACAAGAGCGCACCAAATCGCTTAGCGATTGCCACCATGCGCCCGTTGCCTTCAACCGCAATCCTTGCACTTGCAAGGGGATGTCGTGGAGGGCGAACCAGTGGTCAAGATGGGACGAGAGGCTATAGCAGAAACCTTTGCCGAACAGCCGTTCGGCATCGCGAAGGAGTTGGCGGAAAAACATCGTCGTCGCCCGCCAAACTTGCATCTCTTCGCCGAAGGCAAGGGCTTCAATGGAGGCAGGTTGATGCCACTCTCTCAAGGCACTCAGGGCGTAAAACCCGAACAGTTGGGGAAAACGGGGCAAAAAGGCGCGCACCAACTCGCCGTCCAATTGCTTGCCTGCCATGCCTTCCAATCGGGCGATGGCTTGGGCGGGGCTGAGGGCGGGACGATAGTGACGGGGTGTTAAAAGCGAACTAGTCAACTCGCCCAAAGCGACGATGCGCCCTTCCAGTGGGATGTCCGTGCCCGCTTTGCCGAAAGGATAACCCTTGCCATCCCAACGCTCGTGGTGGTGCCAAATCGCTGTCACGACCATTTCGGGCAAGCCGAGGGACTGAGCGATGCGGGCGCCCACTTCGGGATGTTCCCGCAGGCGGGCAAATTCGTTTCCCGAAAGGGGCGCCGTTTTGCTGCGCAGGAAAGCCGGCGGAAGGGCAGTCTTCCCGACATCGTGGAGTAATCCCGCAAGGCTCAACGCCTTGACCGTTTCATCGGGCAAAGTGAGGGCGCGGGCTAAAAGGGCGACGCATTTGGCGGCAACCAAACCATGTTCTATCGCCCAAAGTTCTCGCTCCGCCACTTGGCTGAGCCATTGCCAATGCGTTGGGTCAGGCGGTTCGCTCCAATCCCATTGAGCCAAAAAGTCGCTCATCCCTTTCGCCCCCATCGCAAGACGATGCTCCGACGCACGCTGTGAGCGACAACACCCCACGCCGCAAAGGGGCGCACCATTTTCAGGGCACGACGGGCAGCCATCGCATCGGCGAACAAACCAACGACACTCGTCCCACTCCCCGACATCACGGCTGCCATCGCCCCCGCCGCCATTAAACGCGCCTTCAAGTCTGTCACGGACGGGATGCGGATGGCAATGAGCGGTTCAAAAGCGTTTTGGGTGTGATGACGAATTTGCGCCCAATCGCCCCGAGAAAGCGCTTCCGCTAACGCCATCGGGTCGGCATCCACTTGCGTCGGGTGGGCATCCCAAAGGTCAAAGGCGTCCTTCGTCGGCATCGTCGCCTCGGGCATGACCAGCACCATCCACAAAGTCGGCAACCACAAAGGCGTCAACCGTTCGCCAATCCCTTCAGCGATGGCAGCGCCTGTCGGGACGAGGAAGAAGGGCACATCGGCACCGATGCGCGCTGCCAGTGGCACGAGCCGCCGCCACGACCATCGCAAACCCCACAACTTTTGCAACGCTTTCAACATCCCCGCCGCATCGCTGCTTCCGCCACCCAATCCCGCTTCGGACGGGATGCGTTTGAGCAAGCGCACGGTGAAATTGGGCGAAATGCCGACTTCCTGCGCCAGCAAGTGGGCGGCACGCCAAACAGTGTTGCTTTGCGGGAGTGGCTGACCCGCTTCGTCTTCCAACCCAAATCGGTCGGACGGAACGATGTGCAACTCATCCCAAAGGCTCACCGCCACCATCAGCGACCGAAGGTCGTGGTAGCCATCCTCCCGCCGCCTGACGATGCTCAAGCATAAATTCACCTTTGCCGCACACCGAACGAGAAGCATCGCCCTTGTCTCCCCCAAATCTTGACATCAAGGCGATGGCGGCTAAAATTATGAGCGGCTTAGCACTCTCGCCGATACAGTGCTAAATCCCGCACCCCAAAATCCGAGTTGAGGAGGTGACGAGCGATGAAAGTGCGTCCGTTAGGCGGTCGGGTTTTGGTCAAGCCACGCGAGGAAGAGGAGCGAACGCCGGGTGGCATCATCCTTCCCGACACCGCCAAGGAGAAACCGCAAGAAGGCGTCGTCGTTGCCGTCGGTCCTGGCAAGTTGCTGGAGAATGGCGAGCGTCGCCCCGTCGCCGTGAAGGAGGGCGATGTCGTCATCTTTAGCAAATATGCGGGGACGGAGGTCAAGATTGACGGCGAGGAGTATCTCATCGTGGACGAAGACAGTCTCCTCGCCGTGAAGGTGGAAGAGAAAGAGCCTGCAACGGCAAAAGCCTGAACTTCACGGAGGTGATGAGGGATGCCGAAGGAGTTGCTTTACAGCGAGGAAGCCCGTCGCGCTTTGGAGCGAGGCGTCAACGCCGTCGCCAATGCCGTCAAGGTGACGCTGGGACCGAAGGGGCGCAATGTCGTCTTGGACAAGAAATTCGGTTCGCCTTCCATCACCAAAGACGGCGTGACGGTCGCTAAGGAGATTGAGTTGGTGCAGCACTTTGAGAACTTGGGGGCGCAACTGGTTCGGGAAGTCGCCAGCAAGACCAACGATGTCGCGGGCGATGGGACGACGACGGCGACCGTCTTGGCGCAAGCGATGGTGAGGGAAGGCTTGAAGATGGTCGCCGCTGGTTCCAACCCGATGGCGCTGCGGCGCGGCATTGAAAAGGCTGTCCAACGCGCCGTGGAAAAACTCAAGGAGTTCGCCATTGAGGTCAAGACCCGTGACGATATTGAGCATGTCGCCGCCATCGCAGGTAACGACCCTGAGATCGGCAAGGTCATCGCCGAAGCGATGGACAAGGTTGGCAAGGATGGCGTCATCACCATTGAGGAGAGCAAAGGCACGGAGACGACGGTGGAGTTCGTGGAAGGCTTGCAATTTGATCGTGGCTACCTGAGCCCTTACTTTGTGACCGACCCTGAGCGGATGGAGTGCGTGCTGGAAGAACCGTTCATCCTCATCCACGAGAAGAAGATTTCGTCGGCGATGGACTTGGTGCCGCTGTTGGAGCGGGTCGTTCGGGCGGGTCGCCCGTTGCTCGTCATCGCCGAAGATGTGGAAGGCGAAGCGTTGGCGGTGTTGGTCATCAACAAATTGCGGGGCGTGTTGCAATGCTGCGCCGTCAAAGCGCCTGGCTTTGGCGAGCGGCGCAAGGCAATGCTGGAAGACATCGCCATCCTGACGGGTGGCACCTTCCTGTCAGAGGAGTTGGGCGTCAAGTTGGAGAATGTGACGCTGGACATGCTTGGTCGCGCCCGCAAAGTTGTCGTCACGAAGGACGACACCACGATCGTGGAAGGCGCAGGCAGCAAGGAAGCCATTCAGGGTCGCATCGCCCAAATCAAGCGCCAGATTGAGGAGACGGAAAGCGATTACGACCGCGAGAAGTTGCAGGAGCGGTTGGCGAAGTTGTCGGGTGGCGTCGCCGTCATCAAAGTCGGGGCGCCGACGGAGACGGAGATGAAGGAGAAGAAGCACCGCTTTGAGGATGCCCTGAACGCCACCCGCGCTGCGGTGGAAGAAGGCATCGTCGCTGGCGGCGGTGTCACCTACATCCACCTGATCCCCGCCTTGGACGAGTTGGAGAAGGAACTGACTGAAGCCGATGAAAAGATCGGCGTCCGCATCGTCAAGCGGGCATTGGAAGAGCCCCTGCGGCAGATCGCCGAGAATGCGGGCTGGGAAGGCTCCGTCGTCGTGGAGAAGGTGCGTGCCTTTGAACCCAAGCAGGTCAATGGCGACTTTCACTTCACAGGCTTTGATGCCCTGCGAGAAGAGTTCGTGGACATGGTGGAGCGGGGCATCGTGGATCCCGTGAAAGTCGTCCGCAGTGCCTTGGAGAATGCGGCGTCCATCGCTGCCATGCTCCTGACGACGGAGGCTGTCGTCGCCGAGAAACCTGAGGAAGAGAAGGCGAAGGCTGGTCATCGGCACGAATTCTGAAGTCGCCCTCCCCGCCGAGTTGCGACAGGGCGGGCTAAAAGCCCGCCCTTTTCTTTTTGCCAATCCCTGCGGACTTTGGAGCGCCGCAGGCATGGCAAACTTTTGACCGCCTAAATTCCGCAAGCCAACGCAGCGGCAAGGAGGTCAGGAAGATGGCGACAATCGTTGAGTTGCCCATTTTGCCCGTCACCAGCGTCGGCAGTTTCCCTAAGCCCACCTATTTGCAGCAAGCCCGCATCCAGTATCGGCGGGGCGAAATCAGTTACGCCCAGTTGCATGAGTTGGAGTTACAAGCGACCCGTGAAGTCATCGCCATGCAGGAGGAAGTCGGCGCCGATTTGTTGGTGCACGGCGAGATGGAACGGGGCGATATGGTGGAGTTTTTTGCCGACTTGTTGGAGGGCTTCGGGCGCAAAGGCTTGGTCCGCAGTTACGGCAACCGCTACTACTTCAAGCCCGTCATCACGGGCGAGATAAAGCGCACCCGACCGATGACCGTTGAAATGTGGCAATTCGCCCAGTCGCTGACGAAAAAACCCGTCAAGGGGATGCTGACGGGCGCTTACACGATTTACGACTGGAGTTTTGACGAGCACTACGACCCTTACGACAAAGACCGCAAAGGGCGCCGGGAAGCGGTGCTGGCGTTGGCGCACGCCATCAACGAGGAAGCCCACGAATTGCGCAAAGCGGGGGCACTCTTCATCCAAATTGATGAACCCGCCGTCCCGACCCATCCCGAAGACATTGACATCGCCCACGAAGCGATGGAGGTCATGACGAAAGGTTTGGACGCCTTCATCATCACCCACATGTGCTACGGCGACTTGCGCCCCATTTACCAACGACTCGTCCAGTTTCCCGTCCACCAGTTTGACTGGGAGTTCACCAACAACGCCGACAAACTTTACCCCCTCATGGAGCAGTTTGGCTACCCGCAAGACAAGTTTATCGGCTTGGGTGTCGTGGATGTCCACAGCCGTCGCCTTGAGGGTGTGGACGAAGTGGAGCAGCGCATCCGTCAAGCGTTCCGCTACTTGCGTCCCGACCAAATTTTCCCCGACCCCGATTGCGGCTTGAAGACCCGCACTTGGGACGAAGCGAGGGCGAAAATGCAGGTCATCGTGGAAGCGGCGAAACGCCTTCGCAAGGAACTGGCGGGGCAAGGTGCGCCGACCAAATTGCGCTTCACTTTTGACGGCGGCGTCAAGGTGGCAGCGGTGCGGGATTGAGCGACTTGATAGGTGGCGCCGATGGTGGAAAATCTCTGGCAGAAGGCAAAGCAATCTTTGCGGGTTGCCGAACTGGCATATCAAAACGGCTGCTACGATGAAGCCGTCAGCCGAAGTTACTTTGCGGCGCTGAAAGGGGCACTGGCGTTGATGGCATCGTTGGGGTTGCGACCGAAGGAGACGAGCCGCATCGGTTACTGGGTTCAAGCCCATTTTGCCAACGAGTGCATCCATCGGCGCAAATTGATGCCTGCCGAAAGTGCCCGCATCCTTGCCGATTTGCGCGATTTGCGGGTGAGGGCGGAATACACGGCAGAATTGATGCCGGAGCGGACGGCACGCCAAGCGCTGAAGATGGCGCGGGAATTTTTGAGCACCGTTGAAAGGAGGCTACCTTCGCCATGAGGTTGGGAAAACGCTATCGGCAACTGATTGAGCAATGGGTCGGGGAAATCCTGCAAAAGTATCCGCAGGTTCGCTTTGAGGGCGTGGAACCGTCGCCCGAAGGTGGCGTCGCCATCAAACTGCGGGGTCCTGAGGATGTGGTGATGCTGGTGATGCACGAGTATGCTGACAAAAAGATAGAGGCGGCGCGCAAGTATCGGTGCGACATCTTGTTCGCCCCGATCTTTGAACCGCCCATTGACCCGAACTGGCCTGATTGGGACATCTGGCACTTGCGGGACGAGGAAACGGCGGAGACTTTGAAGGGTTGAGGGCAGCGTTGAAGTGGGGCGATGTCTCCTTGCGCATCAACAGGTTCCCAAAAAGGCGTCAATCGCTGTTGGGGTAGATGACGACGCGGCGGCGGGGTTCGCGCCCGATGGATTCGCTGGGCAAGTGGTAGCGTTCGGCGACTTGATGTTGCAGTTTGCGCAAGTGCGGACCGACAGGCTTCAATTCCACTGGGCGGTTTTCTTCCAAAACAATTTGGACGGCGCTTTCGGCTTCGCGGATGGCTAACTCCTCTTCGGGCGTTCGGCTGATGCCGAAGACGAGGCGCAAAGTTCGTTCCACTTGCGTGTAGGTGTTGCTGCGCAGGGCGAAGAGGGGCTTTTGGTCTCGCTCGGCGATGGCGCGCAAATTGCCGTGCCCTTTGCGCAGGTGTGACTCTAAGGTGAGGATGAAGTCGGCTTCGTGGGGCGTGGTGACCAAGCGGAGGGGAAGCCCCAAAATGATGGTCGCCCGTTCCAGATGCTTGCGGGAGATGCCGTAGGCATAGACACGCCCGCCTTTCTCCCGCGACAGCAATGGGGTCGTTGCCTTGACTTGTTCGTCGTGCGGTTCTTCTGCCGATTGGACGATGCGGACGCTGCCGTCGGGCAACTCTTTGCGGATTTCAGGTTGGACAGGTTGACCCCGCAGCAAAGCATCTACGGCTTTAGCGGCATCGGGATGGATGGCGACTTGGTGGCGGTCTATCAACTCCACGACGACATCAAAAGTGGGCGGGGCTTTGCGTTCCAAGACGGTCTTTTGCGTCCCGCGTCGGCGGGCTTCTTCGTCGGAAAGGGTGACGGCTTGGATGCCACCGACTAAATCGCAAAGCAACGGGTTGGCAACAAGGTTTTCCAAAGTGTTGCCGTGCGCCGTCGCAATCAACTGCACGCCCCGTTCGGCGATGGTGCGAGCGGCATCGGCTTCTTCCTTGCGACCGATTTCGTCCACGATGATGACTTCAGGCATGTGGTTTTCTACGGCTTCAATCATCACATCGGCTTGCTTTTCGGGGGATGGAACTTGCATCCGTCGCGCCAAGCCGATGCCAGGGTGGGGCACATCGCCATCGCCCGCAATCTCGTTGGAGGTGTCCACGACGATGACCCGCTTACCAAATTCGTCGGCGAGGATGCGGGCAATTTCCCGCAGTTTTGTCGTGTTGTGGTTGATGAAACCGTTGGCGACGAAAGCGTGGGTGTCAGTGACGACGAGGTCGTAAACAGGCGATTTGCTGCTTGCCTTCTTCACCACTCGGTCAAAGAAAAAGTGCAAATCGCATAACTGGCGTAAATACTGCCATGCTGGGTGATGGCTCAATTGCTTGTTCTCTTCCAAGATTGCGCGCAAGGTGAAGTAACTTGGTGTGCGGTCTCCTTTAGCAAATCTCACCAAGCGGGAGTAAGTGCCTTTGGATGTCCAAACAAATGGGCGCAATTGTCGCAGCCAAACCCAAGCGAAGGGGACGACATCACAATTGGGGTTACGCCGCCCTTTGAGAAGTTCTTGGGCTTTTCGGGACTTCTCCTGCGAGACGAAACCGATTGTGCGGACAAATTGAGCAGCGTCCTCGCCTTTCAAGGTCAGCGACCAATAAACCTTGCCTTTGACCCGCTTCGCCCTCAACCGAGCGATAATTCCAAACCCCAACAGGAGCAATTGTATCTGCCTCAAAAGTTTCTCCGAAGCCGACGCAACTTCAATGCCGCCAGAAACGATGCTACCATCGCCTTCAAAGAAGGCACGCAAAAACTCTGCGACGCACGGCATCGGTGCTTGTAGGATGCACTGAGGCACTTCCTTCTCGTTGGCTCTCACTTGCTTCAGACCGCAGTGTTCAAGGAACGCCCTAACCGCTCGCGTTGGGATGCGAAAGTCTTTACCGTCCCAGCCTTTACGGGAGCGATGCTTCTCCAATGAGACACCAAACAAGGTTTGAACGAGGCAAGCCATGTCCGTTTGAACATCTCGGTTGCGATTGCTGAAGCCGGTGTGGTAAGTCAATGTGCCTTCAGCGACCAAATAGCCAAGCAGGCGCGCTAACTCTGGGGTCACGGTTTTTGGGAATTTGACATCTGTTCGGGCAGATGTCCGTTTAGTGAACTGAAAGGGGGGCAAATTGGCGTCAGTCCCAAAGCACCCATGTCCACGAGCGATAGCGACGAAATCACCCTCCCTTAAATCACTCAACGCTCGCCAACTTAACTTTCCGTCCTCCCCCATCACGAGGACGCAATGGTTGGCTGTCCCTTCAATTTGAAAGCCGTATCGGGTCGTGATTCGCACCGTGGGCTGAACTCCGTCAAAGTAGCAATCAGTGGCTTGAGCCAAACCTCGGATGCTCCCGACGGCTGTTTGAAGGGGCAGGAAATGACCTACTTCCACCGGCTCAGGCACCAAGGCTTTTATGGGTATTAAGCCTTCGGATGTCACCACCAGAGTGTCGGGAGCAACGCATTTTCCGACACCGGGTTTGCCCAGCAGCAAAATGTTTTTGCCCGACTCCACGATGTCGCGGATGATGTTGACGGTGCCAAAAACCGCCCGCCCAACACGGCAAGTGAGCCCGACAATGCGCCCACTGCGGTTGCGGATGCAGGAAATTCGGTGCAATGTCCCCTCAATGCCCGCACGGTTATCGCGGTTGAACTCGCCGATGCGTTGGACGACATATTCCAAATCGTCATGGCTGACAGGTTCGTCGCTGAGGTAGACGAAATGGGATGGGAAGCGGGCTTCGGGTTTGCGCCCCAAGTCCATGACGACTTCCAACAACTCGGAAAGGTCAGGGCGCGCTTCCAACGCTTGACGGATGCGAGGCGGTAAGACCGCCAGCAACTTGTCCAAGTCGTCCACGACTTCACGAATGCTCATGGCAACTGCCTCCAGATGAAGTCCTGCCTGTTCATTGCGTTAACGCACGAAAAATTATGCCGAAGTTTGTCGCCTTTGAAGGGATGCCATCGCCACTTCCACATCTTTGTCGCCCCGCCCTGAGAGGTTGACGAGGACGATGGCATCTTTGGGCAAATGGCGGGCTAACCGACAAGCGTAGGCGAGGGCATGGGCGGGTTCTAAAGCGGGCAAGATGCCCTCCAACTTCGCCAGCAACTCAAAGGCTTCTAAGGCTTCGTCGTCGGTGACGGCGACATACTGAGCGCGTCCTGTCGCTTTCAGAAAAGCGTGTTCGGGTCCGACAGCGGGATAGTCCAAGCCAGCGCTGATACTGTGGGTGTGGCGGATTTGCCCGTCATCATCTTGCAGGACAAAAGTTTTAGCGCCATGCAAAACGCCGACGGTTCCAGCGCACAGACTGGCAGCATGTTCATGCGTGGTCAACCCTTTGCCTGCCGCTTCCACGCCGATAAGGCGCACTGTCTCATCGGGCAGAAACGCCCAGAAGATGCCCATAGCGTTACTGCCGCCACCGACGCAGGCGACGACGAAATCGGGCAACCGCCCTTCCCGCTCCAAGATTTGCTGGCGGGCTTCCTTGCCGATGACCGATTGAAAGTGGCGCACCATCTTGGGGAAGGGATGGGGACCAGTGACGCTGCCGAGGATGTAATGGGTCGTGCGGACATTTGTCACCCAATCGCGCAAGGCTTCATTGATGGCGTCCTTGAGGGTTCGGCTACCTGTCTTGACGGGAACGACTTCTGCGCCCAGCAACCGCATGCGAAAGACATTGAGGCGTTGTCGCTCCATGTCCACTTCGCCCATGTAGATGACGCACTCCAAGCCTAAAAGGGCGGCTGCCGTTGCGGTGGCGACACCGTGCTGCCCTGCGCCCGTTTCGGCGATGACGCGCCGTTTGCCCATGCGCAAAGTCAGCAGGGCTTGACCGAGGGTGTTGTTGATTTTGTGGGCGCCCGTGTGCAGCAAATCTTCGCGCTTGAGGTAAATCTTTGCCCCGCCGCAATGTTCGGTGAGGCGGCGGGCGAAATAGAGCGGCGTCGGTCGCCCTGCGTAATCGCGCAAGAGGGCATCCAGTTGCGTTTGGAAATTCGGGTCGCGCACCGCTGCTTCAAAGGCTTCGTTCAACTCTTCCAACGGATGCATCAGGGTTTCGGGGACGAAGCGCCCGCCAAATTCGCCGAACCATCCCCGCTCATCGGGCAATTGCTCCCACGCCAACGATGCCATCGGGGTCGCCTCCTTCGGGTTAGTCTGAGCGAGAGACGCCCCAAAATTTTGCGATGGTCGGAAAGGAGGTGAGCGATGATGTGGCGTTCAATGAGATGGCTGCTCGTCCTTGCCCTTGCCATCGGGGCGTTCGGGCTTTGGGCATCTTCGCAGCAGACGGGTGACGAGGCGTTGCGGGCGAGGGTGGAAGCGTTGGAAAAGCGCGTCCGAGAGTTGGAGCAGCGACTCGCTCGGCTGGAACGGCAGCAAACCCGCTTGTTCGTCGTCCCTCGCAGTCCTCTCATCGTGCCTTTTGAGTGGGAGTGGCGATGGCATGGACCGAGGGAGCGGCGGACGCCCGAATTTGGTCAGCCCCGCCCAGCCCCAGAGCGGTTCGTTCAGCCCTACTACTACCCGCTCACGCCAGAACCCTGATCCGAAGGAGTTGTCAAGGGCGGTTGGGTTGAGTGGACAAGGCGGCGGGCGTCGTTGAAGAGTTGGGTCGCTTCGGCATCGGTCGGGACATAGCGGGCGAATTTGATGAGGTCGCTGCGGTCTAAGGTTTGGCGGACGATGCTCATCAATTCGTCGCTCAAATGGGGTTGCAAGGGTGCCATCAACGCCCAAGTCGGGACTTCCAATGCGGGCACTTGGAAGCGGTCGCGCAAGTAACGGCGGACGCCGAAGGAGAGCAACACAAAGGCGCGCTCGGTCTCGCCTTGCCGATACAGTTGCTCAGCGCGGTCAATGGTCTGAAGGGCTAAGAGGTGAGGGGGCAGAGGCGGCTTGGTGGCGACTTTTTGCAGGGATGCCCACGCCGACTTGGCGACTTGCACAACGCCCCACCCAATTAGCCACATCAACGCCATCACGGTCAGGGTGATGGCGGCAAGCAATGCCAAAGCGATGGGGCTGAGGGGGTAAGGCAAGGGCGGTTTTAAAGGGCGGGGTTGGCTGTCTTTGGGCGAGGTGAGGGGGACGACTTCAATGGTGATGGGATTGGTGCGCACTAAGGTCCGTCGCCCCTCCGCCTCGCAAGGGATTTGCAAAGGCGGGATGGTGACGGTGCCCAAGCGATAGACGGCGATGTCCCATTCAGCGCTGGTGATGATGGTGCCGGGCAACTCACCCCGTTGCCTTTGGATTTTCCCGCCACCCAAGACTTCAAAAGGTGTCAAGGGGGGCGGGTTGGGCAGTTGTATCCGCACTTGCTCAGGCGCAACGACGGTGAGTTTGTAGCGAATGACATCGCCGATGCGGTAAGGGGGCAAGTAAGCCACTTCAGCGCGGGCGCGGATGTCCGCTTCCTGCCCAAAGACAAAAGTTGCCCAAAGACAAGACGCCAGCAAAAGGCGGATGACCGACGGTTGATGATGGCTCACAACCGTCACCTACCCGTTGAAACTTTCACGGCTTGCTTTTTGTCGTGGAAGCGCCCCGAAGTTGGGACGCCTTTCTCCCTTGTGCCGTTTTGGCTGAGCAGGGCTTGGCGGATAAGTGCGCCGACAGTCAAGGGGGCGATGTCCAAAACCTTACCTTCGTGGGCGACGAAAGCGGTGGCGACGACGGCAGGGGTGAAGGGATTGGCAGTTTCGTGAACGGATGAAGGGGCATCAAAAGGCATCACGCTGGTCAAGACAGAGGCTTCCATCGTCGCCGAGGGGAGGGCATCGGTCACGGCAAGGAAGGGACGGGGCGTGGCGGGGACGAACCAGTGGACAGCGTAGCGGTAGCCGTGATGGGGCTTGCCCCGAAAGTGCATCTGAAGTTGCCAACGAGGGCGAAGGGGCACTAAGGTCACTTCTGTCAAGTCGGCGAAAGGGAGAAGGGAACGGGGTTCGCCGATGCGGTCGGGTTGTCGCCAGAGGGGCAAGGGTTCGGCAAACAGTTCGTTAGCGCGGACGAAACTTTTCAGGAAGCGCCCTGAAAGGGGCAATTGAGTGCGGTAAGCGGCAATGGCTTGCCCTTTGCGGTCGCGGATTTCTTTGGGGAGCGGGAAGCGCCACCAACGGGCGACAGCGAGCAAATCCGTTGGGGGAAGCAGTTCCCAATCGGGATGCCAACCTTGCGGGCGAGGAAATTCGCCATAGTGCACGAGGGCTTCCAAGACGAACGGCACTTCGGGCAACGAACCGCTGGCAACGGCTTGAAGCAAGGCTGCCCAAGTGAGGCTGCAAACGGCGGCGTGGACGGGATGGTCGTCATAGCGGCTGGGCAAAATCACGGCGGTCGGTTGAAGGGTCGTCAGCCAATCGGTCAGCGTTCGCAAGGGGCGCTCATCACCGTGCAACAACCATCGGGCGGGCAAAGTCCGTTCGGAGAAACCGAGGAAATGCACATGGTCAGGAGGGACGCCTAATAGCGCCATCGCTTCAAGGGTTTCCTTGCGGCGGCGCAAGGCGAAGGCATGGCGGTGGGCATCGGTGATGTGCAAGTCGTGATACAGCAGTTTGATAGCGGCGTCGTAGCCGTCGCCATCTGTCACGATGAAGAGGTGAGGGGCGACGCCATGTTGAATTAGCCAAGCGATCAACCCGCCCGCTTGCAGCGTCTCATCATCGGGATGGGGCGCAATGACCACGACGCAATCGCCTAAGGCAGCGGGTTGGAGCGAATGGAGCAATGGTTCTGTTTTGGCTCGTTGCTGCTGGTAGAGCCAACGGTTTGCCCAATGGAGGCTGGGCAAGGCGGCGAGGCTGAGCAAAGTGAGCCAGAAAAGCCCCCGCCACACACGACGGCGGGGACGGAAGAGGCGAAAAGTGTGGCGCTGCCGCCGCCAACGCCGTCGTAACAGGAGTTGGGCACGCGGGTTTAGTCGCCGCATGGCGCTTCGTTCCCCTCCATTCCTTGTGCCCATCGGCGGATTTGTTCTCGGTAGTGGGCGAGGCGAGTTTTCAGTTCGTCCATGTGGTCACTGCCAAATTTTTCCAAGAGGGCGTCGGCAAGGACAAGGGCAACCATCGCTTCGGCGACGATGCCCGCCGCTGGCACGGCACAGACATCCGAGCGTTCCACATGCGCCCGTGCGGGCTGAAGGGTGCGCAAATCCAAAGAGGCTAAGGGGTTGCGCAGTGTTGAAAGAGGTTTCATGGCGCCCCGAACAATCACTCGTTCGCCATTGGTGACCCCACCTTCCAATCCGCCAGCGTTGTTGGACGCACGGGGAAAGAAACGCCAATCGGCGGCGTCGGGATTGGGCGGAAGGAAAGGGTCGTGCACTTGCGAGCCGAAGCGTCGTGCCATCTCAAAGGCTCGCCCGATTTCCACGCCCTTGACGGCATGGATGCTCATGACGGCTTGGGCTAATCGCCCGTCCAGTTTGCGATCCCAATGGACATGGCTGCCCAACCCGATGGGGACGCCTTCGGCGATAACTTCAAAAACGCCGCCTAAGGTGTCGCCCCTTTCGCTGGCTTCGTCAATGAGGCGCTTCATCGCTGCTTCCGCTTCGGCGTCCAAGCAACGCAACTCCGACGCTTCGGCGCGGGCGACAATCTCGTCAAAAGGCAGTTGCGACGCATCCACCTGTGCGGTCACGCTGCCGAGGGCGACGACATGGGAAATGAGGCGGATGCCAAGTTCAGAGAGCAACTTTTTGGCGACGGCGCCAGCAGCGACGCGGGCAGCCGTTTCCCGAGCGCTGGCGCGTTCCAAGATGGGGCGCAAGTCCTTCGTCCCGAATTTAACGGCGCCCGCAAAGTCAGCGTGACCAGGGCGGGGGATGAAGAAGGGACGCAACTTTTCATCGGGGACGGGTTCGTCAAGGGGTTCAGGGGACATGGCAAGCCGCCAATTCCCAAAGTCACGGTTTTCAATGACCATTGCGATGGGGCTGCCGAGGGTGACGCCGTGTCGGACGCCGCCCAGAAACCGCACGGCGTCCCGCTCAATCTTGCGCATCCGCAACCCGCGCCCGTAGCCTTGTTGGCGGCGCTGCAAGTCACGGTTGATGTCGTCAGGCGTTAACGGCAACCCCGCAGGGATGCCTTCCACGATAACCGTGAGGGCGGGACCGTGTGACTCCCCCGCTGTCAGAAATCGCAACCGCATCAGCATCGGACGAAGCCCTCCTGCGCCCGCAATTTTGCCATCAAGGCGACAGAAGGGCTAACTGGAAGCGATTTCTTCGGCAGGGACGATGCGGGGGGTGATGAAGATGATGAGGTTGGTTTCGTCGGTGATTTTGCTCTTGCGCCTGAACAAACCACCGATGAGTGGTAGGCGGGCTAAGAGGGGGATTTCCCGCTGTTCTTGGGTCGTTCGGGTCGTCAGCAAGCCGCCGATGGCGAAACTGTCGCCGCTTTTTACCCGCACCAAAGAGACAGTGAAAGTGGAGGTGATGATGGGGATGGTGCCGCCGACAGGATTGGTCACTTCGCCCACGATGTCTTGGACGATGGGTTGGGTGAACACCGTCACCGTCCCGTCTTCGTTGATGAAGGGGATGGCGATCAGCGCGATGGTGATTTGGGCGATGTTGACAAGGGTGACCGTTCGGACATTGCCGAAGGCGTCCGTGATGGCTTGCTGGATGAAGAAGGGGCGGGCGACCGCGCTGACAAAAATGGCGGGCAAGCCGTTGATGGTGAAGGCGCGGGGGGCTTGAATAACTCGTCCTCGGTTGGAGGCGATTAGCGCTCCCAAAGTCGCTGAGAGGCTACCCCGAACTAACCCGATGTTGATGCTGCCAGGGGACGACATGCCCGCCGTGACGGCGGTGACTTCCGTGCCTGCGACGGACCAGTCAATGCCGACGATGTTTTGGAGGTTGGTGATGACGGAAACGAACTGCGATTCAATCTCCACTTGGTCTGGCGGCACATCAATGAGGGCAAGGATGCGACGCAATTCCTCAATGGCTTCGGCAGTGCCCCGCACTAAGATGGCGTTTTGGGTCGGGACGCCAACGATTTGCTGGATGCCTGGGATGAAGGCGGCGATGCCAGCGCCTGCACCGCCGAACCCACCGAACCCGCCAATACCACCGATGCCACCAGCACCAAGTCCACCCAGTCCACCGACCCCTGCTCCCAAACCACCCAATCCGCCGACGCCCCCAAAGCCGCCACCAAAACCCCCGATGCCAAATTGACGGGCTGTTTCACCAGATGGCAAGGAAGGGCGGGCAAAGGGGTCGGGAGAAACATTGGGCGTTCCTGAAGCGCCGAAAGGCAAGGGGGTGCGGGGCTCAGGGCGCATCGCTTCAGGGGGCAGATTGGGGAAGCCGAAGGAGGATTGCAACTGCCGATATTGCGTCAGCACCAAGTCATAAATCGCCTGATAAACGGAGATGCCCTGAAAGGGGATGCCCAAAAGGTAGCAAGCGTCAGCGACAGGAATGTTGCGCGTCCGCAGCACCTCGGAGACATTCGGTTCGGTGGCTTGCCATCGTTGTTGCCACTCCGTCGGTGAGACGACACGGGGGACGGAAGGGACAGCCGCTTCCGAGGTCGGGGTTTTTTCTTCCGTTTTCTCTTTCGGCGGGGCAGGGGGTTCAGGAGGGCGACGGGAGATGAAAAAGACGCCATTCTCATAGCGCCATTGAAGCCCTGCCTGTTGGGCGATGTAATTGAGGATTTCGCTGACCCGTTTGTTGACGAGGCGAAGCCGTCCGACAGGGATGGTCAAGATGTCGGGAGTGACGGAGTATTGGGCTTTATCCAAGAGCAAATCCAAGACCGACCCGACCGTCGCCGAGTCAAATTCCACCAACGGGATGACGGGGTCATCTTTGGGGTCAATGGGCGTTTGCGCCCATGCCGTCAGCCCAAAGAGCAAAACCACCAAGACTCCCGTGCCGAACCGAACACACCCACGCACACACATCCAGCATCCCCCCGCAGAGAAATTCGTCAATCATCTGAAGCCGCCGAAACCGCCGCCTAAGCCGCCGAAACCACCACCCAAGCCGCCGAAGCCGCCACCCAAGCCGCCGAAGCCACCAAGACCGCCACCCAAGCCGCCGAAGCCGCCAAGACCACCCAAACCGCCACCAAGTCCGCCCAGACCGCCCAAACCGCCCAAGCCGCCGAAACCGCCTAACCCTCCTAAGCCACCGAAGCCGCCTAAACCGCCAAAACCGCCTAACCCGCCGAACCCCCCAAAGCCACCCAAGCCGCCAAACCCGCCGCCCATGGACAAGGGGCTAAAGAGGGGGACGATGATAGTGCCGCCCAACAACATCGTGCCCGTGTAGGCATCCAAAAAGCGGAAACGCAACCGTTCCCAGTTGTAACTTTGTGTCTCTCCACCAGTGCCAAGGGCAGGGGTGCGGATATTGGGAGTCGGCGTGGTCGGGGTCGGCGGTGCGACGGTGCGGGGACGAATTTGGACAGTTTTGGTCGCTGTGTCGTAGCCAAACTCAGCGCCAATCTGGTTGACGATTTCCTGCAAGATGTCCCGAACCGTCCGATTGGTCATCCGCAAGGTGATGGGGGTTTGGGCGAAAGGACCCGTGATGGAGAAGTTAAGCCCTGTCGCCTCATGCAAAGCGTTGAGGACATCCGTTAAGGCTGCCCCATCCCAGTTGACTTCAGGCAAAACTCTGTCCAACTCCGAACCGCCTTGCTGTGCCATCCCAGCGATGGGCAACGCCAGCAACATCAAGGCAACGGTCAACCAACGCCTCATCGCTAATCACCTCCGTCGGACAGCCATTGTAATGACTATCAACGGCTTTGTCAAGCCTAATAGCCAAAGCCGCCGCCAGACGAAGGAGCACCTGCTCCAAAAGGACTGCCACCCGCCGTTGGCGGGGCGGGGGCAGGACGGCGGGGGACGATCAATTCCTCGCCCTTGTCACTGCGCAAGATGAGGCGTTCAGGCTCTATCAAGGTGACGGTGTAAGTCGTGCCCGCATATTCCACGGTGCTGCCGGGTTGAACCGAGCGGGTGCGTCCGTCAGGGAATTGCAAAAGGGCACTCACTTTTTGCTCACTCATCAAAAGACCTGCCATCCGCCAGCCGCTGGCAGTGACAGTCTGAGGGGGCGGAGAAGAAGCGAGATAACTTGCCAAGTCTCTAGGGGGCACAGAGGACATGGGCAATTGAGGTAATCGTTCCGTCGGCTGCTCCCTTGCCTTGACAGGTTCAACGACGGGTTCTTGGGTTTGCGGGCTGGGGACGAAAGGCGGGATGAAAGGAGGAAAGTCTCCGACGGGTTTGGAAGGCAAGGCGGCGAAGGGGTCGGGTCGTCCAGGTTGAGGCGGTTTGGTCGCTTTTTCAGGGGCAGGCGCCGCTACGCCCGTCGGTGCGCCGACACCGCCGGGAGTAGGGGTCGGTGGAATTGCCCCTTGCGGTGCCGCTGGCGTGCCTGCCAATTCTGGTGGAGTGCCAAGGGGGGCTGCGGGTGCGGGCATGGGAGAGTGGCTACCCATGGGGGCGCTGGGCATTGGTGCGGTCGGAGGCGAACCTGCAGGGGTCGGACTCGTTGGTGTGCCCGACACAGAAGGCGTGGTCGGCGGAGGGGCTGGCGGAGCCTGTTGACTTCCGACAAGATACCAGATGATGAACAGCAAGGCGACAACGATGACGGCGAGGAGTCCAATCGCCATCGCCTTTTGCTGGCTGGTCATTTGCTGCCATTGCTGTATCATTCCATCACACCTCCTGGGGCGCCGTGCCCGCCCATCTCAGGAGCACTGCCCATTTCCTCAGCGCCCATCATCTCAGGTGCGGTTGGTAGCCCACCTGGGGTCGTGGCGGGGGTCGGACCGAGCAAAGATTGGAACAACTGCTTGAGATGCTCTGGCGGCTCTTTGCCTTCCATGAGGTAGCGCTCTATCGGCGTCTCTACAAGGGCGTAAATTTCAATGGGCACTGTCGCCCTTACCTTTCCGTTGGGAAGCAACTGAAATTGAGGCGCTTGAACGACGATGGGGCGAGTGAATTGGGGCAAGCCCTCTAAAAAGCGCAAGATGTCGGCGAAGCGCCCATCCACCACCAAAGTCATTTGCCCCCAGCGAAAATAACCGTTGGGTGGAGGCGGCGGCATTTGAAGGGAGGCGAGGACAAATTGCGGGACGCTGGCATAACTCAATTCCACTTGGCAGCGGTTGGCTAACTCCGCCAAGAACTTGCGCAAGTCTCGCTCAAAGTAGCCTCGCGACTCCCGCTGGAAAGCAATCCCTGCCGCCCAAAGGGCAGCGGAGTCTGTCGGGTCGGGCAACCGCAGGACGGCTAACTCTTCCCGAACCTTTCGCCATTGAACACGAGCCCGTTCAGCCTCTTTTTTGGCATCCTCAAGGTCCTTCTCCGCTTGTGCCCGCTGGGCGATAACGGCTTCTTCCTGTCGGATTTTTTCTTCCAGTTGGCGGATTTGGTCTTGCTGTGGACGGATGGCGAAATAGAAAATGGCACCGCTGCCGAAGGCAGCCAAAAGGAAACCGAGTAAGGGCACAATCCACCAGGGTGCTTTCATTTGGGTTCACCCCTTTCATTCTTCTCCTGCGCCCATTGCCCGCCGGCGCCCTCCTAACCCTCGCGCTTCTTCTTCCCTACCGCCCTCCGCACCAGTCGCTGCTGGGCGGCTGGGTGCTCCCGGCCCTGCGGGTGGCGGTCCACTCGGAGGCGCCATCCCGCCTGGTGGCATTACGCCTGGCGCCATCCCACCCGTCGGAGTTGCACCAGGGACGCCAGCGGCTGGTCCTGCATAAAGTTTCGGGGCAATCGGAAGGGGTTTGGCTAAAGTCGCCCGAATGACGAAATAAACAGCGTTACGAGGTGCTGTCGGGTCGCGCACGATATTCGCTGGGGTTCCTGGTGTCCCCATCATGCCTGGACCTGGCATTCCCATCATGCCTGGTTCGCCTGGCATCCCCATCGGCATTGGGGCAGGGCTTCCTCCATGGCTCCCCATCCCTCCTGGCGCCATCGGGGCAGGACTTGCGCCATGACCGCCCATCCCTGCCGCCCCCATTGGCGCACCGGGAGCACCTGGCATAGCGGGGGTCATCCCTGGCGTTTCCCCACCTGTCGGGCTAACAGTTCGCCCTGGTGCTAACCCTGCCTGCCCTGTTTCCTTGCCCGGCTTACCTTTCTGAGCGAGCAAAGGTGGCAGGTTGCCTCCTTGGTAAGGGCGACCGTCCCATTCAAACAAATCCAACCGCACATTGGTGAAAAGGGGCGATTGCGTCAGGTAACCGTAGAAATGGGCGAGCCGATACAACGAGAGGGTGTAGCCTGTCAAGATAACCTCATTGACTTGCCTGCCTCCACCTGCCGTCGGGGTTGCCATTCCCATCCCTGGCGCCCCCGGCATCATTGGCGCCCCTGGCATTCCTGGCGCACTTGGTGCTGGCGAGGCAGCCATCGGCGAGGTCGGCATTCCTCCAGCCATAGCAGGAGCGGCTCCCGCCTGAAATTGCCAACTAGTCAATCGCACCCCTTCAGGCACCCACGCCGCAATTTGGCGGATAAGCCCTGCCAACTGTGGTCCCGATTTGCGGATGTCGTCCAAGATGTCCAACCGATTGGAAAGGACTGCCACGCCGTCGCGAGTCAATTTGGCTTGCCGTTGGAGTTCGCGGACTTTGTCAGCCTCCTGTGTCTTCTGTTGCAAATCCGCCTGCAAGCGGGCAACCGTCGCCACCGTGCTTTGCCACCACGCCCCCATCCCCGCAAGGATGACGATAACCATGACAACAGTGCCAATGATGGCAGCGTTCAATCGTTTCTTCGCAGCGATGTGGGGCGGAATCAAGTTCAATTTCGGAACGGCTGGCTGAACGCCTCGCTTTGCGGGCATGCCCTTTCACCTCGCTCAAAGATATGCCCAAAGCGCCAAACCGACAGCCACGGCATAAAGGGGCGCCGTCTGCTCCAAGTAGTCACGACCGAACCGACCTGCCACAGGCGACACATCCATGTATTGGAAGGGATTGAGCCGCTCCACCGAGACCCCTAATCGCTCTTGTAGGAAGCGGTCCAAATCCCTCAGCAGCGCCCCACCTCCTGCCAAATAAATTCGGGCGACCGTCAAGTTGGGGCGCTGGGACGCTAAGAATTCCACCGACCGAACGATCTCATCCGCCAAACTAAGCAATTGACCGCTCATGGCATTGTAGATGGAGACATGCAAAGGCACTACCTCAGGCACCGCAGGCGCCTCCCAACCGCTCCCTGTCACCTCTCCTTCCCCCGGCGTCCATAGCCCCGGCGTTACCTGCTCAGGGGCTGAAGGAGTTGGCGCTCCAAATTCTAACGGTGTTGTCACAGTCGGCGACGGAGGGGATGGAGGCGTTGGCGGTAATGGGGAAGTCGTCGGTGGGGATGGCTCAAACTCCAGCGAAAAATCTAATGCTGGTGGCGCAGCAGGGGATGGCGGTGATTCTGCTGAAAGGTCAGGCGATGGTGTTGCTTCTGTCGGCAGGTCAAAGGAAATGGCTGGAGAAAGTGTCTCAGGACTGGAAGGCACCTCTGCCGAGGGCATCTCAAAAGTCGGCAAGGGTTCAGTCGCCATCGGTGGGGGAGCGGGCGGGATGACTTGCGTCTCTGCACCTGCCATCGTTGGCGGCGTCGGCGTTGGCGGTTGCTCTATCCATGCCGTCCCCTCTTCTATCTTTAGCCGTTCCGCCTCCTCCGTGCTCAACCCCAAATGGTCACGAATGTCTTCTGTCAAGTGGCGTCCCCCCACTGGCACTAACCGCGTGAAAATTAGTTTCGCCCCTTCCAAAAAGGAAATCTCCGTCCCCTCATAACCGATGTTGACGACGACGGAAATCTGATCGCCCTGCCCATCCCGCACCCCAAACCCTTGGGCGGCGTAAACCGCCCTCGCCAACGCCAATGGCTCCGCTTCCACGCCGATGGGCGAAAGCCCTGCCTCTTTCAACGCCATCAAGTAAGCGTCCACCAAATCCTCCCTTGCCGCCGCAAACAAAACGGGGATTTGTTCCCCCTCTGCCACTTCCTCTGGTTCTTTCAGCAAAGTGTAAGCCTGAACAGCAGCCCCTGATTGAAAAGGCAAATGGCGCTCAATTTCCAACGGGATGGCTTGGACTAACTCACGGCGACTCATCTTGGGCAACTCCGTCACCCGCACGATCACCCCTCGCTGTCCACCGACCGAGACAACCGCTGAACGCGTTTTCACACCTGCCGACCGCAACAAATCCCTCAAAATTTGCCCAAGCACATCAGGCTGGATGACCTCCCCTTCCACGATGGCTTCCTGCGTCGGGGCGATGAGCAAATTCTGGACGATAAAACTGTTCCCTCGCCTCGCCAACTCCACCACCTTCACCGAATGGTTGCCCATGTTGACGCCTAAAACGCTTTGCGCCATTTCCCTTCACCTCGCCCCGTTTGACTTTGGGCACTCATATTCTGCCAGATTTCAACGCCGATTGCAAGGGCAAACAAACCCCGTGAACTTGCCGCAATATAACTCGCTGACAGACAAGGAGGTCGGACAAGGATGGCACTTTTGCTGGGCGTAGATGGCGGGGCGACCAAAACCGTCGCCGCTGTCGTCAACGAAATCGGGGAAGTTTTGTCCGTTGGGACGGCGGGTGGTGCCAACCCACTCATCTGGGGCGATGCTGCCTTTGACAACATCCGCAGTGCCTGCGATGCCGCCTTGACCATCGCCCAAACCGACTGGGAAGAAGTAGCATTCGCTTTCATCGGCATGGCAGGCGCTGACGAACCTGGTTCATCGTCTCATCGCTTTGCCGAAACGCAACTGCGTTCGCGCCTTCCCGTCCCTTTCCTCGTGGACAACGATGGCGTCATCGCTCACGCAGGGGCGTTGGCGGGCGAAGATGGTGTCGTCGTTGTCGCTGGCACGGGCGCCATCGCCATCGGGATCGCAAAAGGTCAACGGGTGCGCGTGGATGGCATGGGACATTGGTTCGGCGACGAAGGGAGTGCCACTTGGATCACCCTGCAAGCCTTGCGCGCCGCTGCCCGCGCCCAAGATGGGCGGGGAAAACCGACCCGCCTTTCCGAAGCCCTCCCGCAAGCCTTGCTGCTCAACTCCCTGCGCAATGCCGCCACTTTGCTCGCTAATGGGGACTTGACAAAAACGGAACTCGCTTGGGCGGCGACCGTTGTCGCAAAGGTTGCCGAAGAAGGTGACGAAGTTGCCCAAACGATTTTGCGCCAAGCCGCTCAACGCCTCGCCGAAAGCGCCGTCACCGCTCTCCATCGCCTTCAATCCCTTGACACCTCGTCCCCCGTCCCTCGCCCCTCGTCCCTTCCCATCAGTTTCACAGGTGGCGTTTTCCGCTTGACGGCAAGGATGCCTCAATGGTTTTGCGAAGCGGTGCGCCAAGAGTTGCCCGATGCGAAAATTAGCGAACCCAAACTCCCGCCCCATCTCGGAGCCGCTTTGCTCGCCGCGCGACAACTCGGTTGGCAATTGGACGACGCTTGGCTGAACCGATTGGCGGAAACGGGACGGCAATGGGGTTACTTTGATTTGGGAGCGGGCTTGGTGGCAGTTTTGCCCCGCCTGCTTTCCGAGCAACGCAATCCTGCCTCCCTCTTCCTTGACCAACTGGATGTGGAAGCCATCTTAACCCTCATCAACGACGAAGACCACAAAGTCGCCCCCGCTGTCCGACAGGAAATCCCTGCCATCGCTCAAGCCGTGCGGTGGGCAGTGCGTGGGTTGTCAAGGGGCGGTCGGCTCATCTATGTCGGGGCAGGGACGAGCGGGCGGTTGGGCATCATGGATGCCGCCGAATGCCCACCCACTTTCGGCACGCCACCCGAATGGGTTATCGGTGTCATCGCTGGCGGTCCGCAAGCCGTTTTCCATCCCGCTGAAGGGGCTGAAGACGATATGGAAGCGGGACGCGAAGAGATACGCCGATTGAATGTCGGCGTCAACGATGTCGTCGTCGGTCTTTCCGTCAGCGGGCGAACCCCTTTCGTCATCGCCGCCATGGACGAAGCGCGCCGACGGGGCGCCAAGACGGTCGCCATCACCGTCAACCGCGATGCCCCCATTGCTGCCGTCGCCGATGTCGTCATTGCTCCCGTCGTCGGTCCTGAAATCGTCGCTGGCTCCACCCGCATGAAAGCGGGGACGGCGCAAAAACTCATCCTGAACATGATCAGCACTGCCACGATGGTCAAACTTGGGCGCGTCCAAAGCAACTTGATGGTGGACTTGCGGACTTGGAGCGTGAAGTTGCGCGAGCGCGCCAAACGCATCGTCGCCCAACTCGCCCATGTCACCCTCCTTGAAGCCGAACAAGCCTTAGAAGCGACCGATTGGCAAGTCCGCCAAGCCATCGCTTGGCTCCAATCCAAACGAGCCCGCTGACTCGCCTTGCATCTCACCTTCATGCCATCACCCGCCAACAAACAAAGCCGCACAGGACGGCAGAAACAGCAAAGGAGGGAAGGAAAGTGAAAGCAGTGAAAGCGTGGACGCCCTTTGCGGTGGCGCTTTTGCTGTCATGGGCGTTGATGGCAGGGGCGCAAGGGTTTCCCGTTCGTCCGTATGTTGACCCGTCGCAATTGGATGTGCCTTGGCCGAAGCATAGCCACCTGAAAGTCCCTTGGCGGGCTTATTTGGAGACACGAAGCGGCGCCGAATTTTTGCAAGGCATCGGCATCAATTACAATGTGCCCGAAAACCACGAACTCGCTGTCCGCTTGCTGGCGGAAGCGGGCGTCAGAACTTTCCGAATTGAAATCGGTTGGGGAAGTGTGGCTTGGGACGAAAAGCGCTTGAACGGAGAGGAAAGGTTGCGGGTAATTTTGCAAATCTGCCGACGCTACAACATCCGAACGACGATTCTGCTCAACGCCCATCACGGCGTCCCTTGCCCTGCCCGATTTTTTGAGCGCCACTTGCTCGCCGACGCGCCCAAAGGAACGCGTTCTGTTCGCCTTGACAACCTTGATGGCATCGTCCCGCGCTACAGTGGCTTGTGCAACTTGACCGACTACCGAGCCTGTGAAGTGTTCATCACTGAAGTTAACCCGCAAACGGGCGAATGCCAATTGAGCAAGCCGTTGCCGAAGGAGTTGAAGGCAGGTCAGCGGGTTTTGTTGGCGACGCTCAAATACCTGCCTGCCCATCCTGTCGGCACTCCCGAATTTGAGGCGATGGCACAAGGTTGGCTCAAGTATGTGGGATTGGTGCTGGACTTGCTCGGCAGCGTCGGCATCAGTGAGTTTGATGTGGAGATTTGGAACGAGTTGAGTTTCGGCTCCGCCTTCATGGGCGGGCGAGGCATCAACGACTACTACGACCCGCCCGTCGTTCAATTCAAGACGGACTTTTTGCACCCTGGTGGTCACGCTTGGGAAATTGCCCGCCGCACGATTGAATTGGTCAAAGGACGCTTCCCCAAGGCGCGCTGCATCTGGGGCTTCTCCAACACGACCTTCTTTCACACGCCCATGGAGCAATTGCCTCCCTTCACCGATGGGCAAAGTTATCACCCTTATGGCACAGGCACGCGCAGGTTACCTGAACAGGAGCAAGCGCCCGACCAACCTTGGCGATGTTTGGAAGGGGAAGCGCCGAAAACGGAAATCCGAATGCCAGAAGGTTGGGCACACACCTTTGTCCAGACGGAAAGCCTAATGCGGTTGCTCAACCCTGAGGCGCGCCGGAAGCGAAAACCGCAAGGTGTCGGGCGCTTTTTTCACTACATGACGGAGCATGGTGTCGCTCCGCCCGAATGTGGTGCCACCGACGAACGAGGGGCGTGGCTTTTGAAAGCCAAGACAGTGTTGCGGGCGTTTTGCTTTTGGCTCAACAAGGGCATTGATGTCCTGCACTACTTTTGCGCTTACGGAGAGAAGCCGTCGGACATGGGGCTTTTGCCGACTAACTTGAAGCAACTGCCTACCGACGCTCGGTTTGAATCCGTCGCCACCTTACCGATGAAGGCGTTGCGCAACTTGACAAAAACTTTCGCCGACAGCCGACCGCTTGCGTCTATCCGCCAACTCAGCGTGGATGTCGTCGCTTTGGGCAAACAGACGCCCATTTACAAAGTGGCGGGCAAAACCCTTTGGCAGCGCGATGTCTTTGCCTTCCTGCCTTTTCAATGCCACGAGCGAAAATTCGTCGTTGCCGTCTACACGATGACCTACGATGTGATGAAACCGATGGCGGAAGAACGCTATCGGTTGACCATCGCAAACTTGGGCGGGATGCCCCGCTCCGTGCGATGTTACGACCCGTTAACCGACAAAACCGTTCCCGTCGCCGTGCGCCAGCGGGGCAAGGGCACGCTTGTTGTGGAAGTGACCGTCACCGATTATCCGCGCTTGCTGGAAATTGAGTCGTGAGCGCTCAAACCTTTCACGCGTCGGTTTGTTCTTCCAACAAATCGCAACGAAGCAAGTCATCGGGAGTTTCTCGTCGCACGACCAACCGAGCCTTTCCATCTTTCACGAAAACGACGGCAGGGCGAGGGAAGCGGTTGTAGTTGCTTGCCATGCTGTAGTTGTAAGCGCCCGTCGTGAAGACAGCGAGCAGGTCGCCCGGTTGCGGGTCGGCAAGGGCGATGTCACGGATGAGGATGTCGCTCTCACAATGCTTGCCAGCGACGGTGACGATTTTGTCGGCGGGTCGGTTCGCTTTGTTGGCGACCAAGGCAAAATAGCGGGCATCGTAAAGGGCGGGGCGCGGGTTATCGCTCATCCCGCCATCCACCGACACATAAGTCCGCACCTTCGGCACTTCCTTGACGACGCCGATGGTGTAAAGGGTCGTGCCTGCTTCTCCGACGATAGAGCGCCCTGGTTCTACCGATAGCACGGGCAATGGAAAGCGAAATCGCTCCGCCATCTCCTGCACCGCCTCGCAAAGGGTGGCGACGAAAGTTTCAATCGTTGGCGGGTCATCGTCGGGCGTGTAACGGACACCCAATCCACCACCCAAGTTGAGTTCGCTCATCGCAAACCCTGTCGTCTTCCGCACCTCTTCAGCAAAGGCGAACATCTGCTCAACGGCAATTCGGTAAGGTTCGGTCGCAAAGACTTGCGAGCCGATGTGGCAATGAAAGCCATGCAAACGAAGGTGGGAAAGTTTCAAGGCTTGTTTTGTCGCTTCCAGTGCGATGCCGTCGCTCAAAGGGAAACCAAACTTCGTGTCCAGTTGTCCTGTGCGGATGAACTCGTGGGTGTGGGCTTCCACGCCGGGCGTGACGCGCAAAAGGATGTCAGCCACTGTCTCTCGGCGCGCTGCGATGGCATTCAAGCGTTCCAACTCTTTAAAGCAATCCACGACGATGCGCCCGACTTTGTGTCGCAACGCCAGCGTCAACTCTTCGTCGGACTTGAAGTTGCCGTGCAAGTAAACCCGTTGAGGCGGGAACTGGGCTTGCAGTGCCGTGAAGAGTTCGCCACCTGAGGCAGCGTCCAGCCACAAGCCTTCTTCGGCGACCAACCGACACATCGCCAAAGTGCAAAAGGCTTTGGCGGCATAAGCGATGCGGGCTTCGCCCTTGTAGTGCTGAGCGAAGGCAGTTTTATAGCGGCGGCAGTTTTCGCGGATGAGCCACTCGTCCATGACATAAAGGGGCGTCCCAAATCGCTGCGCCAGTTCCACACAGTCGCAACCGCCAATCTCCAAATGTCCTCGTTCATTGATGCGCATCGTCCCGCGCAACATGCTCTCCATCCGACGAAGCACCTCCGAAAGAGCGTTCAAGGTGTGCGACAAAATTTTGGCGACCCGCACTGGGGAAGAAACTGTCAAGGGGAGGAGTTGTCGGGTATGGAGCGACCGTTGGTTGGCGTCATTATGGGCAGTGTCTCCGATTGGGAAACGATGAAGCACGCCGCTGAAACGCTTCGGCAACTGGGCATCCCTTACGAAGTGCGCATCGTCAGTGCTCATCGGACGCCCGACTGGATGTTTGAGTATGCTGCCACCGCCGAAGAACGAGGGTTAGAAGTCATCATCGCCGGCGCTGGTGGGGCAGCGCACCTACCTGGTATGACGGCTTCCAAAACGGTATTGCCTGTCTTGGGTGTCCCTGTCCCCAGCGCTGCCCTGAACGGGTTGGACTCGTTGC
>Ga0079997_119154_pt1 | contig 51774 bp, 47 predicted proteins | sample PerSpoCPS_CMetaG_FD_69200 | JGI IMG/M metagenome (GOLD analysis project Ga0079997, IMG submission 69200) | Archaeal communities from Yellowstone National Park, Wyoming, USA - Perpetual Spouter C (PS_C) MetaG (SPADES assembly) (version 2) | ecosystem: Environmental > Aquatic > Thermal springs >... | reverse complement strand
TCCGAGTTGCTCTGGACGCGTTTTCGAGCCACCGCTTTGCTCGGGAAGGCAGAAACCGAGCAAGGCCAAGAGCATCGCCGCGCGGTCCCAGACGCTGTATTGCCGGGTCGCCGAGACAACACCAGCGGTCAAGCCGATCGCGACAGCGATCACGGTCGCTGCTGTCGCGAGCAAAGCGGTGGCTCGAAAACGCGTCCAGAGCAACTCGGAGACGTCCCGCTTGAGCTGGAGGGATCGTCCGAAGTCGCCTTGCAGGACGTTTCCGAGCCAGAGCAGGTACTGGACCGGCAGCGGTCGGTCGAGTCCCAGTTCATGACGGAGGCGAGCCAGCGATTCCGCCGTCGCCTTCGGCCCGAGAATGATCATGGCTGGATCGCCGGGTGCAAGGTGCATGATGGAGAAAACCAGGATCGTCACACCCAGCCAGACCAGGACGAGTCCGAGGATGCGACGGATCAGAAACGCGACCATGTCGCCTTCGCCCTCTCACGCGGATCGGCTCGGGGTGAGCGCCGACCTGCCCCACCCCGAGCTGTTCGATGAAGCCTGCACAGAAGCAGCACAGCGTCGATTATCCCCCGTCAGCTGCTCGCCAGAGTCACGTTCTGGAACCGGAACACGCCGGTCGGATGCAGCTTGAAGCCCTGGATGAACTTCTTCATCGCCACGATTTGCGTCTCGTGGTCGATCCAGGCCCACGGAGCATCCTCGACGAGCAGCTTGAGCGCCTGTTGATACAACTGCTCGCGCTTGGCGCGATCGTTGAGACGCTGTGCCTGCCGCAGGAGCTCGTCGACCTGCTCGTTCTTGTAATAGCCCATGTTGAAGCCGTTCGGCGGCCAGGCATCGCCGCTCAGGAGAATGAACAGGAAGTTGTCAGGATCACCGTTGTCTCCGATCCAGGACATCTCGAACATTTCAGGGAGTTCGTCCGGGTTTCCCAGTACCTTGTCGAGATACGTGCCCCACTCGAAGGTCTGGATCTCGGCCTCGATTCCGACTGCGCGGAGGTCCGCTTGGATCGCAGCACCCATCGCTTTGGGTTGCTGCATACCGGAACCCGATTCGGGGACCCAGAACGTTACCTTGAAGCCATTGGGATAACCGGCTTGGGCCAGGAGCTCCTTCGCCTTGGCTGGATCGTACCGATAGTCCGGCACAGCGTCGGTTTAGCCCCAGACAACCGGCGGCAACGGTCCTTTGGCCAACACACCGGTCCCCTTGAGCAGCTCGTTCACGATGGCTTCTTTATTGATGGCGTAGTTGACCGCCTGGCGGACTTCCTTCTTGTTGAACGGCTCGCGACGGCAGTTGAAGACGACGTACCAGACGTGCATGCCCGGCTGCTCGAGCACCGTCACGTCCGGTGACTGTTTGAGACGAGGCAGGTCGTCCGGCGGAATGTTCACGATGAAGTCGATCGAGCCGGCTTCGAACTCCGTGAGGCGAGCCCGATCCTCGATGATCGGTCGGAAGATCAAGCGCTCGACCTGCGGTTGCCCACCCCACCAGTTGGGGTTGCGCTCCAGGATGACCTCGACTCCGGGCTTCCACTCGACGAAACGGAAGGGCCCGGTACCGACCGGGTTCTTCGAGAAGTCTCGACCGTACTTCTGCACGGCGGCCGGGCTGACGATCGACGCTGCGTGGATGGCGACATTGGACAAGAACGGCGCATAGGGCTCTTTCAACACGATCTCGACCGTCTGCGGGTCGAGAGCTTTGACCGACTGCACCTTCCCGAAGGTGAACTCTGCATAGGCGAACTCGCCGGTATCGTGGTAGGGATGGTTGGGATCGATCTGCCGGAGGATGCTGAAAACGACCGCATCGGCATCGAACGGTGTTCCGTCGTGAAAGGTGATGCCGGAGCGCAGCGAGAAGCGATACGTCAGGCCATCGCTGCTGACGTCCCACTTCTCGGCAAGACCCGGCTCGAGTTCGGTGCTCTCGTCCTTGAAGCGCACCATCCGCTCGAACATGGGATCGACCGCGCGACCCGTGTTGTAGTCCGTGACCTGGTGCGGATCGAGCGTGACCGGCTCGGCTTGAAGACCGACCACGATCGTCGTCTTGGCTGGGCCCGTTGGCGGAGTCCCAGGTGCTGGCGACGCGATGGGCGCACCCTCGCTCGGTGTCGGTGTGGCCTGACCAACGCGGCACGCGGCGAGGAGTCCGCTCGTGCTCGCGGCGACGGCTCCGAGCGCGACCAACCGCAAGACGTTACGCCGCGTCATCCGTTGGTTCTCGTGCATGTCTCGCATCCCTTCACGCACCCTCAACAACCTGTACCGAGTCAGCCATGATAGCGGGCTGATCGAGTATCAGCAACCGAAACGGGTGTGCGTTGTGCGTGATGATATCTGATCGGATCACAAGAAACCCAGATTGCCGTCGGTCTCGTGCGGTATGACAACGATGAAGAGGACATTTGTGCAGCCTGAGTGCTGCGATTTCTTACCACCAGCGCTGGACGAGGCGCAGATTGCGTCCTTCGTTCTCCCAGGCCAGCCAGCCGAGGCCGACGAGAAGCGCGACGCAAGCCGCGAGCTCCCGCCGCGTGCCCGCGAAGTCGGTCGGACGCGGTTGGGCCGGGGTACCAGCTGGCTCCTGATCGGCGAGCGCTGCCTCGAGCCAGGCCTCGGCGAGGGCGAAGACGGTCCAATCCGGACACTCAGCGAAGCGCGCGGCGAGCCACTGGGCGATCGGATGGCTCGGCAGGAAGCGCGCGAGAAGTTCGGGGTCAGCGACGAGCGGGCGGGTCAGCTCGTTCGCCTGGAATTTGCGACCGCTCTTGGGGCGGTCACTCCGCGACGACGATGCATCGCGAGCGAAGTCGGTGACGTACGGGCAGGAGGGTATCAGGGGGCAATCGTGCTCCTGACAGGGCAGGATCCGGGTGCGGGGGGAGTCGAGCAACCCGAGGTCGCCGAGCAGACGCAGGACACCGCCCGGTAGGGCCTCCGGATCGCCCAGTTCCGCCTGGTGGATGCAGGCGATGCCGTTCTCCCCGAGGCGAGCGAGTCGCGCGGCCAGCGCCGTCAGGTCGATGACCAGGCGTTCAGCGGTCATCTCGTCGCCCCGCAGTGAACAGATCGCGTGTCGGGAGGATGCGTGCGTCGCCGCAAGCGGCCAGGTGCTCGATCCGCTCGAAGACCGCACGGAAGCGCTCGCGGGCCTCGTGTTCGCTGTCGTTCTTGGCTGGAGCCGTGAAGGTGCGGCGATCGCCGACGAAGACGAGCAGGCTGCGGGCGCGGCTCAGCGCGACGTTGAGCCGGCGCCACTCGGCGTGGAGCGAACCGATCTCGCCCGCTGGGTTGCTGTTGACCAAGCTGACGATGATGATCTCGCGCTCGCCTCCCTGAAAGCGATCGACCGTGTCGACGCGCAGGCGCGCGAGCGCTGGGTGAGCGCGGGCGAGCTCTTGGCGGATGAGCGTGTTCTGGCGCCGGTATGGTGAGATGACGCCGATCTGATCGATGATAGTCTGGTGGGCCGACTCGGGCAGGTCGCGGAGAAACTCGGCGAGCACGGCAGCGATCAGTTCGGCTTCGCGCTGGTTCGTCCGTCCCTCGTCGTCGGCCGAGAAGACGGCGCCGCTGTCGCGAGCGAGTGGGTCATCGCTCGTGTCGAGGTAGACGACCGGTGGGCTCTGGCCGATGATCCCTGAAGGGATCGGCACGCCGAGCTCGTCTAACCAGTGCGCCAAGCGGCGGTCGGCGATCCGCCGATCGGCTGGACGCAGCTGGTCCTGGTAGAAGACGTGACTCACCAGGTCGCAGATCGGGTCATTCATCCGGTATTGCTCGGTCAGCCGGATACAGGCAGCGGGATAGCGACGATGCAGGCGTTCGAAGGCGGAGGTGCGCAAGCTATCGCCCGGTTGGATGCCGAGCCGTTCCACGTCGGGCCACGTCGCTGGTGACTCGGACGTGGTCACCACCGGCGGCAACTGATTCTCGTCGCCGACGAGGATGAGCCGCCCGGCATAGCCGAAGGGAAGGCGCCGCAGCGCCTGGAGGAACGCTGGCTCGGTGGCTTGTCCAGCCTCGTCGACGATGACGGTCTCGAAGGTCAGTCCGCGCAGCTCGGCTGCGTCGGCGGCACCCAGCGTGGCGACGAAGACAGCAGCATGCTCGCGGATCGTGCGCGCCCGGCGGCTGGAGGCGAGCAACCGTTGGATCGCCGCTTCGTCGTTGTCCGGCGGCTGGCGGCGCACGCGGGCGGAGAGCCCGCTGCGGGCGACCAGTGTCTGGGCAGCGACTTCCTCTTCCATGTCCTCGCGCTCGCTGCCGACGCGGACGAGGAAGGGGAGAACTTCGGGTACGTCCTGCCGCACCTTGCGTACCACCTCGTTGGCTGCCCGGTGCGTGTTGGTGAGGACGAGGACGGGGCGGCGGTCGGCGGGTCGTGCCGGATCGAGCAGCGCGCGGGCGAGGAGACCACGCACGATCGCGGCGATGAGTGCCGTTTTGCCGGTACCCGGTGGCCCTTGGACGAGCAAGAGGTCACCCGGCTGGAGCGCGAGTGCCGCGGCCAGTGCCCGGCGTTGCGACTGGTTGAGTCCGCCGGCGAGCCAACCGGGAAGCGTCGACGCGGTCTGGGGTAGGCTCGGCGGGCGGAGACCGAGGACAGTCTGTGTGAGCGCCGGAAGTTCCCGCCAGTCGATTTCTCGGCCCCGGGCTGATGCTGCGGTCATCGAGGAGACGAAGAAATCGGCCAGTCCTTCGAGTTGCCAGGCGCGCATGTCCCAGCCGGTGAGCTGATCGATCCGGTAGAGAGGGTCGTGTCCATCGGGTGCCAGCGGTACCCGGTCACGCAACTCGACGGTGATCTCGTACTCGCCGAGCGCCACGACGGTCCCCTCCACCGAGAAGAGCTCACCCGGGCGGGGGATGCGCTGGCGGAGCCCGTCCGGCCATTGCGGGGTGATCAGGACCGTATCGTCCTCGCGGATCCGGGTGTCGAGCCGGCGCCCAGGGCGTTCGAAGGTGACGCGTTGCCCGTCCTGCTGGCGGAAGCGCAGCTCGCTCAAGGTGATCCCTTCCTGCTCGAGGAGCGGCGCGGGCGTCTGGGTGAGGTGGAAGAAGCGCTCGCGCTCGGCATGCTCCTCGGCCTTGAGCTGGCGATGGAACCAGACCCAATAGGAGAAGAGCGCCGGGGGAGCGTAGCGGAAGAGACCACTCAGGGGCTTCCCGTCCGGTTCTCGCGCTTGCGCACAGACTCGGCGCGAACGGGCGACACACGGCTTACAGGGAGGCACTTCACTGAGCAAGTCGAATTGACCGATGATCTTCGGCAGGCGCCAGTTCTCGGTAGCTCCATGGAGCCGGTAGCGATCGTAGCCGGTGAAGAGACCGCTGGCGATGCAATAGAAGACGTTGCGGGCTTGGGCGATGAGATCGACGAGGCGCTCGTCCCGGCGGGAGAGATCCAGGCGGAGTCGCCGTACCAGCGGATGCTGCTCGAGCGGCACGGCGGAGAGCCGTTTTTCGTCTACCAGTTCCACCACGGCATCGACGGACGGGAACCCGACGCTCTGCAAGACTTCGCGGTAGGCCAGGGCTTGCAAGCCGCCCGGTACGCTCTCGCCGGTGAGCGGGTCGCGCTCGGCGTGGAAAGAGCGCGTCTTGACCTCGGCGATCCGGAGTGGCGAGGCAGTTGGGTGGAGGGGAACCTCGACGCGGTCAGCGCGGCCGGAGAGCCCTCTCGTGGGGGAGTAGAAGAGCCGCTCGAGGTAGAGCTCGAAAGGTTCGGCAGCCGGATCGAGTGTCCTCTCGACCTGATCGAGGATGGAGTTCGCTGCCTCGAAAGAGAGGCGCAGATCCTTGGGCGGGAGACCGTCTTTCGTCTCCTTGGCGGCGAGCAGCGTCTGGATCGTGCGCGTCCACTCGGCCCAGACGGCGGCTCGGTACTCGGCAGCGGCCATCTGGCGGTCACCGGTGGAGGCGAAGGTCACCAGCGCGCGACGGTAGCCAGCGTGGATGGCGCGACCGCGGATGTCGCTCGGCTGCGGCTCGCGATCGCGGAAGTCGCGCGGCAGGCCGAGGAAGCGCTCGAAGAACACCTGGAGCGGGCACTGATAGAGTTGCTCGACCAGGCTGCCCGTCACCGTGTACTCCGGTGCGACGATGAACTTGAGGAGGACGACTTGTCGCCAGCCGCTCGCGGTGATGGCGGCGACCGCTCGGAGCACTTGCAAGCGGAGCGGTGTCTCGATGCCGCGTCGGGCACGTGCCTCGAGGACATGCGCGAGCACCGGGAAGTAGTGCGAGAACGGGTTGGGGTTTGGACAGCCCGGGTACCACTCATTGGTGTAGACAGTGCAGTAGCCCAGGGGACGACCGTCCTCGGTGGTCGCGTGCAGGACGAGCTTGCGCCGCTCGTCGCGGCGGGGAGCTGGTTTGACCAAGACGGGCACGTCGAGCCACTGTGGGATTCCAGGGTTGGCGGCGAGTTCTCGCCAGGCGCGGAGTGCGCGGTCGCTGGCGGATTCCACGTGGTCAGGCATCGGGCGACTCCTCGGCCGGGCTGGATTCTGGAATGTACAGGGCCAGCGCGAAACGATGCGTGGCCGCGATGGCGTCCTCGCCCCACGCCTCGGTCAGGGCGGCAGTGATTGCCCGGTAGAGATCGCGCGGCCAGGCTTCGGCCGCCAGCTTGTGGAGTTCGGCTGCTTGCTCCTCGGGAGGGTCGAGGAGCAGCGCGAAGACGGCCTGCGCCCGCTGGAGCAGGGTCAGGAGGCCATCGTCCGCATGGCCGCTGGTAATGCCGGCCCGTTGGGCGAGGCGAAGCAGCCAGGCGAGCGTGGTTTCCGCCCCCTCGTTCCGCAGCAGCGCCACACGAGCGCGGAACAGGGCCCAAACACACCAGGCCCGATCGTCGGTCGTGGCCTGCTTCCAGGCTTGGCCCAGGCGCTCGGCCTCGCGAGCGTAGAACGCACGTTCGGCTTCTGGCAGTTGGTCCAGCGTGGGCAGGAGTTCCTCGACGAGACGCACGCTCGGCAGCGCTTTTTCTCTGGCCTGGCCCGGCACGAGACGGAGGAGCTCTTCGACGAGCCGGTAGAGTGCCCAGCCGAGCGCGATGCGCTGCTGGTTATCAGCGAAACGAGCGAAACTCGCAGCGCGCGCGAGACTCATGGCAGCGCTGCGGAGATCCCAGGTGGCCAGCGCGCGGTAGGCGGCAGCCAGTTCGTCGCGAGCCAGGTCTTCGGCCGGCGCGAGCAGTGCGCCGTCGAGCTGGAGGAGGGCACCGAGACGCTCGGCAGCCAGTGCAGCGATCGCACCCTCGCGTAGTGCTTCGGCCAGGCGCCGGACGGGTCGTGGAGAAACGACGGGATCGCCGCCGGCGAAGCGCTCGTCCCGCAGCTTCTCGACCCGCTGTTGGACCTGGTCGAGCAATGCCTCGCTCGCCTCGCGATCAGCGGTCACTGGAGAGATGGCAGCCGCCGGTTCTTCTGGAACTGGCCGAGTCGCCATGCGCGTTGTCCCCCGCTCGTGCACGCACTGCTCGTACCGCGATCGTAGCCGAGCGCGGGGGCTGTGTCCAGGGCTGCACGGGAGTGTGGAACTGCCGATGTGGCATCGGCTAATGGCGGCCGAGGACGAGCCGTCGACGTGGGGAAAGGGCACTGCGCTCGATCCAGGTGCGAGCTGTCTCGCCGGCGGCTGAGCGCGTTATACTGGAGCCTCAAGAGGCTATGGCCGAGCGAGCTGGATGAGGTGGCGCAGCCGGCCGCTGGCGGCTGGCGATGGATGGGGAGCGGACGGCACACGGATCGGTCGTGCCGGCGACAGAGGGGAGACACGCATGGCTGAGCAACTCGTCCATCCAACTCCGATGCGGGGCGTCCCGCAGCCGCGGCGCGAGGACGTCCTGGGGCAACCACGGTTGCGCGTGCTCGACCATCCGTTAGTGACGGCGCTGCTCACGGTCGCGCGCGACGAGCGCACGCCGCCAGCCGAGTTCGAGCGAGTGTTGCACGAGCTGACGCGGTTTCTTCTCTACGAAGCGCTGCGCGAGGAACCGCTGCAAACGTTCCGGGTCCCCTCGCCGACGGGCGAGGAAGCGGACGGGGGAGCACTGCGGGCTGGACTGGCCGTGCTGGCGATCTTGCGGGCCGGACTCGGCATGCTCGCACCGGTGCGCCAGTTGGTCCCCGCTGCACCGATCTACCTGGTGGGAGCGCGACGCGACGAGGAAACGCTGCGCTCGACCATCTATTACAAGAAGCTGCCGGGGCGATTCGATGTCCTCCGCCATGTCGTCATCGTCGATCCGATGCTGGCGACCGGAGGTTCGGCCGTGGCGACGGTGGAGCTCCTCCGGCAGACCTACAGCGGGCCGATCTCATTTCTCGGGATCATCGGTGCGCCCTATGGTGTCCAGCACCTGCTTTCGGCCGATCCCGACGTGCGGATCTACCTGGCGGCACTCGACGAGCGCCTCGACGACCGGGGATTCATCGTACCTGGTTTGGGCGATGCTGGAGACCGGCTGTTCGGGACGCAGTGAGCGGCCGAGCGCGTCGAGGCAACGGCGGGCGAGCGGTGGTGCTGATGCGTTGGTCGCCGATCCGGTCCCGGCTGCTCGCCTGGCTCCTGATCCCGGTTCTGCTCCTGGGCGGGTCGCCGCGCTCGCTGGACGGGGCGCAGGCGATCGAGACGACACGACCGGGGGCGGTGGAATGGGCGGTAGCTGTCGAACGGGCAACCTGCTCTATCGCTCGTCAGCCTCACCCGGAGCCTCTCTGCCTAGCTGATCTCCCCGCTCGACTGGAACCGATCGATCCGGAGGGGCAGTGGTGGCGGCTCCGCTTCGATCAGCCGGCGACTGCTGCCGATTGGATCGTGCGTCTGATGGGACGGCCGGGAGTCACTGGGCTGGAGCCGGCGGTGCGTCTGTTCTACCAGTGGACACCAGCCGATCCGCTGGTCGCCCAGCAAGAGTGGTTGACGGTGGCCGGATTTCCGGCGGCCTGGGACGACACGATCGGCCGGGCGGAGGTGTCGGTCGCGGTGATCGATTCTGGGGTGGCAGCGCGTCATCCGGATCTGGCAGGAAAGCTGCTGCCGGGATACGACTACCTACGACGTGATCCTGATCCGGACGACGAGGTCGGGCATGGGACGGCGGTGGCGGGAGTCATCGCGGCTGCGGCTGATGGGCGCGGAATGGTGGGCGGTGCACCGGGTGTCAAGATCGTGCCGCTCAAGGTCGGCGATCAGATCGGTGCGAGTTCGCTCTTGATCGCGGAAGCGGTCTACGGAGCGATCGAGCGCGGCGTGCAGGTAATCAACCTGAGCCTGGGGGCGGATACGCCGAGCGGTGCGCTGGAACGCGCGATCGAGCAAGCGTACGCGCGAGGCATCGTGGTCGTCGCGGCGGCAGGCAACACGCCCGACAGTGTGACCTTCCCGGCCAGTTATCCTGAGGTGGTCGCGGTGGGCGGTGCGACGGCCGATGGCAAGCGCTTGGCCAGCTTTACCTCGCGGCTGACGCGGGTCGACCTGGTCGCACCAGCCGAGAACGTGCTGACGACGAGCTGGGACGGGCAAGAGCCCGGATGGGACCGGCGGACGGGTACCTCCTTCGCGGCGCCGATGGTGAGCGCGGCAGCAGCGCTGGTTCGTTCCATCGCGCCGGACAGCAGCGTGGAGTGGGTGCGGCAGACACTGCGCGAAACGGCGTCCCCGCTGGATCCGCCGGGCCAGCCAGGGGCTGGCAGCGGACTCCTCTCGGCCAGGGGTGCGGTCGAGCGCGCAGTGCTGCGGCGCTTCGCCCAGACGTGGCAGCGGGCGGATCTCCCGGTGGCAGCCGGACAGGCGCAGCGGTCGTGGCTTTGGGGTCCAGCTGCGTTCGCGGTGACGCGCGAGCCGTACGAGGAGACGCGAACGGGAACGCGCGCGGTGGCCTATTTCGACAAGGCGCGCCTGGAACTCACCGACCCCGACCGACCGCCGAGCGATCCCTGGGCGGTGACGTCAGGGCTCCTGGCGAAAGAACTCAGCACCGGCCTCATGCAAGTCGGCGACGCGACCTTCGTGCGCCTCCAGCCGGCGACCGTGCCGGTCGCCGGTGACCCCGACGACCCGACGGGACCGACCTACGCCACCCTGGCGACGGTACTGGCCGCACCGCCGCTCGGCGAGGGCGGGCCGGTCGTGCAGACGATCGACCGGGCCGGACGGATCGGGAGCGAGGAGCGCCTGGCCCAGTACGGCGTGCGCGCCGGTCCGCTCGTACCGGAAACCGGACACCGGATCGCCTCGGTGTTCTGGGGCTTCCTCCAACGCCGGGACATCGTCTACGCGGACGGAGCGTTCCAGACCGACCAGTTGTTCTCGCCACTCTTCGCCGTTACCGGTTTCCCGATCACCGAGGCGTACTGGACGCGCGCCAAGGTCGGCGGAGTCGAGCGAGATGTCCTCGTGCAGTGCTTCGAGCGCCGTTGCCTGACGTATACGCCGGAGAACCCTCCCGGCTGGCGCGTGGAGCTCGGCAACGTGGGGCAGCACTACTACCGCTGGCGGTACGGCGCACTACCGGACCAGCCGCCAGCCAGTGACCCTGCGGCGATGGCCCCGGTGGACGGTAGCGGACGCGGCTGAAGCGGCGTAGACTGTCCCCTGGCCGACCTGGCAGGGAGCCTGTCGGGTCGGCGGAGGGGAGTACGGGGACAGTGCGACCAGGCGCGAAGGCGCCAGTGGCTGGTGCTGCACTGGGCAGCGCTCCGAACTGGCAGCGAACACTCGGCGCACTCTGGCTCGCCCAAACGCTGACGATCATCGGGTTCAGCCTCCGGACGCCCTTCTTACCGTTCTTCGTCGCCGAACTCGGTGCGCGCGATCTCCGATCGCAGGTCCTTTGGGCCGGGGCGATCAATGCGGGGGGCGCCGCGGTGATGGCGATCACGGCGCCGCTGTGGGGCGCTCTGGCCGACCGCTACGGGCGCAAGTTGATGGTGCTGCGCGCGATGGTCGCCGGCTCGCTCACGATCGGTCTGATGGCGCTGGCCACCAGCCCCTGGCAGCTCTTCGTCCTGCGGCTCGTCGAGGGCGGGTTCACCGGCACAGTCACTGCGTCGACGACGCTGGCTGCCTCGACCGTCCCCAGGGAGCGGCTCGGCTTCGGGCTGGGTCTCATGCAAATGGCAGTCTTCTCGGGTTCGGCCGTGGGCCCGCTGATCGGCGGGGTACTGGCGGACCAGATCGGCTACCGGGCGACGTTCGTTTTGGCCGGGAGCCTCCTCCTCGTCTCGGCGCTGCTCGTCGCGTTCCTGGTCGAAGAGCGTTTCGAGCCGCCGCCGCGACGGGCAGGCCACGGTGAGACAGGTGGCGAGACCTGGCGGCTGTTGCTGGCGCCGGCGCTGCTCGGAATCGTGGTCAGCCTGTTCGCCTTGCGGGCAGCTAGCATGGCGCTGCAGCCGATCGTCCCGCTCCTCGTCGCGCAGCTGGCACGCGGTTCCTCGTCGGTCAATTCCCTCGCCGGTTTGGCGATGGGGGTGAGCGGGATGACCAGCGCGGTCGCATCGGTCGGACTGGGCCGACTGAGCGACCGGGTCGGCCAGCGACCGTTGCTGATCGCCAGCGGCGCGCTGGCGGCCGCCACCTTCCTCCCGCTGGGGCTGACGACTCAGGTGTGGCAGGTCATTGCGCTGCAGGCGCTCTTCGGCATCGCCTCCGGCGGCATGCTGCCGACCGCGAACGCCCTGGTCGCGCGACTCACGCCCGAAGGGCGGCGCGGGACCATTTACGGGTTCACGACAACAGCATCATCGCTGGGAGCCTTCGTCGGCCCGTTAGTGGGAACAGCGCTCGCGGCCGCGTTGGGGCTCCACGCGCCCTTCCTCGTGATCGGTCTTGCGCTGGCGGTGACGGTCGCCTGGGTCGCGCGGACGCTTTCGCCACTCGAGCGAGTCGAGCGACGAGCTGTCCTCGAGTCCGGGCGCGACTGAGGGACGAGCGTCCCGTCGTTCCCACCAGGGAGCCGACTCGGAAACTCCACGCAGGCGACGAGGAGTGACCCACGTCAGCCACCCTGTGCTGCCGTGGATCGCTCCGCGCAGGCCGGCAGTCGGCCGAGAGCGATCGTATTCTGTCCTCCCGCAGTTGCCGGATCGGCAGAGCGGGTGGTATCGTTCGGACAACCGACCGACTCTCTCGAAGGGACTGGCGATGGTGCGCACCCTGCTCGTCCCGGACGACGCGCTCGGCTGGCAAGACCTGGCTGCCCAGCTGGCCGGTTGCTCGGGAATCACGGCCGTCCAGCTGGCCGCTGATCCTGTCACCGCCGCCCAGCTCGCTGTGACCTGGCGCCCCGACCTCGTCGTCCTCGGGGCCGGTCTCTTGCGCGAACCGCTCGACCCGGCGCTCAGAGAGCTGGTGCAGCGGGCTCCGAGCGTGCTTCTGGCGCGCGCACTACCTGTCCAGCTCGTCGCGACGCTCCTGAACTCCGGGTTGCCGCTCCGGGGAGTCCTCACCTGGGACGACCTGGACCGGGCACTGCTGCCCGCGGTGGTCGCGCTCCTCACGCGGAGCCCGCTCCTGCTCGTCGGGCCGACAGCGGCAGCCCAGCTGGCTGCGCTGTGGCGGGAGCGAGTGGGGCGTCCGAGGCTGAGTCCGGCAGAGGAGCGGCTCCTGCCGCTCCTGGCCGAGTGGGATCTCACCTATGCAGCGATCGCCGGGCGGCTGGGCGTGGCACCGGCGACCGTCAAGGCGCGGGTGCGGCGGCTGGCTCACAAGCTCGGGGTCACGCCTGGGCGGGGCGCGGTGGTCGCGGCAGCTCGCCAGCGTGGCTTGCTGGCTCCCTGAGCGAGCCAGGCGGAGGGAGCGCTCGGCCGGATGACAGCGCTGTCATCCAAAGGTGACTGGAAAGAGCACCCGACCCGGTGGGATAGTGGCAAGAGGCACGGTATCACTCGAAGGAGGTCTGCGCATGCAGTGGGTGTTGGCCTATGACGGAGCCTGCGGGCGTTGCCGAGCGCTCGCCGAGCGGGTGGTCGCGCTGGGGGCGGGGCGGCTGGTGGCGCGGAGCCTGCGCGACCCGGAGGTGGCGGCCTGGCGGGAGCGGCTCTTAGGGCCGGGGCGCCGTGGGAGCCGGTGCTCTTTGCGGTGGAGGGGGAGGGAGCGGTCCGGGCACTGACTGGGCGGCGGCTGGTGCTCGGGCTGGTGCGGCTGCTGGGGGTGCGGCGGGGGCTGGCGCTGGCGAGGGAGCTGGGGGACCTGGCTTCGCCAGCGGGAGCGGGTCCGGTGCTGACGCGGCGGCGAGTACTCGGGCGGCTGGCTGGACTCGGCACCGCACTCGGGCTCCTGGTGAGCGGGAAGCTGGCGGTGCCGGGCGGGGTGCATGCCCAGGGAGCGGGGGAAGAGCGCCCATGGTGGGCGGTGGAGCCGATAAAGACGAGCCTGCTCGATCCGGCAGCTGGGGAGAAACTCCTGGCGGAGCTCGTGGCCGGGCCTGACCTTCCGGCAGTACTCGGTGCGGCAGAGCTGGCCGAGGTGCAGGCAGCCGAGCACCGGCTGGCCGACGGGCGGACGCTGTGGCTGATCGTCGCAACAGTGACCGAGCAGGTCGGTATCCTGGCACTGCGCGACGATCGTGGACGCTCGGCGGCATTCCTGATCGACGTGGGGGAACCCGTGCGTCTCACTCGGTTCAGCGAGAACGGCCAGCTGGTATCGGTGAACCACACTGAACAAGTTTTGCGCAGGAGTGCGCTCCCTATGAGGTGCCATGCGGCTGCTGTTGCCGGTTCGATTGGCGAGCGTTCGTCGGTTGCTGCCATGCGTGCCTCTACGTTTGTATTCCCCCTTCCTGGCGCTGTCTTGCCTGCGTGCTCATCTCCTGCGGTGCAGCCTGTCTGTGGGCATCCTGCCCGGGCGGGTGGGGTTGCACGTGCTGCTGCCTCGTCCCGCCGGGCTGAGGGAGTCCTGAGGAGGTGGCTCTATGCCGTGGAGCCTGCTCGCGAGCTGGTGCTGGTACACCATCGCCGTGCTCGTTGCGTGCGAAGCGTTTACGGAACTGGTCACGGGCACCTCCCTCGCAACGAGACAGCCGCTGACCAGGCACCGGAAGGTGCTCGCTGGAGCGATCGTGCTCGTCACGCCACTGTGGCTCGTGCTCTGGTGGGAGCGTGGGTGGTACCGGTACTGGACCAGCCCGGCAGCAGCAAGTGCGGCCGGAGTGCTCGTGCTGTTGCATGTGTGGGCCCTGCTACGCCGGGTACGGCAGAGAGGACGAGCCAGTGGAAGCGCGTGTCTGCACGGGAGCAAAACAGCACGTTCGGCCTAGGCTATCGGTGCGCGACTGCACGGCGCTGGTGGGGTAGCCCTCTGAAACGCTCGTCTGTACCCACTGGAGTTGGCTGGTGTGTCATGATCGCACGGGACACCCCGGGTCGGGTGGCAGTCTTCCGGTTTCGGCTCGAGGGGGAGACTGCGGTACTGGTGGCGGCGAGCGAGCGTGGGCAGGTGGCCTGGCCGGTGGCGCCTCGTGCTGCGTTCAGCCCGGTGAGCTGCCCACCGGGTTCCTGGCCCTGAACCCAGTGCCGCTGCTGCCAGGTCGATCTGGGCGCTGCGCTCCGGTGTTGCGCAGCTGGAACGTTTTGTGCTTGGCCCTGTACTCGTGGCAACCTAGCGTGCATTACGTGTCTCACAGTTATCTGTGCGAGTTGCTTGTGGCGGTCGTGCGTCTGGTGGTACACCTGTTGCTGGCAAGAACCGCCGAGGGGACCGTGAGCGAGTCGCTCAGCCAGGGTCGAGGAGGATTCTCCCATGCTCTCGGAAACCTGGTATCCGCTCTTCTCAGCTGTCGCCTACTTCGGTAGCCTCGCGCTCGCGATCGTGGCCGGCGTTCGTTGGGTGATCCGGCGCTTCCGTTCGTACCGAGTACTCGACTGGGCTTACGAACTCCTGGTCACCTGGCTCGTCGCAGTAGCCCTCTGGCATGGGATCCGCCGCGGACCGATCTGGGACACCGACCTCGCGGGAAGCCCGGTCTGGCTGCGCGGCCTCATCGCCATCGCCATTCTCATCGGTTCGATCCTCGGGGCGTGGTCGCTCGAGCGGAAGGCTACCCGCCCGGAGCAGCCGGAGAACGGGGTACGATCATCGGAGGCATGAGAGCCAGTGCCCCGTCTCGGGGCGTCGGCTGCTAGCGCGTGGGGCGAGCCGTACCCGGAGAAGCGGCCGCTATTGCCCGGAACTGGGCTGTCCGGTCCCCAGGGAGTCGCAAACGCAGGCCGTATGAGGACGAGACTGGCTGTGGAGACGAGTGCGTCGGAGACCCCCGCGACTAGATCGGGAAGCGAGTGCGGTCGAGACGAGCGCGCTCTCCTTGGCTGTGGCAGTCTCAGCTGAGGAACCGTCTGAAGACGCTCGCGCTTCGGTCGAGGATGTCCCCAAGGGTTCGGGGATGCTCTCTCGCCGTTGGCTGGTCAGGCTGTTCTCCGGCGGTCGTCGGAGCGTGGCAAGGAAGTGATCGACGATCCGTCATCGCCCTGGTGCAAGAAGCTGGCCACGCAGTCCGGTCCTGCGTTGACGGTGCGCGGCAGTGACCGGTACGCTTGCCCGGGAGGCTGTCCCGCCGGACGGGGCGTGGTGTTCAGCCGATCGACCCCGGTCGCTCGTGCACCGCGACGACAACGTGGATGCTCGGTTCTCGACCCCGCGATCCTGGACGTGGAGGTGGGATGCGATGACGCAGGTGGCCCATTCGGACGAACTCGCTCCGGCGTACCAGCCGCAAACGGTCGAAGCGCGCTGGTATGACTGGTGGGAGCAGCGTGGCTACTTCACCCCGGCTATCGACTGGAACCGGAAGCCGTTCGTCATCATCATGCCGCCGCCCAACGTCACGGGCGAGTTGCACATGGGGCACGCCCTCTTCGTCGCTATCGAGGACTTGATGATCCGCTGGCGACGGATGCAGGGCTACCCGACGCTCTGGTTGCCCGGTGCCGACCATGCGGGTATCGCGGGCCAGTGGGTCGTCGAGCGCGAACTGCTCAAAGAGGGACTGACCCGGCACGATCTCGGGCGCGAGAAGTTCCTCGAGCGCGTTTGGGACTGGATGAACCGCTATCGCGGTCGTATCCGCGAGCAGTTGCGGATTCTCGGGGCTTCCTGTGACTGGACACGCTTCCGCTTCACGATGGACCCCGGCCCCTCGCGGGCGGTGCGCACTGCCTTCAAGCGTCTCTACGACAAAGGGCTCATTTATCGGGGAGAGCGGCTCATCAACTGGTGCCCGCGCTGCATGACCGCACTCTCTGATCTGGAGGTCGATCACGAGGAAATCGAGGGGACGCTCTACTACCTGCGCTACCCGATCGATGGGAGTGACGAATCGCTGGTCGTCGCGACAACGCGGCCGGAAACGATGCTCGGCGATACGGGTGTCGCTGTGCACCCGAACGACGAGCGGTATCGCCACCTGGTGGGGAAGACAGCCATCCTGCCGCTCCTCGGCCGGCGGCTGACCATCGTGGCTGACGAGGCGGTCGATCCCGCGTTCGGTACCGGTGCGGTGAAGGTGACGCCAGCGCACGATTTCACCGATTTCGAGATCGCGCAGCGCCACGGTCTGCCACCGGTCAACATCCTCAATCCGGATGGGACACTCAACGAGCAGGCTGGGCCCTTTGCGGGCTTGACGATCCAGGAAGCTCGCCGACGCGTCGTGGAGGAACTCGATCGCCAGGGGTATCTGGTGCGCACGATGCCCCACCGCTACAGCCTGGGACATTGCCAGCGCTGCGGTGCCGTCGTCGAGCCACTCATCAGCAAGCAGTGGTTCGTCAAGATGGTGCCGCTCGCCCAGCCGGCGATCAAGGTCGCGCGGAATGGGACACTCCAGTTCATTCCGGAGCGGTTCCGCGCTGTCTACCTGCACTGGCTGGAGAACGTACGCGACTGGTGCATCTCGCGGCAGCTCTGGTGGGGGCATCGTATCCCGGTCTGGTATTGCCAGGACTGTGGGCAGCTCACGGTCACGGCGGAGGAGACGATCGAGCGCTGCGAGCATTGTGGCAGCACGCGGATCGAGCAGGATCCGGACGTGCTCGATACCTGGTTCTCCAGCGGGCTTTGGCCGTTCAGTACGCTCGGCTGGCCTGATGACACGGACGATCTCCGTTACTTCTATCCTGGCTCGGTGATGGAGACCGGGTACGACATCCTCTTCTTCTGGGTGGCCCGCATGGTCTTCCTCGGGCTGGAGTTCATGGGCGAGGTGCCCTTCTACACCGTCTACCTCCACGGAACCGTGCGGGACGAGCGTGGCCAGCGGATGAGCAAGACCAAGGGGAATGTAATCGATCCCACGGAGGTCACGCAGCAGTATGGCGCCGATGCGTTGCGCTTCACGCTCGTGACCATGGCTGGCCCCGGTACCGATATGAAGCTGAGTCTGAACAGGGTGGAGGCCAGCCGCAACTTCGCCAACAAGATCTGGAACGCCACGCGCTACACGCTCCGGGTGCTGGCGGGTGGAGAGATCGAGCAGGCACCGGACGGTTCAGTCGTACCGCCTGAGCGCTCGGCGATGAGTCTGGCCGATCGTTGGATTCTCAGTCGCCTCGAACGCGTGACGACGGAGGTGACCGACCAACTCGAACGTTATCAGTTCCACGAGGCAGGGCACCTCCTTTACGATTTCCTGTGGTCGCAGTTCTGCGACTGGTACATCGAAGCGAGCAAGGTGGCGATCAATGCTGGTGGCCCTGGAGCTCGAGCAGCCCGGCAGACTTTGGCGTACGTCCTCGAGCGGGCGCTGCGCTTGCTGCATCCCTTCATGCCGTTCGTGACTGAGGAGCTCTGGCAACGGCTGCCGCACGTTGGAGAGAGCATCATGGTCGCTCCCTGGCCGCAACCGGATGCGGCACGGATCGACGAGGAGGCGGAGCGCGAGTTCGGCTTCTTGATGGAGGCCATCCGAGCAGTACGGAACGCCCGTGCCGAAGCTGGTGTCGAGCCAGCCCGCTGGATCCAGGCGATCGTCTATCCGGGTTCGCATCGGCGCGCCTTCCAGGACAGCGAGGGCGTCTTCCGCTTCCTGGCTCGTATCGCGAGTGACGGTTTGAGCTACGTCGAAGAACTCCTCGAGGCACCGCGGCAGGTCGTCTCGCTCATCGTGGACGATGCGGTGATCTACTTGCCGCTCCGTGGGATGCTCGATATCGAAGCCGAGCGACAGCGCCTGCAGCGCGAACTGGAGGAACTGCTCGCCGAACTCGAGCGGACGCGGGCGCTCTTGGCCAATGAGCAGTTCGTCACGCGAGCGCCAGCGCACGTGGTCGAGCGCCACCGTGCGAAGCTGGCCGATGCCGAGGAGCGCATGCGGCTGATCCGCACCCGGCTCGACGAGTTGGCCTGATTCGAGCCGGCTCGTCAGAAGGGGGAGTTGCTCGAGCCAGCGGTCGGCAGCGTTCGGCTCTCCGCGTCACTGCTACCCCGAGTGAGCGGACTGGACCGGTGCTGAGCAGTCGGGCGAGAGCACAGCCAGAAGACCACGGCTCGCCGCGAGGGTAGCGAACATCTTGGCCGGAGGGGAAGCACGCACGAGTGACTGATGGACGGTGTCGGAACCATTGTCGACACAAGCGAGATCCAATTGGATCCGGCACGAGCCTTACCGCGTGACTGGTTCGCGCGTCCGGCGGTCGAGGTCGCTCGCGATCTCCTCGGCGCAATCCTGGTGAGCATGGTCGGCGGCGAGTTGGTCGCTGGTGTACTCGTCGAGGTCGAGGCCTATGGCGGGCCGGAGGACCCTGCTTCGCACGCGGCCCGCTACCGGAACGGACCAGCTCGGGTCATGTGGGGACCACCGGGACATGCCTACGTCTATCGGGCCTACGGCGTTTACCCATGCTGCAACATCGTCACCGATCCGGACGGTACAGCCGGAGCTGTCTTGCTCCGTGCCGCGATGCCGCTGGCTGGCCACGCGATCATGCGGCAACGCCGGGAGCGATCGCGTCGCGCCGGATACCGATTGGCTGAGCACCGGCTGGCGAGCGGGCCGGGAGCGCTCGCTCAGGCGTTCGGGATTGCGCTCGATCATCACGGGTTGCCGTTCGATCGACCGCCGTTCTGGATTCAGTCTGGCTCATTGCCGCAGCGTGTCGCGAGCACGCCACGCATCGGGATCTCGCGCGGTCAGGAGTTCCTGTGGCGGTTCGTGATTCCCGGACATCCGGCAGTCTCTGGGCGTACTCCGCGCCTCGTGACGGAGTAGACTGGAGAGAGCAGGACCAGGCGATCCTGCTGGACCGGACCGTTTCATGTGGAGTTTCCCGGCTTTGCAACTGGTCAGTTTCGCGCTGGTGGTTCTCTCGGTCCGTGCGATCGTGCGGGCCTGGCATGCCCGACACCAACTCTTTGCTGAGCCGGTGACCGCTCAACAACTGGCGGTGCTCGTGGAATTAGCGCTTTTCGTGCTCGTACCGATCAGTGTCCTCGCGCACGAACTCGGACACGCGGTCGCGGTGTGGCTTTCCGGTGGACGCGTGATCGGCTTCGGGTACCTCCTATTTCTCGGCTGGGTCGAGTACACAGGCGTGACGAACCCGGTCGCGCAGTTCTGGATCGCCTCGAGCGGCAATCTCGTGAGTTTGTTCCTCGCACTCGTCGCCATCGGGGCTGGCCTCTTCGCTCCGCTGTGCCGGCCGGTCGCCGCGCTGCTCTTGACGGCCGGAGGCATGATCCTGGCGACCACACTGGTGTTCTACCCTGCACTCGATCTCGCGAGCGGTTTGCAGGGTGACTGGACGCAGCTTTACAGTGGGCCGAGATCGGCCTCTCTCGTGCTCGGGGTACTGCATGGGGCGCTCCTGCTCACTGGTTTCGCAGTATGGCGGAGTCGGTGGCTCCGCTGGCGCGTCTCGGCGCGGATCGGTCGGCCGTGGCGGCTGGACGAGCACGACCGGCGACTGCTCGCCTGGCGGCAACTGGCTGAGACCGCGGAGGAACTCGGGAAGCATGACGCGTCGCTGGCGGTCTCCGTTCAGGAGAACGGAGGGAGGCCCGAACTGCACCTTTCCTGGCCAGGAGCGAAGGGCCAGCGCTCGTTGCGGGCACGCATCGGTGAGCGGCCGGATGTGTTGGAGGTCGAAGCGCTGGCGGGGCAGCCGCCCGCGTTACGGGCGAGTTGGCGGGCACTCGTTCCGCCTGAAGCGCTCTTCGCCGGCCCGTCGCCTTTCCCCGCTCTCTTGCACCGCTTGCGCGCTGCGGCGGATGCGCTCGAGCCGGTGGGGGAGGAATGACATGCGACGGTGGTGGCGGCGCGATCATGACCAGGATGAACGACCAGCCGCAGACCGACCGACCAACCAGCCCGAGCGGCCGGTCCGGGAGGCAGAGCGCCGACGCCTGGCTCGCCTGTACCAGCGTCGTGAAGAGTTGCGCTACGACCTCATGCTCGCTGAGCAGGCTCGCCAACCGGAGAACCGCTGGACAGAACGTCTTCGCGAACTCGATGCGGCGATCGCTGACCTCGACGAACAGCGAAAAGCATTGGAGACGGCGCCCCCCGTCCTTCAGCCACAGCCCCTCCCGCCTGTTCCGGTCGAAGTGAGGGTCGATCTGCAAGCATCGCCCGTGACGGTCGAATTGGAGATCAGCGGTGTCGTTCTCCGCTGGACCGAGGAAGTCGACTGGGCTGAGCGTGGTCACCAGATAGCACCGGCCCAGCTCCGGCGTGTGGAGGACGAACTCGAGAAGGTATTGGCAGCAGTGGGGTACCGCGATCCGAGTCCTGAGCTCCTCGCGACCCTTGCGGCGAGTGCCGATCTCGTGGCGGCTGATGCGCTGGAGACAGTGCGACGTCGGCAAGTCTGGACGGACATCCGGCTCGACGATCTGGCGCGACCGTGTCCCGCCTGCGGTGGCTGGCGAGACCTGCGTGACCGCTGTCCGACATGCGCCGCACGCGCCTGGCAAGTGCAACAACTGATCCTGGAGCGCAACCGGCTGCGGCGCGAGCGGGATGAGGTTTTCCGCGATTGGCAGCGCGCACGTGACCGCTTGCCGATCATCCAGCGTCAGCTCGCGGAAGTGGAAGCGGACATTCGCCAACTCGAAGAAAAGGGCGTTCGTCTTTCCAGCGACGGATGAGTTCTCGCTTGCTCGTCAGTTCGCTCGGTGATCCTGGAGACGATCGGCTATACTGCCGGTACGGGATTCCCTGTCACGGCCAGGCAGACGGTCGGGGAGGGGAAGGGTGGAGTGGCGCGAGCCGCTGCGGCTGCTGGTGGGGAACCGGCGGTTCGCGGCATTGTGGGGCTCCGATCTGGTCGCGACCATCGGTGACCGGGTACACCGGGTCGCTCTCGCGGCACTGGTGTACGAACTGACGGGGTCGATGACCGTCGCTGGCCTGGCGTTTTTGGCCAGCGGATTGCCGGATCTCTTGCTCGGGCCGCTCGCTGGCGTGGTGGTGGACCGGGTCGATCGGCGGCGCGTGATGATCGCCTCGGATTTGGCTCGTGTTCTGCCGGTCGTTCTTCTCCCGATCGCGGCCGAATACTGGATCGGCAGTCTCTACCTGCTCCTGTTCATGATCAATGCTGCCTCGATCCTGCACCGGCCAGCCAAGATGGCCTCCATTCCAGCGGTCGTGCCACCGAGCCAGCTCACGACGGCGAACTCTCTGTCGTCGCTTGCCGAGAGCCTCGGTGACATCGGCGGATATCCGCTGGCCGGGCTGGTCGTCGGTGGACTCGTGTCGGTGATGGGTAGTCGGCATGGCCTGGAAGCTGCCTTTGCGGTCGCTGCACTCGGCTACGTCGTCTCGGCGCTGATCCTGTGGCCCCTTCGGCTACCGCCACTCGTGGTGGGGAGCGACCGGTCCGTTCGAGTGGTCTGGCGCGAGCTGGTCGGCGGAGTGCGGTTCTTGGTCGATCAGCCGCTCGTTCGCACCAACACGCTGCTCGTCGCACTCGGTGCGATCGCGATCGGTATGGCCATGCCGCTCTTGGTCGGCTACGCCTACGCTCGTCCGGAGCGCGGCGAGGTGACTTATAGCCTGCTCAACTTCGGGATCGGCGTGGGGAGTGTCGCGGGTGCGCTCTTGGTCGGCACGCTCAATACGCGGCGCCTCGCGACGCTCGTCGTACTCGGTCTGGTGGTCATGGGAACTGGCTTGACTGGACTGGGCCTCGAGCCACCGCTCTGGGTCGGTGTCATGCTGACTGGGCTCACTGGACTCGGGAATCTCCTGTTCCTGATACCGAGTGTGACGATCGTGCAGCGTGTGACTCCCGCGAACCTCATGGGACGCGTTTTCGCTCTTCGGTCAACGATCCTGTTCACCGCGCTCATCGCTGCGAACGGTCTGGGTGGTTGGCTCGGTGATGACCTCGGTGCCGGGCGTGCGTTTTTGGTAGTCGGGAGCGGGCTGATCATCATGACCGTCGCGCTGTCGCTGCTTCCGGCGACCCGGCAGGCCGACCGACTCGACGATCTCATGCTCGAGCCATCCGGGTAATGGATATACTTGCACGATGTGGTCTGGAGGTTTCGCGTGCCGGAGCATCCACTCGCTCGTTACGTCTATGAACGCTTCGTCGAGCGACGGCTGACGCTGGCAACCGCCGAATCGTGCACGGGTGGGCTGATCGGCCATCTCCTCACTTCGGTACCAGGGAGCAGCGAATACTATATCGGTGGGGTCATCGCCTACAGTAACCGCGTGAAGCAAGCGCTGCTCGGTGTTCCGGAACAAGTGCTCCGTTCCGTCGGTGCCGTGAGCCGCGAATGTGCCGAGGCGATGGCGAAGGGAGCACGAGAGCGCTTCGCAACCGACTACGCGGTCGCCACGACCGGCATCGCTGGCCCCGGTGGTGGGACAGCGACGAAGCCGGTCGGACTGGTCTACGTTGCCTGCGCGGGGCCGCATGGTGTTGTGGTCGAAGAGCATCGATTCACTGGTGACCGCTGGCAGAACATCGAGCTGTCGGCGGAAGCGGCGCTCCGGCTGCTGCTCGATCAAGTTCAGGTCGCCGATCGAGCGGCGATGAGGTAGGAAACGGGTAAGGATGGATTACCAGAAGACGTGCTTGCCTAACGGGATTCGTATCGTGACCAGCCGGATGCCCCATGTGCGCTCGGCGACGGTCATCGTGTACGTCGGGGTCGGCTCGCGCTACGAAAGCGATCGCTTGGCTGGTATCTCGCATTTTCTTGAGCACATGCTGTTCAAGGGCACGGAGCGGCGCCCGGATCCCGTGCTGATCAGCGAGGCGATCGAAGGCGTCGGCGGGATGATGAACGCGTCGACCGGTCGCGAGCATACAGATTACTGGGTCAAAGTGCCGAGCCGGCATCTCGAACTCGCTTTCGATGTTCTGGCTGACATGCTGCGCCACTCGTTGTTCGATCCAGGCGAACTCGAGAAGGAACGGCATGTCATCGTCGAAGAGATCCACGGCATCCGCGACACACCGGACGACTACGTGCACGATCTGGTGGATCGGGCACTCTGGAACGGGCATCCGTTGGGAAGGCCGATCATCGGCTCGGAAGAGACAGTGGAGGCGATCACGCGCGACGAACTCATCGCCTACCTCGAGCAGCATTACCGGGCCGATCGCTTGGTCGTGGCTGCAGCTGGAGATCTGACGCACGAGCAGGTGATCGAACTCGTGCAGCGCTATTTCGGTGATCTGGAGCCAGGGACACCAGCTGATCCCCACCCGGCTCGACTGAGCGATGCACGGCCGACGATCGAACTCCTCGAGCGACCGACCGAGCAGGCGCACCTTTGCCTCGCGCTACCCGCGTTGCCGTACCGTGACGAGCGTCGCTTCGTGCAAGGTATGTTGGATTCTGTGCTCAGTTCCGGCATGAGTTCGCGGTTATTCAAAGAGATCCGCGAGCGCCAAGGACTCGCGTACGAGGTGTACGGGTATCTCCGCGAGTATGCCGACGTCGGGCAGGCGGTCATCTACACGGGTACCGACGTCGAGCGTGCTGAGCGCGCGCTGCGTGCGGTGCGGGGTGAATTGGAGAAGCTGGTGCGCGAGCCGGTTCCCGATGACGAACTCGAGCGCACAAAGGAGCTGCGTGTCGGGCGGATCGTCATGGGCTTGGAAGACAGTCGTGCGGTGGCCAGCTGGATCGGCGGGCAGGAACTGGTGTTCGGTGAGGTGCTGACGCCTGAGGAAGTCATCGCCCGCATTCGGGCGGTCACCAGCGAGGAGATCCAGGCGCTGGCACAGGAACTGTTCCAGCCGGAACGCTTCGCCCTGGCTGTGATCGGGCCGTTCGCGGATGTCGAACCCCTGGTGTGCGCCGTGCGTTAGGATCCGCTGGCGACCAGCTGCTCGATCCAACCGCGCTCACGACCGATCGTCGTCGTCGGGCCGTGACCAGGGAAGACGATCACGTCACCGGGCAGTTCCAGCAGGCGACGGAGTGTCCGGATCGTCTCTGCCATGCTGGACCCGGGTAGGTCAACGCGACCATACCCGCCCGGGAACAGGGTATCCCCACCGAAAAGCCAGCGGCGTGTGGGCTCGTACAGCGAGATCTGTTCCGGCGCGTGGCCAGGCGTGTGGATTACCGTGAAGCACAGTGGCTCGAACAGCAGTGTAGCCCCATCCTCGACCAACTCGTCCGGTGGTGCTGGCTCGATCTCGAACGGGAGCGGCGTGAGGAGCGGGCGCGGCTGTTGGAGGCGCGGAACCGCTTGCGGGTGCGCGACGATCAACGCGCCTGTCTCCCGTCGCAACGCGGTCGCATCGACGATATGGTCCCAATGCGTGTGGGTGATCACGATCCGTTCGAGCCGCGCCTGGCGTCGTTCGAGCTCGTCGAGAACGGCGAGGCATGAGTCAGGGGGAGCGTCGACCAGGAGTGCGCGCCGCTCCGTGACCAGGAGATACGCGTTCGTCTCGAGTGGCCCGCAGGGAAGGGTAACGATGTCGACCGCCATGCTCTCCCTCTCTCGTGTCGTCCAGCCCAGCGCCGCCGAGCGGCCGCGTCGTGAGTATGCCGCAACCTGGATGAGCGCTAAAGATCACGGCGTTGGAAGCGCAGCATGGCGAGCAGCAGGAGGACCAAGGCATAGGCGACGCTGTACCAGACGGCGAGCGTGCTCGGCGGGACGGTGGTCCCGAAGGGATTCGGGCCCAAGAAGTTCACGGCGAGGCGCGGTTGGACGAGGTAACTGGCGAGTCGCCACATGCTGTCGCTGGGAACGAGGATGGACGAGATCACGCCGATGCGGATGAGGACATCGTTGTCCAAGGCCGTGCCGATCTGCTCGACCAATCCACCGGTGATCGCCATACCGTAGAGCATGAAGACGATGACGCCGTTGGCGACGGTCGAAAAGAGCGTGCTGCCGAGGATCGTCAGGCTCAGCAGAATCAGTGCGACGAGCACGATCAATCCATAGGCTGCGAGGACATTGGGCGGCCGGTAATCACCGACGAAGCGGGCTGTGAGCACCACGGTCGCAACCATCACAGCGATGTACACGACGAGCATCAGTGCGTAGCCGAGCCATTTGCCGAGCACGATCTCCCACCGACGGATCGGCTTCGGAACGATCGCGTGCAGCGTACCCTGTTCGATCTCGCTGGCGATCGTGCCCACGGATGCGAAGATCGTCATCACACCCGCGAGGAAGTTGACCGTCCAGAGGCCGAGCAGCACCATCGCACTGGCGAAAACCTCGTATGGCAAGGTCATGCCCGCTCCGGCTGCTGCTCGACGCGCTTCCATGGCTCGCCAGTCCTGCACGAACAGGGAAAAGCCCCACACGTAGAGCACGATGAAGACGAGGCTCAAGAGTACCACGCCGAGAACCAGCTTCTTGCGGAGACCTTCGCGGAAGGTCAAGCGCGCGATGACCAGTGCCTTCATCGTGACTCCAAAGGCTCGTCGTTCACCAGGCGCACGAACAGGTCTTCGAGCGAGTGGCGCTCGGGAATGACGCCATAGACGGGGATGCCGGATTCGACGAGAAGATCGACTGCCCGAGCGATCGTTTCCTCGTCCGGTGCACGCGCAATGATTGTCGGACGTGGATCGGGGCGGAGTTCCTCGACCTGCACGAGCTGCGCCAGGGCATCCAGCGTTCCGTCGGGGAGCGACCCAAGGCGGAATTCGACCGTCAGGTTACCGGCCAACAGCGTCGTCATCGGCCCCAGTGCGACGACGCGTCCCCGGTTCACGATTGCGATGCGGTCGCAGACTGCTTCGACCTCGCTCAGCAGATGGGAGTTGAGAAAGACAGTGATCCCTTGGCCGCGGAGGCGCCGGATGAGGTCGCGGACGTCGCGTCGGCCGAGGGGGTCCAAGGCCGAGGTTGGCTCGTCCAGAATCACCAGACGTGGCTCGGCCAGGAGTGCCTGAGCGATCCCGATCCGCTGCTGCATGCCTTTGGAGTAGGTTCGCACGCGCCGTCGTGCTGCTTCGGTGAGGCCGACCAGTTCCAAGACCTCGGGGATCCGGCGACGTCGCTCGGCACGGCTCAGCCCGTAGAGCTGTCCATGCAGGTCGAGGAGTTCCTCGCCGGTCAACCAATCATGGAACCGGAACAGTTCCGGCAGATAGCCGATCTGACGGCGTGCTCGATAGTCGCCGAGGGGGCGACCGAGTACCCAGCCAGTGCCAGCGGTCGGCCGGATGAGGCCGACCAGTATCTTGACGGCCGTGGTTTTGCCAGCGCCGTTGGGACCCAGGAAGCCGAACACTTCCCCGTGGCCGACGGTGATCGAGAGGTCCTCGAGTGCCACTCGATCACCGTAGACCTTGCGGAGGCCCCGCGTTTCGATCGCCCATTCGGACTGGCTGCCTGGTAATCGCGGCTGCATCGTGTTCCGTCACAGTCCGTGGACGGGTAGGAGGCACGAGCCCCCTACCCGACGCGTCGACATCAGCGCAGCGAACGCGCGATGGCCAGCGCCTGGTCCGCGGTCACGCTGCCGCCCACGACATGGAGGATACCGCGTTCCTGCCAGAGGACTGCGGATCCCTCAGAACCTTCGATGAGCAGCCCGCTCGTGCCGCGTAGCGAGATGGTCCGCGAAGTGGCTCCCTCCGGAATCGGGATGATCAGCGTTTGGCGCCAATCACGGACTGCGCGGATTTGCGCTACCACGTCGGGAGGAAGCCCTGGCAGCATCAGAAGGTCCTCGCGCAGGAGTTCCGGATCGATCTCGGCGGGTAGCTCCAGCGTCGGGCTCTCCAGTTCAGCGATTAGCAGCATGGCTCGATCGCCGGCTTCCCAGACTTGCGCAGCGCTCGCCGGAACGGAGAGTGCCACGGTGACCGTCGGCGTCACACTCGGATCGGGCAAGCTCGCGAACTGCAGCCCGAGCTGTGCGGCGGCCTCTTGCACGCGGGCGACGTCGATCGTCATCTCGCTCCGCTGTGGATCGCCCGCCAGATACCGTGGTTGGATGGACGCAAACGGCGCTGGCACCGCAGCCGGGACGAGCGGTGCACGCCCAAGGTGAGCAGTGAGAGCGTCCAGCGAGTCGACCTCGCGGACATGTTCACCATTCATCTGCTCGGGTGTGACCTGGAAGGATCGCTGAAGTTGCTCGCGAAGAGCTGCCCGCTGCTCCTCCGGTACCGACCCGAACTGATCGCTCAAAGAACTGATCGTCGAAGCTGGTATGGTGATGGCCGCGAACTGCTGGACACGGAAGCGCTGGACCAGCTGATCGGCAAGTGCGCCGACCGGCGCCAGCCAAACGACGAGTGCGAGGACGAGGGTTGCTGCGAGCGCAGCGCTCGCTTTTCGGAAATAGCGCATGGGACGCTCCTTTCTCGATTCCGTGGCACCAACTGGCAGGGGGACGGGTGACTGCTCGAGCGCAGTCAGCGCGCGTTCGACGAACTCCGCATCGGCTCGCAAGCGTTCGAGGCGCAGCTGGCAGGATCGACAGCCAGCGACATGCTGGCGAACTGCGGTCTCACCTGGGCTGTCGACCAGGAGTCGGAGCGTTCCTTCGGGCGGGCAGGGGCGAAATCGTTTCACTCATGCACCTCCTCTCCATTCTCGCCGAGCAGGGCTCGATAGCGCTCGCGGAAGCGGCGCTCAGCGCGCGCCAGCAGGGTACCAACCGACGTCGGTCGCAGGTCCAACAACATGGCGATCTCTTCGTAACTGAATCCGCTCACTCGCAGGGCGAGTAACGCCCGATCGCGATCGGAAAGTTTCTCCAAGACGCTCTGGACAAGCAGCGACGTTTCATTCCACTCCGCGGTGGGTCGCTGATCGTCGAAAAGCCGATCGAGGCGGAGCAGACGGGACCAGTGGAACCGGGCTCGTCGCTGACTGCGCAGCAGGTTGAGCGCCGCGTTGGTGGTCACGCGGGCGAGCCAAAGCCGCAGCGCGTGTGGATGATCGTTCAGCTGCGGTGGTTGCCGGTAGAGGCGAAAAAAGACCTCTTGGCAGATATCCTCTGCGTCGTCGGTTCGACCCAGTGTCCGCAGTGCGATCCGGAAAACGAGCGGGCGGTAACGGTCGTGCAGGAGCGCAAAAGCCTGCTCATCGCCCGCCTGGGCAGCTTCCAAGAGTTCGCGATCGGTTCGGTTGGCCACGAGCGTCACACGTACCCCTTGTCATCCAGTAAAACACCGCCGAGCTCAGTGATGTGACAAAAGCTCGGCGGTCCGATCGGATCGAGTGTCTCGTTTCCCGATCGACCGCGCCTACGGTGTCGGTGTCACCGCTGGGGTACGTCCTGGGCTGGGAGTGGTTCGAGGCGTAAGAACAGGAGAGGCGGTTGGCGTAGATGTGGGCGTCCGCGCTGGTGTTGCAGCTGGGGTACGAGCCGGTGTTGCTGCGGGGGAGACAGCTGGCGTCCGTGCCGGTGCAGCCGTCGGCGTGCGCGGCGCAGCTGCAGGGGTTGCTGGACGTGTCGGAGTCGGGGTTGCACTACCGCCTCGGCAAGCCGGAAGTGTGACCAGGAGAAGCGCGACGACACAAGTGAGTGTGATGAGCGTTCCCTTCGACCATGTCGCCTTCATCGACACCTCCTAACCCCGTGTCCGACGATGCCGAGCGAGACACCCGAACCTCGGCTGCTGAGAGGGGATCTTCTTCCCCCTCCCATTCATGGGAGAACACCTCAGTGCCCGTTTGCTGTGACAGTGAGGGATTCGGAAAGAGCTGTGTGGTACAGTGGGCGCGGTTGCCGGATACCCGGCCGCCAGCGTTCTGGAAGGGAAGAGGGGTCGATGCGGATCCGGAAAGGAATCGTTCTCCTGCTCCTCAGTACGAGTGCTCTGATCGCCTGTCGCTCAGCCGCGCCGACGCCGACCGTCGTGCCGAGTCCGACCAGTGTCCCGACCGCGGTGGCACCCACTCCGACGCCGGTGAGGACGCCTGCGCCGGTGGTTCTCAAGCCGCCCGATCTCGTCCTGAAGGTCGCAAGCGGCGAGCAGCAGGCGACGATCGGTCCGTTCTTTTGGGTGCTCGATTCCGGCTTTGCCGGCGAGACGACCGCTCCCGGGCTCGTCCCTCCGAGCGAACAGCCGCTCGCCGTTCGGCCGGGGGAGACGCTCAGCTTTGCATTCAGCGAGGACCGGATTCCGGAGAAGGTGTCGCTCGCAGTCTATCCACAGGAGGGGAATTTCGAGCCGATCTCGCCCGCTCCGGATGCACCGAAAGGGTTCGTCGCCAAGACCGATCCTGTTGTGACGGCTGACCCGGAACGCAGCGGTGCTGGCTTCCAGTGGACGATGCCGGAACTGAGCCCGGGTGCCTACTTCCTGCGTGTGGAAGTGGAATGGCCACAGCACCCGAAGAATCCCCGACCCGACAAGGTACCGCGGGCAGTGTATGCCTTTTGGATTCGAGTCTCCTGAACGGTCGAAACAGTGGCGCTGGACACTGGCTTACCGGCAGGCTTGTTACTCGCTAGTCTTCTCGGTAGCATGCTGGGGTTAGGCTGGCATGCGGTGTTCGGTCGGCGGATCTGGCAACTCCCGCTCTACTGGTTGGGTGGTGTGCTCGGTTTTGGGATCGGGTCTGTCGCGAGTCAGCTGCTCGGAATGGTTCTCTACCGGCTGGGCACTGTGCCGTTGGTCGAGGGAGGACTCGGTGCACTGTTCGTTCTCGGGATCCTCTGGCTCGTGACGACGCCAGCTGAAGCGGCCCGCTCTCGTCGAGCGAGGCAGCGCGTCCGACGGAACGGCGATCGATCGTCGGGGGAGGGATAGGGGATGCGGCGCGGCTGGTTGTGGGTGATCGTCGGTGGCTTGCTCGCGATCTTCGTCGTGCTGTTCGTCGTCTTGTATCTGTTGGGCGGGCCGGAGCAGTCGGCACTGGAGCGGGTCCGCGATATTGCGATCATCTTCCTCGCCCTTTCGACTGTTCTCGTCGTGCTCCTGCTCGGTGCCCTGGTCGGGATCGGGATCTGGCTGGGGCTCCTGATCCGGGATCATTTGATTCCCCTGCTCGCGGCAGCGACCGAGACGATGTCGCGCGCGAAGGGAACGGTCGAATTCGTGGGGGAGACGATCGCCCGGCCCATCATTCGGACCTATGGACGGGTGGCAGGTCTTCGTGCGCTGATCCGCACCCTCACGCAGCGGTGAGGGTACGCCGCACTGGAGGCAGCGAGCGGGCGGCGAGCAGCGCTGCCCGCGTCGTGCGTTGATGTGCCTGCTTCCTGGTGTCAGCACCCGGCTGATGCTTCGGCCCTCGTCGCCGAAAGAGGGCGGCAGAGGGTTGTCTGCTGGCTCTCCCGGGTGCGCTGGTTGGTTCACCCTCGGCAGAAGCAGTAGACTCGACGCGCGTCGGCCTGAATGGTATCCCGCGGCGGTACTATCGAACAGCGCTGGACAGGGATGGTCCGATGTTGAGCGAAGCCGAGGCGATCGTGCGGCTCATCATCGCGCTCCTGCTCGGGGGGCTGCTGGGCTTCGAGCGCGAACTCAGTGCCAAGCCGGCCGGGCTGCGCACGCACATGCTGGTCGCTGAAGGCGCGGCGCTCTTCATGGTCTGCTCGATGCTGCTCATGGAGCAGTTTTCCCGTCCGGAGGTCGGTATCCTGATCGATCCCAGCCGGATCGGCTCGACGATCGTCACCGGCGTCGGGTTTCTGGGTGGTGGCATGATCCTGCGGGCCCGGGACCGCGTCTTCGGGCTGACGACGGCGGCTGGGATCTGGGTTGCAGCCGCGATCGGAATGCTGGTCGGGGCGGGATACTACGTGATCGCGATCGTCGGGACACTCCTGGCTGTTGCGACGATCGTCTTCGTGCGCCGGATCGAGCGGTACCTGCGCCTTCCGGAGCAGCTGCGCGAGCGACCACTGGACGAGCTTTCCGTCGAGGAGTGATACCATGGCGATTCGTCTCAAGCGTGTCTACGAGCCACCGGATCCGGACGACGGGGAGCGTTATTTGGTGGAGCGGCTCTGGCCACGTGGACTCCGACAGGCAGACCTAAAGTTGACGGCCTGGCTGCGTGATGTCGCGCCGAGCCACGAGCTCCGTCGCTGGTACGGGCATGACCCGACCAAGTGGCCGGCGTTTCAGGCTCGCTATTTGGAAGAACTCCGGAGCAATCCAGCTGCCTGGGAGCCACTCCTCAGGAGTGCACAGCGGGGAACCATCACGCTCCTGTACAGTGCGCGCGACACGGAGCGCAACAGCGCGGTCGTCCTGCGCGCCTTCCTGGAGGAGCAGCTTTCACAGCGCCAACGGTGGGATGAGGAGCGCTCCGCTCCGAGCAGCCTCTTGCAGCGCGAGGCGCGGATCGAGGACGAGTGGTCCAGCCGCTGAAAGCCGCACGAGAACCTGTTCAGCTCGCTCGATCCGGAGCTCTCGTTCGCCATCCAGTGCCAGCGTACAGGGGATCGTCTCGATCGGTACGGCGTGATCAGGGCTGAGCGGTTCCCAATCGCGGACGGGAACAGGAACGACGAGGCCCGGAGCCAGCGGTGCGAGTGCCGTGGTCCCGCCGGGACCGAGTTTCACCGTGGCCCCACCGTGATCCTGGCGAGGGCACACTGCAGCAGCGATCGCTGCTAAGCCGATCACGCCGGGCAGGACCCGGGCGACGATGACCTGTTCGATCGAGGTTGGATCCCAGATGGCACGAGCACCGAGGAAGCGCTCGCGCGAGACGGCGACGTCGATCAAGGCAATGTCAGCCAGCGTACCGTCAATCCAAACTTCGAGTCGTGGCCACCGTTGCAGGCAATCGGGAAGTCGACCACTGGCGAGCAGGCCTGCGGCCACACCAGCGATGGTTCCGTCGACCAGGAAAGGAAAGACATTGTTCGTCCCCGTCGCGATGGGAACGAGGGGAAGATCGCGACAGCTGCGTGCCACGACCCGGTTGGTTCCGTCGCCACCCAGGGTGACGAGACAAGCGACCCGCTGCTCGGCGAGCCAGGCCGCAGCTCGCTCGGAGTCGGTCGCAGTGAAGGTGCAGGGGATCGGGACAGGCCGGATGTCGAGTCGCTGCGTCATACCCTCAGCAGCGCGCTCGACGATCCCGAAGGAATCGCGCAGATACCAGACGCGCTCGATGCCCAGCGCGGCCAGCGCCGCGAGCACGCGCCGTACGATGCGGACCTTCTCCTGGTTGTCGAAAGTGGAGGCGAGCGCGACCAGACGTCGGACATCCTTGCCTGCAGCTGGGTTGGCGATGATGCCGACGCTCGTCGGCTCGCCTCGCTGGCTCGCGTGCCCGTTCACACGATCTCCCGCACCGCTGCGATGACGCGCTCGGGGCTCGGAATGTAGTACTGTTCGAGGCTCGGACTGAACGGCACCGGTGTGTGCGGAGCAGTAACGAGCTTGACCGGGGCGTCGAGATAATCGAAGCCTTTGTCGACGGCCAGCGCCGCGATATCGGCAGCCACCGAGCAGCGAGGATTGTCCTCGTCGACCACGATCAGGCGCCGCGTCTTGGCCAACGAACTCAGGACAGTGTCCTCGTCGAGCGGCGAGAGCGAGCGCAGGTCGACGACCTCGGCCTCGATTCCTTCACGACTCAGGCGATCGGCCGCTTCGAGCGCGATATGGACCATGCGCGAGATAGCGACGATCGTCACGTCGCTCCCCTCGCGCTTGATCTCCGCTTTCCCGATCGGGATGACGTACTCGCCCTCCGGCACCTCGCCCGTCATGTCGTACAGCATCTTGTGCTCGAAGAACATCACCGGATCGTCATCGCGAATGGCAGCGATCAACAGTCCTTTGGCATCGTACGGAGTGGCTGGCGCGACGGCTTTCAAGCCAGGCATGTGCGCAAAAACCGAATAGTGACAACCGGAATGTTGTCCAGCCGCACCGAAGCCGGCTCCGATCATCGTCCGGATGACCATAGGGACCTTGGCTTTGCCACCGAACATGTAGCGGAGCTTAGCGCCCTGATTGAAGATCTGGTCCATGCACACGCCGAAGAAATCGACGAACATCAGTTCAGCGACTGGGCGGAGCCCGGTCACGGCTGCGCCGACGGCAGCACCGATGAAGGCTGCTTCGCTGATCGGCGTATCGAGGACACGCTGGCGCCCGAACTCGCTCACCAGACTCTTGGTGACTCCCAAGGGCCCGCCCCACGCACCTTCTTGCTCGATATGCTCGATCGTCGCCCCGCCTGCGACGTCCTCTCCCATGAGAATGACGGTCGGATCGCGGCGCATTTCGAGCCGCAAGGCCTCGTTGATCGCTTGCCGATAGCTGAGTACTCGTGTGGCGACGACCATGCTCGTCCCTCCTCGCATCAATGACGAAACGCGAGTTGTTCAGCAGGGTAGCTGACGTAGACGTCGGTCAAGCACTCCTCGGGCGGTGGGAGCGGGCTCGATTCCGCGAACCGGACCGCTTCCTCGACCTGCTGCTTGACCGCTCGGTCGATCTTATCGAGTTCGTCCTCGCTGAGCAGCCCCTGGCTCAAGACCGTCTGACGGAAGCGCTGGATGGGGTCCCGTGCGCGGTAGGAGGCTTCTTCTTCGGGAGTGCGGTAGGTTACGGCATCCCCCTGGAAATGCCCGTAGTAGCGGAAGGCGCGACACTCGAGGAGCGTGGGGCCTTCGCCGCGGCGCGCCCGGGCGATCGCTTCGCCGGCTGCCTCGTACACGGCGAAGACATCGGTCCCGTCGACCAGTACGCCGGGCATGTCGTAAGCCGAGGCACGCGAGGCGATGTCGGGTGCGGCACAGTGGTAGGTCCAGGGCGTCGATTCGGCATAGAGATTGTTTTCGCAGACGAAGACAACTGGGAGTTTCCAGATGGCAGCGAGGTTCATCGCCTCGTGCGTCGTTCCTTGCTCGGCGGCTCCATCTCCGAAGAAGCAGACTGCGACCTGATCGGTCCCGAGCGTCTTGGCCATCAAGCCCGCTCCACAGGCGATCGGTGGCCCACCGCCGACGATGCCATTGGCACCGAGCATCCCCTTGTCGACGTCGGCGATGTGCATGGAGCCACCCTTCCCTTTGCAAACGCCGCTCGCCTTGCCGAAGAGCTCGGCCATCATCGCCGCGACATCGACCCCCTTGGCGATGCAGTGCCCGTGCCCCCGGTGTGTACTGGTAATGTAGTCGCGGTCAGTCAGGTGTGCGCAGACGCCGACGGCGATCGCTTCCTCGCCAGCATAGAGATGCACAAAGCCGGGGATCCGGCCAGCGGCGAAAAGCTGGGCGACACGGTCCTCGAAGGCGCGGATGAGTGCCATCCGCTCGTAGATCCACAGCAGTTTGTCGCGCGGGATCTCCACGATGCACCTCCCTCTCAGTCCGCTCTGTTCACCAGCCATACCTCGAGCCAGTTCGTGAGCTCGCCGAGCACGCGCCCGAAGACCGGGTGCTGGGAATTGAGCCAATTGAAGTGCCCCATCCCCTCGAGCAACACGAGTCGCTTGGGTTCTCCCGCGCGCTGGAAAGCGACGAGCGATTCGTCCGGCGCGACGAGCACGTCCTGCCGTCCGTGGACGAGGAGGAGCGGGCGCGGTGCGATCCGATCGATCTCCCGCTCGGGCAGGTACTCCAGGAGCGCCTCAGCCGATTCGAGCGTCACCTCGGGCTCGACGACGAGGTCAGGAAACCGTTTGGCCATTTCGCGCATGGTCATCTCGGTCTCCGGATCGGGCGGCATGATCGTGGAGAGCGGCACATGCCGGGACATTCCGCTCTGCACGCGAGCGCGGCGGTCGATGGCGATCTCTTCCAAGAAGAGTCGCCACTGCCATTCAGCGCGGAGGCTCCGGAGCCAGCGGCGTCCATCGGTCACCGGCGCGAGCGCCACGCACGCGCGCACGCGCTCGTCGCGTGCTGCGACCGAGAGAGCATGCGCACCACCCATGCTCAGGCCGCCGATGGCCAGTCGCTGCGGATCGACCGCCGGGTGCGTTTCGAGGAAGGTGAGTGCAGCGCGCGCATCCCGGATCCGCTCGGACGGGATGAGGCGCCCGCGTGGTCCTTCGCTCGCTCCGAAGCCGCGGTAATCGAACGTGAAGACGGCGAAGCCAGCATCGGCCAACGCCTGCGCCAAGAGCGGTATTCCCAGTTCCTTGATGCCATGGATGCCGGTGCAGAGCACGATCCCTGGTCGTGGCAGGGGAAGATGAGTAGGCAGGAAGAGTTCTCCGGCCAGCGCGTACCCGTCGCTCCAGAAGCGCACGGTTTCGCCGCGCGGCCAGCCTGGAGCAGTGCGCGTCGCCAAATACCGCTCGATGTCCTCAGCCGTGATCCGTCCACCGGGACCGGTTCCTCGGAGGTGCCGTAGATCGATCCCATGCTCGCGGGCCAGCTTGCGTGCTGCCGGTGTGGCGCGAACCTCTCCACCCTCGGTCACCGGTCGCTCGCTTGGCGTCGGGAGGCTCCTGGCTCCACTCGCTATCGGGGCTGTACTCGTGAGCGTCGCAGTGGGGGATCCTGGGACGATCGTGCTGAGATCGACCGTCTCGCCGGGCTCGGCGATGACGGCGATCGGCGCAGCGACCGGGAGCACTGCACCTTCCTCGGCCAGCACATGGGCCAGAATGCCCGAGGCGGGAGCTTTCACTTCCACGGTCAACTTCTCGGTTTCGACCTCGAGAACTGGCTCGCCAGCACTGACGGTCTCACCGGGACGCTTGAGCCACCGACCGATCCGCCCTTCGGTCATGGTCAGGCCGAGCTTCGGAACCACGAGTACTGTCGCCATGCCGGTCGCCCATTCGCTCGTTTGCTCGACGGGTGTTTTCATGTCCAGGGTAATGCGCTGAGTGGCCAGTGTCAAGACCTGGCCGAGCCCTCGGTCTCGGACCTGCTCGCTCGCGCGACGCCAGCGCGAGGCTGGCAGCAGTACCCTGGGGCACCCCCTGCCCCCGCGGTCAGCAGGGTTCGTCGGCCAGCGTCGCGATCCCCGGTATGCCCGACGATGTCGCGCCGGAGAAACGGGAGCTCGTCCGCCGCGCACGCGCGAACTCTGCCTGGCGCGTGCCCTGGTTCGCCTCCTGGCCGGGCGTGTCCGACTGGGTGAGCAGCTGGTAGTGAGCGGGCGTCGTTCGGCACTGTGGAATGGCGATGCCGCACGGGCAGCGAAGGGGACTATACTGGTGCGACAGCTATCGCGAGCCGATCTGCGGCTCCGGTCGATCCTTGGCGAGGAGGAAGGCGATGGGGACGGAGGCAGCCGCTGCGCGCCCGCGAGCAGTCGGCAAGCCAGCCATTTGGGACGCGCGCGGCGTGTTGCTCATGTCGTGGGCGCACTTCGCTCATGACCTCTATCCTTCGTTCCTCGGCGTCCTGGTCCCGGCGATCCAGGCGAAGCTCGGGGTCTCGCTGTTCTGGGCCAGCGCCATGGTTCCTGCACAGCAGCTTCCTTCGATCGTGCAGCCGTTTCTCGGCTACGTGGCGGACCGGACGAGCCGCCGCTGGTTCGTCGTGCTCTCGCCGGCAGTCGCGGCGCTCGCGCTCTCTTCCATCGGGATCGCACCGCACTTCGCCGTCGTCCTCGTGCTCCTCCTCGTTTCGGGACTTGCCTCGGCTGCCTTCCATGCGCCGGCTGTGGCGTTGGTCGGCGAGTTCGGTGGACAGCGGCTCGGTCGGGCTATGGCTATCTTCATGGCCGGTGGTGAGTTGGCGCGGACAGTCGCACCCATCCTGCTGACCGCAGTGATCGCACATTTCACCTTGGACGGGATGCCGCTCGTCATGCTCGTCGGCCTCGCTGCCTCAGCGACGCTCTTCCTGCGGCTCCGGACCGAGGCGAGCGACGCGATCGCGCGGCGGCACGCTGGCCAAGTTCAGTTGCGGCGGCTCATCCGCGAGCGCCAGCGACCGTTCATCGGGCTCCTGGGATCGGTTGTGGCGAATACCGCAGCAGTGACACCACCCAGCTTCTTTCTGGTCGAATATCTTCTCCAGCGTGGTCGGAGCGAGTGGTACGGTGGACTGGCCCTGTCTGCCTTCTATGCCAGTGGAATCATCGGCGGGCTGGTCGGGGGATCGCTCTCCGACTGGGTGGGACGACGCGGCGCGTTGCTCCTCTCCTCGCTCGGGACCGCGCCGCTCCTCGCGCTCTACCTGGCTATCGAAAACGGGAGTTGGCTCATGCTGCCGCTGCTGGTTCTGATCGGGGTTTTTGCAACACCGCCGCGCTCGGTGACGCTGGCACTGGCGAACGACATTGCACCCGAAGCCCGTGGCCCGCTGTCTGGCTTCACGCTCGCGACCAGTTTCGTTGCTCAAAGCATCATCGCGCTCGCCTTCGGTGCCGTGGCCGAGGCGATCGGTATCGAGCGAGCGTTCTGGCTGACGGTCGGCGCCTCGTTGGCCGGGGTACCGTTCGCGTTGCTGATCCCGGCCACGATGGGGCGGTCCCCTTCGTCAACTGGATGAGACCGGACGGTGAGCCTCCAAGCACGTGACCCCACGGGGGCCGACGACCGCGCTGTGCACGGTTCCTGCCGGGAGATCGAGGCGGTCACCCGGCCCCAACTCGATCGCCTCGCGCTCGTCCACGAAAAAGGTGATCGAGCCACTCACGACGTAGAGAACCTTGTGGTAGGGGTGGGAGTGCGGGGCATAGCGATCACCTGGAGCGTTCGACCAGTAATAACCGCGCAATCCCTCAGCGGCCAGAGCAGCCTCGAGTTCTGCGCTCGTCGGTGGCTGTGGGGTGTTCCAGCGCGTGACGCGGATCGTCTCCTGCATGGTGACCTCCCCTGCTGTCGGTTGTCTGGCTCGATCAGGTGCGGAAGGAACTGCTGATGCGACTGGCCCGGGTGCTCGAGCCAGGACCAGGCGCGCTGCGTTCATGGTACCGGATCAACCGCGTCCTGGTCTGGATTTCCGCGATCGTCGGCATCAACCAGCTCGGTTTCGGGAGCATCGTGCCGGTCGTTCCGCTCTATGCGCAAGCCTACGGTGTCTCCGAAGCGCTGATCGGCCTGGCGATCGCGGTCTATGGTCTCGCCCGCTTCACGTCATCGGCTCCGGCTGGCTGGATCGCCGATCGAGCGGGGCGTCGGTGGTCGTTATTCGCCGGTGGCCTGGCGACGGTTTTGGGCAATATTCTCTGTGCGCTCGCCCCCTCCTATCCGACTTTTCTCGTCGGTCGATTCGTCGCGGGAAGCGGCGCATCGATGGTGCTCACCAGTGGGCAAATCGTGCTGGCCGATATCACCGAACCAGCGACACGCGGTCGGACGATGGCGATCTACCAGGCTGTCTTCCTGTTCGCTGTCGGCTTCGGGCCGATCCCTGGTGGCTTTTTGGCGCAGTATGGAGGCCTGAGTGCTCCCTTCTGGGTCTACGGTTTTGTCGGCGCGATCGTCGCGGTGCTGGCGCTCTGGCGCCTGCCCGAGACGCGACCCGCTGGTGCTCGTGAACCTGCCCAGGGCAACGAGTTCGTCTTCAGGCGCCAGTTGGTGAGCGTGCTGCGGCATCGACCGCTATTGCTCATCGGACTCGTCACCTTCGGGAATTTCTTCGCCCGAACGGGCGCACTCTTCACGCTCGTCCCGCTGCGAGCGGAGCGCGAGATCGGGCTCAGCCCCTCGCAGATCGGCTTCGGTCTGGCGGCAGTGAGCGTCGTGTCGCTAGTCATGGCGTATCCGGCTGGCCTCCTGGTCGATACGTTCGGGCGCAAGGTCGTCATCGCGCCGGCAACGTTGTTCAGCGGGCTCGGCCTCTTCGGATTCGCCTTCGCCTCGTCGTATCCATGGTTTCTCCTGGCATGCGTCACGTGGGCGCTGGCCAGCGGGATCGGGGGAGGGGCACCAGCCGCCTACGCGGCGGATGTCTCCCCGCCAGGCATGACAGCGGCGGCGATGAGCGCCTATCGGATGCTCTCCGAACTCGGGTACGTGGTAGGACCGACCGTGCTGGGGCTCGCGGCGGAAACGATCGGCATTCGCGCGACACTCGTGGCGACAGCTGTCGTGATCGTCGGACTGGGCGGGCTGTTCTGGCTGGCGGCTCCAGAAACGTGGCCAGGGCGGCGGATGGCGAGCGATCGAGATGCCGACGGCGCGTCAGCGAACAGTCGGTGAGGCGAGAAGGTCGAGTGGGAATCGCTCGCCACGATCGAAGACGAACTCGCGCTCGGGAGCCAGCAGCGTCACCGCGCCGCTACCGAGAACTCGACCGGAGCGATCTGCGAAATCGAGTACGCACACGGTGTGCTCGTCGATGCCGAGAATCACGGTTCCGGACGGCAGGAGGCGACGGAGAGCCGCGAACCGTTCTTGTCCCATGAAGCAGCGGCTCGTGTCGAGTTCGTCCCCACCTTCGCGGTTGTTCCAATGAGGGACGATGGCCAGCGAATAACCGAGCGGGCCGAGCAGATCGAGCCCCTGAACCCAATGCAGGTCAGCTCCAGCCTTGAAGATCTCGTACACCGGCAGGGTGAAGCGGCTGATCGCGAGCGCAGCGGCGCTGGCGAAGGCGAGGCGGAGCCCACTCGACCAGCGTTCGACGAGCAGGCGCCAGGTCAACGTTCCGGCGAGGTGGCGCACCATGTAGGTCGGACTCCCCGGCCCGGCAACGGCACAGTCGGCCCACTCGAGCGGCTCAGCGACGAGCGGGGAATCGGGATCGTAGATGCTCCCCCGCTGGCGAGCCGGGACGAAGCGGACCTCAGGCTCAAATTCCGGGAGATGCTCATACAGGAATCGAGCGAGCCGGCGCGCGACGAGCGCTGCGTTCGGTTGGAAACCGGCCGGGGTCTCCACGATCGCGACCCGGACCGGTGGCTGCAGCTGAGCGAACAACGCGGCAAAGGCCTGCCGGCCAGCATGCGCTGTCTCCCCGGAACCGATCAGCGCGATGGTGCCAGGAAGTCTGCTCACCTGCTGGCTGTTCACGCTGCCACTCATGCTCAGGCTTCTCCATGCTCGATCCAGGTGCTCAGCGATATGACGACCAGTAGAGGAGGATCGTCATGCCCGCGAAGACCAGCAAGGCGGCTGCTGCGGTCTGCACATAGGGGATCGCCCGTCGGAGCACCCGCACGAGCCCGAGGCGCAGGAAAGCCAGCGCAACGGTCAGGGCGACGATGACGCTCGCCATCCCCAGACTGTACGTGGCTAGCTGCAGGGTCCCCCGCGACAGATCACCGCTCAAGAGGGCACTTCCAGCAGCGATCATGAAGACAGGGAAGGTGCAACTCAGCGAGGCCAGGCCGTAGGCGAGACCGAAGAGATAGAAGGCTCGGACCGATCGTTCCCCGCGGCGCATCAAGCGGTCGGCGAGTCGCTCGAACTGGGTCGGTGCGATGACCCGCCCGGAGAACATCGCGATCCCCATCAGGATGAGGACAATGCCGATACTCATGCCGACCCAGGGCATGACCGGGAAGAGGAAGCTGCCACCGAGCGAGACAACGAGACCGACCAGGACAAACAAAGTGGAGAAGCCGAACGAGACAGCACTACCGACGAGCAGTGCGCGGCCCAGTCGCGCGGGAGCGCTCGCTGACCGGTCGTCGTCGAGACCGAGATACAAGGCGAGATACGCCGGGAGCATCGCGAAGCCACAGGGATTGACCGCTGCCAGCATGCCGGCACCGAAGGCATAGCCGAAGGGAAGCCATCCCGCGACCGTCGCGAGCCAGGCCGCGACGACCGTTTGGAACTCACTCACGCGACCGGACCTCCTCGGGAAGCGTGCAGGTCAGGCTGCGCCGTGCGATCACAAGTGCAGCTAGGGTGCCGAGCAGCGGGGCGAGGGCTACGATGAGGAGTGCCCATTGTGCAGTCGAGAAGCCATAGGCGGCGACCGCCAGTGCGACGATGAGCCATCCGAGGCGGCACGGAGTGAGCAGCGCACGAACGAGTTGACGCATTCCTCAATCCTCCGAGGAACAGCGGCGTGCGGCGACTCGGCACGTCGCGATCGCTGCAGCGTAGGGAAGAGCCAAGTCGCGGGCCAGCGCGAGCAAGGCAGGGATGCGGTGATCCGCGATGGTGTAAAAGCGATATTTCCCATCCTGGCGGACCTGCACGAGTCCACAGGTCCGCAGGCAAGCGAGATGCGTCGAAACGCGTCCTTGGGGCTGCTGGAGTCGCTCGACGAGCGCGCTGACGTGGAGTTCTCCTTCGCGAGCGAGGAGTTCGACGATGCGCAGGCGGGTCGGATCGGCCAACGCGTTGAGAAAGCGGGCCAGCACTTCCGGGGCGAGTTCGGTGCTCGAGGCCCGTTCGAGCTTCGCTCCGTGGGTCACGCGACGGTGGAACCGCTCGAGTTCATGGCGCGTGTCGCTCTCATCGTTCATGCCTCGCCTCCCGAGAGAAGTGTACCGGGAACGTGCCGTCGCACTACGACCCACGTGGCAGCTGCCGACTATCTGAGTGGGAACATCGAACGAGTACCCCGTGGAGCGGGCCGGCGCTCACCGCGATCGCCGGCTCGCTCCACGTTTCCAGAAGGGCGAACTCCCGGCTGCTCACTCCGTGAACTCGGGGAGTGGCTCCTCGCTGAAGGAGAAATCGGCCCACAGCTCACGGAGCTGGGTAACGAACGAGCTCGCGCCCTGCTGGAGTCGCTCGCGCTGCTCCGGTCGAAGCAGACCGAAGTAGACCAGAGCTGCTGCCGCTCCCATCCAAAAGCCGAGGGCAGCAGTGTCACGCGCACCGGCAGCGAGTCGGGCGAGCAGTCCTGACCGGCGAGAGCGAGCGGAGGGCAGCGGGAGACGCTTGGGGACCGTGCGAGCGCTTTCAGCAGCACGCTGGAGCGCTCGCTCGGCCGTCAGTGCTGCCTGACGCGCAGCTTGCTCGGTGGCGGGCAAGATTTGGCGCTGCAGTTTTTCCACCGCTGCCCGTTCGGCTTCCAGGACCGCAGTCGCGCTGCGGGCGTGTTCCGGCAGGGTGCGGGCAGTCTGCTGAACGAGCGGCTTGACGCGCTTGCGCCAGATGGAGCGTGCGACCTTGCCGTCGTGGACTGGCAGGCGCTCGCGCACCTCCTGCACGGCCTCGCGGAGCGAAGTCAGCGTCGATTCCAGGTCGATTTCCTGAGCGAGTCGCTCGCGCAAGGTGCGGCGGCGTCGCCGGCGTGCGACGAGCGCTGCGACGATCGTCACTGCAGTCCCGCCGGCGAGCACGCTCCAGAGCTTCCAGTCGTTTCCTGCTTGGACCATCGTTTCCCTCCTTCCCCGGCGGTACCGGCAGTTTCCATGGTACCACTCGAGGACGAGCATCATCGCCTCGCGGGCATTGTCAGAAACCGGGGTTGCCCTCGGCAGGTGTCCCGCCTCCGCTGGAAGTACCGGCGAGCGTGTGATGGAAAAGTAGCGCCCTCGCTACACTCGTCGAGCGGTGGCTCGGCGCCGAAAAAGCGTGTGACCGACCGGTGCGAGCGCGCTCGTCTCGCCGTACTGGCGTGCTTGGAGTACCCTCGAAAGGAGAGGAGCGATGCGCGTTCTCGTCGTCTCGGACATCCACGGCAACCTGGAAGCGTTGGAAGCGGTCCTCGCAGCGGCTGGCCCGGTGGATCGTGTCTGGTGTTTGGGGGATGTCGTTGGGTACGGCCCGCGGCCGCGCGAGTGCGTCGAACGCATTTGGGAAGTCGCCGGCCCGGCGACCGTGCTGGGGAACCACGATGCCGCTTGCTCAGGACGCTTACCGCTGGAGGGCTTCAACCCGGCCGCTCGCTACGCCTTGCGCTGGACGATGCTGCAGCTGGGAACCGAGCACCGTGCCTTTTTGGAGAACTTGCCTGAGAAGCTGGTTCTCGACGAAGTGACGCTGGTGCACGGGAGCCTGCGGGCACCGATATGGGAGTACGTGTTCACGACGGAGCAAGCACGGGCGAATTTCCGGCTGCTCGAAACGCGCTTGTGCTTCTTCGGACACACGCACGTGCCGTTTCTGTTGAGCGAGGAAGCAGCGCAGCGGGGTGAGCGACCACTGCAGCCGTCGGATGGGATGGTCATCGACACGCGTGAGGGGCGTCTGCTGGTGAACCCGGGATCGGTGGGGCAGCCGAGGGATGGGGATCCTCGGGCTGCCTTTCTGCTTTGGGAGCCAGAGGCGCAGCGTCTCACTTTTCGGCGCGTGCCGTACAATATCGAAGCGGTGCAGGCCGAGATGGCGGCGGCGAGACTCCCCCAGCTCTTGATCGAACGTCTCGCGCTGGGCCTTTGACCGCGCGTCGCGATGAGACTGGAGGGGAAAAGTGGCACGAGTCTACCGCCGGGTGGTCGTCCCGGTGAGTGGTTCACCAGACGACGAGCGGGCGATCGACCTGGCGGCAGCAGTCTGTACTGGCAGCGAGACGACGCTCATCCTCGTGTATGTGGTCGAGGTCCCACAACGGTATGCCTTGGATGTCGAGTTGCCCGAGCAGATCGAGCGGGGGTCAGCGATCCTGGAGCGAGCAGCGCAGTACGCACAGCGTGTCGCGCGCGGGAAGTGGAAACGGGTACTGACCGAGCTTCTGCAGGCACGCGTGGCTGGTGCGGCGATCGTCGACGAGGCGATCGAACGCGCGGCCGATGCCATCATCATGGCGACGAGGAGCCGTTGGACCTTGGGTGTCCTGACGCAGGGAGAGACGCTTCCGTATATCCTTGACAATGCTCCGTGCGACGTCGTCGTCGTACGGGTCGCTGAGCGGGGTGAGGCAGCATCGTGAAGATCGTCATCGTCGGTTGTGGCCGCGTCGGGGCGAAACTGGCGAGCGATTTCGCTGAGGAAGGGCATCAGGTCTCGGTCGTCGACCAGCGACAGACGGCCTTTCGGCGACTGCCACCTGGCTTCCGCGGCCAGCTCGTTCTCGGGACCGGCATCGACGAGGATGTGCTCCGGAATGCGGGAATCCAGCAGGCTGACGTGTTCATCGCTGTGACCGAGAACGACAACACGAACATCATGGCTGCTCAGATCGCGCAAGTCATCTACCGCGTTCCGAAAGTGATCTTGCGCATCTACGATCCCGATCGTGCCGAAATCTATCGCGAACTCGGTTTGACCGTCATTTGCCCGACCCGGACCGTCTCGGAGATGATCGAGCAAGCTGTGCGCGATGAACTCGTGACCAAGACCAGCTGAGCATCCTTCGAAAGCTGGGTGGGGAGCGTCCGCGATGTACATCATCGTCGTTGGTGGTGGGAAGGTCGGGTACTATCTCACGAAAACGCTCGTCAACGAGGGATACGAGGTCTTCCTCGTCGAGAAGAACCCGGTCAAAGTGCAGATCTATCGCGACCGTTTCGGTGCGATCGTCATGCAGGGAGACGGGGCGGAAGTCGCGACTCTGGCGGCAGCTGGTGCGGGGCGTGCCGATGTGGTGATCGCGGTCACTGGAGACGACGAGGACAATCTGGTGATTTGCCAGGTGGCGCGCGAGCGGTTCGGTGTTCGGCGAACGATCGCTCGCGTGAACAACCCGAAGAACGAGGAGCTCTTCCGCCGGCTCGGGATCGACGTCACCGTGAGTCAAACGAACGTCATCTTGAGTCTGATCGAGCAACAGATCCCCGAGCGACCCTTCGTCCACCTCTTGGCTCTCCGGCACGCCGATCTGGCTATCGTGGAAGCCAAAGTCGCCGCCGAATCGCCGGTCGTCAACCAGCCGATCTGGCAGCTCCCCTTGCCGCCCGAGGCGATCATCACGGCGATCATCCGCCGGGGGGAGCTGATCATTCCGACCGGCCAGACGGTCATCGAGCCGGGAGACGAGTTGATCATCGTGACCAAGCAGCAGCGCGAGGCCGAACTTCGCGAGCTCCTGTGTGCTCCGGCAACGGCCTGAGCGTGTCCCTCTCGATCGCTGACAGGTTCTCGACGAGTGTGCCTCGTCCACCGAGGCATGCCTTGTTTTCGCTCCCTCGGCGGACTATGCTCGATCCGGAATGCGAGCCGCTTGCGCCGAGCTATTCGTCCTCGCAGACAAGAGCGACGGAAGGAGCATGCGAGCGTGGCAGCCGATCGCCTGCCGGAGGAGCTGATCCGGCGGATCCGGGAAGATGCCGAGTTCCGGCGCCTCCTCCTGGAGGTCTTGCTCGGCGAAGAGTTTTTGCAACTTCCAGCGGGCCTCCGGCGCATCGAGCAAGCGGTCGATCGATTGATCGAGGCGATGGAACGAGATCGGCAAGCGGCGCGCGAGCGCGAGGCCCGGATCGACGCGCAGATCGAGCGACTCGGCCAGCGCATCGATGACGTGGCGCGTTCCATCGATCGATTGGCCGATCGCGTCGAGGCCCAGATCGAGGCCTTGACGCAGCGGATGGAGCGGGTCGAGGCGCAGATCGAGGCGTTGACTGCCCGCATGGAGCGGGTGGAAGCCCAGATCGAGGCCTTGACACAGCGGATGGAGCGCGTCGAAGCCCAGATCGAGGCCTTGACGCAACGGATGGAACGGGTCGAGGCGCAGATCGAGGCGTTGACAAAGCGGATGGAGCGGGTGGAAGATCGTCTCGGTTCGGTCGAAGATCGTCTCGGCTCGGTCGAAGAGCGCGTCGAATCGCTCGAAGAGCGTGTCGGATCGGTCGAGGACGAACTGGTCAGGGTACGCAACCGTCTCGATGACCTGACTGGCAAGGCTCTGGAGCAGTACTATCGCGAGCGCGCGCCAGCGATTTTCGGTCGCCGACTGCGACGTGTCCGCGCGATGGCGATCGGGCAGTTGGCTGAACTCATCACCGAGCGGCTTCCCGGCCCGGAGGGGGACGATCTGTTCGAAGCCGACCTGGTCGTCTCAGGTCGGCTGTCCACAGCCGAGCAGCCTGAGGTATGGGTCATCATTGAAGTGTCCGCGACGGTCGATCGCTTCGATGTGGAGCGGGCAGTTCGTCGTGCGACTGCGCTGCGCCAGCTCCACCCCCTCGTCTTGCCCGGCGTGGCCGGTGTCCGGCTGACCGAGGGTGGACGGGAACTGGCGAGCGAAGCGGGCGTTATCGTGATCACGGACGGTAAGGTGACCGGTTGGGAGGCTGCTCTGGCTCGCTGGCTGCCGAGCGACGAAACAATGGACGACGCGCTCGGCTGATCTGGTTCTGGTGTGGCTCGTGTTCGCCGCGCTATCCGGTGGTGCAGCCGGATCATGTGCGTGGATAGTGGCACGGAATAGCGTCGCGCGCAGTCATCCCGGCAGCTGGTTTCCCCGCGATCGTCCCGACATGCGGACGGTGCTCTGTAACCGGGTCGGTCGACTCCCTCCGCGAAGCCTGCGTGAGCAGATCAACGTCGATCTCCCCCGCTAGCTGACGCGTGTGCTGGTGACTGGGGCCAGTCAGGACGCAGCGAGCGCGGCGAGCGAGGCACGACACCCCTCCGCTCCACATCCTGTCGAGCGGAGGGGTGCACGCCGAGGTGCCAGCTGTCTGATCGAAAGCCTCACGGATAGATACCGCGTAATCGGGTGATCTCAGCGACGCGCTGGACGGCGAGTGCGAGCGCGGCCGTGCGAAGCTGGACATGGTAGCGCTCAGCGGTGGCATGGATCGCCTGGAAGGCGCGCGTCATGATCGCGCGGAGGCGGCTGTTCACTTCCTCTTCGGTCCAGTAGAAGTGCTGGAGCCCTTGGACCCACTCGAAATACGAAACGGTCACGCCCCCTGCATTGGCATAAATGTCCGGCAGCACGATGATGCCGCGATCGAAGAGGATCCGATCCGCTTCTGGCGTGGTCGGTCCGTTCGCGGCCTCAGCGATGAGCCGGGCGCGGATCCGCGCAGCGTTCCGTTCAGTGATCTGCTCCTCCAAGGCAGCTGGTATCAGGATGTCGCAGGGGAGCTCGAGCAACTCCTCATTCGTGACCCTCTCCGCTTCCGGGTAGCCGATGACTGAGCCGGTCTGCTGCTTGAATGCGAAGACCGCTGGGATATCGAGTCCGTTCGGGTTGTAAATGCCGCCGCGCGAATCGGAGACTGCGACGATCCGGCTCCCCAGCTCGTCGAGCAAACGGGCAGCGGTCGAACCGGCATTGCCGAAACCCTGGATCACGACGCGTGCTTGGGTCAAGTCGATTCCGTAGGTCTTCGCTGCTTCTTCGATCGCGAAGACGACGCCCCGGCCGGTCGCCTCCAGACGACCGGCCGAGCCACCGAGGATCGGCGGCTTGCCGGTCACGACTGCGGGCACGCTGACGCCCCCGTGACGGTGCATGCTGTAGGTGTCCATAATCCAGGCCATGATTTGCGGGTTGGTGTTGACGTCCGGCGCGGGAATATCCTGGTGTGGTCCGAGCAGGATGGAGATCTCTGTCGTGTACCGGCGCGTGAGATTCTGGAGTTCGCCGGGGGACAGGAGCTTGGGATCGACGCGGACCCCGCCTTTCCCGCCACCGAACGGGAGACCCATGATCGCGCATTTCCAGGTCATCCACATGGCGAGCGCTTTGACCTCGTCGAGGGTCACGTTCGGGTGATAGCGGATGCCACCCTTGGCCGGTCCCGCGGCGAGATTGTGATGGACGCGATAGCCGGTGAAGACTTTGATCGATCCGTCATCCATCTCGACCGGGAAGTTGACGGTCAGTTCACGCTTGCACGTGCTGAGAATCTGGCGGAGTTCGTCTTCCAAGCCGATGAGATCGGCTGCCTGGTTGAACTGCTCGACAGCGATCGCGTACAAGCTATGCTCCGGTGTAGTGATCACCATCCTCTGCCCCCATCGCTGACGCGACAGTCGATCATGATGCCTGCGCATGCGCGCAGGCGAGCCGGTTCTCGGCTCACCGCCGCGCTGAGGGGGCAAGGCGGGGTCACTCGACCGGTTGCTGGAGCGCCTCTTCCAGCAGTCGACGAGCCACGGCCGGATTGGCGCGACCGGCAAGCGCGCGATTGACCTGGCCGAGCAAGAAGCCGATCGCCGCGGTTTTCCCCTTGCGATAATCGGCGACCGCTTTCGGATTTTCGGCGAGGACGCGCTGGACGATCGCGCGGAGCTGGGCTTCGTCGCTCACCTGGGCGAGCCCGCGCTCGGCGACGAGCACCTCCGGGTCGGTACCGGTCTCGCTGACCGCCCCCAACAGTTCCTTGGCGGTGAGCGTACTGATGGTTCCGCGCTGAACCAGTTCGATGAGCTGTCGCAACTGGCGTGGTTGGACCCCGACCTCGGAGATACCGCAGCCACGCTCGCGCATCAACGCGAACAGCTCGCCAGTGATCCAGTTCGCGGCCTCGCGTGCCAGCGTGCGGTCTCCGGCGACGCACGCTTCGAAGAAGTCTGCGACCGCGCGTTCCTCGGTCAGCAGTGCCGCTTCCTGCGGGCCGAGCCCGTATTCGACCTGGAACCGCTCCCAACGAGCGAGCGGAAGTTCCGGCATGGCCGCACGGATACGCGCCAGATCGCCCTCGGTGAGAAAGATCGGCGGGAGGTCCGGTTCGGGAAAGTAGCGGTAGTCGTCCGGATACTCCTTCGCGCGCTGGGTAACCGTGATTCCCTGGTCCTCCAGCCAGCCCCGTGTCTCCTGGACGAGGCGCTCGCCACGGCGGATGGCTGCTCGCTGGCGCTGTTCTTCGTACGCCAGCGCGCGCTCGACCGAGCGGAAGCTGTTCAAGTTCTTGATCTCTGCCTTGGGCCATTGCTGCTGGCCATCCACGGTCCGTTGCGAGATATTGGCGTCGCAGCGAAAAGCCCCTTCTTCCATGTTGCCAGTCGAGACACCGAGGTAGCGCAGAACCTGGCGCAGTGCTTGCAAAAACAGACGAGCTTCTTCGGGAGAGCGCAAATCCGGTTCAGTGACGATCTCGATGAGCGGAACGCCCGAGCGGTTCATGTCGACGAGGCTGTAGCTTTCGCCCGCGACCGTGCGATGGACCAAGCGTGCCGTGTCTTCTTCCAGGTGTACGCGGCGAATGCGGACGCGGCGGCGCTGGCCATCGACCAGGAATTCCAACGCGCCATCGACACAGAGCGGTAGGTCGTACTGCGAAATCTGGTAGCCCTTGGGAAGATCGGGATACATGTAGTTCTTGCGGTCGAACTTGCTGTAGGGCGGGATACGGCAACCGAGTGCGAGGCCGGTCATCACGGTCATTTCGACGGCGCGTCGATTGATCACCGGCAAGGAGCCGGGAAGTCCAAGGCACACCGGGCAGACATGCGTGTTCGGTGGTGCGCCAGCGTAGTCGGCTGAGCACCCGCAGAACATTTTCGACCGGGTCAAGAGCTGGGCGTGGACTTCCAGCCCGATGACCGTCTCGAATTCCACCGGTCCCTCCATCCCGCTCTCGGCCGCGAGTATAGCATTCTGGCGGCCCGCCGCTGTTGTCCTCCCGGTCGAGCAGCCCCGTCGCGCGAGGAGCGACTCGGCTCTCTGCGTGTGTGGACTCGATCCGTCCTTCCCCGCACTGCTTCGATCGGTCGGAGCAGTGCTCGTCGCCGAGAAAAGCGACTGACGGCCGGTGAGCTGCTGCGATCCGGGGAGCAGCCTCCTGCGGTGGTAAGATCAGGGCAGGTGAAGCGGAAAGAGGCCGAGGTCGGCCTGTTCTCCTGTATCCGAGAGGGGCCAGTCGCATGACCGCGACCACCGAAAGCCGCCTCGTCACCGTCACGATCGATGGACAGCAATACACTGTGCCGGAAGGTCTGACCATCCTGGAGGCCTGCCGGATGGTCGGCATCGAAGTGCCCAACCTTTGTTATCAACCGCTCTTGCGACCCTGGGGCTCCTGCCGGATATGCACGGTAGAAATCCTGGGTCGTCGCGGCGGGCTGGTCGAGTCCTGCGCAGCGCAGGTGCGCGACGGGATGGAGATCGCTACCAAGTCGCCGGCCTGCGAGGAGGCGCGGCGGTTCGTCCTGCAGCTCTATCTCATCGACCACGCGCTCGATTGCCCGACCTGCGATAAGTCCGGCGAATGTTATCTCCAGGACAATACCTATTATCACAATGTCCACACCAATCCCTTCCGGCGCCCCAAGCTCGCTCGTCCCTACAAGCATTTGAGCGAGTACATCGACTACAAGTGGGAACGCTGCATTCTTTGCGCGCGTTGCACCCGCGTCTGTGACGAGATGATCGGGGTCACGGCGATCGAAGTGCTGCGCCGCGGACTCGAGGGCGAGATCGGCAGCGCCTGGAATATCGATCTGACCCGCACCACGTGCACGTCCTGCGGGATGTGCATCGCGGTCTGTCCGGTAGGTGCGCTGACTGACCGGCGCTTCGCGCACCATCCCTGGGAGTTGGACGCCACGGAGACGATCTGTGGCTTTTGCGATGTGGGCTGCACACTGAATGTCGAGCACAACCGTGGCCTCGTACGTCGGATCACTCATCTCTGGGAGCGCGGCGTCAACTACGGCTATACCTGCGTGCGTGGCAAGTGGGGATACGAGCAGGTGCAACACCCAGCGCGGCTGGACAGCGCCTGGGTGCGCGAGGGTGACGAACTCGTTCCGATCGAGCTCGCCGAGGCGCTCGACCGTGCTGCCGAGTTGCTGCGACCGTATCGCGGAACAGCGTTCGCGCTCCTGGCGTCGCCCGATCGGACGAACGAAGATCTGTATCTGTTGCAGCGGTTCGCTCGCCAGGTAATGCGTTCGCCGCATGTGGACACGCTGGTCTCTCCGGCGCAGCGAGCGGTCGATGCCGCGCTCACGGCGTCGTTCGGATTGCCGGTGAGCACCAACTCGATCCAGGAAGTCTTCACCGATACCGGATGTCTCTTCGTCGTGGGGCCGAACATCGGTCAGCATGCCCCCGTCGCGAGCTACTGGCATTCGTGGGCGCGACTCTATCGCGAAACCGCGCTGGTGGTGGTGAGCGCCGACGAGTTCCCACTCTTCCACCGGGCCGATGTGTGGTTGCGTATCCGCCCGGGAACGGAGGCGGTGGTGCTCGCGGCGATGGCCCGCGTGATCCGCGACCGCGGATTGGCTCGCCCGGTCGAAGGGGCGACAGGGCTGAGCGAATTCATGGCCTCTCTCGACTCGATCGATCCGGTCGCGGCGGCCGAGGCAGCCGGGGTGAGCTTGGCGGCGCTGGAGCGCGCAGCCGTGCTGTATGCGACTGGTGGGCGCGGTGCGGATGCTTCTCCCTATCCACCGAGCCAGATCCAGCACACGCTCGCCCACGCGCAGCACGGCGATATCGCTGCGGCGGCGTTGCTGGCCAACGATCTGGCCTTGCTCACCGGTAATATCGGACGGGCTGGCGCGGGCGTGGTCGCGTTCCGCGGTCCGGCGAATGCGCAAGGTGCGCTGGACATGGGCTGCCACCCAGACTGGCTACCGGGGTATCGCTCGCCGGAGGATGCGGCGATGCGACAGGAATTGGCAGTCCTTTGGGCCGAGACGGGTGGCAATGGAAGCGGCTCGACCGAGTTGCCGAGCGGGCCAGGATGGGGCTACGAGGAACTGGTGGCAGCGATCGAGCGGGGTGAGGTGCGTGCGCTGTACGTGGCGGCGAACTCGCACGCG
>Ga0079997_118243_pt1 | contig 52126 bp, 58 predicted proteins | sample PerSpoCPS_CMetaG_FD_69200 | JGI IMG/M metagenome (GOLD analysis project Ga0079997, IMG submission 69200) | Archaeal communities from Yellowstone National Park, Wyoming, USA - Perpetual Spouter C (PS_C) MetaG (SPADES assembly) (version 2) | ecosystem: Environmental > Aquatic > Thermal springs >... | reverse complement strand
TAAGGCGGATAGGGAGGGGGCGGATAGGTTCATAAGGGAACTTTCGGCGGTGGTATCCCTATCTCCAAACGAGTGGAAACCCCCAATAATAAAAACTGTTGCTCTGAGCGGTGAAGGTATAAAGGACCTCGCGGATGCTATACTAAAACACAGGGATTTTCTCGGGGAAAGGTTAAAGGAAAAGAGAATAAACAGGATGGTGGAACAGATAGAAAACCTCCTTACAAAGAGATTTTTAAATAAGGTTAGGCAAAAGTACGATATAAGGAAGATGTTTGAAGGTGGAAACTTCAAGAACCCTTATGAAGTTTTGGGCATACTTGAGAGGGAGTTTTTGGACTGAGGAACCCCTCCTTTGGGCGAAACTTTTTGCTTTAAGTTCCTTAATTTTTTTGATCTTATTTATCCCCAAGGGAAACTTCCAAGAAGTTTACAGAAATCTTCTGCTGGGCTTTGTTCCGTTTTACATAATCGCGGTTCAACACGCGACGATACCATTTCCGAAAATTAAGGGAGGACTTTTCAAGATATCGGCTTATTTAAGCTTCGCTTTTATGCTTCTTGGCTATTTCCTTAACAGCTTGGCTTTCAAGGTGGGTTTCTTGCTCTTTCTCTCCTTTCAGCTTTTTCCCCTTATTTATTACCGCATTAAGATCTCCAAAAAGATCTACGACAGGATCTCTTACATGTTTATGGGCTTGGCTTTCCTTGCGGGGGTTTTCTCATTATTCTTGGATGGAAAGGCTTTCTTGCATGCCCTATTCTTGGGGTTTGAGCTTGGTATGTTTTTGGGTTGTATGGCTTGGATGCTCCCGAGGTTCTCAAAGAACCTTGAGGATGTTGGGAAAATTGCATACCTTTCGCCGGCTTTGTTTTTCATAGCCTTATTTTTAAACCTCTCGGGTTTTATCTCGGGAAATTATCTAATTTTGAGGTTTGCTCCAATTTTCGCCATCCTCTCAATATTGATCTTCTGGCAAAATTTTAGGGGAAAGTTCTTTACTTCTTTCCTCCACATACCCTTCTTATATTTCCTTTTGGGTTTCACGCTTGTTCTCCTTATGAAGATAAACTTGCATCCTCGTTTTGTCTCCTCCGCCATGGTAGGTTTTACCATCGTTATGGGAAGCAAGTGGTTCCCCATAATATTCGGGCAAATTCCTAAGAAGCTTGACCCCCTATTGAAAACCTCCATTTTCCTTATCTCCCTTGCCCCATTCTTCCAAATATTTTACAACATATTCTCCATAACGTTTTCCCTTTGGGTTATCCGTATAATACCATCCTCATGGAAATAAACTTCTCTTTGGGTGGGATAATAATATCCTTCGTTGCGGGGCTTTTATCCTTCCTTTCCCCCTGCGTACTTCCCCTTGTCCCCGCATATCTTGGGTACGTCTCGGGTTTAAACGTTATGGAGATAAAAAGCGGGAAGGGGGGAAGGAGGGTGATTGCCGGGATATTGGCTTTTGTTCTTGGATTTTCTTTGGTATTCACCCTTATGGGTTTGACCGCATCCGCTATAGGGGTATTCCTTGCCCAGAATAAAAAGGTCATAAGCGTGATAGCCGGGATCTTATTAATAATATTCGGTTTGCACCTCGTGGGAATAATGAGGATCCCATTTCTGGATTACGAAAAGAAGGCTCATATAAATGTTGGCTCCGCCAACTTATTCCTCTCCTTCTTGATGGGGATCACCTTTGCCCTCGGATGGACGCCGTGCATAGGGCCCACACTTTCGGGAATACTCGCTTTGGCGGCTATGTCGGGTACGGTGTTGCAGGGCGGGATCTTACTTTTTGTATATTCTTTGGGTCTCGGGATCCCATTTATACTCTCGGGCATCCTTGCAAGTAAGGTCTTTGAGTTCATATCAAGGGTAAGGACCTTACTGAGGTACTTTGAGATCGCCTCCGGGATCCTACTTGTAGCGTTGGGGATCCTCCTTATAACGGGCTTACTTTCTTATGTGTCTTACATTTTCCCGAACTGGGAGCCTCCTATATGAAGAGGGTGGGTCAGGCTTTAAACGAGCTTTTGAAAAGCTGGGGTATAAGTGAAAATATAAAGGTGCTTAAGGTCGCAAAAATGATCTTGAAGGATTACGAGAGCGAGGCGGTTTGGTTTGAGAACGGGATCCTTTTGGTATGGTCTCAGAAGGCAGAAAGGAGGTTTGAAGTGGGCGCGAAGAAAACCGCGATAATTAGGGCTATAAACTCCCTTTTGGGGGAAAATTTGGTTAAGGATATTAAGTTCAAGAGGGGAATATGAAGGTGATAGAGAAATCCACGGAGAAGATGAGGATGGCTATGTTCTCCGCGGAGGTTGGGGATGATGTTTTGGGGGACGATCCCACGGTAAAGAAATTGGAAAGATTATCCGCGGAGATCTTCGGAAAAGAGTCCGCACTTTTCTTCCCTTCTGGTTCAATGGCAAACGCAACCGCCGTAAAGGTTCATACGAACGAGGGAGACGAGGTGATAGTTGAAGAAAAGAGCCACATATACCTTATGGAGATGGGGCATTTGGCGTTTATATCAAGGGTTATACCAAGGCCCGTTAGGTCCAGCAGGGGAAATTTGGATATTGAAGAAGTGAAGAAAACCATAAGGTTTTCAAGGGCATACACACTCCAAAGACCTCCCTTATATGCGTTGAAAATACGCACAACTATTGGGGTGGGGCGGTGGTTGATATAGAAAACTTGAGGGAGATTTATTTAGACGGAGCCCGGCTCTTCAACGCATCCGTTTATTCGGGAATAAAGTTCGCTCATTCCGTTATGTTTAGCCTATCAAAGGGTTTGAGCGCCCCAATAGGTTCGGTTTTGGTGGGGGATGCGGAGTTTATAGAAAAAGCGAGGAGGATTAGGAAGCTATTGGGGGGTGGTATGAGGCAGGTGGGTGTAATAGCGGCGGCGGGTATAATCGCCCTTACGGAGATGGTTGATAGACTTGAGGAAGATCACAGAAAAGCTAAGATCTTTGCGGAAGGGTTAGGTTTGGATCCCAAGTTATTCCCAACGAATATTGTGATCCTTGAGGTTGAAGATGCGCAGGAATTCATATATAAACTTAAGGAAAGGGGGGTTTTGGCGCTTGCAATAAGCAGGAGGAAGGATGATACTGATATATGGGTACGCGGTTAGGGAGCTTGGGGGGAAAATAACGGGTGGAGTTGCGACGTACATATTTACCTTAATTGAGGGGCTTAAGGATATAAGGTTGGGGCTTTGGGCGGAAAATGTCGGTTTCTTTAAGAAAAATTTTGGGAACATAACGGTTTATGGTCCTCCGAGTAAAAGGTGGTTCTTAAGGGAGATATTGTTTTCCAAAACCTTTAAGCCGAATTCAAGGTGGCTCTGGGATTCCCGTTTGGGCATCATCCTTAAGGAATTGAACCCAAGGGTTTTCTATTCCCACATACCCCATTCCCCGGCTAACACTTCGGAAAATTTGAAGAAATTAAGGTTCGTAGTAAATTTCCCTTCAACCCACGCTTACGATTTTGAGAGGGAAGGGAAGCTAAAACAGGAATTTTATCGGAATATGAAATATTCCTACGAAAGGGCGGATGCGGTAATTTTTCCATCCTCAAAGGTTAAGGGGAGGGTTTTTGAGCTCTTCGGTGAAAGGGAAGGTGTGGTAATAAATCCTGTTGTTAGGGTGCCAAATTGGGGATTTTCAAAGGAGGAAAGTAGGGAAATTTTGGGCTTGAGGGGGGATGTATTGGTGGGGTTTGCGGGGATGATGGTGGGGAGGAAAGGGGAGGACATTTTAATTAAGGCTGGCGTGGGGAAAGATTGGAAACTGGTTTTTGCGGGGGGAGGTCCAAACTTTGAAAATACAATACTGCTCGCTAAAAAACTTGGTGTTGATGCGGTTTTCTTGGGTGATATTTACGGTGAAAGGCTCTGGCATTTCTATAACTCCATTGATATATTCTGCCTACCTTCAAGGAGCGAAACCTTTGGGATAGCGGTGGTTGAGGCTATGCTCTTTGGTAAGAAGGTCGTAGTATCGGAGGAGATCCCAGAGGAGGTTGCACCCAAGGAAATTGCCATAAGGGTACCCCTTGACCCGGAGGCGGTTTCGGAGGGAATAGAGAGGGCAATAAAATGGGAAATAAAAGCGGAGAAAATTAGGGAATACGCCCTTAGGTTTTCCGATGTTGAAGGGTTTGTGAGGAAACATAGGGAGGTTTTGGGGATTTGATCCTGTTCCTTGTCGGATTCGTTGGTGGTTTTTTGGGTTCAATGCTTGGGCTTGGGGGTGGAATAATCGTTGTTCCAGCTTTAAACATTTTGGGTTTTAATATTAAGACCGCGGTCGCAATAAGCATATTTTCAACTATAGCGGTTTGGTCCTCGGCTTCGGAAAAGTACATCCGTTCAAATATGGTGGATTTTAAGATATCGGTATTCTTAGGTTCCGCCACAACCCTCGGTGCAATTTTGGGTTCAAGATCCCTCGTATACCTCCCGGAAAAAGTAATCGTTTTGATCTTCGTCCCGTTTGCCATTCTGATAATATATTCAAACCTGGTGGGTTATAGGAGTGGCCATTCAAGGTCGGTTATAACATTTAAAAGGTTGTTGTTTTCTTATATTTTTATGGTATTGTCGGGTTTTGCGTCCGCGATAATGGGTATAGGGGCCGGGATCTTTAAGGTTTTTGCCATGGATAGGATCCTGAATATGCCCTACAAGGTTTCAACCGCCACGAGCGTATTTTTAATAGGGATAACGACATCCTCAAGCGCACTTTACTATCTGAAAAGTTTGAGCTTTGATCCATCTTATGCGTCCTTTGTATCATTCGGTTCCCTAATTGGTGGTTTCTTGGGTTCAAGGGTTATGATCCGCCTTCCCGAGAGGGTTTTAAGGTTTATATTTTCTTTCGTTGTTTCCCTTTTGGTTATTATCCTGCTTATTAAAACCTTCAAATGAGGGCTTGGACTATTATATTTCTCCTCTTGTTATCCGTGCTTTGTGAGATCTTTTTGGGTAGGGTTTTCAGTCCTGATATTATTTTTTTTAGGGTATTGAGGTTAATTCTTGGTTTTTCCGCGGGTTTTGGGCTTTCCGTTGTCGGGGCGGTTTTACAAAGGGTTTATAGGAATCCCATAGCGGACGGTTATATTTTGGGGATCTCGGGGGGAGCGGTTTTGGGCGTGGCGCTTTCCGAACTTTTCAAGCTGAAATTACCTCTCTACCTCCCCTCCCTCCTTTTCTCCCTACCCGTCTCCGCCATAATAATCTTTTTATCCTCAAGGGTGGAACCTTGGATCCTTCCAGTAATTGGGGTAGGTTTGGGTACGTTCTTTTCTTCCCTTGCGGTTATGTTTTTTATACTCGCGGGCATAGAATCAAGCAGGACCCTTTACGCCTTATGGGGTTCCCTTGGAAGGTTCTTTTCCCCCTCCGATCTACCTATTCTCCTCTTTATCCTAATTTCCACCCTTATCCTTTCTCTGGTTCTATTCTTAAAAAACAGGGATATAGATGTTATGGCGCTTGGGGAGCTTGAGGCATTATGCCTGGGTTATGACCCAAAAAAGATAACTGTTTTCTCCACCGTAATATCCTCCCTTTTGGTTTCCATAATAACCTCATACGTCGGGATAATAGGTTTTGTTGGGATAATGGCACCGCATATTTTGGGGGTTTTCGGAATTAGGGAAGGTTTTAGGTTTTACCTCTTTTCGGGAATTGTGGGGGCATCGTTGGTTCTCCTGGCGGATTCCTTTGGTAGATTGACCTTTGGTATAGATCCCCCTGTGGGTGTGATAATGGGGATAATGGGGGCACCGTTCTTGGTTTATCTACTTTTAAGGAAGGTCTATTCCACCCTTTGAGAAGGGATTGCAACGGATGATCCTCCAGATGGATTTTAATGTTCCCTTAAAGAGCCCATACTTTTGTAGGGAGATCATCGCATACTCCGAGCAGGTAGGGTAATACCTACAAGTTGGGGGTTTTAGGGGGGAGATGTATTTGCGGTACGCTCGTATGACAAAAATGAGGGAATTTTTTATCATTTTATTGGGCTTTTGCCTTTGCCCTCGGGTGGTTTGGGTCTATTGACAATATCTCCTTCCAAACCCTCTTTGCCCCCTCGATATCCCCCTGCGCCTCAAGGGATAGGGCATTCTTCTCAAGCTTTATGATCCTAGCATATTTTTTTGCTACCTGATCGTTCGGATTCTTTGCTAAGGCATCGTTCACCATCTTTTCCGCCTTTGCAATATTCCCCTGCTCATAATAAACCTTCCTTACATCCTCCTCCTTAAGGGTCTCCATACCTATGTTTAGCCCCCCTCCGGATAGGGTCGGATTTATGTCCGGCATTGAGGTTGATGGTGTTGGTGGCTTTTGTAAGCTTATATTTCCCGAAAGGTTTGAGGAACCTAGATCAATTGTGGGAGCTTTCACTTCCGGTAAAGACTGGGAACCCTTCGTTTGCCCTTGTGTTAAGGATAATTGGGGTTGTTGAGTTTGTTGAGGTTGTTGGGGTAAAACCATAGGTTGGTTTTGTGTCTCGGGTTGGGATGTTTGAGTGGCTGGAGCTTGTAAGTTTAGGGTTTGCGTTGCGTTTGTATCGCCTAATTTTTTCCCTTGGACCGTAGGTACGACTTTAACCTCCTGTATCACCTTTACCACCGTATCCACTTTAACTTGGGGAGTCTCCGCTTGAGTTTGAGCCTTCGTATTTTCAAGGTTTTGCCTAATTAGGTAATAAGCAACGCCAACCCCAATACCTCCACCAATCAAGGCGCCGATGATCACTAAAATAATAATCAAAACGATCCTTCTCAACGAAGGTATTATAAGGTCGGCAACCTTAAAATACCAGGTGATGTCCTTGGATGCTTTGATCGTAATGTCCTTGGCGTGGGGGGTGACGGCTGTCCTATTTGCGTGGAGTATGTATATGCTACTTAAGCAAAAATGAGGGTACTTTTGGTGGTTGAGTCTCCGACGAAAGCTAAGACGTTAAAAACTTATTTAGGAAAGGGTTTTCAGGTTATAGCAAGCAAGGGGCATATAAAGGACCTTCCTGAGAAGGAGCTCGGGGTGGATCTTAAGACGTTCTCGCCGAAGTATCAAGTTTTAAAGGGGAAGATGGGGGTTATAAAGTTCATAAGGGAGATGGCGAGGGGCGCGGATCTGATATTGCTTGGAAGTGACCCGGATAGGGAAGGTGAGGCCATCGCATACCATATCTTTGAGGAGATAAAAAGCTTAAAAAAGCAGGTTAAAAGGGTCTTATTCTTTGAAATAACGCCCGAAGCGGTAAAATCCGCAATAAATAACCCAGCGGATATTGATTTAAGGAAGGTTGAATCCCAAAAGGCTAGGAGGGTCCTTGATAGGCTCGTTGGATATTTAATAAGCCCAATTCTATGGAAAAAGCTCAGGTGGGGACTTTCCGCGGGTAGGGTTCAAAGCGCCGCCTTAAGGTTGATAGTTGAAAGGGAAAGGGAGATAAGGTCTTTTGTCCCCAAAACTTTCTGGTACTTTGAGGTGGAGCTTGAGAAGGGTGGGAAAACCTTTAAAGCAAGATCCGAGAAAAACTTTTTTGATGAAAGGGAAGCAAGGGAAATTTACGAAAGACTGAAAAAGGGAACCTTCAAGGTGATAGAATTCAACAGAAAAACCGTAAAACAGAACCCACCTCCACCCTTGAAGACCTCCACCCTACAGCAGGAGGCAAATAACCTATTCGGACTTTCCGCAGGAAAGACGATGGAGATAGCCCAAAGCCTATATGAGGGGGTTGAGATAGAGGGGAAAAGGGTGGGTTTAATAACCTACCATAGGACGGATTCAACCCGCCTCTCCGAAAGGGGAGTAAATCTCATAAGGAGCACGATAAAAGCCCTATTTCCCGAAGAATACCTTTCAAAAACCAAAAGGACTTACGGAAAAGATAGGGGAAACGTTCAGGGTGCCCACGAGGCAATAAGGCCAACATACCCAAATATAAAACCTTGGGATCTAAGGGGGAAATTGAACGAACTTTCCTTAAAGGTTTATGAACTAATATGGAGGAGGGCATTGGCATCCCAAATGTCCCCCCTTGAGTACGAGCTTAGGGAAGTAAAGATATCCGCGGGTGGGATAAATTTCGTTGCGGAGGGTAGGGAGGTGAAATTTGAGGGTTGGACAAAGGTTTTACCCCATGAGCTTAGGGGTGAGGATATACCGGATCTGAAAATTGGGGAAGAGTTGAAGGTAAGGGGTATAAAGCTAAAGAAGGATAAGACGAAGCCCAAGCCGAGATTTACGGAGGCGAGCTTGGTTGAGGAGCTTGAAAAATTGGGAATAGGGAGACCTTCAACATACGCAACCATAATAAAAACCCTATTTGCGAGGAAGTACGTTATCAAAAAGGGTAAAACTTTGGTGCCTACCGAGATGGGGGAGAAGGTCCTTGACGAACTTTTAAAATTTTTCCCGGAGATCTTTGATTATAGATTTACCGCCAAGATGGAGGAGGAGCTTGACAAGATAGAGGAGGGAAAGAAGGGATATTTGGATGTAGTTAAAGAATTTTACCTTGAACTATGGCCGAAAATAGAAAGGGCAAACGGATCTCCTTCGTAATGCCATATTTTTTTAGGGAAGTTAGCGGTGGTGCGGAAAAGCAGGCTTATCTATTATCAAAAAACCTAGCCCTTCGGGGTTTTGATGTTTATTACATCACCTCAGGGAAGGGGGAAGAGATCGTTGATGGGATTAGGATTTTAAGGATCCTGAGATTTCCCCACATTCTCCAGTACCTTGAATATCCCAAAATACTCCTAAAGCTCTTTGAAATTGATGCGGATGTTGTTATGACGAGGATAAGGCATTATTATTTTCCCGTTGCCCTTTATGGGATTCTATCCTTCAGAAATTCCGTAATATTCATCCCGGAGAACGGAATACCTTACCCATTTTACGAGACGGAGAAGGTAATAAGGACAAAGAGGGGAATAAGGAGGATCCTGGGGGTGATAAACGCCCTTATTCTGGACATCTTCGCATTCCTTGGGATACTACTTGCAAAAACCGTGATCGTGCAAAACGAGAAGCAAAGGGAAAGAATTAGGAGGATCTACTTCAAGGATCCAAAGAAGATTCCTTCCCTCTTTGAACCTTTAAATGTGGATTTTTCCAAGAAGGAGGGGGTATGTTGGGTGGGGAACCTTAGGGAGATAAAGAGGGTTGAGCTATTTTTAGATTTGGTGAAGAGAGTTAAGGGTGTTAATTTTTACCTTGTGGGGAGGATACCGGAGAGGTATAGGAATTTGATAGGGGGATTGGAAAACCTTAAGGTTTTCGGGGAGCTTCCATACGAGGAAACCGTTAAAATAATAGCAACTTCCAAGGCTTATATAAACACGTCAAAGGAAGAGGGATTTCCGAACACATTCCTAGAAAGTTGGTACTACAAAACCCTAGTGATAACCTTTGATGCGGATCCGGACGGTTTAATATCCAAGGGTTTGGGGGTAAAGGTTAAGGACCTTGACGAGGCAGAGAGGGTGATAAGGGATCTTGAGGAGGATTTTGGTAAGTTTTCCGATATTACGGAGAGGGCATACCTTTACGTGGTAAATAATCACTTACCCGAGAGGGTGATACCCCTATGGTGCGAAGTTGTAGGTTATTATGATGTTCAGGATAAGGGCGAGGATGTTCATAATTAGCCCAAACCTCAAAAGGTCCCTCAAGCTTACAAGTCCGAAGGAATAAATGAGCATATTGGGGGGTGTAGCGACCGGAAGCATAAAGGCACCGGAGGAGGATATTGCAACTACCGCGGCCAAAGCTGAAGGGTCAAGGTTTGTCCCCTTTGCAAAGGTGTACGCTATTGGTACAAGGACACTTGCAACCGCCGTGTTTGAGGCAAACTCCGTTAAAGCTAAAACAAAAACCGCCCAAGCTCCAACCAAAAACAAATTTGAAAATCCTTCAAAAATCTGAAAGTTTCTCACAACGAAATCGGAAAATTCGGTTTTTATGATAATATCCGAAAGGGCAAAACCTCCCCCAAATAGAAGAAGGGCACCCCAAGGTATATCCCTCAGGTCTTCCCATTCAATGAGCTTGAAAACAAATAGGAAAATCGCGGAGGCGATGGCAACGGTTGAGTCTTCAATGTTTAATTTTAACTTCTCGTTTATAACGGGTAAAAGTATCCAAAGTAATGCGGTTGTAAGGAAAACGAGGGCAACGATTTCCCCCCTTTTATCTAAACGGACCTCTGAAATGGGAAGGTTTAACTTTCTCCCTGATAGTTTAAAACCGAAAATCGCAACCAAAATAAAGGTTATTTCAAGGAGTAGGGAATAGGGAAGTCCGAACTTTAACCAATCCAAGAACGTAATATTCTCACCGAACCGTTTTAAAATCCCTGCATATACCATATTCGGCGGGGTACCCACTAAAGTTGCCATACCACCGATGCTTGAAGAATATGCGGAACTTAAAGCTAAGACTTTCAAGATCCCGGAGCTTCCGAGGGACAATATCATGGGTATGACCACCGCTGTTGCAGATGTGTTGCTTATCCACATTGATAAAAAATAAACCGAAAGGGAAACACCCAAGAAAACCCCAATTTCGGATCTTCCGAATATCCTAACGAGCCTTTGGGTAAGATAAAGGTGTATGTTATACTTCTCCAGAGCTTTCGCTATGATAAAACCCCCGAGGAACAGAAATACGGTGGGTCTTGCGTAATTTACGGAAACTTCTTGGGGGGTCAATATCCCAAAGAGTGGAGCCAAGACAAGGGGAAGCAAGGCGGTGACATAAAGCGGTAAAACCTCACCCACCCACCATACACCCATCCAAAGAACTAAACCTATAGAAAAGGAGAGCTTTCGTTCAAGGGGAAGAAGAAAGGAGAAAATAAAAAGGATGGGACCTAGGAAAAGTAAAAACCTTTTCATTTGAACCTATTATACACCCTAAGCCTTATCTCCGAGGCGCAATTTCTCCAATCAAGCCTACTTAGAGCCTTGAACCTTATCGTGAAGATCAGTGAATTGGGACCAAGCCCATCAAACCATACTATCGGCTTAAAGGTTTTGTCAAAGCCCTCAAAATTTTCCATCTCCTCCAATATCTCAAGCAGAACCTCCTTAGCCCTCTCAGGATCGTGGGATCCATAAATAAATATACGCAGGTTATCAACGAAAGTTGGATCTGGTCTGTTGTAGCTTACGAGAATGGAGTTTATTATCTGGCTGTTCGGAATATATACGATGTTGTTGCTGAAATCCCTTATGATCGTTGAATAAACCCCAACGTCTATTACCTCCCCGCTGTAGTTTCCAACGCTAATTTGATCCCCCACTTGCACCCTCTTTGATGAGGTTATGTATATTCCCGAGAAGAGGTTGCTTAAGAGGGGTTGTAAAGCTAACGCAACCGCCAAACCCCCTATACCCAGAGCGGTCAATATTGGGGTTATATGAAAACCTACGGCGCTTAGACCCAATAATAGCCCGGTTATAAATACCCCCCACCTTGTGGATACGCTTATTATTGAAGACCTTATGTTAAAGTAATCCTCAACGACCATCTCAAGGATCGCGCCGAGGGTGTAGGAAATTGATGAAAAAAGGACTATAGTTGAAAGGTTCTGAAGGATCTTGTTCGTTTCGTGTCCAAGATTTTCCCCGAAAAACCTCAAGGAAAAGTAAATTCCGAGAATGAAAAACCACAATACCACCGCGGGTCTAAGACCCCTATAAATCCGATAAAATAGGTTCTCCTTCCCCTTCAGGGTCCTTAACAGGAATGACCTGACGAATAGGGAGAAGAGAACACCTACGAAAAGGAAAAATAGGGTAAGGAAGATGGATAGGATAAGGGGATGTTTCAAAGCTTCCATATTAGCCATCCCATAAATCCCCCCATTATCGCTCCCGTAAGCACCTCAAAGGGGGTATGCCCAAGGAGTTCCCTTAATTTGTTTTGGGATATGGGGTGTCCGGAAAGGAGTTCCTCAAGTATAGCGTTTATAACCTTAGCCTGTTCCCCCGCCGCCCTCCTAATTCCCGCCGCGTCATACATAACTATTATGCTAAAAAATGCGGTTATACCAAACAGTGGGCTTGAGAATCCCTCGGAGAGTCCAACTAGGACAGTTAGGGCGGAGACGGACGCCGAATGCGCTGACGGTAATCCCCCCATCTCAACGAACTTTCTGATATCAACCTTCCTTTGCCTTACTAGATTTATTAAGAACTTTAGGAGCTGGGCGGTGAAGGAGACAAATAATGGTCCCCAAAGGAACTTGTTTGTTAGGATCTCCTTCATTCCCTTGAGAGGAAATAGGAGATGATGAGAAGTATAACAAAGAAAACAACAACCGCGATTATGCCAAGTTTTGAAACAAAAGCAACAACAAAACCCGCAGTTATAACACCCAAGGAAATGGAGAGAAAGGCGGGAAGAAAGGGAATGTTAAACACCTCCGCAACGAGGGAACCCATCCATGCCCCTGTACCCGGAACGGGCAAGGCTACAAAAAGGTACAAACCCAAAAGCTTCAACCTTGATACGGAAACGCCCTTCTTTCTTGCGGTTTTATAGAGTAATTCAAAGATGGATCTGGTAATTCTCCACCTTGAGGTCAGGATGGATAAGGGCCTCAAAAGTATGAGTAGAAAAGGGACGGGTAAAATGTTCCCAAATATTGCCAAGATAAGGGTTTTCCAGAAGGGTAGCTCGTAATATATGATCCCCAAGGGTATGGCGCCCCTCAATTCAAATATGGGAAGCGCCGCCAAAAACAAAACCGCAAGCTCAGGGGGAAGACCCTTTATGTGCTCAAGCAATTTCCTCTACCTTTGCAACCGTGTATTTTTGCGTGTGGAAATACATCCTCCTGTAATTCTTCTTTGACCTCATTTTAAAAACTATGAGCTTTTCCTCTTTCTCCCCCAAAACTCTAAGAACCGCTGTTCCCTTTTCGAAGGAAACTTTCCCATCCTCAAGCTTTTTCATTATAACTTCCGCAGAGAAGGTCTCCCCACTTTTCAAATTTAAATTCGGCAATATTACCTTTTGCCCCCTTTTCACGGGTATTTGAAAACCCTTAACCCTAATAACCGCTTCCATATCTCACCTCCTTTATTGTTTTAACCTGCTTATAGCATTCAAAGCCCTTTGATTCCCCTTATCGTAATTTAAAACCATCTGCCAAGTTTCAAGGGCCTTCTGCTTATCCCCCGCTTTCTCATAAGAGATAGCTTTATTTTCAAGCTGGGCAAGTTGCTGGTACCTCTTGGCGGTATAGTCCTGAGGGTTCTCGGATAGGATCTCTGTGGCAAGCCTCAAAGTGGTTGTCAAATCTCCCCTCTTGTACGCCTCTATCATCTGCGTTCTCTTGTCGAGGGTACCCGTGTTCAGGTTTATGGTGGGTTTTACCTCCCCTAAGGAAACCTCCACCTTCGGCAAGTTCATGGAAACTTCGGATGAGAGTTTCGGGGTTTGCTGGATCTGTATGGATGTGGTAGCGGTCCCCAAACCCTCAGCCTTCTTTACCTCTTCCCTCTTAACCTTCACCTCCTCCACCTTCCTTTCAAATATCCTCCTTACAACCTCAGCCTTTGCCGGCCTCTGGGAGGACATGAGGTTTTCAACGGTGCCCTTAAGGGCCAAAAGTTGTTCGTTTTCCGGATCACCCTCAAGGGCGGACTCAATTAACAAAAGCGCCCTTTTATAATCCCCTTTCTGTATCAGAGCTTTTGCGAGTTCGACGTTTTGTATTGCGGAGAGCCTGTTGGCAAGGGGGGCGTAAATCTGGTTGAAAATTAGCCTATCCCCCAATATCGGCCTGACCCTATCCAGATTTTCCATTGCTTCGTCAAATTTACCCTCCTTCACCAACTTTAAGGCATCCACCACATTTCTCCAAGCATTTAAAAGGCTATCCGCCTTTGATACGAATTCCTTAGCTTGGGATAAGGATTTATCCAAATTCAGCGCCTTTTGGGCGTATTCCCTTACGAGGCTGTAATTTTTAAGGATCTTTTCTGGATCCTGTTCGTTTTCCGCTGTGGCAAAAGTGGAAATCGCCAAGCTTAGAGAGCTCTGGGCTTCGTTTTTCCTCTGGTTTAGGTAAAGGAAGGTGGTGGTTCCGGCTATTAGAAGGAGTAGAACAGCGGATATTCCCACTATTAGGGCGGTATTGGGTTTTCTTACCATAAGCTCTGTTTCGGGTTTTTCCGATGGATTGACGAATAACAGGGTCATCCTGCCCACCTTAAGGATATCCCCGCTCTTTAACCTTGTCCTCTCTCTTAAAATCTTTCCATTAAGAACGGTGGGGTTGGTTTGGCTTAGGTTTTCAACCTCAACCGTATCACCCAAGAAGTATATCATCAGATGCTTTCTAGATGTATGGGGATCCTGAACCGGATACTCTATCCCCTCTTCCCTACCCAATATCCCAGATGAGAAGATCTCTATGACGCTACCCGCACCTGGACCGCTTATTATTTTAAAGTAAGGGGGTTCCTCCGCCTCCAAGAATTGCGTGGGTTGGCTGGAAGATGTAGTTTGGGGAGCCTCAAGGATATAAACCTTAAGCTTACCCGCCACATCTATCTCCATACCCGGCGCGAGCTCAACCTCTTTAACGTCCTTAATATCACCTACGGAGATCCCATGTCCCGAAGCTTTTAAAACCACCGCCTCCCCCTTCTTGTCTATAACCGCGTATTCTGGGGGAAGGCCTATAACAAATAGGTCGCTTCTTACGGAACCACCGATAACGAAGGGAAACTTGTTTATGGTTATTAACTTCTCCCTTCCGCCTATTACGACCTTTATCTTTATCATATACTGTTCGCCAGATTCTCAACCTTTTTGGCAAGAGCCAAAATCTCGTTCCTTATCTGGGATTTAACCGCATCAAGCTGGGACATAAGGTCCCTTTTCTTAAACTCCAACGCTTCAATTTCCCTCTTTATATCCTCCGCTTGCTTCTTAAGGTTCTCAACTTCGAGCTTCGCGTTTATTATAATGTTTTCCGCCTCTTTTTTCTTTTCCTCTATAAGCTTATCTCCCGTTTGTTTTGCCAACTTCAGGATCTCAGTCGCAAGCTTCTCCTCGGGAAGATCCTCCCAGCTTATTCCCCCTCCACCCTTCTTTTTCAGCTCTTCGTTCTCCTTCTTAAGTTTCTCCACCTCCTTCCTTAACCTCTCGTTCTCCTCAGAAATTTGCTCGATTTGCGCCTCAAAAATGGTAGCATCTACGCCCGAAGAACTACCTATGTTTTCAATGGTTTTTTCAAGCTCCTCCACGTACTTTGCCACTTTACTCAAGAAATCCCTAACCTCATCCGGATCATAACCCCTCTTCCCGATACCTCCCACCATAGTGAATTCCTGCGATCTAATTGTAGCCGCGGAAAACTTTTTCCCTTTTTGCATGTTTGGATATTATAAAGTGGTTTAGGGGAGATGAAAGAATTGCGCAAGTGGATAATCTGACATCCTTATAATATTCGCTTATGAAGAGGACTTGGGTAATCTTATTGATGGCGGGATTACTTGCTTTTTGCGGTGGTGGAAAGAGCGAAGGTCAAAGCTCAACAACTACCACAGCAACCCAGACAACGGAGGCACAGATTCAGAAGGTAGATCTATCCCAGGTGCCTGAGGAATGGCCCAAGCTTAACGAAGAGCTGGCGGCAAAGGGTGAGAATTTGTTTGCCCAGAAAGGATGCAACGCATGCCATATGGTTTCCGACCAAAAACTCGTGGGACCTGGTCTTAAGGGGTTAAACAAGAGAACCACATACAGGTGGGCTATAGCAATGATACTAAACCCAGACTCCATGCTCAAGAACGACGAAAGGGCAAAGCAACTCCTTAAAGAATACGGAACACCTATGCCAAATCAAAAAGTAACCCTTGAAGAGGCGGAAGCTATACTACACTACATACTGAAAGTTAGCCAATAGAGGGAGTGTTCTCCCTTATAATACACTGCTATGGCGAGCAAGAAGGCGGGTGGTTCTACAAAAAACGGAAGGGATAGCAACCCAAAGTACCTCGGTGTAAAGAGGTTTGGGGGCCAGATAGTTCAAAAGGGTGAAGTGATAGTGAGGCAGAGGGGAACCAAAATTCACCCGGGGTACGGGGTTGATATGGGATCCGATTTTACAATTTACGCCACCGTTGATGGGGTGGTAAAGTTCCACGAGAAGAAGGGGAGGAGGTACGTATCCGTAATACCCTTACAGTAGCGGTACTTTTCTTGGGGTGTAGGAACATCTTCCTTCCCAAAACCGTTGATGTTGGTGGTGTTTATTATGATCCGATAAGGCCCGAGTATGTGGTTAAGAACCTTCAGACCGCTTACACCTTAAGGGACATTGAGAGGTATAAGGAGTGCCTGGACAGGGACAGCTTCAAGTTTTACTTTGACCCATCCCAGAGCGATATTAGGGACATCCTGAGGGATAGGTGGGGGATAGATAGCCTATCTTGGGGATACAACGAGGAGGTAATATCCGCCCAGAGGTTGTTTGAATACGCAAGGAACATAGTCTTAAACCTTACAAACGGAGCAAAAATATACTCCTCCGAGAATTTGGAGACATGGATATGGGATTATTATCTGAAGGTAGAGCCCGCGGTTGAGGGGCAAGGTGAGGCGGTGGGTAAGGCGATATTCACCTTTGTGAAAAAGGGTAATAGGTGGTACATAAGGTTATGGCAGGATTACAGATCCGGGATGTAGGGGTAATAGGGGGAGGGGCTTGGGGTCTGAGCTTGGCGAACCTTTTGGGGGAGAAGGGCTTTAGGGTTTTGGTTTGGGATAGAAATTCGGATAGGATAAGGTTTTTGAGGGAAAATAGGGAGGATCCTCAGAGGCTACCGGGTGTAAAAATCAACGAAAGGGTCGAATTTACGGAAAACCTTCTTGATCTTTCAAATTTAGATTTACACATTTTAACCGTCAAATCCGAGGCGGTGGAGGAAGTGGCGGAGAGGTTAAGGGAAATTAAAATCCGGTTTTTGATAAGCGGGATAAAGGGTTTTGTGGGGAGGGGGTTAAATTTGGTGAGCGAATACCTTGAAAAAAAACTTGAAGGTGTTGAGGTTTTCGTCCTCGGGGGACCATCAATAGCCCTTGAGGTTTGCAATAAAGTTCCAACATCCGTAGTAATAGCGGGGAAAAATGAAGAAAGTTTGAAGAAAATTCAGGAAGCCTTTTCCACGAATTATTTTAGGGTTTATAGGAATTTGGATGTTTTGGGGGTTGAGCTGGGTGGAGCATTAAAAAACGTTATAGCCATAGCCGCGGGTATATGCGATGGTTTGGGACTTGGAGAGAATTCAAAGGGCGCCCTTTTAACAAGGGGGGTTTATGAGATGGCGAGGTTCGGAGTAAGACTTGGGGCAAAGATGGAGACGTTTTTCGGTTTGGCGGGGCTTGGGGATGTTATAACCACCAGCTTTTCAAAGAACTCTAGGAATAGGTACGTTGGGGAAATGTTGGGCAAGGGTAAAAATATAGAGGAGATATTGAGGGGGATGGTGATGGTGGCGGAGGGGGTAAGGACCGCCTACATCGTTAGGGATAAGGCGAGGGAAATAAAAATTGATATGCCCCTGACGGAGATGGTATGCAGGGTTATGGATGGGGAGATAAGCCCAAGGGAGGCTATAAACGAGCTTATGACGAGGGAGCTTAAGAGGGAGTTTTATGAAGGTTATATCGGTTGAGAATTTAACGAAGATATATAGGGTGCCGGTTAAGGGGGAGGGTTTTTGGGAGGGGATTTTGAGGATTTTTAGGAGAAAATATAGGGATATCGTGGCGGTTGATGGGATATCCTTTTCGGTTGAGGAGGGGGAGATATTGGGGTTTTTGGGACCGAACGGAGCGGGGAAAACCACCACCCTCAAGATGCTTACGGGTTTGATATACCCTACATCCGGGCGCGTTGAGGTTTTAGGTTTTAAACCGTACGAGAGGAAAAAGGAATTTTTGAAAAGTATAACGCTGGTTATGGGACAAAAACAGCAGTTGATATGGGATCTACCACCTATGGACACATTTAGGATAAACGCGGAGATATACGAGATACCAAAGGATGTTTTCAAGAGGAGGGTTTATGAGCTTGCTGAGATGTTGGCAATTACGCACATTCTCCATCAGCCCGTAAGGAAGCTCTCGCTGGGTGAAAGGATGAAGGCGGAGCTTGTCGCATCTTTGATACATTTTCCCAAGATACTTTTTTTGGATGAGCCCACCATAGGGCTAGATGTAAGCGCACAGATATCAATAAGGCAATTTCTAAAGGATTACAACGAAAAATACAAGGCGACCATAATTCTGACGAGCCACTATATGGAAGACATAGAGGTTCTATGCGACAGGGTAATACTTATACACAAGGGTAAAATAATCTTTGATGGGGATCTTTACGGGATAGTGGATAAGATCGCCCCCTATAAGGAAATAACGGTAAAGTTGAAGGGAAACTTTGATATAGAGGCTATAAGGAAATTTGGGGAGATTAGGGAGGTGGAAGGGACGGAGGTTAGGATAATCGTAAATAGGGAGGAGGTGTTTGAAAAGATAAACGAAATTTTGAGAAGTTTTCCCGTTGAGGATTTCAGCGTTACGGATCCTCCCCTTGAGGAGGTGATATCAAGGGTGTTTTCTGGGTCGGAGATACAAGGCTTCTAAGGGTTGTAGATAAAAGCACGGTAAATAAATCTTCGGCTTTTTCAACCCTAAAATATTTGCTATGGAACTCAAGTTAGATGATGGAAAGAACTGGGCTTTAATACTTGGATCTTCAAGTGGTTTTGGCGCAGCAACGGCGATAAAGCTTGCGGAGTGCGGTTTGAATATATTCGGCGTTCACCTTGATAGAAGGGAGACATTACCCAACGCACAAAGGGTGATGGAAGAAATCAAAAAATTTGGGGTTAAGGTTTATTTTTTCAACACGAACGCCGCGGATGACAAGAAGAGGGAGGAAGTGATATCCCAAATAAAGGAGATCACCCAAAGGGAAGGGGGCAAGATAAAGGTCCTTATGCATTCCCTCGCTTTTGGAACATTGAAGAGATACATAGGAGATAACACCGAAAGCGATATTAACAGACAAAACCTTGAAATGACGATTGATATAATGGGGAACTCTTTGGTTTATTGGGTTAGGGATATCTTCAGGGCGGGGTTGTTTGATAAAGACAGTAGGGTATTCGCCATGACGAGTGCGGGATCCCATAGGGTATATCCATCTTACGGTCCGGTTTCGGCGGCGAAGGCGGTTTTGGAGTCCCATGTTAGACAGCTGGCTTTTGAACTGGCAAAGGAAGGTATAAGGGTTATAGCAATACAGGCGGGAATAACGGATACTCCCGCATTAAGGAAAATACCGGGACACGAAAAGATGATAGAATGGGCGAAGGAAAACAATCCATCCGGTAGGCTAACAACACCCGAGGATGTTGCGAACGTAATAGCACTATTGTCAAGGCCCGAGGCTTATTGGATAACTGGGGCGGTTATAAGGGTGGACGGAGGGGAGGATCTGGTTTGAAAGTGATTATCCTATTCTAAATTTCGTCCCCTCGGGAGTATCCATAATTTCAACCCCCGCGAGCTTCAAAACCTCCCTTATCTTATCCGCAAGTTCGTAATTCCTCTCCTTCCTCGCCATTTCCCTTATACCTATGAGCCTCCTTAAAACTATCTCCTCCCCTTCCTTCTCAAAAGAAAATCCCAATTTTTCAAGGAGGACCCTCAGGGTGTATAAAACGTTCTTATCTTTGCTTTCAAGGTTTTTAAAGATTTGGGCGAAAAATTCGGGTGTATCAAGGTCATCCTTCAAGATCTCTAAGAGCTCCTCCCAAAGTGCGCTTAAGATTTCACCCTCAACGTTTGATAAGCTTTCGTAAATCCTTGCCCAACTCTTCGAAAACTCGGTTAGCTTTTCGGGGTAAAACTCCAAATCGTTCCTATAATGCCCGGACAATAACATAAGCCTTATCGCCGATGGGTGAAAATCCGCTAAGGCTTCCCTCGCTAAGAAATAGTTTTTCAGGGATTTTGACATCTTCTCACCACTTACGGTTAAAAGTCCCACGTGGATCCAAAACCTCGCGAAATCTTTACCCGTTGCCCCCTTAGTTTGGGCGATCTCGTTCTCGTGGTGGGGGAATATTAAGTCCCTACCTCCCCCGTGTATATCAAAGGGCAAGCCCAAATGGGTTGAAGACATCGCGGAACACTCTATATGCCAACCTGGCCTTCCCTTACCCCAAGGGCTTTCCCAATAAGGTTCTCCCTCCTTTTTCGCCTTCCATAGGGCAAAATCAAGGGGATCCTCCTTCGTTGGATCCACCTCCACCCTCGCCCCCGCCTGAAGTTCTTCCAATGGCATCTTTGATAAAACCCCGTAATCGTAATCCTTCAAGAACCTCTTAACGGAAAACCACACGTTCCCATCCCTAACGTATGCATACCCCCTCTCTATGATGCTATTTATCATCTCAATGATCTCCTGTATGTGTTGGGTTGCCCTCGGGTGATATATGGGTAAGAAGTTCATTTTCCTTGCTACATCCCTATACTCAACTTCGTACCTTTCCGTTATAACCCTCCAGTCTATCCCCTCCTCTTCTGACTTTTTGATAATTTTATCATCTATATCGGTGAAGTTTTGAACCGCCTTGACTTCCCAACCCAAGATCTTGAAAAGCCTATATAGGGTATCAAAGACGGTGAAAACCCTAAGGTGCCCAAGATGTGGGCTATCCTGTAATGTCATACCGCATACATAAACTCTGACGGTTTTCCCGTCAAGGGGTTCAAAATCCTCCTTTTTTCCAGAAAGGGTGTTGTAAAGTTTCATTCCCTCTTAGGCCTCAAAACAGGCAAAGGTATTACATCCCTTATGTTCTGCGAATTTGTAAGGATCATAAAGATCCTATCCAGACCGAGGCCCAAACCTCCGGTTGGTGGCATACCGTACTCAAGGGCAAGGATAAAATCCTCATCTATCTCCTCGGGCAGCTCCTCATCCTTTGATATCTTTCTAATCTCAACCTCCTCCTCAAGGCGCCTCCTCTGCTCTATTGGGTCGTTGAGCTCGCTGAAGGCATTCGCAACTTCCATACCGCAAACGAATAACTCAAACCTCTCAACAAGTTTATCGTTTTCCCTGTGTATCTTTGCCAAGGGGGTAAGCTCTAAGGGGTGGTCTATGACGAAGGTGGGTTCCTTTATCTTCTCCGCAACGAAATGGTCAAAGAGCTTATCGTAGAGTTTTGCCCTCGTGGGATTTTTAATTTTTATTCCCGCCCCTTCCGCTATTTTCAGAAGCTCCTCCGTAGACGCCTTAAGGATATCTATCCCAAGAGCCTCGTTTAAACTATCAACGAACCTTATCCTCTTAAATGGCCTTTCAACCCTTATCTTCTCCCCCCTATATTCAAAGGAATTTTCCCCGTTCATAAGAATCACCATAGTGTAAAAGTAATCCTCAACGAGATCCGTCACATCGTTGTAATCCCAATATGCAGCGTAAGCTTCAAGGGCGGTGAATTCCGGGTAATGGGTCGCGTCTATACCCTCGTTCCTAAAGTTTTTCCCTATTTCATAAACCCTCTCGTATCCCCCAACTATGAGTTTTTTCAGGGAGATCTCGGTAGCTATCCTGAGGTAAAGCTCGGTATCAAGGGCGTTTGAGAAGGTTTTAAAGGGCCTTGCGGTGGCACCACCATATACGGTTTGCAAGATCGGGGTTTCAATCTCTATAAATCCCCTTTCCTCAAAGAATCTCCTTGTCTCCCTCAAAAACAAAAACCTCTTCCTGAAAAGTTCCCTAGCTTCCCTACTTGAAATAAGATGCAAAAACCTGTACCTATAGATCGTTTCTGGATCCTGCAAGCCATGCCACTTCTCGGGTAATGGATGAAGGGATTTAACGAGGAGCTTCAGTTTTTTAACTAAAACCGTTGGTTCCCCCGTCTTGGTATAAAAGGTCTCACCCTCAACCCCAACAATATCCCCAATATCTATCATCTTTTCGTAAATTTTGGCGGGGTTTTTGTTTCCGTACCTTTCAACATCAAAGCCATCAAAGAAATCCTCCGGTGTGTCCCCCACCCTAATTAAGATCTGTATCCTATCCCTTTCACCCTCAAGGTCGGAAAATATCATCTTCCCAAAGGGCCTCTTTGTTATCACCCTTCCCGCTATCTTTACCCTCAAGCTTTCCGAAAAATTTCCCTTAAGTTCCTCTATGGTATGCGTCCTATCGTACCTGTAAGGGAAAACTTCAACACCGAGCTCTTTGAGGGTCTTGAGTTTCTCAAGCCTTACGTAGTATTCGTCGGATCGCATAGTTGGGTATTTTAAGGTTTTCCGTCAAAAACTACCTTACCGTTATCAAATACTATCAACCTTTCCCCCCAACTTAACAGGCTCTCCTTATGCGCCACCACTATTAAGGTTATATCCTTTAGTTTTCTCAAAATTTCCCCTATCCTCTCCTCGTTCTTCAAATCCAAGGCGCTCGTGGGCTCGTCCAATATTAAAAACGAAGGCTTTCCCGTTAAAACCCTACCTAAGGCTATTCTCTGCTTCTCCCCTCCCGAGATCTTACCCTTCAAATTAACCTCAAAATCCCTTAACCTTTCCCTCAGATGCTCCAAATTAAGCTCCTTAAGGATTTCGTAATTTCCCAAGAGGTTCTCCTCTAAGGTTCCGTCAAATACGAAGGGTTCCTGAGGTAGAAACCCCAACATACTCCTCCACTTGTAAAGGTCGTAATCGTATAAACTTTTACCATCAAGGAGGATCTCACCTTCACTTGGCTTCACAAAACCCGCCAAGAGATCAAGGAAAGTACTCTTTCCCGACCCAGATTTTCCCATTATTACGATCCTTTCACCCCTTCTTATCTCAAGGTCCTCTATTTCCAGAACCCTCTTTCCCCCATAATTTACCCTTACACCCTTAAAGCTCAAAACCTTCCAATTTGTGGGATCCAAACTCCCCCAAGATTCCTTTGGAAGGCTCGTTATCTCCCCTATCCTCCTTAGGCTAACCCTCGCGCTTTGTATATATGCCAAGCTTTGGAAGAGGAGCTTTAGGGGTCTGATGGTTGATAGGGAGGATGCGAGGAAGACTATAAAGGCGTCGGGGGAAACTGTACCCGCCTTATAAATAAAATAACCGGATAAAAATAGTATAATGGATGCGGTTATTCCAACGAGGCTTTCGGAGAGTACCGGAGCAAGGGCAGCGGAAAATTCAAGTTTCAGTGACTTCTCAAATAACCTCTTTGAGATCCGGGAGAATTTTGATATGAAGTTTTTGGTCAAGTTCAAAGATTTTATCACCTTTATTCCATCAAAGGTGTTGGCAAGGAAGGAGGAAAGCTCAGCGAATATGTCCATGGCTTTCGTTGTCCTCCTCTTTACCACCTTAGATACGTACCAACCTAAGAGGGCGGAAAGTAAAAGGATACCCCATGCAAACAGGCTTAAGATCGGGGCGGATGTGATGGCGAGGAAAAGAAAAACAAACAAATTCAAACCATCCCCTATAACCGAACCTATCCCGTCCCTCACAGCGAGCTTAACGTTGTTAATATCAACCGTCATATTGTTCAAAATGTCCCCGAGCCTAACATCCCTTATTTTCCCATAATCCGCAAGGATCAGGGAGGTATATATCCTATCCCTAAGGTCCCTCGCGATGGCTTCCTGCAAATAAAGTATGCTGAACTTTTTCGCGGAATTTACGAGGAGCTTGAGGATAAATATGCCCGCAACAAATATTGATAAGTTCCTTATGCTTGTGAATGGATCGCCCGTGAGAATAAAACCTTCCAAATAAACCCGAAATGCCCTTAGGGCGGGAATTAAATTTATTTCATCGGAGGAGAGTAAAACCCTTAAAACCACGGGGAGTATGGATATTGAGAGCCCCTCAAGTATGGAAGAAAGTAGGCTGAAAAGTGCGTAGAGGAATAGTAAAAGGAAATATCTCATTCGCTATAGGATGCCCCGAACTTTTCGGTCTCCCAAACTATCACCTCCTCAACCCCCGGAAATTTCTTTTTAACCTCCTTAAAGATCCATTCCGCAAGCCTTTCCGTTGTAGGATTTCCGGGAAGTATATCGTTTATGTTAACCTGCGGAGGTAAGAGATTTTTTAAAAAACCCTTAACCTCCAAGAAATCAACGACGTATTCCTCCCCATTTAATTCCCCAGAAATTACCACCTCAACCAAGTAATTGTGCCCGTGTAGGGGTTCAGCCTTCCCTTTGTAGTTTTTGAGAAAATGGGCACCAGAAAAAGAATGCCGGACCCTCACCCTAAACTTACCCATCAAAAAAAGCGCCCCAGGAGGGAATCGAACCCCCGACCTGCGGCTTAGGAAGCCGCCGCTCTATCCTACTGAGCTACTGGGGCAAAGAAGGTATTATAAGGTGGATTAAAGAAGGTCAGGTTGGTGTATATGAAATTGATAACCTTACCGTTTTATCTAATTTGATGTTGCAAACGGATCGGGTGTATAATGATAACATTATGGTGGTAGCCTTGCTTACCCAATGCCCGATAGTGCCGGCGGGGACCATTGTTTGATGGTCCCCCGCCTCCCGGATGGCAGATATTGACGAACTTTCAAGACAGGTTCCCCATGGGCACAACAACTTACGGTGGAGCCACGGGAGGTACCACAAGCCACACCCATACAATAAGCGGAACAACAAGCTCGGGAACTACAATCCCAAACTGTGGAGGAATAAGTTATAGTATTACTCCAATGGATCCCCACACGCATGACTACTTTACAACAACTGATCCTGCTGATCATATACCGCCTTATAGGACCTTTATATTTGCAAAAGCCCTTTACAACTTCGGTTATCTGCCCCAGAATGCGGTTGTAATGTCTTATTATCCACCCACAAGGCCCGAATGGACGGACATAACATCCACAATGATGGACAGGTTCCCAAGGGGAGACAATACCACACCGGGATTAACGGGTGGAACAACCTCCCACTCCCACACCTACAGCGGAACTACAACTTCAAATACTTCGGGAAGTGGTGATGTTTTTGACTACGGTTCCAGCTATGACACTCCATACAACGAGATGCACAGCCATACTTTTTCGGGTACAACATCCTCTGCGGATCACATACCTCCCTACAGGACCGTTAGGTTTTGGAAGGCAACGAGCACACCCGCATACATAGACTCCTGCAGGGTTCTCTATATGTACGATACCCTACCACCTTGCCCTTATATAACCGTTGATCCGAACTTTAACGGTAGATTTCCTAGGGCAAACACCACAACGGGTGTAAATGGGGGTTCCTCAACACATTCACACTCTTACTCCTTCACAACTTCAACCTACTGCGCAAGTTTTGTTTGGACTAGAGGGCCTGTAAGTTACCATTTGCCACGTTGCCACAACCATACTGCAAGCGGATGGACTTCATCTGCGGATCACACTCCACCTTACAGGAAAGTGATATTTGCCTTGCACTGCGGACCACTTTCTTACGACGAGGGTGTTGAAGTTTATGAGAAGGTACCCCTTGATGCCGATAGGGAATATGTGGTTTATAATGTTTATGGCAAGGAGGTTTTGAGGGGGAGGGGGAGCGGTTTAGAACTTTCAAAACTCCCCAAGGGGGTTTATCTGGTGGTATCGGAAGGAAAGATAAGGAGGTATATAAAAAGGAGGTGAGATATGATAGCGGTAATAGGGATAGTTGAAACATGCGGGGATATAGGGGTTCTCAGCCCCTTCTCCGCAAGGAAAACATGCTGTGCTTCCTCATACCAAATAAACTTAGACTCCGCAAACGTCAGTTCAGCCGGTAAATACCCATTCGGAGCGAACCTCACCGCGGATATTTCCTCATCTTTGCTAGCGGTAGGAGTTGGAGGAGGTATTAGGCTTTACTCTTGGCCTTCCCTTTCCCTGATTTCCGAGATAAAGACGGACGGCGTAGTGTTGGACGTTAAGATCCACGGAAGTTATCTCTTCGTCGCCAACGGACTTGAGGGCCTATTAGTTTATGATATATCAACACCTTCTTCCCCCAACCTTGTATATTGGTATGATTCACCGGGATACGCAAAGCACATCCTCATAAATGGCACAAAACTATACCTGAGCGACGGGGAATTTGGGGTGAAAGTCTTTGACATATCTTCCCCTTCTTCACCCACACTAACGGGCTTAATATCTACTGTGGGTGATGCTTCAAAGACCGATATTTACGGGAACTATCTAATAGTGGCTGAAGCTTCAGTGGGTGTAGAGATATTTGATATTTCCTCCTCCTCACCCGTAAGGGTTAGTTATATATCCGGAATTAATGCGCTGTCGGTGAAGGTCAACGGGAACAGGCTTTTTGTCGCGGTTGGAACGAGTGGTATGAAAGTTTACGATATATCCGATCCTTCCTCCCCTTCCCTTATTAACTCCGTATCCTCGTCTTACAAATACAACGATGTAGAGGTAGATTCCTATGCATTCGCTGCTTCTTTGACGGGTGGCTTGAGGGTTTTGGATCCAGTTTCGTTGTCCGAAGTATCCTCAACATCAACCTACGGTCCAGCCATTGCGATAAAGAAGGTAGGGAATATAGTTTTGGTTATGGAGGACATTGCGGGCCTTGAGATATACGACGTATCCGATCCCACAAACCCAGTCTTGCAAGGTTTCGTTCACGCGGAAGGGTGCTTCTACGATGTGAAAACTTACGGAGGCAAGATCTTCGCCGCGGTGGGCTCAAAGGGTATAAAATCTTTTACAAGTACCCTACCTGATATAAACAAGATAAACGAGAGATCCGGTGGGTACCTTGTGGAGGTCTTCCCCTATAACGGATATATCTTCGCGGCCGCGGGAACCAGCGGAGGTCTAATGATCTACGATACCGCACTGAACTTGATTGGGCATTACGATACACCCGGACTCGCAAAAGGGATATTTGTCTCCGGAAATTACGCCTTTGTTGCGGATGGGCTTTACGGGGTTAGGATAATAGATGTTAGCGATCCAACAAATCCGGTTGAGATTTCCTATTACGATTCACCCGGTATAGCGCATAAGGTATTCGTTGTTAGTAATCTTCTCTTCGTGGCGGATGGACCTGAGGGATTAAGGATCGTTGATATAACAAACCCGCTAAGCCCGGTAGAAATATCCCATTACAACACCCCCGGAAACGCTACAGGTATTTATGTTCTATATCCATATGTTTTCCTCGCCGATGGTAGTTCAAGCGGTATAAGGGTAATAGATGTTTCAAACCCCTATGCCCCTTACGAGATCGCGCAGTATACCACTCCGGGAGAAGCGGTTGATGTTTATTATCACATTGGTTATATCGCCGTAGCGGATGGTCTTGCAGGATTTAGGGTCTTAGACGTATCCGCCCTACCTTACATTTATGAAGTCGGGTATTACGATACCCCATGGTTTGCAAAGTCGGTATTTGGAGATGGTGGATTATTCTATGTTGCCGAACAGTCCGCCGGCTTCCTTGTTCTTAGGATTAAAAACTTCACGGGCATATACGAGAGTGAGGTTCCGGATTATGTGGCGGTCGGAGGAGGTAAGGGTGCCTTAACATTCAGGATCGTTTCTACCGTTCCCGGAAATGCCAACATAAAGGTTTATAATACCGCGGGTAAAATGATACTCTCAAAGGATCTGAAGGTAAGAAGGGGTGCGAACGAGTTTATCTTAGAGTTCCCTTACAAGGGTGTGTTCATCGTTAAAGTGGAGCTTCCGAGCGGAAAGGTGAGAACAGGAACCGCGGTGATAAGGTGATGATATTGGGGAGGGGGTATTTTCTCCCCTCCCCAATTATAAATTATGAAAATTTTCCCTTTAATATTGTTGTTTATAGGGTGCGTTTTAATGCCAAAGAAAGGGGAAAAAGATATTACAACTCATGAACTTCCCAACTCAGCCCTAGAAGTCTTTGAAAAATTTGGGTGTAAAGATTGCCACACTTTACCGCCAACGGGTTTTACTGAATACGGAAAGGAGATGAACTCAAAGGGTTATGGATGTGTATCCTTACAAAGTTTAGCTTTAAAGCACAAATTGAAAGGTGAGGCGAGGGAAGTTTTTATTAAAAATGGATGTGTAAAATGCCACGATCCTGACGGTAGGGGTTTTGGGGATAAAAACCTTACAAGTTTTGGAATAAAAATAAACGAGAGAAATTTGGGGTGTGTTGGAACCTTTAAGGAGCTCTTGGGGGAGGTTAAGTAAAAGTTGAAGAATTTCTAATCTAACTTAGGATAAGACCTTTCTCTAATCTCTTTCACTTTTCTTACTTTCCTTTTCTCATATTGGGGTAATGTTCTTATTGCTACAACTCTAACGTTCACGAGTTTGTTGGTAATAACACTATAACTGTTATCTAACACTATATAAACTGTTTCTTCCGTAGGGTGCGTCATCTTACCATAGTCAGCAACTACTCTTGTGCCCTGTTTGATTATATCATCCCCATAGTAAATATAGTAATTTATGTCATCTTTTGATTTTAGACTTAGACTAAGGTCAGCTATTAAACCAAGTCCATTAGCTACTAAGGCTGAGCTTGGATCAAGTGTTCCTAATAAACTAGAAACACCAGATATACTTTTTGATAATTGCTTTAGGGCTTCCACCGCCTCTTGACCTACCCCTATCCAATAAACCCACGTTGATGTATTAGATGGAAGATCGACTTTTACATATGCTTTTGTATTACCTCCTCCCATTTGCGAACCAACATTAAGGGTGGTATTTACAATTTCTTCCCAAGTCGTATCAACCTTAACCAATGTAGATTCTATATCTTCCACATATATTGTGTCATAAGTATTGTGTCATAAGTGGTAATCATCTGAACCGAAACATCAAAATCGTTAAATTTGGGTTTAGTGGGTTTTCTGTAAATAAAAAATTTATAGACCTTTGAATTTAGCCTACTAGTATTTTTAAACGAAAGCTGATATGTTGCCCGCTGAGGATTATAAATTACTTCGTTTTCAACTTTCTTAACTGCATAGGAAGTATAGAATACCGTATTCGGATACTTTATAACCTTCACTTCGCTTATATCATTACCTTTTATTACATAAGCATTGAAAATAATGGTATCTCCCTACGCAAACTTGTAATAGAAGCTTTTTTCTTCACCAGGCTCTATGGAGAATTGCACCTCCGCTACACGAATTTGACCTAACAACAAAACGCAAATACTGAACATAAGAAGGTATTATAAGGCGGAAATTTCCCTACCTCTTCACTTTAAACCCAAAACTCCCCAACATTTTGCCTATATTGTATAGCTTCCGCCAAGTGTTGGATCTGTATATCCTTGAATCCCTCAAGGTCCGCAATTGTCCTTGCAACCTTTAAGATCCTCGTTATTCCCCTCGTGGAAAGCCCCAACCTCTCGGATGCAAGTTTAAGCATATTTTCCGCCTCATGTGAGATCTTGCAGTATTCCCTTATCATCTTTGGTGTCATTTTGGAATTTGTGTAAATCTTCGTCCCTTCAAACCTTTTCCTCTGAATTTCCCTCGCAACTTTCACCCTCTCCCTTATCACCTTTGAACTCTCCCCCTTCTTCCCCTTAAACTCCTCGTATGTCAAAGGTTGAACGTTTATGAAGATGTCTATCCTGTCAAGCAAGGGACCCGAGATCCTTGATTGGTACTTTGTTATTGCGGATACGGTGCAGGTGCAGGCTTTATTCTTATCGCCAAAGTGCCCGCATGGGCAAGGGTTCATGGCGGATACAAGCATAAAGTTTGCGGGGAAAATCGCGCTACCCCTAGCCCTACTTATCCTGACAAACCCATCCTCTAAAGGTTGCCTTAAGGCTTCCAAAGCTTGCCTGTTGAACTCCGGAAGTTCATCTAAGAAAAGGACACCGTTGTGCGCAAGGCTAACCTCTCCGGGTTTTGGGACGCTACCCCCTCCTATGAGTGCCACATCCGAAACCGTATGATGTGGAGCCCTAAAGGGCCTTGTAGTTATTAAACCAGAACCTGGAGGTAAAAGCCCCGCAACGGAATATATTTTCGTTGTTTCTATAGCTTCCTCCTCGGACATCTCGGGTAATATGGTTGGGATCCTCCTTGCGATCATGGTCTTCCCACCGCCCGGGGGTCCAACCATGAGGATGTTATGCCCACCCGCGACCGCAATTTCGCAAGCCCTCTTCACGTACTCCATCCCCCTAACATCCTCCATATCCACATCATAATTCTCCTCAAGGGAAAACCCGTTATACCTCGCGGGTTCAACCTCTAAATTTCCCAAGAGAAAATCCACCACCTCCTTTAAACTACTCAAACCATAAACCTCAAGGTCTTTTATTATGGCACCCTCAAGGGCATTCTGCGAAGGTACAACTAGCCTTAGGTTTTCCTCCTTGGCGAGGATCGCGGCGGGCAAAACCCCGGGCACTTTCCTAAGGTTCCCATCAAGGGAAAGCTCCCCAAGAAATAGATAGTTTAAAAGTTTTTCACGAGGTATATATCCGAACGAAGAAAGGACCGCAACCGCTATAGGTAGGTCCAAAAGGGAACCTTCTTTCTTTATATCCGCTGGAGCCAAATTAACCCTTATTTTTCCTGGGGGAAAGGAAAATCCGGAATTTTTTATTGCGGAATGTATCCTCTCCTTGCTCTCCTTAACCTCCGCATCCGGAAGCCCAACTATTATAAACTGAGGAACACCCTTGGTAAAATCTACTTCCACTTCAACCTTTATAGCATCCACACCCCAATATATGGCGGAATATGTCCTTGAAACCATAACGGGAATTTTAACGGCTTTTAAAAAGCTTTAACCAATCATCAACGTCTAAATTTTCGGGCCTAAGATCCTTAAAATCTTCGGGCACTTTTGGGTCAATGTTTCTCATCTTCTTTCTCCTTTCTGAGAAGAATTTATTTAGAAACCTTAAAAACTCTTCGCAGTTTATCCAAAAATTTTCAGGCTTTGGTCTTAGGGATAGAAGGGAGGAATGAACCTTTGGGACGGGGGAAAACGCCCTGTTTGGGATATTGAAGGGCCTTGAAATTTCAAAGAAGGAGTTCATCAAAACCGTGAAGGAGGAGTATTTTTTTGTGTTGGGTTTTGCAAGGAGCTTTTCCGCCACCTCGAGCTGTAAAATTAAGTTTATGTCCGAATATAGTGCCCTTTCCAAGCAAACTTTAAGTAAGATCATATGGGTTATATGATAGGGGACGCTGGAGAAGAACCTGACGGGAGGGGAAATACCCCTTAACTCCAATTCCCTTTTAACTTCCACCTTCAAATAATCCCCGCATATCACATCAACACCCTTGGATCTTAGGTATCCACAAAAAAATTCATCTATCTCTATGCCCAAAACCCTCCCACCTCTATTTAAAATTTCAAAGGTTATGCTCCCCATCCCTGGACCCACTTCAACGAAAAGATCCCCATCCTTTACCTGCAAATGATCAACTATCCTCCCAATAAAACCCTTATCTTTCAGGAAAACCTGACTATGTTTCACTAATTTGGGGAAATCTTAAGGGTTATCAAACCCCCCTGTCCGAAAGCCAAAGCAACTATGTTTTCGTAAACTGCTATGTCGTAAAGGAAAAGGTTATTGGAGTAATATCCAAAAACTGTCGGGGATGCTGGGTTTGTTAAAATATACGTCATAAGTCCCCCATTTCCAAGGGATGCAAATAGATACTTGTTGTAGATCACCACCCTTGATACGGGTTTTTCCGTCTTTATTTCTCCCACTAAGGGATTTTGGGATGTTGTGTTTAAAATTTTTATACCACTCGTACCCGAGGCGACATAAATATAGGAGCCGTAAGGGACCGCATCCAAGACAGGGCTTCCATCTGGCAATCTATATTCGTAAACCTTTTTTATAGAATTTCCCTCAACCTTAAGGATGATTAGCCCTTCCGCTCCCAAAGAAACGATAACGTAAGGATAAGATGGGAACATTGAAAGGGCTGAACCTGCGGAAAAAACCAGATTTGCGAAGTTTTGTGGAGATTTTGGATCTGTAAGGTCGTAAATTTCCAATCCCAAGCTCGTCAATACGAAAAGGTAGTTTGATGAAATTCCCAAGGAAACAATCCTTCCACCCGTTGGTATTGAGGTTGCAACTTTCCCATCGGTAAAGCTAACCACGTTTATCTCCGGTCCAGAGGGGGCGTTTACTCCAACATAAAAGAAACCCTTATAATACGCGGTTCCAACGGGTCTTGTTCCCGTTCGGAATTCAACAAGCTGTATTCCTTTAACGGAATCCCTGAGGTTATAAATGTTTAGGATTTTGACTCCATCCTGGGTTGAAGCAAAGAGGAAACCCCCATATGCGTAAGCCCCCCAAACCTCCTTAAACGTCCAAGAGCCGAGTTTTTTAAAGCTGTATATCTCCTCACCCGCCTGGGAAAGTAAAAAGGTTATCATCTAAGAAGGTAAGAAACTATATCCGCAACCCTCTCGGAATATCCCCATTCGTTATCGTACCAGCCGAAAACCTTGTAGTAATTTTCCACCTTCTTTGTCAGGGGTAAATCTATTATCACCGTCCTCTTATCCCCTATAAAGTCGCTTGAAACGAGATCCTCGTTGGTGTATCCAAGCAAACCTTTAAGCTCCCCCTCGCTCGCCTTAATAAAAGCTTGGTTTATCTCATCAACTGAAACTTCCCTTTCAAGCTCTACGGAAAAGTCAATTAAGGAAGGGACAGCAACTGGAACCCTTAGGGCTATAGCATCAAGCTTACCCTTTAGTTCGGGGTATATTTCAAATATTGTTTTGGCTGCTCCTGTTGATGTCGGAACTATGTTTAAAAGGGCGTTCCTTGCCCTCCTCAGATCCTTATGAGGGGCATCGTGGAGCCTTTGGTCGTTGGTGTACCCGTGTACGGTCGACATCAAACCCTTACTTATACCAAAGTTCTCGTGAAGAACCTTTACCATCAGGGCGAAGGCGTTGGTAGTGCATGACGCTGCGGAAATTATCTTATGTTTTTCTTTATCTATCTTCGTATGGTTTATTCCATAAACCACCGTTATGTCCGCCTTACCCTTTACGGGGGCGGTGATTATCACGTTCCTTGCTCCCACCTCTATGTGCTTGTAAGCCTTCTCGTACTCCGTAAATTTACCCGAAGATTCTATAACCATATCAACCCCCAGATCCTTCCACGAAATCTTTGATATATCCGGCTCGGAAAGTACCTTTACGGATCTTCCGTTTACCCTTATCTCGCTTTCGGAAAAGGAAACATCCGCATTGAACTTCCCATATACGCTATCGTACTTAAGGAGGTGCGCCAAGGTTTTGGCATCCGTAATGTCGTTTACGTACTCAATGGTGATACCCCTCTCGTATAGGATCTTAAAAACCTGCCTTCCTATCCTTCCAAAGCCGTTTATCGCTATACCCATTACTCCTCCTCCTCTATTGAGACTATATCCTCTTCCACCTTCTCAACAAGATTCTTCAGATCCTCGCGAGCCTTATTTAATATCTTCCTACCTTCCCTCTTGAGCCTGTCCCTTACTTCCTCTCCCGTGTAAGGCGTAAATAGTAGGACGAGGGCTCCACCTATCACCATACCAGTTAGAAAAGCCAATAACGTTCCCGTTTTCTTGCTCATAAGTTTGGTATTTTAAGGTTGAAACCGCTTTAAAATTTTTGTTATGATACTGCTATGTGGAATATAAAACCGTTGTAAGAACCGTTGGGTTTTTGCCCGACGAGATAAGGGGAAAGTTGAGGGTTCCTTGGAAATACCAGTTTTATCCTTTAGGTCTGGAAACTCTTCAAGGGACAGGGATGTAGCGAAGATATTGAGGTATAAAGAACATCCTAAGATAAAGGTTAGGGTTTTGGAAGTAAAAAAGGAGGATGCGGAGAGAGCCCTGAAGGGGGAGGTGAATAGGGCAAAGGTGAGGGTGGAAATTTTCGCGGCGGGAAGGGCGAAGGCTTATGAAACTCTTGCACAATTTAGCAAAATTGGGGGGAATAAGATAAAAGTGAGACTTAACGTAAATGCAAAATTTACGGACTTTGGGATAGAACCCCCAAGTCTGGGCGTCTTTATAAAACGCGCCCCCGACGAGCTTGAACTTTCGGGTGAGATCACCTTTAGAATAGAAAAAAAGGAAGGATAATATGCTATTGGCTTTAGTTTTAGCGGATGCGGGGGAAGGGTCCTTAATACACAATATACATAAATTTGGTGGATATTCCACGCTTGCCCTTTCCTTAGCTAATACCGCTTTGGGTTGGAAGATCTTAAACGATTACGAGAACGGTAGGAACCCGGGTGATAATGTAAGAAAAGCGCATAGGATATTGGGATACACCACCGTAGCCTTTGCGACGACCACCACGGTTTTGGGTTACGTGAATTTCTGGAAGATGAGGAAGGAGGAGGTGGGGAGAAAAAAGAGGCTTATTCATGGCGCACTTTCCACATTTACAACCGCGAGCTTCTTAACCGCTGGATTTTTGGCAAGGAGAGGGGATTATAAAAGCCATAGGACCGCGGCGATTTTGGCGACGGGTGGAACTTTGGCTACCGTATTTTGGATAATATGGTAAGGGCACTTTTAATTTTCGGAATTTTGCTAAGACCCCCCCAACCGGACCAGATACGGGTGAGTCTATAAATTACGACAGGGATATACAACCTATATGGAACAGGAACTGCACGAGCTGTCACAGCGGGAGCTCTCCAAGCGGTGGTTTGGACTTAAGCGCTGGTGTAAGCTACTCAAATCTTGTGAATGTAATATCTCCAACCTATAACGTTTGGAGGGTGAGGAGCGGAAAAATATATGGAGGGAAGATGCCACCGGGTGGTAGTCTATCAAGCGACGAGATAAATTTAATAAGAAAGTGGATAGAGGAGCTCAAGGATACGATAATAAGACCTTCCCTATCAACATCTGGGAACGATCTCTCCTTAAAGATAGACTACCAAAGGCAAATACAGCCCATATGGAACAGCAGGTGTGTAAGCTGCCACAGCGGAAGCTTCCCAGCGGGAGGCTTAAACTTAAGTTCGGGTTTTAGCTATTCTCAGCTGGTTGATGTAATATCTCCAAATTATGGGGTTTGGAGGGTTAGGAGGGGGAGGCCTGACAGCTCGGTTCTCTTTCACAAGATAATAAACACCCGTATTTACGGGGGTAGGATGCCACCCAGCGGAAAACTTTCCGAAAGCGAGATAATGTTGATAGAGAAATGGATCAGGGAGCTTTAGGAAAACCATCTTTGAACAGTCTAACTGAACTTTTTCAAACTCGTTGAGGTTTACTATGGCAAGGTCTAAAAAACAAACAGACCCAAGGGCAGAAACGGTTCTAACACTGCTTGAAAAAGGAAATTACGAAAAGCTCATAGGAGTAGTACAAGATTTACCAAAACCGGAAGAGGTCCGAGATTTTCTTCAAAAAACACTCCAAATAACCAATAAAAACTACCATAGACTTATACTTGTTGAGGAAATAGGCGACTATAAATTGTTTATAGAGATAACACAAGAAGTAATGAAGGGCGATTATGATTTCATCGTTTGGAGGTTTTCTCCTACATATAACCCGATTATAAAGAGGCCATCGCACAACGATATAGCGGAGGTATTTCTTAGGCTAAGAACTATGCATCCAGACATAGAAGAATACCTAATAAACGCCTGTTTTAGACTTTTAAGGGATAGGCTATCCGTGGAGAATGTGATGAATAGATACTTTGAAAAACTTACAGGGGAATTAAAAAAAGAGCTTGAAAAGTTCTTGCACACGCTTAAGTGGATAGGGTTGCAGAAAGACGCTAACTACCCACCCCAAAAGCTTGGTTCCAAGATGGTCTTGGCAGTTTTAGCACTAATAGAGGCTGGTTTTGAGCCAAAGGATATTAGAAGGGTTATACGCTTTTGAAAAAATGAGAGAGATCAAGGAATGAGAAAAATAAGTTTGTTGAAATAGGAAAGGAAAAAATAAGCTTGGAGCCTATAAGGGTAGAACGCTTTGAGCCTAAGGATGAGGAGATGACTGCAACGGATACTACCGTCTGGAGTTTCCCAAAGAGGGGCGCATGGGCAACCCACAAAGGGAATTACAGAGGAAACTGGCCTCCACAGATCCCAAGGGTTTTAATAGAGAAATATTCAAAAGAGGGAGATATTGTTCTTGACCCTATGGCGGGTTCTGGGACTACATGCATAGAGGCGGTTTTACTCGGTAGAAACTGCATTGCGGTGGATTTAAACTTGCAATCTGCCATTTTGACCTATCATCGTTTATATTGGCTTGTTAAAGCCTTTGAAGAACAAAAAGCTAAGCCCTCACTGTTTGGGAACGACCAAAGGAAGTTGGGGAACTTTAGGGTTTTCCATGGAGACGCAAGAAATTTAGAAAATCTACAGGACGAAAGCATAGACCTGATCCTCACCCATCCACCATACTTAAACATAGTGGGCTATAACAAGGAGAAAATAGAGGGAGACCTCTCGGGGACAAGAAAGCTGGAGGAGTATTTAAAAATGCTAAGGGACGTTCTAAAGGAGTGTTATAGAGTGCTAAAGAAGGGAAAAATTTTCGGCATTTTGCTGGGAGACACGAGAAGCGAAAGGCATTATATCCCTATAACCACATACGCACTACTTTTAGCCCTTGATGTGGGCTTTGTGTTAAAGGAAGAAGTAATAAAAGTTCAGCACAAGATGAAGACCACTCGGGAGGTGTGGAACAAGAAAAAAGAGAGGGATTTTCTACTCATAGAGCACGAAAAACTTTTCATATTGGAAAAGTTGCCAGAGACTAAAAGCTTTAAATACAGCAAAAAACAGCCTTTTTTTGAGTTCAAACTTTAAAGGGCTCTGTTATGGTACATCAGGGCTAAAGAGTTTTGCTACCCAGCGGTTACCATCACAGACCCATATGGAATATATTCTTAATAAAACACCCGTATTTATGGGGGTAGGATGCCACCCAGCGGAAAACTTTCCGAAAGAGCTTTAGTTCAACTTTAAAATACTTTATATGAAGAAGGTGATTTTGAAGGTCAAGGGGATGAGTTGTATGGGATGCACCGCAAAGGTAAGGAAGGCGATAGAAAAGGAGGGGGGAAGGGAGGTTAAGGTTTCCTTGGAGGAAGGTAAGGCGGAGTTTTTTCTGGAGAACGGGAACCTTCAGAATATCCTAAGATCCCTTGAGATGCTTGGATATCCTGCCGATGTTGAGCAAATCATCGGTTAAGGTTGAGATCCTTTTTTGGGAAGGTTGTCCATCTTATCCTAAGGCGATTGAGAGATTAAGGAAAGTACTTGAGGAACTTGGGATTGATTACGAGATGGAGCTTATAAGGGTTGAAAGCGAAGAAGATGCTCAAAGGTTTGAATTTCCCGGTTCCCCAACCATAAGGATAAACGGTGAAGATATACAACCTGAAATGGCAAAACCACCGTATTCCTTAAGCTGTAGGCTTTACATAATAGACGGAAGGTATTTACCCGCACCAACGGAGAATTACATAAAAAGAAGGGTCAAAGAGATCCTGAAATTATAGCTCCCTCAAGAACCTCTTATACCTATCGCTCATGTTGAACTTCTTGCTATCCTTGTAATACTCTTCCTCCTGCTCATGCCAGATCCTTGCGAGCTCTATAGGTTTGCCCATGTCCTTTGCCCTTCTGTAAAACCCCATCCATGCAAAAGTGGGCTTCTCCCCGAATTGCTCCCTCTTCGCCTCGTAAAGCCTAGCTTTATGCCAAATTAGGTCCTCCCTCCTATCCGTCGCAAGCTCGTAAATCTTTGTCATAACTATAGCTTCCTCGGGACAAGCCTCAACGCAAAAACCGCAGTACAAACATCTCGTAGCATCCCATATCCAAGTCATAGCATACCTCTCCCCCTTCCCTATGGGTTTATCCAAAGGATTAACCGCCCCTTCTATGTATATAGCTTCGGAAGGGCATATGGCGGCGCAAAGCTGGCATCCAACGCATCTTTCCGTAAGATCCTCATGCCACTGTAAGGATAAAGCCCACCTTGCCCTATCGGGCAAAACCCTTTTTTGCTTCGGATACTGAACCGTGAACCTGTTTGTTGCTATGTTCATTAACATATGCTTAAAGGTTATGCCCATTCCCCTTATGATGGCAAAAATTCCCCTAATCATTGATGGGGTATTTTAAGGTGGAAATTCAAGCTTAAAATTTACGCTATGCTTAACTTTTCGGAGAAATTTTTGGATGTTCCAGTAGAAGATGGAAAGCTTAAGATACTTGAGGAGAGCACCCTTTACGCCCCACACGGTTACAACCCACCTCAACCCTGGAGGGTGGTGGTGGTAAAAAGTCCAGAAAGGGTGAGGGAGTTAGTGAAGTTCCATAGGATAAAGTCCCCCGTAATATTTTTATTCTTCGTGAATAAGGAGGGTGCAACCGTCTGTTTGAGAAACTTGGCGTCGGGGTGTGCGCAGGCGGTGAATTTGGCCGTTCAGGCGAGTGCCCTAAATCTCGCCTGTTTCATAGACATAGACCCACCAAAAGATTTTGTGGATAAGGCATTTGAGATGGCGAAAATTTCAAAAACAGAGTACGATCTTTCCGCTGTTGGGTTTGTAGGGTATCCCGCAAAGGAGGAAAGGAAAGTCTTCTTTGAGGTCGAGAAAAGGGGGTAAATATGGTTTTGGATTTTATAAAGCAAAGGAGAACGATAAGGAAATACAAGAGGGGATTAATTCCATCTGAGGAAGCCCTTGAGGAGATCTTATCCGCGGTTAGACTAATATACGCTCAATATCCCATACCCTTTAAGCTTTACATTGTATCGGGAAGGACCAGGTTGGAATTGATCCCCCTATTGAGACAGCATTACTCAATATTCAGGGACCTTGCCCTTATAGGGAAGGCGGTTCCCGAAGAAGCAAGGCTTATGCTTGAAAATCTTATGGTGGAGTTTATGAAGGATCTCGGGGGAGCTCCTATAACATTAATTGGGCTTACCAAACTTTACGATAGGAAGGAAGAAAAATGGCCAGATTGGGCGATAAGGAACTGGAAGGTTTCCTGGATGATCGCCCAGGCGATAATGCTTTATGCGAAGAAAAACGGCTTGGATACGGGAAGCTTCACATGTGGTAGCAGAATGATAGAGGAAAAGATCCTTGAATTTCTTGGGGAAAGGGACCTTAACATAGCATTCGTCTTAAACTTGGGTTATGGGGATGAAAACCCCATACCTAAGAATGTTGAGTGGAAGGTTGCGGAAATTTGATAACGGCTTTAAAATAGAAATATGATTTTCCTCTTTGGGGTTTTCACGGTAAGGTTTGAGGAACTTGAAAATTTACCAAAGTTTGCGGAATATTCGGGCTTTCCCCTCATTCCCTATAAGGCCCTTGTGATAAACCTTGGGGAAGATGAAAAAGTTTCGGGAATAAGGATAAAATCAGTAAAACAGAGGGAGATTAGCTACAAATTGGATTTCGCCCTACCCGTTGATACGCCCGGTTCCCAAACTCCAAAAACTTACCTCCCTCAAATATACCCAAAGGAAATCGTTTTTGTGGGGAATCAGGGTTTCTTCAGGGGGAATAGGTTAGCGTTTATAATTGTTAGCGCGATACAGATAAGGAACGGGAGAACTTACCTTAACGAGGAGGTATCCTTTGAGGTTATAAAGTCCAAGGAAAACTTAAGGTTCTCAAGGCCTAGGTACTCGGACGATAGGATATGGGGAGGGACATTTAAACTTCTCGGGATATCAAAATATCAAACCTCATCCTTCCTCCCTCAGGATAGGGTGGATTTGGCGATAATTACGACCGAGAACCTAAAGCCATATTGGAAGAACTTTGTGGATTTTAAGAATTCTATGGGGATAAGGACGGAGATATACACCGTTGAATGGATCTCCTCAAACTTTCCCGGAAACTCAATACCCACGAAGATAAGAAATTTCTTGAAATACCTTTACGAAAACTTTGGACTCTCCGCCCTTTTGATAGGGGCAGACCCACAGGAGGTTCCACCCCTAAGGACAAACGTACCCTTATTCTACGACACATTAAGCGGATACGGTAGCAGTTTTAGGGATTTCTTATTAACGGACTTTTACTATTCCGCCCTTGACGGAGAATGGAACACGAACGGGGACAGGTGGGACGGTGGGTGGGGTGATACTTTGGATCTAATACCCGATATCCTCGTTGGAAGATTACCATTTTCTTCCCCAGAAAATGTAATAAACTACATAAACTCCCTGATAGATTACGAAACGCGTAGGAACTTTGATTCTCCGAATTTCGTTTTCTTCGGATCGAACCTTTTTGGGGACACCTCAAATCCCGACAGCGCGGATGGATGTACGATAGCTATATATATCTCAAGCAGGCTCACAACCATCCCACCTTCCCAAAAGAAGCTCGTATGCGAGAGAGCGTCGGCTATCTTAAGGGATACTTTAAACTTCTATAAACCCGTTATGGTTTTTGGGATAGGGCACTCAAACCACAGGTACATTTTGACGAGATATTCCACTTCCGTCGCGGATGCCTTCGATTACAGGAGGTTGGACGAGCTAAACTTCAAGTTCATAGCAACCTGGATAGGGTGTTTTATCAACGATCCGTTTTCAAACTCCGTGGGTTTGGAGGCGGTGAAGAGGGGTAAGGCGGTTGCATCCGTAGGGGCATCAAAGGCGGACTTCATTTTATCCGATATGATATGGCAGGAAGTATATGACTCAATAAACGCCTTTGGTGGTTTCCCTTATTTGGGCGTAGTGGTAAATTATGCAAAGATAAGGTACTCTTTTATGGCATACGCGAGCACTTTGGTCAGGTACTTACTTTTCGCGTACAACATAATAGGGGATCCAACCGTTAGGGTATTCAAGGAAAATAGGCAAAGGCTCTTCGTAAATTATACGGTCTTGGACACCATCGTTAGTTTCAACGTCTTGGACTCTCTAACCCTATCTCCTAAACCTTTCGTAAAAATAACAATTTCTGATTCCCGCGAGGTTATAGCGGAAGGGATAACGAACCTTTCCGGGAGCGTATCGTTCGTTATAAAAAGGAACGACACTTTAAAATGGACCGCATGGCACCCATCAAGCCTGATATACAGGGGCACCCTTTCCGCAAACTATAACGGTTATTATTTGAAGATAGACTCGGTTGCCCTATCCTCAAGCAACGATACGACGGATCTTATGATATGGATCAGAAATCTCGGTTCATCACCTACAACATTATCCCCGATTTTAAACTCTTCCGACTTCTTCATCCTCTCCTCACCATTTCCATCCCTTGTACCCCCTAGGTCCTCCGTTAGGTTTATTTGGAGGGTTTATAGGAATCCGTTTTCATCAAACAAGTATTCAAAGGTCAAGGTAAATTTAAACGGTACTTGGGATTCCGCTTATGTTTGGCTCGGAGGTCCAAGGTTAGTTTTCCATTCCGCAAAATGGAGGTACTTCGCGGATACTTTAATTATGTTCTTTGACATCTCAAACTCCGGGAACGATACCGCATTTAACGTGAGGGTGGTAGTTGATAGTTCATCCTTAACTCCTTTGGGAGGGAATCAGATAGGCAGGCTTTCACCTGGTGAATTTTCAAGGTATTCCCTAAATTTCCGCCTTAGGGGTCCCTTCCCTTACGGGCAGTGGATCAGATTCAGGCTTTATGCCGGACCCGTTATTTATGGGTTTTATAGGATAAGGATAGATACGCCCAGAGTTTCACTAACCGACTACTCAACGGAACCGATAAATAAGGGGGTGATAATTAGATGGGGATATACGGGGGATACTACGAAGAGGTACAATTGGAGGGTTTATGCGGATGGATCCCCCGTCGACCTTGACACGCTAAGTGGCTCAAACTTCACATATATAACCCAAGATTACACGCCAAGGAGGTTTTCCGTTACCGTTGTTCAGGATGGGATAGAGGGGGATACGGTATTTTCCACAACGGAAAGCCCAAACCCAACCATACACTTCGTAAGGGATATAGATTACGTCCTTTATTCCGCTTATCCTAGATATAGCCTGTACTCAGGACCAATATTTGCCCAGCTTATACCAAACACCCCGGAGATTGAAATGGTAAGCGCATCCGCCTTTAACAGGATATACGCCTTAAGGCTTGATGGTTCGGAGATTTGGAGGGCTAACCTATCAAGCTGGATAGAAACCTTCCCGGTTGTTGCGGATGTTGATGGGGATAAATACCTTGATGTGATAGTTGGAACTACCACCGAACTTTACGCCCTTAAGGGTTCCGATGGGAGCTTAATATGGAGGGTGAGGTTACCGTACTTCCCGGGAAGGCCCGATTCAACCCCCATACCTATGTACCTTATGGTCACAAAGGGGGAAGTGGGGAAAAATATCGTTGTTGTGAGCAGAAGGGGTAGCATCTTCGTTTATAACTCAAGCGGTGTGCTTTTGAATTATAAATTAAATTCCGCGGATCCCAACTCAGTTTCACCTCCCGCAACATACGACTTTGACGGTGATGGGATATGGGAGATAGCCTTGAAGGTTGGGGACTCCCTATATCTCTTTTCCCCTAACCTCAAAAATTATCCGAACTTTCCTATATGGGTTAGAACATCAAAGTGGCTTTTAATATGGGATTTCACGGGGGACGGAGTACCCGAAATTTTAACATGCGGACATAAGAACACCTTAATTTCCCACCTTGGGGATGTTCTCCTCGTTGATTCTGCGGCCTATAATCCTCACGGATATTGCTTACCCTTAGACTTCAACGGGGATGGGAGATATGAGGTTGTTCAATACCATCCCGTTTTTGCATCAAGCTCCCCCGTTAGGGTTTATTCCTTGGATACTCAGTTCGTTTTACTTGCAACATTTTCGGAGGATGCAAATCTTAGGGGGAGGATGGCGAGCATAGTTGATATAAACAACGACGGTAAAGGGGAGATAATAATCTCGGATGCCAGATCTTTCTTACATGCTTATGCGGAAATAAGGAGGGAATTTTACGGTTTCCCGATAGACCTATCCGACCATAATAGGTTTAGGAGCAACACCGTTTATTCTATCCCAAGCGCGGTTGAGTACGGGAACTACCTATATATCTTTGCTCCAACTGAGGCAAACAAACTATATTCTTGGAAGATATACGGGGGTAAGGTCCTATGGGGTATGCCGTTTTACAACAGGTGGGCTACAAACTCCCCGATAGATTCCTTACCGGACGAATTTGGAGCGGTGGCTTTAAGGGAGGAGAAGGAAGGTAGGATATTGGTTGAATTTGGTAAGGATAAAATTAGGGTCTTGGGGAAAGCGTGGGTTTCAATTTATTCCGTTGATGGGAGGAGAATTTTGAGGGAGTATGTGGATGGGGAGAAGGAGATAAAGTTGGATCTTCCAAGGGGAGTTTATATGGTAAAACTTGGGAGCAGGGTATATAAGTTTTTGAAGAGGTGAGGAAAGTTAGGGAGTTTTCTTATGTAAGGATCAGGGAAAAGATCCCGAAAAGTTTAAAGTGGGCTTTTAGGAGGTTGGGGAACGGGCTCTTTCAGGTTAGGGGGGCGGGTAAGGCTTTTGATTATGAGATCGAGCCGAGGTGGGGATGGGAAAAGATTTATGAGATTTTTAGGGATGTGTATAAAGCTGAGGGGAAAGGGGGGAAATTGGGTATATATGAATGGGTTAAGGGGGAATTCTTGAGGCTTTATGGGGAGGTTTTGGAAGAAAAGGGTTATAGGGAGGAGGAGAATAAAAAGGGTTTGGGTAGAATAATGATATGGAAGTACAAACCCCACAGATTTCTGGAGATCCCGGCAAGGAGGTACGTTTTGGGTCCTTCGGAGGATGTCTTATATTTAAACTTCGTTTTAAAGGTTTTGGGATTTGATGTGGGGGAATTTGTGGAAGTTCCAGCGAATTTCTTTAAGGTAAGGTATTTAAGGGAGGGTAAGAAGATCTGGCTTTTGTCTTATTTGATCCTTTCGGGGGTATTCGGGTATGGGGAGGAGGGTTTTCTGGTAAACACGCCTTTCCTTTTTGAGGAGTTCGTGGGGAAGATTTATGGGGGAAAGAGGTTTTTTGGTAAGGGTTTTATTAAACCAGATTTCCTTTTGGAGGATGGGACACCCCTTGATGCGAAGTACAAGGAGAGGGTTCAAAGGTCGGATATATATCAGGCTTTCGCTTATGCCAAGGTTTTGGGAAAAAACAGGGCGATATTGGTTTATCCGAAAGTACAACCTAGGGTTATAACCTTGGGCGATGTATCAATATATTTAGAGGGGGTTTGGGAGTAGCCTATCGGGTTTTAGAATGTTTCCCCGAAGGAACCCTACCCCAACGAACCTGCCCTTAAAATAAACCCTCTTAAAACCTTCCCTACCCTCAAACCTCATCGGATTCCCCCTTAAAAACTTTTCCTCGTAAATTTCCACCTTCTCCATCCAATAAAGCCCCTCGTCCATAGGGATTAAATCTTCCTTCGTTAATTCCTCCACTTTCTTAGCATTTTCCGATGAGATCTCCCCTATCTTTAACCTCTTAAGGAACTCCAAATACCCCACCGTTCCCAACCTATTTGCTATATCCCTACCCAAAGCCCTGACATAAGTTCCCGAAGAAACGGTACATAAAAACTTCAATTTATTTCCCGAAAACTCCAAAAGCCTAATTTCCTCAACATAAACCTTCCTAGGCTTCAGCTCGAACTCTTCCCCCTCCCGCGCCATCTCATACGCCCTCTTACCCCCGACCCTTAAAGCGGAAAATCTTGGTGGCACCTGCTCGTACTCCCCCACAAACCCCCTCAAAACCCACTCCACAAGATCCTTACTTAAACTTGGAACTTCCTCCTCCCTAATTATCTCCCCTTCAACATCCAAAGTATCCGTCTCCTTCCCAAGAACCAAAACCGCCAAATATGTTTTTGGCAAAATTTGAAAGTACCTCAAGAATCTCGTTGCCAAATTCACCCCCACTATCAAAAGCCCCTCCGCGAAAGGGTCCAAAATCCCCTCGTATCCCCCCTTTACCCTAAACTTCCTTTCCAGCTCGTTCAAGGTCTCCCTTGAGGTTTTCCCCTTTTCCTTATACACCCAAAAGAAACCGTTCATTTTAATTTCTTCTCGATCTCCTTGAGTTTTTCGTATATCTCGGGAAGTTTGAAGAAGAGGGAAGCGCTCCTCCAGAACTCCAACCTATCCCTTGCCGGTATCTTACCCGCCAAAACACTGTTATCTTTAACATCCCTATCAACCCCGGAACCCGCCAGAATTATTACATTGTCCCCTATTTTTAAATGATCCGTTATCCCCACCTGCCCCGCAAAAATGTTCCACCTCCCTATCTTTGTTCCCCCCGCTATCCCCGTCTGCGCCGCTATAACGGTATTTTCCCCTACGCTTACGTTATGGGCTATTTGAACCAAGTTGTCTATTTTAACCCCATGTGAGATAACCGTTTCTCCAAAAGTTGCCCTATCAACGCATACGTTCGCCCCAATCCTAACGTTATCCCCCACTATTACCTTACCCACCTGAGGGATCCTAACCCAACCCTCCGCGGTCCTCTCAAATCCAAAACCCTCGGAACCTATCACCGCACCAGGATATATCATGCAGTTTTTCCCTATTTTCGTCCCCCAACCGATATAAACGAAGGGAAATATAACCGTATTCTCCCCTATCTCAACATCCTCACCCACGAAAACAAAAGGATAAATAACCACCCCCTCCCCTATTTTTGCACCCCTCGAAATGTAAGAGAAGGGTCCTATTATCGCGCTTTCGGAGATCTCGGCACCCTCTTCAACTATAGGATTTCCAAAAAATTCCCTTTTCTTCGGTTCAAAGAGCTCCAAAAGCTTTGCGAGGGCTAACCTGTAATTTTCAACCCTTATAAAGGCGGAAAAAGAAACGGGGGGTTTTTGGTTTGATATTACCACGCCCACCCTTTCGTTAATTTTATCCTTCCCGTTCCAAACCGTCAAGTCCCTCTCCCCCGCATTTTCCGACTCTTTAATATCGAAAACCTCAAAATCCCCATCCCCCTCAATTTCACCCCCCACGATCCGGGCGATGTCAATTGCCCTCAAGGGAAATTTTAACATCTATTGCTCCCTTCCTTTCAGCCAATTCGTTCAATTCCCTAAGCAAGCCCTCAAGGTCTGAGACGTTGTACCTTTCCGCGTTCTCCCCAATGGTTCCCCATATTGGCGTTCCACATGCTATTGCGGGTATGCCATACTTAAAGAATATCTCAACCGCATCCGGATATCTCAGGACCACCTCCTCAACCGTGCTATCCTTTGTGATCTTCATCATGGGAATTTTACGGCGGTAAAATATCGGACTATGCTAATTCTAATTTCTCAAACTGGGGAGTTTTACATAGGGGAGATCCAGATAATGGATGTAAAATGGACGAACCATCAGGTGATAAGGAGCGCCCTTAAGCTTCAGAGGGGGCAAAAGCTCAACCCCTTTGAATTTAAACAGGCACTTGTAAGGGTTTGGGACCTTGGGCTCTTTGACGATATTAAGGTTCTCGGGAGTACAAGGAAGGATACGCTGGACCTTTTGCTCGTTTTTAAGGAGGCTCCCAGGATAAAGAAGTTTGAAGTTAAGGGCGCAAAACAGGTTAAGGGGAAAACTTTAATTGATACCTTAAATAAGGTCTTCAAAAATAAGCCGGCAACCGAGAGGAACCTTTTTGCGATGAGGAAGCTTATAGAGGATATTTATAAGAAGAAGGGTTTTTTGAACGCGAAGGTGGAATACGAAGTTGGGGAGCCGGACAAAATGGGGGAAGCAATCATAAAGTTTAGTATAGATGAGGGGGAAAAGTTCAAGGTGGGATTCATAGACTTTAAGGGGAACTTGGCTTATTCCTCAAACACCCTAAAAAAAATCTTGCACACGAAGGAGTACAGGTGGTACCTTAGATTTACGGACTGGTATATTTTCAAGGAGGATAGATGGCAGGAGGATCTAAGGAGGGTTGAAAATTTCTATCAAAATCACGGTTATCCCGATGCGAAAGTGGATTCCTTTTCGGTTTTCCCTTTGGAGAAGGGTTTTATGGGTATAGTGATATATGTTTCCGAGGGGGAAAGGTATAAGTTTGGGGATGTGGAATTTTCGGGAAATCAAATTTTTGATAACAAAACCCTTCAAGAGAGGTTTAAAAGTATAGTTTTCAGACGTCCGAATCCCTTTGAATGGGTAAAATACGCACTTTGGTATAGGGCACCTAAAGCCCTTGAGAGGGGTTTATATTCCAAGGAGAAATTTGAGAACGCGAGGGCGGAGATTTTAGGTCTTTATGCGGATTCGGGTTATATATTCGCAAACGCAAAGTTTGACGAAAGTAGGGAAAAAAATAGGGTAAATTACAGGTTTGAAATAACGGAAAATTGGAGGGTTAAGGTAAGGCTGATAGAGTTTTTGAACAATACGAGGACATACGATTATGTACTAAGGAGGGAGTTTCTGATATTTCCCGGCGATTATTTCTCAAGGGCACTTTTGATAAGGAGCCTTAGGAATTTGTACTATTTGGGGTACTTTGAGAATGTAAGTCCAGATATAAGGCTTATACCCAACGATTCCCAGAGGGTCGATTTGGTGATAACGGTTAAGGAGAGGCCAACGGGTCAGATAAGCGCCGGCGCAAGTTATAGCCAGCTTGAGGGCCTTTTTGGAAACTTTTCCTTACAACAGCCAAACCTATTCGGTAGGGGGCAATATGGGGAAATAAGGGTTGATTACGGGAAATATAGAAAGAATCTGCTTTTATCTTTCAGGGAGCCTTGGTTTTTAAGTAGTCCCACATCCCTAGGTGCAAGCGCCTATTACCTAACCCAATACTACTTTGATTACTGGCAGAACAAGGTTGGATTTTCCGTTGATGTTGGTAGGAGGATATTTGGGACATATTGGGGCTTTAACGTAGGATATAGGTTTGAGAGGTTAAGGGTTTTCAACATAAGCGATAAATACAAAGGTCTTCCCTTTTACGATTATTGGAAGAACAATAGGGCTTTAAATACCTCAACGGTTTCCGGAACGGTTTATTACGATTCCAGGGATAGGATCTTTAATCCAATAAGCGGTTTGAGGGCATCCTACGAGTTGAACATAGTGGGGGGACCGTTTGGAGGGGATGTAAATTTCTTAAGGCACTTTCCCGACTTCCAGTACAACACTCCCTTACCGTTTTTCGGTGGGAACAAATTGATAAATCATTTTAGGTTAAGGGGAGGTTTATTGAACGGGCTTTCAAGCGATAAAGAGATACCATTCTTTGAGTATTTCATCTTGGGGGACGTTGGGTTTTATGGCCTTAGGGGGTACGACCTAAGGAGCGTGGGAACAAAAGTTGGATACAACGTGATAGGGGGGAAGGTTTTTGGGGTTATAACTTACGAGTTAAGGTTGAGGTTGGACGAGAACTTTTATATCCTCGGATTTCTTGAGGGTGGAAATGCCTGGTGGGAGTTGAGGACGGTGAATTTGAGGGAAATAAAGAGATCTGCGGGAATAGGTATAAGGGCGAATATACCTATGCTTGGGATAATGGGGATAGATCTCGGATACGGTTTCGACGAACCATCAAAGGGGTTTAGGCCTCACTTCCAAATAGGAACGGGGTTTTAAGATGAAAAGGCTATTAACCCTAATCCTCCTTCTTTCCTGCGTAAAGGGGGAAAGGGTAGAAATCTCGGAGGATATACAAGCTTACTTCACCAGACAGGAAGATGTATTGAGCGTTATAGTCTCTCTGATAAACTCATCAAAGAAGACACTCAACATAGCGATATACGAGATTGACCATCCGGATATAGTAAAAGCTATAGTTGAGGCTAAGAAGAGGGGAGTTAAGGTAGAGATGGTGATGGACGATAGGATGAGGAAAGAATGGGCTTACAAGAGGCTAATAAACGAGAAGATACCAGTAGTATTTGACGACAGGGAACCTTTTATGCACGATAAATTCGTTGTGATAGACTCTCAGGTGGTGATCACGGGTTCAACGAACTTCAAAGAAAGCTGTATATACAGGAACGACAACAACCTCGTTGTGATAAATTCCCGACCCATAGCCCTGAATTATCTCAAGGAGTTTTACGAGATGTTTGAGGATAAAAGATTCGGGGCCCTTTCCCCGAGGAACACGGATTGCTGTTTTAGGTTGGGAAACTATAGAATTGAAGTATATTTCCCACCTGAGGATGACGCGGAAGGAAGGATAATTGATTTGATAAACTCCGCAAGGAGCAATATAAAGTTCGCAGCTTTCTCCTTTACGGATGACCAAATCGCAAACGCCATTATTTACGCCAAAAGGAGGGGGGTAAAGGTAAGGGGGGTGATTGAAAGTAAGGGGATAAAAAATTCGGGTTCGGAATACGACAGATTTTTGAAAAACGGGATAGAGGTTTTACCGGATGGGAACCCATACAACATGCATTCAAAGTATATAATAATTGATGATAGCGTTGTGATAACGGGTTCTTACAACTTTTCGAGGAACGCCCAGGAGTTCAACGACGAAAACGTCGTAATAATTTTCAGTAAGAAGTTAGCCCAAAGGTATTCGGAAAACTTTGAAAAAATTTACGAGGAGGCGAGAAAACTAAACCCCCTTTAAAATACCTATATGCTCTGGTTAGTTGGAGCATTTGATATATCCTTTGGAGTGCATGGGAGGATTCCCTTTGAGGATTTCTCAAATTACGCTTCAACAGGCGTAGGTGCGGACATAGGGATGCGGTATTTCTTCGGAGCTTTCCAGCTCTTCGGATTATCCCTTGAGGGTGGGGCGACCTATTTCTTCCAAAAACCCTTTTCCGACAGCAGTTCAAAATTTAAGATAAGGAGAATAAGCCAAGCCAACTATTTCCCCTTCCATGCGAACCTACTTATGAAGTTTTACGTTGGGGAAAATATGTACGCCCTCGTGAGCCTTGGAGGGGGAGGAAACTACACGATTCTGAACACAAAATATACCACATACAAGCTTGATACCGTATCAAACGTATGGACGGAGATGGAGAAGGACAAAAGCGATGTTCAAAGCTCCTTCGGATACCTACTTAACTTCTCCTTCGCTTTAAGGCTTGAGGAATTTGACGTTTTTGCCGGGGTTAATATCTTCTCAATTAAGCCTAGGGTTTTCAACCTTCTAAATGGTGAGTTTGAGGAGAAAAATTTGGCTTATAGCAATTTCTACTTTGGGGTGAGGTATTTCGTAAAGTTCGGTATATGAGGCCCCGTTTGCTCCTCGCGACCTCAAATTTACACAAGGTCGTTGAGATAAGGGGTATTCTAGGAAGATGCTTGGAGATATTGTATTTCGGGGATTTCCTTTTGGAGACGCCGGAGGAATGGGGTAGAACTTTAAGGGAAAACGCGTTAATTAAGGCAAGATATGGTTATGAGAAGACTGGATATCCTTCCCTTGGGGAAGATACGGGGCTATTTGTTGATGCTTTAAATGGGGCTCCCGGGATATTCTCCTCAAGGTTCGCGGGGAAAAATGCGACGGATAAGGAAAATAGGGAGAAGCTCCTTTATCTTATGAAGGGTGAGGAAAACAGGAAGGCGAGTTTCGTAACGGTTCTTGCGTACTACGATGGGGAGAGGGTTGAATTTTTTGAGGGTGTCCTTGAGGGGGAAATCTCAAGGGAGGAGAGGGGAAGCTTTGGTTTCGGTTACGACCCCATTTTTATCCCGAAAGGTTATAATATGACTTTGGCGGAGATGGGTATGGAGGAGAAGAATAGGATAAGCCATAGGTATAAGGCGTTAAGGAAGTTTTTGAAATGGTACGTGTCGGTTTTATAGATACATCCCCCTTTTGGAAATACTCTTATGGGGAGTATCATCCCCTGAAGATGTACAGGATATATTTAACCCAGGAACTTCAGAGGGCAAAGGGTCTCCTTGTGGGGGTTGAGATCATATATCCCAAAATGGCGGATATGGGTTTAATTAAGAAGTTCCATTCGGAGGATTACCTTAGGGTTTTGGAGTTGGCGGACGAGGGGGATTGGAGGGATTATATGATATATTACGGTTTGGGAACGGGGGATTGTCCCGTCGTAAAAGGTATATACACCGCATCCCTACTTTCGGCCGGGGCATCCCAACTTTGCGCGGAGTACATAATCAAGGGAGGAAAATTCGCCTTCAATATGGCGGGGGGATTACATCATGCCATGCCAGACAGGGCAAGTGGCTTCTGTTATATAAACGATCCTGTTATAGCCATTTTTAAGCTCTTAGAGAATTTCAACAGGGTCCTATACCTTGACATAGATGCGCACCATGGGGATGGGGTTGAGAGGGCGTTTTATTCCGATCCTAGGGTCTTTACTATAAGCACCCACGAAAGCGGGAAATATCTATTTCCGGGTACGGGTTTTGAATACGAGATGGGGGAAGGTGAAGGTTTTGGATATTCCCTAAACTTTCCCTTTCCACCGAACTCCGGGGATGATGTATATATCTGGGCTTTTGAAAATGTAATAAAGAGGGCTATAGAGAATTTCAAGCCGGAGGTTGTTGTCTTGCAATCGGGGGCGGATGCCCTTAAGGGGGACCCTCTAACCCATTGGAATTTAACAACAAACTCTTACATAACGGTTTATGATTTTGTTTTAAGCTTGGGAATTCCCGTTCTAGCTTTGGGAGGGGGAGGATACAACGTTGGGAATGTTTGCAGGCTTTGGACTATATTGTTATCAAAGCTTACGGGAAAGGCCATAGATGACCAAGTTCCTGAGGAATGGAAGGAAAGGGCAAGAAGGTACGGGGTGAATATAGAAAAGATATTTGATTTTGAAAGGACGACTTCAAGTTTTAAGGTTTGGGATGAGGTGAAAAGGGTCGCAGATTACTTGCTTCAAAATCATCCAATTTTAAAATAAAAAAATGGGATGGTAGTTGGGTGGGGGTGAGGGTTTAAGGTACTCTGAAAGGAGGTGTTCCAGCCGCACGTTCCCGTACGGCTACCTTGTTACGACTTCGCCCCAGTCACCGAGTT
>Ga0079997_132459_pt1 | contig 52476 bp, 40 predicted proteins | sample PerSpoCPS_CMetaG_FD_69200 | JGI IMG/M metagenome (GOLD analysis project Ga0079997, IMG submission 69200) | Archaeal communities from Yellowstone National Park, Wyoming, USA - Perpetual Spouter C (PS_C) MetaG (SPADES assembly) (version 2) | ecosystem: Environmental > Aquatic > Thermal springs >... | reverse complement strand
TTATGTAAGGGGAAAATGAGTTAGTTTTTGGCAGGGTCCAGCCCCGAAGGTATGGCGGCCGCCTAAGCAGGGGGCCGCCGCCCGCCTTCGGCGGGCGGCGGCCCCACAAAATACCACCAACTCGCATTCAGAAGCTCTTTCTTTTCAGGCGGCACTAGCCCCCTACGGGGGCTGGCACCGCCCCCAATGTCAAATTAGTTACGTTTTCACGGGTCGGAGGTGGAAGGGAGCTGCTTTGGGAGTAAGATCGCTTAGGAGGAGGTGGGGGATAGTGTGGGAGAGGGGAGTAGTTATTCTTGAGGGGGGAGGGGTTCTGCGCTTTCTAAGACGCGGAATTCAGTTCGGCGGTTGAGGAAGCGGTTATAAGGGGTGTTGTTGGGGCGCCAGGGTTTTCGTTCGCCGTAAGAGTAGGGGCGCAGGCGGTGAGGGGCGATGCCGCGTTCAATGAGGTAGTTTCGGGCGGCGTGAGCCCGACGCAGGCCTAAGCCCATGTTGTAGGCGTCCGTGCCAATGCTGTCGGTGTGGCCCTCTACGGCTATGATGATGGTGGGATACTCTCGGAGAATAGCGAGTACGGTATCTAAGCTTTTAGGCGCTTCTGGGCGGAGGGTATGTTTATCAAAGTCAAAGTGTATGCGGGGGAAGCGGATTTTACGCAGTTCTTCCATGGGGATCATGACGATGTCTCGGGTGAAATCTGCGCTATCGGGGAGGGTGATAGGTTCTATGTAGGCGGCGTAGCCGGGGGCGGTGGCGATGAGGAAGTAGTTTCCGCCGGCGGGCTTGGTGGTGGAGAAGGTGCCTGTAGGTTCGGTTTGGGACTGCCAGGTGGGTGGGGCTTCGGGATCGGGGGCTAAGCGGATAGTAGCTACGACGGGGTTCTGTGTGCGGAGGTCATAAGCGCGTCCGGAGAAGGTGTAGATGCGGGGCTGGGGAGGAGGTGGGGCCGGTTTAGGGAGCGGTTCCTTCACGATGAGGTAGATGTCCATTTTGCCGAGGCCATTCATGCGGTCGGAGGAGACGAAGGCTGAGTCAGGATTGAGCCAGAAGAGGTAGATGTCGTGGGCGGAGGTATTGAAGGGTTTGGGGAGTCTTTCGGGGGTGCTCCAGCGATTGCCCTGGCGGAGGCTGCGGAAAACATCATATCCGCCGAGGCTTTGTGGGCGGTTACTGGCGAAATAGAGGGTATCGCCGATGATGAGGGGGGCATCTTCGTCGTAGGGGGTATTGAGTTCGGTGAGGGGTTCGGGCTGACTCCAGCGGCCATCGGGGAGGCGACGAGTGCGCCAGAGGTCTTTTCCGCCCTGGGTGCCCTTCCGATCAGAGGAGAAGATGATTTCCCCAGTTTTAGGGTCTTCACAGATGGCGTCTTCACTGCCTTTGCGGCTATTGGGAAAGGCTTTCCAAAATACGGGTTCAGACCATAGCTGGCCATCATAAGTGGAAATATAGAAGTCGCCCCGTCGGCGTGCAGAGCGATAGACAACCATGATGTCTTTTCCTACGAAGCCCGCAATACCTTCATGAAACTTTCCAAAGAAGCCCACGCGCCTGACAGTGCTGTCTTTGAGAGACATTACATACAGGGCTTCATAAGGGAGGAGGTCTTCGGGATCGAGGCCGCGTCCGGGGTCTCGCCGGCTAATGAAGTAGAGCTTATCTCCGTGACGGAAAACGCAATAGTCCATTTCGGGGGAGTTGAGCTTAGAGAAGTTGTAGGCTTTCCAGACAAAGTCTACGGGGGGAGGCTCTTTGTAAGCGAGCATTTGCTTAGTCCAGTCTAGGGCCTTTGAGAAAAATGTGATGGAGTCCACGTCCCTAAGTCGGGTGAGGGCATTTTGGAGGTAGTGCTGAGCGGTGTTTAGGTCCTCTGCATGAAGACAAAGAAGTCCATACTCCGCCACAAAGCGGGTATCTACCTGATCGGGGTTGCGCTCTGAGAAAGCCTCGCGAAAAAGGGCGTACGCTCTGTCCTTATCCTGAAGAGCATAAAAACTACTTGCTGCATAGAGCTTAGCCTCTGGCGAGAGTGGAGCCGCTTCTTTTTCTTTTGCTTCGTAGGCCTTGATGACATTTAGGTATTTGCCGCGATAGTAGGCTCGGATGGCAGTCTCAGGTAAGTTAGTTAGTTTGGGCGAGTTAGGGCTTTGGGCCTTTGCACCAGGGCTAAGGAAGATAGCCCCTAAGAGGATGCTTATAGAAGCCTTGAAGGATGTGAAGCTACCTCGTGCATAGAATCTATCACCCCGCATACCTTCGCAAAAGTAGGCATAATTGCGCAAATAGGGATATGCCTATCAGACAAGCGGAGAAGAGCCGAATATAAGAGAGTTTGATTTGGGGCTATGGTGGAGAGATGGTGAAGAGTCCTGTTTTACCTTTGGGGTATGCGGGTGGTGGGTGTGGGTTTATTGAGTATTAGTGCATTGGTAGCGCAGGTGGAGGGGGTGGTTCGGATGGGTGGGCAGCCAGTGGTGGGGGTGCGGGTGTGGTGGAGCGGCGGGGTAGGGGAGGCTATCACGGATAGCTTAGGTGGTTTTGTTTTGCCAGAGCCGGGGCAATATCCCGCTTATTTACGAGTGGAGGGGGAGGTAGATAGTTTCTTAGTTAGCGAGAAGCCGACGAAGCCGCTATTATGGGATTTGCCACCTCGGACGACTTTACCTACACAGGCGATAATAGGGGAGCGGCCCAGCCGATATCTTTCTTTACAAAGTGTGCAGAGTGTGGAGACATGGACGCGGGCGGCGCTTACCTCGGCGCCTTGCTGTAATCTTTCAGAAGCTTTTCAGGGGTCAGCTTTGGTGGATGTTTCTTTGGAGGGGAGTGCGATGGGCTTGCGGCAGCTGCGGCTTTTGGGTTTTGAGCCGGCTCATAGTCCGCTTTTAGCTGAGAATAAACCTCTCAGTTGGAGTGTAGGGCGTGCTTGGAGTGCGACGCTGCTGCCCGCCCTGTGGATAGACCATTTAGCTTTAGCTAAGGGGATTGGCAGCGTGCTCAATGGACATGATGGGTTAGCTGGGCAAATACAAGTTTTTTACCTACCTGAGACGGAGGAGGCTCCGTCCGTTGTGGAGTTTTTCACGCGCACGACGGGGGAGGTTTTGGGGGCTTTGCGCTTTCATGACACGGCGGGGAGGTGGCGTACGCTCTGGCTTTTGCAGGGGGGCGGTACGCCATGGGAGAGTACATTACTACAGGACCACAATGGGGATGGATTTTTAGATGTGCCGCTGTATCGGCAGCTGCAAAGCTATTTTAGGCTTTATCGGCGTCCGCCGGAGGGCGGGCTGATAGAATGGGAGGCGGGTGGTATGTACGACTATCGGCGGTCGGGGCAGTTATTTATTTCTGAGCCGGGACGGGTGGCTCGGATGGAGGGGTGGGGGGCTTTTCAGACGATTCGGCAGGTATATGTGGGGGGTCGGCGGGGTTGGGTAGGGCGGCAAGGGCGGGGTTGGAGTCTTTTATGGCAGGGGCGTTTGTGGGAACAGCGGACCTATCCGGGCTTTGCGGAGTATGAGGCTTGGGTGCCCAGCGGTTGGGTGAACTTTCTTTATCGGCAGCCTATGGGGGATACGCGCTTTTTGTGGCATGTAGGGTTTTCTGGGTATTGGAATGGACTACAGGAGCGGCTGCGAGCCCCGGGGCAGCTGGATAGTGCCTGGCGGCGAATGGAGTTAGTGCCGGGCTTAGTTTCGGAGCTGAGTTGGACGCCCTCGGTGCGCTGGTCGGCGGTTTTAGGCTTTCGGGCGGATTGGCATTCGTATTATGGGTGGCAGGGGGTTCCGAGGTTGCATGTACGGTGGGCTTATTCTGCGCGAGGGGCTTTTCGGATTTCGGTAGGCCGGGCCTGGCGAGTTTCGGACCCCGTGGCTGAAAATCTCCCGTTTCTTTTTTCGGCTCGGGCCTGGCATGTGCAATGGCAAGGTTGGCCTCCCTTAGAAAGGGCTTGGAGCGGCGGTTTCTTTTGGACAGAGGGAGTTGCTTTTTTAGGGGGGACGCTCCGCTGGCAGGTAGATGGGCTTTGGGCTCGTATCGCTCAGTTAGCCGTTTTGGATGTAGAGGACCCTTGGCAGGTTCGGTTATATCGTGGAGAAAAACCTGCCCAGTATCAAACCTTTTTTGCGGAGGTGCGATATGAGTGGCAGGAGGAGGTGCGGGTTTCGGTAAGTTATAAGCATCAGGAGGTATGGTGGCCGCTCCGGGGGACGTTTCGGATGCGGCCGCTTTTGCCTAAGGACCGCCTTACTTTTTGGTTTATGGCGCGTCCCCTTTCTCGGCGCTGGCAAGTGGATATTTTGGCAGCTTATACGGGGTGGATTCGCGTGCCTTCTACCGCCGCCTGGCCCGAACCCTATCAGCGCAGCACTACGGGGGGATTTTTCTGGATTGTTACACCTCAGCTCACCTATCGCTTAGACCAGTGGGAAGCGCAAATAGCGGCAGAAAACCTCTTCAACTACCGTCAGCCTCGGCCTGTTATTGCCGCTGAGCAGCCCTTCGGCCCTTACTTTGATCATAGCCTCGTATGGGGGCCTATCATGGGACGCATGGTCTCCCTGACTTTGCGGTACAACTGGTAAAAAAGTATCTGTGAGATAGGGCATGTGGCACTTCTTGCGGGTACTTCTGGCATTCTTGGTGGTTGTTTTGTTGTGGTGGTGAGTCTGGGTACGGTTTCGCTTATGGTTATCTCCCAAACTCGTACCTTTGGGACATGTGGCGCTTTTTACGGTTAGTCCTGGCGTTTTTGGTGGCTTTTGTGGTGGCGGTGATTCTGGGAACGGTTTTGCTCACGCTTAGTTTTACGGGGGCGGCAGTGGCTTTTGCCCGAAAACAAAAGCCTACGAAGCCCATCCCCGATAGCAGCTGGCTGTATATTCCCCTCACGGGTGAGCTCAAAGAATATCAAAAAGACGACTTTGATGTGCCGTCATTTTCGCTTTTTTCATTGATTTTTGGGGAGCCTAAGGGGGGAGTGCCGACTTTAGAGGAACTTCGTCGGGCGATAGAGGTGGCAGCAGCCAATAAGAAAATCCGAGGGATTGTGTTGCAGGCGGGGAGTTTGGAAGCGTATCCGGCCCAAGTTCAGCAGATAGGGCGATGGCTGCGGGAGTTTCAGCGCAAAACTCAGAAGCCCATTCATGTGTATGGGGATTATTACACGGAGAAAACCTATTATTTGGCGGCGTTGGCGGATAGTGTGTTTATGTATCCGGGGGCTGGTGGGGGGATTGAGTGGAATGGGGTGGTAGCAGAGGGGATTTTTTTCCGGAAGGCCTTTCAGCGGTGGGGGGTGCGGCCTATCTTAGTGCGGGTCGGACGCTACAAATCAGCCGCAGAAAGCCTTACGGAAGAGCAGTTTAGCGAAGCGAATCGCGAGCAGCTGCGGCTTATTCTGGAGGATGTTTGGAATACCTGGATAGATAGTGTTTCCGCGTGGCGGGGCATCCCATCAGAAAGTCTGCGGGTATGGCCGGATACTCGGATATTCTTATCTCCAAAAGAGGCTAAAAATGTGGGCTTAGTAGATGCACTCTTATCTTGGGAGGATTGGCAGAGGTATTTTACGGGGGAGTTTTCCGAAAAAAACGCTCGGCTTATTTCTGTTTCGCGGCTTTTGCAGGAAGCGGAAGAAGAGAAAGAGAAGGGACCTAAAATAGCGCTTTTATATGCGGAGGGGGGCATAGGGCCTACGGAGGAATTGACGGCTGAGCGGATGGTTCCTGAGATAGAACGTCTTCGCAAGGATACCACGGTGAAAGCTGTGGTTTTACGGGTCAATAGTCCGGGGGGGGCGGTTTTAGATTCGGATCGGATGGCTGCTGCCTTGAAAGCTTTGAAAGCGGAAAAGCCTTTGATTGTTTCTATGGGGGGTGTGGCGGCTTCTGGGGGGTATTACATTTCGGCCTTTGCGGATTCTATTTTTGCGGAGCGCACGACGATTACGGGTTCTATTGGGGTGATTGGGGTGCTCTTCAATGTGCGAGAACTTTTGGAGAAGCATTTAGATTTGCGTTCGGATCGGGTGCGGGTTGGCGGAAAGTATGCGGACTTTATGAGTCCGTATCGGGAGCCTGAGGCGGCAGAAATAGCTCGTTTGCAAAGCGCTATTGATGAGGTATATCAGGAGTTTTTGGAGGTAGTGAAGGCGGGGCGGCGTTTTCCTTCGGTGGAGGCGGTGGACAGGATTGCGCAGGGGCGTGTGTGGTCGGGGGAGGATGCCCTGGAGGTGGGTTTAGTCGATGGGCTCGGGGGCTTAGAGCGAGCTTTAGAAGCGGCTCGTCAAAAAGCAAAGATAGACAAATACGTTGTGATTACGGCGCCCAAGAAGAAAACATTTTTAGAAGAGTGGCTTTCTAAGTGGCAGGCTTCTCTTTCCTGGCTGGTTCATATAGATGCAAAGCCATCTTTGCCTTCTCACGTTTTGCAGCGGCGGTTTTTGGAGGTGCGCATAGATTGAGAGGGGGCATGGGGTGGCGAAAATGCCCTAAATTAGGGGTGTTATGGAGGTAGAGCTATTGTGGCCGCTGATTCAAGAGCTAGTGGGAGAGGGTCCTGTATCGGAGGAGGATTGGGCTTTTTTGAAGCAGAGTGCGGAGCCTTTAGAATGTCCGGAGCCTGTGGTGCAGGCTCTTATAGGGGTTCGTCAAAACGTTCAGAGGCCCGAAGTAACGGAGCGCTTACGGGCTTTGACAGCTTTTATAGAGGCTCTTGGGAGTAATGCCAGCAGAAAGCTGAGTTTTATTTTAGAGCTTACGGAGTATTTGCATCTACCTGTGGAGATTGTTCAGGTGCTTATTCAAGTTCCTCGGAGGCCCGTATTACCCTTTTTGAGTCGTTTGTGGCGGGCTCTTCCCCGCACAGGGGAGAGGGCAGTTTATGAGGAGTGGTTTCATGGGGTTGCGGGTGAGTTAGGCTTGGAGCCGGAGATGCGGCGGGCGCTGATAGGTCTTTTGGAGGCGGTGGATAGTAAGCAGCCTGTAGCGGCGCTTAGGAGCTTGTGGAGTTTCTTATCGGTATTGCCAGCGCTGCCTGAGCTTGCCTCAGAGAAGAGCTACATTATGGACTTAGCCCGGGAAGCTCGTTTGAGTGATGCGCTGGTGAAAGGTATGGAAACTTTCATTCGTCTTCGGGAAAAAGGGCAATCGCCTATAGCCTCTTTGGGTGAGGTTATACAGGTTCTTTTAGAGAAAGGTGCTTTGGGGCCAGAAGATCATGAGCTGCTTGCGCTGCTGGCTGGTGAGGGGGGTATTTCCATGTCTCTTTTGCAAGCTATGATGGACATAGAGGAGGCGATTCGGGCGGGTGAGGGTCGGAAGGGCTCTGGTCGGTTTGCGGCTGAGGTGTTGGAGCCTTTTTTACGGGAGGTTCTTTCAGCTCATTTAGAATCAGAGAGCCGGAGTTATATAGAGGAGCGGGCGCGTCGCTTAGGGCTTACTTCGGCGCAGTTAGAGGCTATCATAGAGCTGGAAAAGCGCTTGGTGGAAAAGAGTGCTAAGTTTCCCCAGCATATTCAGCCGCTTATTCATGTGCTGGTGGAGAAGGGAGAGATTTCAGATGAGAAGCTATTGTATTTAGCTCGGAAGGCTCAGGAGATGGGGGGTAGTGAGAAGGTGGTTCGTACTTTAGTGCAAATAGAGATTACAGCGCAGCGGAAGGCTGCAAGGTCTTCTCCTTTGCAGGCGCCTTCGGCTGAGCCTGCGCCTATTTCTGCGGAGAGGGCGGAGCCGCCCCGGGTGTCTCCACCACCACCTCCGGAGAAGCCTGCCCCTGTCTCCGACCCTACACCTTCAGCTGCCCCTATTCAGACAACCCCACCTGTCTCTTCTATTCTCCCTCAAACCTTTCCCAAAGGGGGTAACTTTCCTACGCTCAAAGCGAGCTTTTCATCGGTGGTGGCTTTTTCGTTGCGTTCGGAAAAAGACCGCATCCGAAAGTCGGAGATTTTCGCCAAAGGGGGTCGGGCGCACTGGTATGCGCTTATAGACTTTGAGGGCAGTGAATCCCTTCTCATCCTAAAAGGTAAGCCTGAGCAGCGGGTAGGAGAAATTCTTCAAGTAGCTGCCAGCCCCACAGGGGATGTATTAGCCCTCAAGGAACGAGTGCCAGGAGGCATCCGCGTGATCTTCAACGGAGACCCCAGTGTGCCGTATGAAGAGGTCGGAAGCTTTGTCTTTTCCCCAAACGGCCGTCACATGGCTTATGTAGCCGTCAAAGGCCAAGACCAGTTCCCCGCCTTGGATAATATCCCTTTTCGTCCCTTTCTCTACATTACGGAGCTGACCTTTCATCCTACAGCCGAGTCGGACTTGTATTACATTGCGCAAACCGAAAAAAACAAGTGGTTCATCTGGGACCACCTTGGTCAGCCGCGCTCCGAAGCTTACCCAGCTATTCGGCTTTTGACCTTCTCCCCAGATGGAAAATACATGGCCTATGCCTATCTCAAAAATCGTAAGTTTCAGGTCTTTGATGGTAAAAATCACGGCCCTGCTTATGATAGCATAGGCGACTTGCAGTTTACGCCCAATAGCGCTCACATCTTCTATTCTGCGCAAAAAGGCAAAACTGTAGAGGTCTTGTGGGACCACCATCCCCTTTGTGCTGCTGAGGGTATAGCCAGCCTTACCCCGGCTCCAAGTGGAGAATTTATTGCCTACATTGCCCGAGAAAAAGACGGCCAAACGGTCTATATGCACAATAAAAAACTTGGCACCTACGACAAAGTAGAAAGACTTCTCATTCCCAAAGCGCCAAACCCCACGGTGATTTACATTGTTGAGCATGGAGGGCGCCATCATATCTTCATCAATGGAGCTCCGGAGTCGGGGCCTTACGAGCATATCATAGGTTTTAGCGGACGGGGGGAAAGTTTTGCGGCTATAGTTCGGAAAGACAAGGAGACGGTCAGTGTAGTCTACAATGGCCGTTTGGGAGCTCCATATACGAATATTCCGCTTTTAGTCTGGGATGAGACGGGCAAAAACATAGCTTATCCGGCTCGCCGAAAGGGAGGTTGGAGCGGCGTCGTATGGAATGACAAAGAAAGCGACCATTACGAGTATCCCCAACACATTACTTTCAGTCCTGATGGGAAAGCGCTGCTGTTTTTTGCTCGGCGCCGGGATGGATGGTATGCCGTCCTAAATGACCAGCCGATACCGGAATCTCTGTGTAGTGAGATTCTGACGCCCCCTGTGTTTGATGAAAAAAGCAGGAGCTTTTACTACCTTTATCGTCGGGATAAAGAGGTGCGGGAGGCGCGCTTGACGATAGAGGGTTAGGATGTCCTTTACGGAGCAGGACGAGCTATTTTTACGGCGGGCGTGGGTGCTGGCCCAGCGTGCTTGGCCGCTAAAGCTGGGTACAAATCCCCCTGTGGGCGCTGTGATTGCGGAAGGTTCTCGCATCCTGTCTGAGGGGTGGCATCAAGCCTATGGTGGCCCCCACGCCGAAATAGAGGCCCTTCGCCGCCTGTCCCCCGATACGCCCCTTACCCACGCCACTCTTTATGTAACCTTAGAACCCTGCTGTCATCATGGCAAGACCCCTCCCTGCACCTCAGCTATCCTAAGTGCAGGCCTGCGGCGGGTAGTGATTGGCACCATAGACCCCAATCCCCTCATAGCCGGGCAAGGCATAGCCCAACTCCGAGAAGCTGGCCTGCAAGTCCTCCTTGCGCCTAATCCCAAACCCTATCAGCGCTTGATTCGCCGCTTTGCCGTCAGCATCCGAGAAAAGCGACCCTACATTACCCTCAAGTGGGCGGAGCTGCGTATTCCTGATTTGCCGCCTATCCTTGGGAGTCGGGACCTGCCGCAGTACCCTATTTCCACCTTCTGGGGGCGGGTGTGGGGGCATCGTCTGCGCAGTCAGCACAGCCATATCGCCGTAGGGTATGCCACCTGGCGTTTAGACCAGCCGCGTCTCACTACCCGCCTCTTTCCCGGCGGCTCCCCCCAACCTATCGTCCTTTACGATCCCCGCCGAGGCCAACCTAACCCTGAACCCCCCTGCTTAGCCTTCCCCCTCCACCCGCTCCACCAAACCCTCCATACCCTCTACTCCCAACTCCATGTGGGCAGCCTCCTCGTGGAAGGCGGCGCCCAAACCCTCCAAGCCTTCCTCAGCAGCGGCCTCTACGATGAAATACACATTCTCACCCGATGGACAAACCGCCAACCGCCGCCTAAAAACCCCATATGGGCACCTACACCACCCCCCCACCTCCCCTTCCGCCGCTTCCGAATCGGCCCCAACGAAATCGTCTCCCTTTACCGCCGCCCTATCAGCTGGTAAGTACCCCACCCTTCATTCCATTTTGGAATACCTCCCACCAGGCATTTGTTATTATCTTTGCCTTATGGCTACGACGGCGAATCTGGCCAAAGGATGGCTCCACACTACCGTTGGACGAAAGGTCGTCATGGCCCTTACCGGCCTCTTCCTCATTACCTTTCTCGTTGTGCACTTAGCAGGGAATCTCCTCCTGCTGCGCGGTGATGGCGGCGAAGCCTTCAACGCTTACGCCGAGTTTATGAGCACCAACCCCTTCATTCGCATCTTAGAAGTCCTACTCTTCCTGGGCTTTGCCATTCATATTTATCAAGGGCTTTACCTTGCCTATCACGCTCGCAAAACTCGCCCTATAGGTTACACCGTCCACAAACCCCAGAAAAATAGCTCCTTCTTTTCGCGCACCATGCCCATTACGGGCATAGTCATTCTCATCTTTTTGCTGGTACATTTGCGGTCTTTTTTCGTGGAGTCGCGCATTTTAGGGAGTCCCTACACGCTATACGACCTGTGTAAAAATGCCTTTGAAAACCCCTGGTACTCGGGCTTTTATGTAGTGTCTATGGTGCTGTTGGCCTTTCATTTGGCGCATGGCTTTTATAGTAGTTTTCAGACCCTGGGGCTGATCATCAATCGCCGCATTCGCTCCATCATCCAATGGGCTGGTGCCCTATTTGCGTTCTTAGTGCCGCTGGGATTTGCGATTATTCCAGTGTATTTCCTCATCCTAAAATACTTTTAAGCCTATGAGCACGACAACGATTGAGAATCCGGTTACGACGGCCTCGCCTGTCATTACATGGCGAGAGGGGGAACCGATTACGAATAATAAGGTTCCTGGGGGAGACCTTTCTACGCGCTGGGCGCGGCACAAGGATAGCCTTCGCTTGGTGGCTCCCCACAACAAACGCAAGTTGGAGATTATTGTAGTGGGGGCTGGGCTGGCGGGGGCGTCGGCTGCGGCATCGCTGGGCGAGTTGGGCTACCAGGTGAAAGTATTCGTGTATCACAACTCGCCTCGGCGAGCGCACAGCGTTGCAGCCCAAGGCGGTATCAATGCCGCTAAAAACTACCGCAACGACGGGGATAGCGTCTGGCGCCTCTTTTATGACACGATCAAGGGGGGAGACTTTCGGTCGCGGGAATCCAATGTGTATCGCTTAGCCGAGCTCAGCGTGAAAATCATTGATCATTGCGTAGCGCAGGGTGTTCCCTTTGCTCGGGAATATGGGGGGCTGTTAGATACTCGTTCGTTTGGGGGGGCGCAGCTAATGCGCACTTTTTATGTGCGGGGCCAAACAGGGCAGCAGCTTTTGCTGGGAGCTTATGCTGCCCTCCAACGTCAAGTAGCGCTGGGCAATGTTAAAGTCTATCACAATCATGAAGTCTTAGACATTGTGGTGGAAGAGGGACGCGCCCGCGGCGTGATTGTACGTAATCTCATTACGGGCGAAATCCATCGCGTAGCGGCCCATGCTGTTGTTTTAGCCACCGGTGGCTATGGCAATGTGTATTATCTCTCTACTAATGCTAAGCTTTCTAATGCCACGGCTATTTGGCGCGCACATCGTCGAGGAGCTTACTTCGCTAACCCCAGCTTTGTGCAGATTCATCCGACTTGTATCCCGCAAAGCGGCGAATACCAGTCCAAACTCACCCTCATGAGTGAAAGCCTGCGCAACGACGGCCGCGTCTGGGTGCCGCGCAAACCCGGCGACCCCAGACCTCCCCATCAAATCCCCGAAGAGGAACGCTGGTATTACCTGGAAGAGTGGTATCCCTCCTACGGTAATCTCGTACCTCGGGATATTGCTTCTCGGGCCGCTAAGCGGGTCTGCGATATGGGTTATGGCGTAGGTCCTACTGGCCGCGCCGTCTATCTGGATTTCTCCGATGCCATCCGGCGATTAGGGCGGGAAGTCATCTACCAGCGTTACGGCAACCTCTTTGAGATGTACGAAGAAATCACCGGCGAAAGTCCCTGGGAAACGCCTATGCGCATTTATCCCGCCGTACACTATACCATGGGCGGCCTATGGGTGGACTATAACCTCATGACGAACATTGAGGGACTCTACGCTATCGGAGAAGCTAACTTCTCCGATCACGGGGCTAATCGCCTGGGTGCAAGCGCCCTCATGCAAGGCCTGGCTGACGGATACTTTATCCTCCCTTACACTATCGGCGACTATTTAGCTACTCAGCTTTTCGTGAAGCTCTCTACCGAAACCGCTGCTTTTGAGGATGCGGAGCGCGAAACTAAGGCCCGCATTGAGCGCGTACTTTCTGGAAAAGGCACACGTACCGTGGATGAATTCCACCGAGCCCTCGGTAAAATCCTCTGGGACCATTGCGGCCTCGTCCGCAACGCCAGCGGCCTCACTGAAGCCATCCAGCAAGTACGCGAACTGCGCGAACGTTACTACAAAGAAGTACGCGTCCCCGGCACAGGCAACGAATTCAACCAAAACTTAGAAAAAGCCCTTCGCGTCGCCGACTTTATGGAACTGGCCGAACTCATGATCATTGACGCTTACCATCGTAACGAGTCCTGCGGCTGCCACCTGCGCGAAGAATATCAGACCCCCGAAGGCGAACCTCTCCGTAACGACCAAGAATACGCCTACGTGGCCGCTTGGGAATGGAAAGGGGAAGGAGAACCCCCCGTCCTCCACAAAGAACCCTTAGTATTTGAGTTTGTGAAACCTACAATCCGAAGCTATAAGTAAGCCTATGCGATTCACGCTCAAAGTCTGGCGACAAAAGAACGCTCAGGATCCGGGGCATTTTGAGACCTACGAGGTAGATAATGTCCCCGCTGAGGCCTCTTTCTTGGAAATGTTAGATATTCTCAACGAGAAGCTCATTCGGGAGGGTAAGGAGCCTGTGGCTTTTGACCACGATTGCCGAGAGGGCATATGCGGTTCCTGCGGCCTATTCATCAATGGCCGAGCGCATGGCCCTCTGCCCAATGTCACTACCTGCAGGCTCTACATGCGCCATTTTCGTGATGGGGAAACGATTACGATTGAGCCTTTTCGGGCTAAACCCTTCCCGGTTATTCGGGACCTGGTGGTGGACCGGTCGGCGCTGGACCGCATCATCCAAGCAGGCGGCTATGTCTCTGTCAATACGGGTAGTGCTCCCGATGCCAATAGCCTGCCTATTCCCAAACCCGTAGCAGATAAAGCCTTTGAGTATGCAGCCTGTATCGGATGCGGCGCTTGTGTGGCCGCCTGCAAAAATGCTTCTGCTATGCTCTTTACTGCGGCTAAGGTCGCTCATCTTTCGCTCTTACCCCAGGGCCAAGTAGAACGCCGCCCCCGCGTCCTCAAAATGGTCGCCCAAATGGATAAAGAAGGCTTCGGCCACTGCACCAATACCGGCGCCTGCGCCGTAGAATGCCCCGCCAAAGTTCCCCTCACCGCCATCGCTACCCTCCAAAGAGAATTTCTACGAGCTACCCTCCTACCCGACCCCTACGCTGACTAAGCTCTCTGCCGATAACCACTAATACCATTTGCAAGCAAGAACCTTTTGAATCAAGGGGCATGTTTTGGCTGCTCCGCCCCTTCGGGGCGGAGCAGCCAAAACATCTTTCTTCATTTTTCTTCATTCAGAAGGTTTTTGATTGCAAATGGTATCACAGCCGCAGGCTCCTCTCCGGCTACCTACCCAAAAGGAGGAGGGATTGGCGGGAAAGCCTTTCCGGGTTATTTCCTCTGGAAGCCCCTTCCAAAATCCTAAACTCCCGCATTGATCTCTAAATCCACCCGCGGAATGGTGTGCATTTTGTTTCTTTGTAGAAGGTGCGCTGGCTAAGTAGCTTGGCCCTCCTGGGGGCTCTCTGGGCACAGAATTGTCGGGTAGCTACCCTCTCAGATGTGCAGTTTAACTACCTCCGATTGGAGGTAGCCTCCCTCAGTATGGAAGCCAGCCGCCTGGAAAGAATCAATGAGATCGTTGCGCAGAACTGCCTTTCCGCGGCTCAGCTGAAGGACTTGCTATGGCTCTTAGACCATGAGAGTACTCGTTTAGAGGTGATTCGGAAGGGGGCGGATCGGGTGTATAATTCGCATGTTTTAGCTGAGGAGCTCAAGGAGCTTTTCACGACGGAAAGTGGTCAGCGGGCCTTTGAGAAGTGGCTACGGGAGTGGCAGCGCAAAAAGCGAACCGATTAGGTGATTGCCCGGGCGAAGAGGTTTTGTTTTTATGCTAAACTCGGGTTTGAGGCTTTGCTAAATGGGGAGGGGCCATAGGTATTTGGCGCATCCGTAGAAGAAAATAGCTTATTCCCCCCACTCCCAGTAAGAGGGTATGTAAAGTCTGGAAGGCATGGATGAGCAGTACGAGGGTTTTAGCGGGTGTGTCGGCATAGCCTAAGTAGTTTAGCAAGACGAGGCCGATGGCGTGAAAGGTTCCTAAGCCGCCGGGGACTGGGATGGCCATAGCTAAGCCGGAACCTACGAGAAGCACCCAGGCTGCCCAGAGGGAAAAATTCTCTTGGACGGCAAGGCCGGCCAGCCAGGTCGCTATCCAGTAGCTAAGCCAGATGCCAATGGAGAGAAGGAGATTAGCGGTGCGAGGGCGTACCTGGAAGGCCGAGGCTACGCCCCTTACTATCCGTTGAGCCCATGGCCAGGGGAGGCGCTGCCGATACCGGTACAGGCCCCATAAAAGACTCATGCCTACAAAGGCCCCCCCCACCAAGAAAGGAGCCCAGCTCCACAGACCCAGTCTCCGCAGCCATTCCGAACCCTCAACCCCCACTACCACCGCACCCCACACCCCCAAAAGGAGCAAATCCAACATCCGTTCTCCAATGACCGTGCCTAAGCTCAGTTCTACGGGTAGCTGGCGAACCCGATATAAGAGGCTACACCGCACTATCTCACCGGCTCGGGGCAGACCCAAGTTCACTAAGTAGCCGACCATCAGGGCCATAAAGGCCTCCCAAATAGAAATATTTTCATGCCCGCTCGCTCTAAGAAAAAGCTTCCAGCGCCAGGCCCGCCATACATGAGCTAACCCCATGACGATGGCGGCGCCTCCGACAGCTTCCCACTGCCAGCTCAGCTCCGCCAGAGCCCGCCAAGGATAGTCCCGCAGCACCCAATACAGCAGCCCACCCCCTAAACCTAACCCTACCCCCAATTCAATCCAGCGCCGAAGCCTCACAACCGATTCCCCTCTCGGGGAAAAATCACCACTGGCTGATGTGTACGCGCTTCTTCAGGCGTAAGCCAAGCATACGATAAAATAATCACCCAATCCCCCACCATGCCCGTGCGAGCCGCAGGACCATTGAGCCCAACAATGCCACTCCCCCGAGGCCCCTCAATCAAATAGGTCTCTATGCGCGCACCCGTATTGACATTCAGCACATGTACCTGCTCATATGGCAAAAGCCCCGCCGCATCCATCAGGTCCCTGTCCAGCGTTAGACTCCCAACATAGTCTAAATCCACTTGCGTAATCCGCACCCGGTGAATCTTGGACTTTAGCACCGCTATCAGCACATTACAAAGGTACGACCCCACCTCCAACGAAAATGCGCCACCCTGAAATTTTTCGTAACCTTGCTTTATGCGTGGGGGGCGGTACTTAGGGCTCCTCGTTATGCTCAGCTGGGCTCAACTCCAAGACGACTTTTCGGATGGGGACTTTACGAATAATCCCCCTTGGAGCGGGACTGACCTTTACTGGGTGATTACGTCCGATAAGCGCTTACGCGCTAATGGCCCCAGCTCCACTGCTACTCTGTACCTTTCTACCTCCAATACCCTCATAGATGACACGGAATGGCGCTTTTGGGTGCGCGTGGCCTTCAACCCTTCCACCCAAAACTTTGCTCGGGTGTACCTCGTAGCGGATCGGGCCGACCTCACAGACCCCAACCTCCAAGGCTATTACCTCAAGCTGGGCGGCATCACCGGAAGCGCCGACAGCTTAGAACTCTGGCTCCAAAACGGCTCTACCCACATTCGTCTGGCCGGCGGGAGAAGCGGCCGCTTCGGTGGATCCAACAACATCCTCCGCATCAAAGTCCTGCGCAGCGCCACCGGCCTCTGGGAAGTCTTTTCCGACACCCTCGGAAATGGCACCTGGGAACCCGAATTCACCGCTACCGACCTCACCTTCTCCACCACCGCCTACTTTGGCGTGTACTTCCAGCACACCTCCACCAATCGCCAAAATCTCTACTTTGACGACTTTTACATTGGGCCGCCTATCGTAGATACAGTTCCCCCTCGGCTCACCGAGGTAGAAGTAATAACCGACCAGCAGATAGCAGTTAGTTTCAACGAGCCGATAGAAGCTACCTCAGCCCAAAATCCGCTTCATTATGGGATCACACCGGGGCCTGTGCCTATTACCGGTGTTACGCTGTCGGCTCCTAATCAGGTGCTTCTTCAGCTGGGGAGCGGTTTGCAGCGCTCTATGCTGTACCAGCTTCGGGTGGAGGGGATAGCAGACCTTGCAGGGAATGTCGCCTTGGATAGTTTGCTTTTTGTATGGCCCGAAGAGCCGGTGGCTGGAGAGGTGGTGTTTAGCGAAATCATGGCCGATCCCGATCCACCCGTGGCCCTTCCCCCCTACGAGTATGTGGAAATCTACAACCGCTCCTCTAAGTGGTTTTCGGTGGGGGGGTGGCGCTTTTGTGATGCGACGCAGTGCGTAACGTTGCCTGATCGACTTCTGCCCCCCCAGAGTTATCTTCTTTTAGGGCCGGCGGCCGCCCTGAGTAGCTATCCGGAGTTGGTTGGCCTTTCCTCTTGGCCCAGCCTCAATAACAGTGGCGATAGCCTCACCCTCCTCAGCTCAACTGACCTTATCTTAGATAAAGTCGCTTATAGCGACACGTGGTACCGCTCCTCTACTAAGAAGAACGGCGGCTGGAGCTTAGAGCGGATGAACTTAGACGACCTGTGTGCGGCGGACTCTAATTGGACGGCTTCGGAAGACCCTATGGGCGGTACGCCCGGCCGTCCGAATAGTGTCTTAGGCCGATGGGTAGATACCAGTGCTCCCCGGCTTCTTTTCGTTTCGCCCAGCCCGCCCCAAACCCTCTATCTGTACTTTTCCGAGCCCGTAGATACCCTTTTTATGCGAAGCCCCAGCCAGTATCAGCTTTCGGGCGGCCTTAGCATAACCGCCGTGGACTTCCCCAGCCCCTCCGAAATCGCCCTGACCCTCAGTAGCCCCCTCCAAAACACCGAAGTTTATACCCTCACCGTAACCGCTGCCGACTGCCAGGGCAATACCCAGACTTTTACGCGGAGTTTCGCTGTGCCAGCTCCCCCCCAAGCCCACGATATCGTCATCAATGAAATCTTTCCCGATCCCGACCCGCCCGTGGGACTTCCCTCTTTTGAGTATGTGGAGATTTATAACCGTTCTCCCCGATACATAGACCTGTCGGGGTGGACCTTGCGGGTGGGTTCCAGCCGAGCGACTCTACCTCGCGTAGGCCTATGGCCCGGGGAGTTTCTGGTGCTAACCAGTGTGGAGGGGGCTATTGCCTACTATGATCGGGCCTCGGCGGTGGGACTTCAGGGCTTTCCCGCTATTCCAAATACCAGTGGGGAAATTGGGCTTTATGATGAGCAGGGGCAGCGCATAGACTCCGTAGCCTATAAGAGAAGCTGGTATCGCGACACCCGCAAAGACGATGGCGGCTGGAGCTTGGAGAGAATCAATCCCGACGCCGTATGTGCGGACAGTTTGGGATGGCGGGCTTCGGAGGACCCCACTGGGGGTACCCCCGGCCGCCCCAATAGCGTGTATGATCCCCAAGCTGACTTGAGACCCCGCATCCTGGGCATCACTTATCAGGCCCCCTTTTCTATTCTCATTCGGTTTAGCGAGGCCCTTCCTGAGACGCTTTTGAGCCGTCCCAGCGTCTATGCTTTTGAGCCAGAGGTAGTGCCCTTAGCTTATACCCCCTTAGACGGAGGCCGAAGTGTGGAAATCTTTCTCATGCAGCCTCTGGAGGAAAGTCGCTTTTATAGGATTCAGCTGACAGGCCTTCACGATTGCCAGGGGATGCCTGTGGAGCCGCTTGTGGGGAGTTTCTGGGTGCCGTCGGTGCCAGAGGTAGGCGATATCGTGGTGAATGAGATTTTACCGTATCCGCAGACGGGTGGGGCCCGCTATGTAGAGCTGTATAATCGCACAGATAAGTTATTTGACCTATCGCATTTAGGGCTAGCTCGGGGGGATACCTTGCAACGTCTTACCATCCTAGCTAAGGAGCCTGTACTTTTCCCACCCCGAAGTTATGTCTGCCTCTCGTCGGATACAGCGGATGTCCAACGTCGTTATGCTCCGCCCGCTGGTGCCCGCTTTCATCAGATTTCTACCATGCCAGCGTATGACTATGATCGGGATGTGGTGTGGCTAGTGCGGCTGCGGGATAGCGTGATTATAGACCGAGTTCCGTATGATAAGAGCTATCACTTTCCAGACTTACGCACGCGGCGCGGGGTGGCGTTGGAGCGGCTGCGGGTGGAGGGGCCTTCGGCGGACCCCCTCAACTGGTATTCAGCGGCCAGCACCGTAGGGTATGGGACCCCCGGCTACGCTAACTCCCAGCGAGAATATCCTCCCAGCGAGCGAAAAGGTATTTGGCTGGAGCCCCAGACTTTTTCTCCCGATAACGACGGGTACGAGGACTGGACAACCATCTACATTCTCAACGACAAACCAGACCAAAAAGCCCGGATTGCTGTCTACTTTCCCAACGGGCATCTGATACGGTACCTGACGGAGGGTACGTTATTAGAGGTGGGGGAAAATCGCTTTCGCTGGGATGGCACGGATGCCAATGGCTATCGGCTTCCGACCGGGGTTTATGTGGTGTATGTAGAGCTTACGGATGGTCAGGCTAAACGGACTTCGGTGTACCGGCTTCTCTGCGGGGTGGCCGAAAAGCTCCGGTAAAACTCAAGACTATGTAGAGTCGGTTGGGAGTTTTTGCCTAAATTTGAGCTATGCGCATAGATATTCTCTGTGGAGGGCCCGTGGCTTTCCTTCGGGAAGAGATGGGCTTTCCTATTTCCGAGCGCCTATTAGCCTATCAAAACTGGTGGGAAAGCGAAGGATGGCCCATATCTCTGGAAATAGACCGGGGGGGGACTCCGCATCTTAGGCAGTTTAATGAGCGAGGCGAGCGCGTGGATGAGATTTTGTATCCCCCGGCGTATTCGTATTTGCTTTCGGCGGGGTATGCGGCGGGGGTGATTTACGAGGTGGCTCATCGGCATGACCTGAGGCTAAGCTATCAGTTGGGTTTTGTAGCAAGCTATTATGACCCTGGGCTGTATTGTCCTTACACTGTAACGCTTTCTACCTGGGTGCCGCTGTATAAGTATTTTGAGGGGCCCATGCGGGAATATTTTTTAGAGCAGCTGGGGCGGAGGGAGCCGCCTTTTTGGCAAGGGGCCACCTGGATGACTGAAATAGGGAGCGGCTCCGACCTGGGCAGCCACGTGCATACCCGAGCTTACCTTAGAGAAGGCCGCTGGTACCTCACGGGAGAAAAGTACTTCAGCAGCAATGTCGGAGCGGAGTTAGCGGTCGTCGCTGCTCGTCCCGAAAAAGCCCCCATGGGTCCCAAGGGCTTGGCCCTCTTTTTAGTGCCGCGCGAACGAGAAAATGGCACCCGAAACTACCTCATTCGCCGCCTCAAAGATAAAATCGGCACCCGTAGCGTCCCCACCGGCGAAGTAGAACTGCACGATGCCGAAGCCTACCTCATTGGCGATGCTGCCCAAGGCATCTACTACATCTTGGAGGTGCTCAACTTCTCTCGCATTGCGAATGCAGTAGGGGTGGTGGCTCATGGACTACACGCCCTCCGAAAAGCGTATGAGTTTGCTCAGAATCGGTATCTCTTTGGGCGACCTTTAGCGGAGCAGCCCCTCTTTCAAAAGGAGTTAGCGCACCACTATGAGCAGCTTCGGGTGGCGGGGGCTTTGGCATGGCTGGCCGAGCAGTGGTTAGAAACCACTTGGCTGGAAAAGCCGCCCTATTCGCAACGGTATGCCATCTTTCGGCTGCTCTCTCACTTAGCTAAGTACTGGACAGCCGAGGTAGCGCTCAAAGCCGCCCACTGGGCCATTGAGATCTGGGGTGGCCTCGGCATCCTGGCGGAGTTTCCCATAGAGCGCTTTTTGCGCGAACTGCTCATTACCAATATCTGGGAGGGGACGCGACACCGACACCTGCTGGATGGCTGGGAAATCCTGCGTAAAGCCCATTTGACCGAAGTCCTGCCTACCCTCTGGGCCTTAGACACCAGCGCCCCGGGCCTCTTAGAAGAGCTTCGCCGCCTGACCACCCTTTCCGAAGCCGAAGCCGTTCATACCTTGGAGCCGACCTTCAGCCGCTTAGCCGAAACCTTAGGGCGCCTCACCCTCCAAGAAAAAACCTTCCGCGTACCTCTCAGCTAAAAGCCGGCTCCTTCGTTTCGTCCTCCCGCCAAACCTTCCTCCAGGCCCCCTCTCTTTATGATTAGGCATGGAGCCGCCCTCCATAAAACTTCCCTTTACGGCCCTTGATATGGACTCCCTCTTATCCCCCGGTTTCAAGGTGGAGGAGGGGCTCTTTACGCTCAGGCATTGAGCCACCTTCATAAATTTCCCCTTCACGGCTCCTTATGGAGACCCTGTTCGTTCCCCGGCTTTGAGGCGGAGAGGGGGGTTTTCTTAGAGGGTACTGGCGGGGCCCAGCGCCTGGTAAAGGATAGCTTGGGCAAGGGGGATGAGGGTACGTTCTATTTCCTTGAGGAAAGGGGAGGCCCAGAATCCGGTAAGGATGATCCAGATACCCATCAGGGCTATAGCGATACTTTCGGGGAGGCTCAGGTCTCTGGGTGGGAGGTTTTTAGGCTCGCCAAAGAGTCCCTGTCGTAACACGCGCAGGGTGTAGATGGCTCCTACGGCTATGCCGAGCAGGGCCGTTAGGAAAACCCCCCGCTGTACCATGGGGCTCTGGTAGCTCCCTAAAAGCACCAGAAACTCCGCAGGGAACTGACTAAGACCGGGAAGGCCAATGCTGGCTAAGGCCGTCAAAGCCCAGAAAAATGCCAGACGGGGATTGTCTCGGGCAATCCCTCCGAAGGTGCTGAGATCATCCGTACCGATCGTCTCTATGAGGTAGCTCACAATCAGAATGTGGGCAGTGGCGACGGCGGCATGGCCCACCGCATACCAGGCCGCCCCACTAAACCCAGCCCCCGACACCGCCGCTATTCCAATAGGAATAAATCCTAAGTGCGAAATCGTCCCATACGCCAGCCAGAGCCGCAGGTGCTTCTGGAAGTAGGCGGCTAGTCCAGCCAAAAGAAGGCTAATCGCCGCTAGCCCTCCAAAGTAAGGAGCCAGCACAAGGTGCCCATGAGGAAAAGCAGGACTCCACCGCAGCCACCCCACCGCTCCCAGCTTCGTCAAGATAGCTGACGAGACTACTACTAAGGGTAGAGGGGCATTCCGGTATATAGCCAGCACCCAGCCGTGCGCAGGAAATAGCCCCAACTTGAAATAAAATGCCAGCACAAAACCCAGATAGACCCAGACCTGTGTTTCTGGGGGCAGGGGATATTTGAGCCAGGTCATATAGCTGGTGGAGTAGGGGACGCCATAAGTAGCACTAATCTGGGCAGCGCCATACAAGATGCTGGTCAAAAACGGGATAGACCCAGCTAAGGTGTATAGCAAAAACGAAAGGCCCGTATTTCGGGCTTTTTCTCGGTCGGGTATGAGGGAGAAGAGGAGATAGGCCATGGGGATGAGGGTAGCCTCAAACCCGATGTAGAAGCTAATCAGGTCATACGAGAAGAGGGCCCAGAGGGCAAAGGCTTGCACGAGGAGGAGGGCAGGGATTTGGAGGGCTGGCTGAGAGAAATTCCATTGGGGCCACCAGCTAAGGACAACTCCGACGAGCGTTAGGATAAGACCCAAGAGGAAGGCAAAGCCATCGGTAGCAAAGAAGAGGCTTACGTCATAGCGGGCGACCCACCCTTCTGGGGAAGGGTAACCCCACCAGGGCAGCTTCCAAGAAAGGGTGAAGAGATGGTAGGTTACCTCTAAGGGGGCCTTTTGTAGGTAAAGAGACCCGAGCCAGATAGCTACAGCCAGTTGGATGAGGGCGGTGATTCTCCATCCCCATGTTAGAAGGGACCTTTGCCGAAAGCCCCCAGAGATTCCGATGAGGATCGCCCCGAGGAGGGGTACGAGTATCCACCAGACAATCACCTGGCAAAGGTAGTTTACTCTTGGGATGCTAAGGCTTCGCTAGCTTTATGGCCGATGATGAGGGCGGCACAGCCACTGCCCGAAGGGTAGTAAAGTTCAATAATCAGGAGCTGGGTGCTACTGAGTTCTAAGTCCCAATAAGGGCGGGCATTTTGAGTACCTGTATCTAAGAGTAGGGCGCGATTGGCGTTGTAGAGGCGCATACGGAGGGGGCTTTTTTCGTCGGAGCTGCCGCAGGGGATGAGGCGATAGCGCAAACCCTTGAAGAATGTGTAGTACACTTCGGTGGTTTCGTTGCCGTAGAGTTCTGCTCGCCAATAGCGTCCGTCCCAGTTGTAGTCTTCCAGGAAGCTGTTTTTGCAAAGGGGAATGAGCTTGGCGCAAGAGGTTTGCGCATAAGAGATGCGTAAGCCGACCAGGAAAAGGAGGATACACAGTAAGCGACTCATACACTGATGAGGTATTGCCGAAGTGGATAGACTTTTTCGCGGAGCTCTCTGATCAGATCGGGGGGGAGGGGTGAGTCTTTTTGGAATTCTAATCGGATGAGGCCTTTTTCGGGGTCTGTAGAGGCTGCCCCCCTGTTAGGGGATTCGGGTATTTTGCGCAAGACTGTTTCAATGTTGGTGAGATGGGCGAAGATAATCTGGGATTCCGAGTTTCTGGCGGTGTCGATGGCGTACATTTTTTTCATGAGGGGGACGAGGCTTTTTTGGAGGCGGATGAGGTCGGTGATGCCTTGTTTGGAAGGGGATTTTTCTTGGAGGTGGAGGCTCAGGTGGACGCTTTCTACCCAGCCGCCTAAGATCATGTGTCGGAGGAGGGCTTGTTGGCCGGTGGATTCCAAGCGTTCTTGGATCTCGGCGTAGTAGGTAGAGAAGAGCCTTTGGAGGCTATCGGGTTTATCTTGGAGGCGGTCCAGTTCCCGAATACGCTCCACAGAAAGAAGATCACTCAGGCCATAAAGCTGGGCTAAGCGATTGGCGCTGGTGAGGTACTCGTAAGCGACCTGGTAGTTATTGGTGGCGTGGGCATACGCCATATCCGTAAGGTAGATGCCTAAGTTGGCGGCGCCTTTCAGGCTGCGGTACCGAGAGGCCAAAGTCGGGTCATGCAAGATTTCCCGATAAAAGGGTACCTTTTCTTGCCGCAGCCATAATGACACCTGCGCAGGCGAAGGTGCCGCGCGCATATATTTCTCAATCTCCTCCCACGGCACTACATGGGTGGTATCTGGCTCATAGCCCTTCGTTTGGGACTGAGGTTCTGAGCTGCAGGCGCTCAGGATCAAGCCCCCACTACTGATTATCCAAACCCATACGTTTCGCAAAAGAAGCTTTGCACTCTGGGCTACAAAAACCATATAGTTTTCCATCATAAGTCAAGGTGTCCATGATTTTGTGCGGGGGAAACTTCATTTCGCATTCTGGGCAGTAGGGGACTGCCAGCGAGGAAGGGGGGATGGAGAGACCTTCTCCGGCGGTGCTCATGGTGGAGGGGGTTTGTTGGGGCGGAGAAGACTGGGAATGATGGGTACAGCTCATAATAGTTCCGCATAAAGCGAGGGCTATTCCCCCGAGGGTGAGGTGTGATCGGGATTTCATTAGTGCAAAGGTAGGTTTTTAGGCCTAATATGGGGTAAGGTGGGCATTGTGGAGGATGTGGAGCAGGTGGGTAAGGTGCGATGGTTGGTAGGCGGCCTTTTGGAGGCTCTGGCGATCTCGGGGTAGGAGGGTAAAGCCGAGAGGCGGGGTGTACCCTTCTGGCCCGGGGGTATAGTGGAGGGTGTATTTCTCTATGGGAATAGGGTAGAGGGTTCGCAGGACTTCCAAGGTGAGGGACATGGAGTGGTAGCGGGATTCGGCAAAGGCGGCGTATAGGCCACCGATCTTGTCTAGTACAAGCTTAGAGGCGGGATGGGGAGAGGTAGGAGGGGGAGGGAGGTCGCGAATTTCAATCCAGATGATTTTGGAGGCGGTGGAGGCTAAGAGGGAACGTTGTTTCCACAGGAGTCGGAGGGTAAGGCTTTGGCCGAGGTTGTCAATAGCACCAGCGTCAATAACATCCAGAGGGGGATTAGTAGGGAGTCGGACGGCAGGCAGGACGAAGGGGAAGGCGGCATTCATGCGGAGGGCAGAGGTAATCCAGAGATTATCGGCAGGAACGATCTGGCGTAGTTCTATGGCGATGGGTTTTTGGTCGGCCCAGCAAAGAAAAGAGAGCGGGAGGGGGGAAATGAGGAGCTGAAGGCTATTTGTGAGGCAGGCCGGCGTAAAGATGATAAGAGGGGTTTGGCCGCTTTCTTCGTAGGGGGCGTAATCTTTGAGGCGGTGGTGGTGGAAGGCCTGGGTATTTCGGAGGAGGCGGGTCTCAAAGGCGTAGTCCCGGCCTTTGGGGTAAGTGATGTGGGTGAGGGTATCTTCCCAGTAGGTATTGGGGCTTAATAGGCCTAAGAGTCCGGTGGAGAAGAGGGGGTTGAGCAGGTCTTGGGTAAGGCGCTCGGCTTCTAATAGGCTCGGCGCCCGATGGGGGTGGAAAAGATGCAGTTCTCGCCAGAAGGTAGCCCCAATCAGGCCGCCCGAAGCGCCCGTAATCCCAGCTAAGCTCTGGTAAAAGCGGCCTCCCGAGAGACTATCTAAGAGATGAAGGTTGAGGAAGGTCCAGTAAGCAGAGCGCCAACCGCCACCCGACACCGTAACCCAGATAAAGACGGGTTTGGGGGTATTCTGGCGGGCGAGCCGCTTCTGGAGCACCTGAGCAAAGGAGGCACTATCAGAAGCAATCTGGGCCTGAACGGCGGAGGTCCAAGTAGGGGGTTGGTAAGCCCAGATTTGCTCATAAGAGAGGCCAAAGGCGGGACTGGCCTGTGAGGCTTCGTGGAAGATTTTCCAGACAAGGAGGATGAGCAGGGCGAGAAAAACGAGAAAGCCCATGCCGACTCGTTTGAGCCAGTAGTCCAAGGCGCCCATCATCATCAGGGTGATGGCGCCCATAATAAGCACCACGACAGAGGCTGGCAGATATAGGTCCGTCTTAGCTTGGATATATCCCCACACAAAGACCAACCCAATGAAGATGACCTCTAAGATGAGAGCCGCTAAGTGGCCTCGGGTGAGGATGCCCTCCATAAAGCGGAGGATAGCTTGGTGGGGGATGCGACGAACCACGGGGACGATTCCTTCGGGAATAGTTAGGTAATATCCGACCCTTTCTCCGCCACTTAGAAGCCATAGGCCCGAAGTGAGAGGCGGCTCTTGAGTTTTGTGAGAGGGGAGAGTGGCCCCTATGAGGGATTTGAGGGCGCGCAGAGAGAGTTTCCACCGGCTAAAGTAGAGGAGGCTCAGGCTCCATACAAGGGCTGTGCCTGCAAGCAGGGCGAGGATTTCGGTTTGGAGGGTGGGGCTGTCTAAATGGAGTTTGTTGTAACGGGCAATGTAGAAGAGGAGGAAGGCCAGAGGCAGGAGGCTGTTATTGAGGGCGTAGAGGAAGATAAAGTTTCGTCGGCTATGCAGGAGGAAGCCTGCGTGGTGGGCATCCAGCAGGAAGGTGGAGAGGTGATAGGCCGTGGTGAAGATACCGTAGGCGATGCCCCAAGCGAAGGCACCCCAGGCAGGATTGGGTAAGCCTTCGCCGGGGCTTAGGAAGATCATTTCTACGCCGACGCCCCGGCCAATAAAGCCTAAACCCATAGCCCAGAAAATACCCCAAATCGCCATTAGAAAGGGGTGCCGACGCAGCTGGAAAAAAGGAAGTTGGAGCGGGTAGAAGCGGGTGATTCCTCGCAGTAGGTGGAGGAAGAGGGTGAGGAGGATCCGGAGTTGTTTCATGTGCCGGTGTGGCCGAAACCGCCTTCATTGCGGTCGGAAGGGGAGAGTTGGGAGACGAGCTCCCATTGGACTTGAGCGACGGGGCAAAAGACCATTTGGGCGATACGCATGCCGGGTTCTATCGTGAAGGGTTTATCCCCAAGGTTGATGACGAGGACTTGGATTTCGCCGCGGTAGTCGGCGTCAATGGTGCCTGGGGAGTTGAGGACAGTGAGGCCGTGGTGCAGGGCGAGGCCACTGCGGGGGCGGATTTGGGCCTCCCAGCCAGGCGGGACTTCTATATAGAGTCCAGTAGGGACGAGCAGCCTTTGGCCAGGCCAGAGTGTATAGGGAGCAGAAAGGTTAGCATATAGGTCAACTCCAGAGGCACCAGCCGTCTGATAAGCAGGAAGCGGATAAGGAGAAGCATTATAGACGCGTACGGTAAGTCGCATACGCTCGGTCGGTTTCTTCCAGCAGGGTGAAGTCTTTTTCAGTGATACCGCCGGCTTCGTGCGTGGTCCAGGCGATACGGACTTTGTTGTAGGTATTCCAGATTTCGGGATGGTGGTTGTGCCGCTCGGCTAAGAGGGCCACCTGCGTGAGGAATCCCCAAGCTTCCAAAAAGTCGCCAAACTCAAAGGAGCGGGTAAGGGCATTATTTTCTAAGCGCCATTCCGGATAAAAAACGAGGCGGGCTCGTACTTCCTCTGGTGAGTAGGTAGGCATGAGGCAAAGTTAGTCTGCAAAGCGATGGCGTTTCAGGAGGCGTTCGGCTTCTCGGCGGCTTTCGCGCTCCTGGATGGCGTGGCGGCGATCGTAGAGTTTTTTGCCTTGGGCGAGAGCGATTTCTACTTTAGCGTAGCCGCGTTCCGAGAAGAAAAGTTTGAGGGGGATGAGGGTGAGGCCTTTTTGGGAGAGGCGGCCTTGAAGGCGCTTAAGTTCTTCTTTATGGAGGAGGAGCTTTCGGGGGCGGCGGGGGTCAAAGGGAGTGTAACCCCGCTTTTCGTAGGGCGCAATGTGCATGTTGTACAGGTAAAGTTCTGGGCCCTTGAAGGCGCAAAAGGCATCTTGCAGGTTGGCGGCGCCCATGCGGAGCGACTTGACTTCGGGGCCTGTGAGCACCATGCCAGCTGTGTAGCGCTCTAAAATATTGTACTCATGCAGGGCTTTCCGATTGACGATGGTAGGGGTCATGAGGTAAAGGTAGGCGTTTTTAGGCACCATCTTGCTGGGCGGGCTCCAAAGGCCCAGGAAAGCCGACGGAAGTTTGGGCGGGCGCTTATTCTCGGAAGAGGCCGACGACTTTTTGTCCCTGGCTGTTGATGGCGGCTCGGTACATGCCTGGGGTGTTGAAGTAGAGGAGGGTTTCGCCGGTGGGGGTTACGGCGATCAGGCCACCTTCGCCGCCAATAGCTTCCAGACGTTCTTGGAAGGCCTTTCGGATAGCTTCGGCCGGGGAAAGCTTCTGGTATTTGATGCGGGCTGCCACATCGTAAGCAAGGACGGTGCGAATGAAGTATTCGCCTTTACCCGTGGTAGAGATCGCGATGAGATTATTTTCGGCGTAGGTGCTGGCGCCGATGAGGGGTGTATCGCCCACACGGCCGGGAAGTTTGTTCATGATGCCGCCCGTAGAGGTGGCCGCCGCCAAGTTTCCATATTTATCTAACGCCACGGCCCCCACGGTGCCGTAGCTCCATGGGACTTCTGAGGTAGGGGCATAAGTCTCGTTGCGCAAGGGGAGGTTCCATGCCTTAGCCAGAGAATCTGCCCCCGCCCCTACAATCAGCACATGGGGTGTGCGCTCCATGATCAGGCGAGCTAAGGTAATAGGCGCCCCTGTGAGCTTAGCGGCCGCTACTGCGCCTGCCCGCAGCGTCTTGCCGTCCATAATGGCCGCATCCAGCTCTATTTCGCCCCGGGCATTAGGAACTGCCCCTCGGCCCGCATTGAAGTAGCCCGCATCCTCTAACTTTCGGACAGCGAATTCCACCACATCCAGGGCAGTGCGGCCCTCTTGGAGCTGCCGATAGGCTTCATCGACGAGGTTACTGAGAAAAGTAGCCACAATTTGGGCTTTCTCCGGAGGGAGGTTATCGGGGCGAATATTCCCAGCACCCCCATGAATGGCAATCGCAATAGGACTCTGCGCCATGAGCGTAAAGGTGAAATTCAGGAAGAAAAGGAGGGGGAAGCGCCCCATCCCTCAATGCAGGGCATAAAGGGTTCCGCTACTGGTCAGCACATAAACGGAGCCATCCAAGATATGCGCCGCAGCCTGAATTGGCGCATCTAACTTCGTTTTCCAGGCGATTTTCCCGGTGGGAATTTCAAAGGCGTAAAAAGTGCCATCCATGGCGCCGATGTAAATATACCCTTCGGCGAGGGAAGGCGATGCTTTGAAAGGAGCTTTGCCTCGGTAGGTCCACTTTTCTTCGCCGGTTTTGGAGTTGAGGGCGGCAAGGAGGCCGGATTCGCTGGCCACGAAAATGACATCAATGTCTTCGGAGAGCGCAGGCGAAGCGGTAACCTTTCCGCCTGTGGCATAACGCCAGAGTTCTTTGCCTGATTTGGCATCCACCGCATAGAGGTTTCCATCATCGGAACCGAAGTACACTATGCCCTTGGAGACGACCGGAGTGGTATTGATTTCGTTTTCTGCTCTGAAGCGCCAGAGTTCTTTGCCTTCTTTGAGGGAGAGGGCGTACAGGTTGTAATCATCGGAGCCAATATAGACGACGCCTTCGGCAATAGCGGGGCCTGATTGGACGACCCGGCCCGTAGTGAATTCCCAGAGTTTTTCGCCGGTGTTACGCTCCAAAGCATAGACATTGTAGTCGTGGCATCCAAAGACGATAATATCGCCGGTGATGGCAGGGGGGCTTTGGATGGAGGCGTTGGCTTGGAAGCGCCAGAGTTCTTTTTTGCTTTCTTCTAAGGCGTAGAGGAAGCCATCGTCGGAGCCAAAGTAGATTTTGCCTTCATAGTAGGCGGCTGGACAAGCTACATAATCGCCGGTGGTGTATTTCCAGAAGATTTTTCCGTCGGTGAGGTTGATGGCGTACATATTTTTGTCTTTGCCGCCGACATAGACGCGTAGGCCGCCGGCGACGGGGGCGGCGGTTTCGGAGACGCCATTTTGGATTTTGACCTGCCAGCGGATGCCGTTGAGTTTGGGGAGGGCCTTAGTACGGAAGGCGCCGGTCCGGCGAGCAATACTGCGGTAGAAGCGAATGTTTTTGTTGAGTTCTTCTTTAGCTTGGGGGTCGGGTTGGGCCCAGAGGAGGGCACTTATGCAGAGGTAAATGAGTTTTCGCATGGGGCAAATATACGGAGGGGGAAGGGGTTTGGCTTAGGCGGTCATGAGGCGGTGGATGGGTTTAGCTAAGAGCCAGAGGAGGAGGCCGGCGGCGAGGCTGAGGGTAGCGAGGGTAGGGTATAGGGGGAGGTGGTACTTTTCTAAAAGGGCTTCGGAGATGCCGGCGGCGTAGTTTCCGGCGGAGGAGGAGAGGAACCACACGCCCATAAGGAGGGCGGTGACGGAGGCTGGGGCTGTTCGGGTTACCATAGAGAGGCCGACGGGGGAAAGGCAGAGTTCGCCCAGCGTGTGGAGGAGATACACGCTGATTAGCCAGAGGGGGGAGACGAGGAGACCGGTTTTGGCCTTTTGGTCGGCCAAACTCATAAGGACGAACCCCAAGCCTAATAGGAGTAGCCCCCAGCTCATTTTGACGGGGGTGTGAGGCTCCCGGCCGCGGGCAGCCAGCCACACCCAAAATAGCGAGAAGAGAGGGGCTAAAATGAAGATGAGAAGCGGATTGAGCGACTGAAACCACGGGGCAGGTATCGTAAAGCTCCAAGAGCCTAAGGCGAGGGTGCGGTCTGTGTGGTGCTGGGCAAAGAGGTTGAGCGTGCCTCCCGCCTGCTCAAAGCCCATCCAGAAAAGAGCTGTGAAAATGCCTAAAATGAATATGGAGAGGGTACGTAGGCGCTCACTGGTATTTTTGAGGCGAAAGATGAGGTAGATGAAGACTGCCAGGAGGAGGCCCATCAGAGTCCATCCAAAGAGGGTGGATACGAGGGTTCGGCCCAGCAGCAGGCGGGCTGCATGCACGCCGCCTACGCTAATCACAAAGCCGGCGATTGTGGTGAGCAGGATGCGGAGGATTTCCGCTTTGCTTAGAGGTTTGTAGGGGCCTTGGGCAGGGCGGAGGGTGGAAATCCCTCCTAAAAAAATGATTAGGCTAATCAGCATGCCGACGCCAGCCGCAGCAAAGCCCCAATGGGGCGAATAGGCATCAGCTAAGGCGCCGCACACTAAGGGGGATAAAAACGCTCCTAAGTTAATCCCCATGTAAAAGATGGTGAAGGCCGCATCGCGGCGGGGGTCGTCGGATAGGTAGAGGCTCCCCACAATAGTAGAAATGTTGGGCTTGAAGAGGCCGTTACCCAGAATAAGCAGGGCGAGGGCGGGGAAGAGAAACTGGGGGAAGGCCATGGCAAAGTGCCCCAACATCATGAGGATAGCGCCAGAGAGGACGGTTCCTCGGTAGCCGAGCCACCGATCGGCTATAAACCCCCCTATGATGGGGGTAAGATACACTAAGCCTGTATAGAGGCCATAGATTTCCAGGGCGGCCTGGCGCTGGTAGAGGAGGTGCTGAGTAAGGTACAAGACCAGGAGCGCTCGCATGCCATAATAGCTGAAGCGCTCCCACATTTCGGAGAAGAAGAGCACATAGAGTCCACGGGGGTGAGCCCACAAGTGTACTTTTTGAGGGGAGAGGGTAGGCACCTTTTAGGAGGCGGGCTGAGCATTTTGCAGGCGCTGGGCGACCCAGCGGGCTAACTTAGACTTGAGGCGGGCGGACTTATTGGGGTGAAAGATCCGCCGGCGCCCCATCTTATCCAGCAGGGAATGCACCTCTCGCAGGCGCTCGGGGAGTTTAGTGAGGTCGGTTTCTTTGCGCAGGGCCCGCAGGGCGGCTTTATACCGGCCTTTCCAGAGTAAGTTACGGGCTCGTCGACGCTCATTTTTCCGCTGTCGCCTAAGGGCTGTTCTGGAGCGAGCAGACTTCTTCTTCTTTTGGGTTTGGGGTGCTGCCATGGGGCGCAAAGATATGACTTAAACTCCTTACCTTTGCCCTGCTATGCCATGCGGAAGGAAGCGCAAGCTCAAAAAAATCAAGCGCCACAAACTCAAGAAACGTCGCCGTCTAAATCGCCACAAGAAGAAGATTCGCTAAGGTCCCTTGCGGGAGCTCGTCATTGTTGAGGAAGGGGGGCGATTAGACGGATTTTTATTAGAGAATCGGCACCTGGTGGAGTATTATCCGGTGCCGAGGCAGGCCGCTTATGTGCTGGGAGATATCTTTGTCGGGGTTGTTTCTCGGATCGCGGAGGGACTAAACTCTGCCTTTGTTGATATCGGGCTTTCTAAGGAGGGTTTTTTGCATTACACCGACTTGGGCTCAACTTTTTTATGGAAGAAGGCCTTTTTGGAGCATATCCGATACGGAAAGCCCTTGCCAAACTGGGAAGAGCTTCCGGCACAACCCTCTCGCGATCGCCCTATAAAGGAACTTCTGAAGGTGGGGGACTGGGTTCTGGTGCAGTTAGAGAAAGACATGGTGGCCACCAAGGGGCCTCGGTTGAGCTCGCATCTGTCGCTGATAGGGCATTTAGTGATTTTGGTGCCGCTTTCGCGGGAGCTGGGGGTTTCTACGCGCATAACGAATCCTTTAGCTCGCCAGAGGCTCCGAGAAATCATACAAAGCCTATATCGTCCTCCTTACGGTCTGATTGTTCGTAGCAGCGCTGAAAATGCTTCTGCTGAAGATATTGCGGCGGAGTACGAGCGACTCATTCAAGAGTGGGAGGGTCTTACTCGGCAGCTGACCCGCCAAACCCCTCCCTTTCGGCTTACCTCTAATAGCTCCCCCCTCCAAACCCTCCTCCGAGAAATGCTCAGCCCCTCTGTGGACGCTATCTATGTGGAAAGTCCCGTCCTGTACGAAGAGCTCAAAGCCTACTTCAATCACGCTCGCACCGAGGCGATTCCGCATCTGCGCCTACATCGCCGCCGAGAAAGCCTCTTAGAATACTTTGAGCTGGATCGGATTGTACCCACTCTTTTCAGCCGCACTGTAACATTACCTAATGGGAGTTATATTGTGATTGAACACACGGAAGCCCTCCATGTGATTGATGTGAATACCGGCTCGATTCCTACGCAGGGGAGATCCCCAGAGGAGGCGCTTCTGCAGACGAACCTCTTAGCGGCGCGGGAGATTGCTCGGCAGATTCGGCTTCGGGACCTGGGGGGGATCATTGTAGTGGACTTTATAGACCTGCGCGACCCTGAAAATCGGCAGCGGGTCTGGGAGCAGCTCGTGGAAGCCATGAAAAGTGATCGGGCTAAACATCAGGTTTTGCCCATGAGCGAGTTTGGGCTGGTTCAGATTACCCGGCAGCGCCGTCGTAGCCCTCTTACTTCGTCTTCTACCCTTTCCTGCCCCCTCTGCAAAGGCCAAGGTTCTCTCCCTTATCCCGAAGCCCCACTGCACCGCTTAGAGGAGACCCTTCATTATTATGCCGCTACCCATACTCGGAAGCCCCTCCGCCTGCAAATCCATCCCCTTCATGCCGCTTACTGGCGCAGCCGCTATCCAGCTCGGGACGCCTGGATATGGGGACTCCTTCCTCATCGGTGGCTCCTCTTAGACGAAGACCCCTCTCAAACCCCCTTCACCGCTAAACTCTACACCTTAGACGGCCACCTCATCGCCGAAATCTAAGCCTTCTTTTAGATTCCCGGACTCCACACCCTTCCCCCCATCAGTCCCATAATGAATATACTTTTGCGCCGATGCGGCTATCTGTGGTCATTCCGGGCTATAATGAAAGCCGTTCTTTACCTTACCTCATGGAGGCTCTTCACCCGGTGCTTGCTGCTTTACCGGGTCCCTCCGAGGTGATTTTCGTGGATGATGGCTCGCGCGATGATACCCCCACTGTCCTGCGCGAGTTAGTTCAGCGGTATCCTTATCTCAAAGCTATTCGCTTAGCGCGTAACTACGGCCAAACGATGGCCATCTGGATGGGTATCCAAGAAGCGCAGGGGGAAGTGATTGTACTCATGGATGCCGATTTGGAAAACGCCCCCGCCGATATCCCGCGTCTCTTAGAAAAGATAGAAGAAGGGTACGATGTAGTGAGCGGCTGGCGCAAAGACCGCTGGAAAGGCCAGTGGCTTACCCGTCGTCTCCCCTCCCTCTTTGCTAATAAGCTCATCAGCTGGCTTTCAGGGGTCCACCTTCATGATTATGGATGCACCCTCAAGGCCTATAGACGAGAGGTTATTGCTTCGGTTCGCCTTTACGGACGTATGCACCGATTCATTCCCATTTATGCTAAGTGGGAGGGCGGCCGCATCACGGAAATTCCCGTTCGCTACCAGCCTCGCCGCTTCGGCAAAAGCCACTACGGCATGATGCGTATCGTCTCCGTGCTACTGGACCTTATCGTGATACTCTTTTTAGACAAGTATCTGCAAAGACCCATGCAGTTCTTCGGGGGCGCAGGCCTTATTTCCATCATCTTGGGCTTAGGCACCTTTCTTTGGGCTCTCTATTACAAACTTGCCGGCATCAAGGACTTCGTCCAAACCCCCCTTCCCATTTTTACCGTGCTCTTTATCAGCATCGGCGTCCTCATGATTCTCATGGGTGTCATGGCGGAATTGTTGATTCGCATTTATTACGAAGCTACTCACCGTATGCCGGCCCGCATTCGGGAAAAGATTACTTCACCCACCTATGTCTGAGCGCACGGCTTTTGACAGGGCACAAGCCTTGGCTTCCTATCCGGATGGCATAGAGCGCAACTTCTGGCATCAGGCCCGAGGACGCATCGTTACTCGCCTCTGCAAACCTTACCGAGCCGAACCGCTCTTAGAAATCGGAGCGGGGCGAGGATATATGCTTCATGCCTTCCAAGAGAGGGGGTGGCAGAGCTACGGCGTAGAACTATCCAATGAAATGACGCCTTTCCTGCCTAACCTTCCCATCCAGTACGGCCAAGATGCTTTTAGTCTGCCAGAAAATCTCCGAAATCAAATACGAAGTATCGGTCTATTTGATGTCATAGAGCATCTGCCAGACCGAGTGGCCTTTCTCGCCCAGTGTCGCACCGCTTTCCCTAAGCTCCAATACCTCTACATCACCGTGCCTGCCTGCATGAGCCTTTGGACTAACTACGACACTTACTACGGCCACTACCTGCGCTATGATTTCTCTACCTTGCGCCAAGAGATAGAAGCCAGCGGCTACAAGGTGCTATTTATGCGATACTTTTTCCATGCCTTGTATGTCCCCATATGGCTGGTACGCCAACTCTCTCCCAAGGGAAGAAACACCGAATACAAACCCCCCTCGGGTATAAACGCGCTCTTCCATAAGCTGGTTGCGTACTATTTTGTGGCGGAAAGCTACCTTCTTCCGGGGATTATTCCGGGCTCATCTCTGCTCTGTATCGCTAAGCCTGCCTAAGTTATGTGTGGGATTGCTGGCTTCTGGGGAAGCGGGGACCATGCCCTCGCTCAAAAGATGGCCGCCGTGCTGCATCATCGGGGCCCTGACCACCAAGGTACCTGGCAACATCACGATTTGCATCTCTCTTTTGCTCGGCTGAGCATCCTGGACTTAGACCCGCGCAGTCATCAACCTTTTCGAAGCCCAGATGAGAGATATGCCCTCGTCTTCAACGGCGAAATCTATAACTTCCCAGACCTCAAAGCCCAGCTCCAAGCCCAGGGCTACACCTTTCGCACGACCTCCGATACCGAAGTCTTACTCTATGCCTGCATAGCCTGGGGGCGGGCAGCCCTACCCCGCTTGCGGGGAATGTTTGCCTTTGCCTTTTACGATGCGGAGAAAAAGGAGCTTCTCTTAGCTCGGGACCGCATGGGCAAAAAGCCCCTATACTATATTAGCCAGCCCGGTTTTTTTGCGTTTGCTTCGGAGCCTAAGGCCCTCTGGCTCCACCCCGCCGTGCCTAAAACCCTCTCCCTCCCAGCCTTGGCCGCTTACCTGATTCTGGATTATATCCCTACACCGTATGCGCTTACAGAGGGCCTCCATAAGTTAGAAGGCGGCCATTACCTCGTCGTCCGAGATAAAGCTATCGTAGAAGGCCCTACGCCGTATTGGCAGCCACCTTTTGATAAGCCGCTCACGATACCCTTTGAGGAGGCTCGGGAGCAGTTGGATAGCCTCCTGTCCGAAGCCACTAAAATCCGCTTAGTAGCCGATGTGCCCGTCGGCGTCTTCCTAAGTGGCGGAATAGACAGCTCCACCATCGCCTATTATGCCCAAAAGCATAGCTCCACCCCTATCCAGACCTTCTCCATCGCCTTCACCGAAAAATCCTACGACGAAAGCTCCTACGCCCGAAAAGTCGCCTCCTTCCTCGGCACCGACCACTACGAGGAAACCCTCACCCCCCAACGCACCCGAGAGCTCTTAGACGAAGTCTTTGCCCGGTTAGACGAACCCTTTGCCGATGCCTCCATCCTGCCTACTTACTTTCTCTCGCAAATCACCCGTAAAAAAGTTATTGTAGCGCTGGGAGGGGACGGCGGGGATGAACTTTTAGCGGGATATCCCACTTTTATTGCCGACCTCTATCAAGGGCTTTTAGCCTGGGCACCCCGCCCCTTAGTGCATCTGCTCATGCGCACCGCCGAAAAGCTTTTGCCCACCAGCGATGCCAATATCGCTTTTGACTTCAAGGTGCGGCAGTTCCTCAAAGGCTTTACCGGCTCTGCTGTGGAGCGCCACACCCGCTGGCTGGCTAGCTTCTTACCCACAGACCTTCCCCACCTCCTGCAAAAAGACCTCTGGCATGCCATCGCCCCGCTCTTCCAGCAAGAACCCCTCTTCTTCCTCCGCCCTTTTTTGAAAGCGCTGCCACCCCATCCGCCTCTTTTCTCCAAGGTGCTGCTGATTTATTACAAGACCTACCTGCAAGAAGATATTCTCTTCAAGGTGGATCGGGCCAGCATGTACAACAGCTTGGAAGTGCGGGCCCCATTTTTAGACCGGGAAGTGGTAGAATTCCTCACGAGATTGCCCCGCTCCTATAAGCAGCGCGGCCACGAGACCAAATACATTCTCAAAAAGCTCATGAAAGGCCGCTTACCTGAGGAAGTATTACAACGCCCCAAAAAGGGCTTTGGCATTCCCCTGCCCCAATGGATACGCCATGACCTGCGCCAAGAGATGGAGACGCTTTTGTTATCGCCGGATCAGATTTTTAATGCCTCCTATGTGAAGGCCCTTTGGGAGAATCACCTTTCCCGCCGCCAGAATAACCGCAAACTTTTATGGAACCTTTATACGCTCAAGCGGGTGTTAGCGACGTGGGGGATTGGGTTGTAGGGGGGTGTTACATATTTCGGCGGTAACGTCCGCCTACTTCGTAGAGGGCGTGGGTTATTTGGCCGAGGGAGGCGACCTTGACGGCCTCCATGAGGGCGGCGAAGGTATTGGCTCCGGAGAGGGCGGCTTTTTGGAGTTCGGCTAAGGCTGTGGGGGCCTTATCGGCGTTGCGCGCCTGAAAGGCTTTTAGAGAGAGGATTTGCTGTTCTTTCTCTTCGGGGGTGGAGCGCACGACTTCATTGGGGATGTCGGTGGGGGAGCCATCTGGTCCTAAGAAGGTATTGACGCCGATGATGGGGAGCTGGCCTGTGTGTTTAAGAGTTTCGTAATAGAGGGATTCTTCTTGGATTTTGGCGCGCTGGTAGCCTAGTTCCATTGCGCCTAAGACGCCGCCACGTTCATTCAGCCGGTCAAATTCTTCTAGCACTCGCTCCTCCACTAAGTCCGTTAGCCATTCTATGAAGAAGCTCCCTTGCCAGGGGTTTTCGTTTTTGAGGAGGCCGAGCTCCTTCTGGATGATGAGCTGAATAGCGACGGCCCGGCGCACAGACTCTTCGGTGGGCGTCGTAATGGCTTCATCGTAGGCATTGGTATGGAGGGAGTTGCAGTTGTCTGCCAAAGCATAAAGAGCCTGCAAGGTAGTACGAATGTCATTAAACGCAATCTCCTGGGCGTGGAGGGATCGTCCTGAGGTTTGCACATGGTACTTGAGCATTTGGCTGCGGGGGGAGGCGTTGTAAAGGTATTTGAGGGCTTTGGCCCAGATGCGTCGCGCCACCCGTCCAATCACCACATACTCTGGGTCCATGCCATTGGAGAAAAAGAACGAGAAGTTTGGCACAAAGTCGTCTATGTTCATGCCCTGAGCGCGGTAATATTCTAAGTAGGTAAAGCCGTTAGCTAAGGTGAAGGCGAGCTGGGTGACGGGATTGGCGCCGGCCTCCGCAATGTGATAGCCTGAGATAGAGACCGAGTAGAAGTTTCGGATTTTGTGCTGAATGAAGTAAGCTTGGATGTCGGCCATGAGGCGCAAGGCAAAGTCAATGGCAAAGATGCAGGTATTTTGGGCCTGGTCTTCTTTGAGGATGTCGGCTTGGACGGTGCCGCGCACTTGGGAGAGAGCCTTGGCTTTGAGCTGCTCATAAATTTCTTTGGGGAGGACTTCATCGCCGGTAACGCCAAGCAGGAGGAGGCCTAAGCCATTGTGGCGGTCGGGTAAGCGGCCTTCATAACGGGGACGCGGCTGACCTAAACGTTCGTATTTGGCCTGAATATACTGCTCTACCTCCTCTGTAAGGCCATTTTCCCGAATGTACTTTTCACACAGCTGGTCAATGGCGGTGTTGAAGAACATAGCCAGGATGGCAGGGGCGGGGCCATTGATGGTCATGGAGACGGAGGTTTTGGGGTCGCATAGGTCAAAGCCGGAGTAAAGCTTCTTCATGTCATCCAGGGTAGCGATGGAGACGCCCGAGTTTCCGATTTTGCCGTAGATGTCGGGCCGGTAATCGGGGTCTTCGCCATATAGGGTAACGGAATCAAAGGCGGTACTGAGGCGATTAGCGGAGAGTCCGGAGGCTAAGTAGTGGAAACGGCGGTTGGTACGTTCGGGGGTACCTTCGCCGGCAAACATGCGGGTGGCTTCCTCTTCTGTGCGCTTGAAGGGGAATACCCCGGCCGTATAGGGGAAGTGTCCCGGAAAGTTTTCCTGAAGGGCCCAGCGCACCCGGTCTCCCCAACTGCGAAAACGAGGCACTGCTATCTTGGGGATTTGATTGTGGGAGAGGCTCTCCGTATGGGTCGCTACTCGCACCACCCGGTCGCGTACGGTGTACTCATAGTAGGGCGCTTGATAACGGGCCAGGGTTTCTTCCCACTTTTCTAAGATGGTTTGGACTTCGGGGGCGAGGGCTTGGCGGTAAGCTTGCCTTAGCTCTTCGCGCTGAGCGGGGGGTAGCTCCGACAGCTGCTCAATGGCTTGGAGTTTATCGGCGATTCGGGCTTGTTCTTCTACCCAGGCGTTGTAGCGGCGGATAGTGTCGGCGATTTCGGAGAGGTAGCGCTGGCGGGCTGGTGGAATAATCTGCGAGGCGGAGAGGGGCCGATCATCCGTAGGAATAGCCTCAACAGCGGCCCAACCCTCTGGCCTCAAACTCCGTACCTTTTCCATCAGCGCCTTGAAAAAGCGATTTACCCCGGGGTCGTTGAAGTTGGACGCTAAGGTGGGATATACCGGCATGGCTTCCAGCGGCTCCGAAAAGCGCTTGAAGTTTCGCTGATACTGCTTACGCACGGCATAGAGAGCATCCTGGGCCCCCTTGCGATCAAACTTATTCAGCACTACAAAGTCCGCATACTCCAGCATGTCTATTTTTTCCAGCTGGGAGGGAGCGCCAAACTCAGGCGTCATCACATAGACGGTGAGGTCGGCATAATCCGTAATTTCCGTATCTGCCTGACCAATGCCGGCCGTTTCTATCCAAATGAGGTCAAAGCCTGCCAGTTGGAGGAGTTGAATGGCCTCTCTTAGGAAGGGCGGTACGGAGCGGTGCGGTGTGCGCGTAGCAAAGGAGCGCATAAAAACATTCGGGTGGTAAATGCTATTCATGCGGAGGCGGTCACCCAAGAGCGCGCCCCCACTTTTGCGGTGCGAAGGGTCAATAGAGAGAATAGCCAGCCGTTTATCGGGGAAGTAGCGCAGAAACCGCTGTACAAACTCATCCGTGAGAGAGCTTTTTCCGGCGCCGCCCGTGCCCGTAACGCCTATGACCGGGGCTTTTTTCTCAATAGAGAGTTTTTGCAGCTCAGCTCGGATGAAGTCGGGGTCGTTCTCTAAGCGGCTAAGGACGCGAGCTAGCTCTTTATAGTAAGGGCCTGTGGTTTCTGGGAGGCGGTGAAGGGTATCCGTATTTACTTCCAGCCAAGGGGCAAAGTCGGACTTTCGCATAAGGTCGTTGATCATGCCTTGGAGTCCCATGGCGCGCCCATCGTCGGGGAGGTAGATACGGGTAATCCCGTAGCGGTGAAGGGCCTCCGCCTCATGAGGTAGGATCGTCCCTCCACCCCCACCGAAAATCCGCATGTGAGAATAGCCTGCCTCATTCAGAAGGTCTCGGATGTACTGAAAAAACTCCATGTGGCCGCCCTGATAAGAAGTGAGAGCTACAGCCTGCGTATCCTCCTGAATGGCGGCCGTTACAATTTCTGCGGCGCTGCGATTGTGACCTAAGTGAATAACCTCCGCTCCTGTGGCTTGCATGAGCCGACGCATGAGATTGATCGCCGCATCATGCCCATCAAAGAGGGACGCGGCTGTAACAATACGAATGGGATAGGTGGAGCGATACGGAGCCTCCTCCGCCTTGCCTGCAAACCGCTGCGTCGCTACGCTCATGCTAACAAAAGTAATACAAAAGCTAAAAACCTCATTTATCCCGCACCTTCTTCTTCTATCTCCTACCTTTGCGCCGTGCCAAAGGTGTCTCCTAAAGTAGGTGTCGTAGGTTTAGGTTATGTCGGGCTGCCGGTGGCTGCCGCCTTTGCTAAGCATTACCCCGTCATTGGCTACGATATCAACTCCAAACGCATAGAAGAGCTTCTAAAAGGGTATGACCGAAATCATGAAGTCCCTGCCGATGCCCTCCAAAATCCTAACCTCACCTTTACCGCAGACCTTGAGAAACTCCGAGAAGCCAACTTCTTTATTGTTACGGTGCCAACCCCCATTGATATCTACAAAGTTCCTGACCTGACTCCCCTCCGAAAGGCCAGCGAAGCCCTCGCCCAAATTCTCAAGAAGGGAGATACGGTGGTGTATGAAAGTACCGTCTATCCGGGCTGCACAGAGGAGGTGTGTATCCCCATATTGGAGCAGAGCGGCCTTAAGGCGGGGGAGGACTTCTGGGTGGGCTACTCACCTGAGCGTATCAATCCCGGGGATCCGGAACATCCCTTTGAGAAAATCCCTAAGGTCGTCTCTGGGATTCATCCAGAAGCCTTAGATTACATTGCTGAGGTCTATCAACGGGTTTTGGAGGCGCCTGTACATAAAGCTCCTTCTATTAAGGTCGCTGAAGCCGCTAAGGTTATTGAAAACACCCAGCGCGACCTCAATATTGCCCTCATCAACGAACTGGCCCTCCTTTTCCACGAAATGGGCCTTAGTGTGTATGATGTTTTAGAAGCGGCCAGTACAAAGTGGAACTTCCATCGTTATACGCCGGGGCTGGTAGGGGGGCACTGCATTGGCGTGGACCCCTATTACCTTACCTATAAAGCGGCAGGAATCGGCTTTCATCCTCAGCTCATCTTAGCTGGTCGCCGAGTCAATGACGAGATGCCCCGCCGCATCGCCGAAATACTCCTTCAAAACCTCGCCCAATCCCAGCATCCCACTCCCTGGCATATCCTCATCTTAGGCTTCACCTTCAAGGAAGATGTCCCCGATATCCGAAACACGAAGGTCTATGACCTTTACCTGACCCTCCGCAATCATGGCGCCCAAGTAGAAGTGCACGATCCTTTAGCCCATCCCGAGGAAGTAGCTGAGGAGTATGGCATTACCCTGACGGAGCCTCGTCCGCACGCCTATCACGCCCTCGTCTTAGCTGTGCCTCATAAGCCGTACCTTGCCCTCTCCCAGAAAGACTTTGAGGCCTGGGCTAAACCCCACGCCCTCTTCGTAGATATCAAGGGTAAGTTTCGGTGTCGGATTCACGAGCCCCTGCAATATTGGACCTTATGAAGCCCCTCAAGATGGTGGATTTAGAGCTGGAGCAGAGATTTTTTGGGCCAGCTATTGAGAAGGGGATTGGGGAGGTGCTGCGTCATACGCAGTTTATTCGGGGGCCCGAAGTTATGCAGTTTGCGGAGGCGCTTAGTGCTTATCTGAGTTTTCCCGGCGAGAAGGTGCACGTGATTCCCTGTGCGAATGGGACGGATGCGCTTCAGCTGGCGCTCATGGCGTTGGGGATCGGGCCTGGCGATGAGGTGATAGTACCGGCCTTCACTTATGTATCGACGGCGGAAGTAGCCCGCCTTTTAGGGGTGGGGGTGCGGTGGGTGGATGTGAGCCTTTCCCACTTCAATCTCCTGCCTGAGGCCTTAGAGGCGGCTTACACCCCGCGGGTGAAAGGAATTATCCCTGTGCATCTTTTTGGGCAGGCGGCGCCTATGGAGCCTATTTTGGAGTTTGCCCGCCAGAAAGGTCTCTATGTAATTGAAGATGTAGCGCAGGCCTTAGGCGCCTCTTACTATACCCCCCAGGGGCCGCGCAAGCTCGGCACCCTTGGGGACATCGGATGCACCTCCTTCTTTCCTTCTAAAAACCTTGGCTGCTATGGCGATGGAGGAGCCGTTTTCACTCGAGATGCTAAACTGGCTGAAAAAATTGCTCGCATCGCCAATCACGGCCAAAGCACCCTCTACGAGTTCGTAGATATTGGCGTCAACTCTCGTTTAGATTCCCTTCAGGCGGCCATTCTCTTGGCTAAGCTGCCCTATTTGGATGAACTCAATGCTCGGCGCCGGGCCGCTGCCAACTACTATGATGCTCGTCTACGGCATATTCCTGAGCTTATCATTCCCGAGCGGGTCAGCTGGGGGGACCATATTTTTCACCAGTATACGCTTCGGGTGCTGCATGGGCGCCGAGATGCTTTGCGGGCGCACCTCCAAAAGGCTCAGGTTCCCTCCATGATTTATTATCCTAAGCCCCTGCACCTCCAGCCTGCTTATCAGAGTCCAGAGTACCCCCCTGGCAGTTTCCCCAATGCCGAGCGCCTCGCCACCGAAGTTCTCTCTTTGCCTATGCATCCCTTCCTGCAAGAAGACCAGTTGGACTATATCGTTACTGCCGTAGAGCGCTTCTTTAGCTGAGATGGCCCTGGCCGTAAGTCTTTATGTGCTGATTTCAGTGGGGATTGGGCTGTGGGCCGCTCGTCAAGTGAAAAATAAGCAGGACTTTCTGGTTGCTGGTCGGCGTTTGCCTTGGCTTCTTTCCATGTCGCTGCTTTTCTCTACATGGTTTGGGTCGGAGACTATCTTAGGGGCCTCCCAAACCTTTTCAGAGAAAGGGCTGTTAGCTGTGATTGAGGACCCCTTTGGAAGTGCCCTATGCTTGTTTTTGGCGGGAGTTTGGCTTGCTAAGCCGTTTTATCGTCTACCTATCAATACTTTTGGGGACTTTTATGCGCTGCATTTTGGACGTTGGGCTGAAAGGATAGCGACCCCGCTGATGGCATTTTCGTATGTCGGTTGGATAGCGGCGCAGCTGGTTGCCTTAGCAGAAGTGCTTAGTCATTTTAGCGGGGTTTCTCGGGAGACGGCCCTCGTTCTTTCCACGGTGGTAATATTGTCTTATACGCTGGCAGGGGGGATGTGGAGTGTAGCGGCTATTGACTTAGCTCAGAATGTGATTTTGGTGGGGGGGCTGGTGGTGCTGCTTTTATATTTACCCCGGGGGTGGTTTCGTACGGAGGGGCTTTCGCCGGACTTTTTGGCATTTACGCCGCCGCCTACGCCCACGGCCTGGCTCAACTACTTAGCCGCGTGGATGGTCATTGGTCTGGGCTCCCTTCCGCAGCAGGATATGTACCAGCGGGTAGTCGCTTCTAAGAGTGCGCGGATTGCCCAAACTGCGGCTATTAGTGCGGCGGTCTTGTATTTGACGATAGGCCTGATTCCGCTGGCGGCGGGATTGTACATTCGTCTCTATCATCCGGAGTGGCTGGAAGGGGCAGAAGCAGCTCCCATTATTCGGTTGGCGGCAACCTACTTGCCTCCATGGGCGCAGTTTTTCTTCTGGGGTTCGCTGATTTCGGCTATTATGAGCTCGGCCAGCGGAGGGATTTTAGCGCCGGCCTCCCTCTTATCCGAAAACATACTCGCCCGCTGGGAAAAGTTCTCCGGCCTCTGGCGCGCTCGCCTCTCCACCCTCGCCGTGGGTATCATTTGCTGGCTCTTTGCCCGACATAACCCCAATATCTACGAGCTTGTAGCAGAGTCGTCCATTTTTAGCTTAGTAACGCTTTTTGTGCCGATGGTGGTGGGTTTGCACCTGCCGCGCTGGCGATCGGCAGCAGGGGCCATCCTGAGCATGATCGCGGGCGTAGGGGCCTACTACCTCGCTAAGATTTCCCAAACCGAAATCCATCCCCTCTGGTACGGCTTTGCGATGAGTTTCGTAGGGTATGGGGTGGGGCATTTGATTTACCTGAGGTATAGCCTTCGTCAGCGGGAGCCCCAATCCACCTCCAGCGTTTAGAACATGTCGGCGTCTTTTGGTGTGCTTAGGGGATTGCGGGTGCTGGAGGTAGGACGCCTTTTACCGGCGCCGCTGGTAGGAACCTTTTTATGCGATTTGGGGGCTGAAGTTATCAAGTTGGAGCCTTGGCCCCGAGGGGATAAGACCCGAGGGACGGCGCTTTTTTCTTTGCTGGCACGAGGGAAGCGCTTCCTGGCTCTCCCACCGCAAAATTGGCCCGCGGCCTGGCCCTATCTCCTCCCACATATGGATATCCTCATTCTCAATCATCGCCCCAGTGCCCTGGATGCCCTCCACCTTTCCCCAGAAAACATTACTTCTCTCTACCCGCGCCTTATTGTTGTCAATCTGTTAGGTCACCAGGATGGGCGCCCCGGCCACGATCTCAACTTCTTAGCGGAAAGTGGGGTATTAGACCGTCTGCGGCCTGCACCGGATGCACCGCCCATAGTGCCGGGGTTTTTATTTGGGGACCTTTTGGGAGGGACGGCCAGCGCCCTCATCCGACTCTTAGCAGCCCTCTATCACCGGGAAAAGACAGGGCAAGGCGCTTTTCTTACTATCGCCATTACTACGGAGATGCTCCGTTGGAGCTATGCTACGGCCTTCTTATATCTGTCGGGAGGGGGGCAGGTGCCGCCGCCTACGCAGGAGCTTTTCTCGGGGGGACTGCCGGCTTATCGCGTCTATCCTACACAAGACGGCCGATTTGTGGCCGTGGCTGCCTTAGAAAGCCACTTCTGGGAAGGTTTCTGCCGGCATGTGGGCCGGCCAGACCTCATCCCCCTTGGCTACGCCCTCAACGACCCCTCCGCTCACACCACCATAGAAGCCCTCTTCCGCTCTAAAACCTTCGCCGAGTGGGAAGCTCTCCTCCAAGATACCGCCTTTTGCGTCTCCCCTGTCTATACCTTCGCCGAAGCCATCCAAAAACCTTGGAGCTCCCAAGCCTGGCACGAAAACTTCTTGACCTTCTCCGAGAGCGTCAGCTACCAGGGACAAATCCCCCAAGTCGGCGCAGACAATACTTTCCTCCGATATGCCTTTGACCTTCCCGAAAGCTTATTCTCCTAAGCTAAAAAGCCTACCACCTCTTCCCGAAGCAGGCCCCCAGCCTCCCACAAGGTGTGGAAAATCGCTCAAACAAGTATCCATGGATTTACCTAACTTTGGCGCACATGCGGCCTCTGTTCTTAGGAGGAACTATCTTGGGATGGGTGGCTCTCTGCTTTGGGCAAGGTGAGGGGCCTTCCTTGCGACGTATAGAGCGCTGGTATGAGCTCGGTTACTATGAAAAAATCATCCATGCCTCTCAACGTAATGGAATAGCTTTTCAGGGAGAAAGGCTCTTTTATTTAGCCAGTGCTTACTACAGGGTAGGTCAGCGGGAGGCCGCCCTTCATACTTACCGGCAAGCTTTTGGTGGGATGCCCGAGGCAGAAGCCGTATTCCACTTGGAGTATGCCCGTCTCTTGCACGAGAAGGGGGATTGGGTCAAAGCCCGCCAGCAGTATCAGATAGCCCTGGAGAAAGGCGCACCTGCTCAGGAGATACAACTTTATCTGAGCTACCTTCAAAACGCTACCCAAGCCAGAGTAGATACCACCTACCGCTTAGAACGTCTTGCGCTGGGGTGCAATGAGGGGCCTACGTATGCGGCTTACTTAGTGGAGGGGACGCTGTACTATATTCATCGTTGTGAGCGGCCCGGGTGTAAGATTTATCCGACGGATGGCTATCCGTATGAGCAGGTGGGGGAGGTGCCTTTGCCGACTCGTTACCGGTATCATCAGGGCGTGGTGGGGTATCGTTCGCCTGATACGATTCTCCTGTACCTTTCTCGGGGTAAAGGAGGGATTTATTACATGGTTCGTACGGCGAGTGCGGAGGGTTGGACGCGTCCTCGGCGCTGGCCCCTTCTTCCTAAGCGTCCCCGAGGACAATACAGCGTTTGCGAGGACCCTAAGACAGGCGACTTGTACTTTGTGAGCGACCACGGTCAGAAAAGCGCTACGGGACGGGATATTTATCGGTTGCGGTCCTTAGGAGGAGGTCGGTATGCCCCTCCCGAAAGGCTCCCCATGCCCATCAATACGCCTTACGATGAAGATGCCCCCTTCATCGTAGAAGATACGTTCTACTTTGCCTCTCGTCGGCCGGAAAGCATGGGAGGTTATGACATTTTTTATGCGCTTCGGCAGGGCACCCGCGACTGGGGGCCTCCTATTCCCATGCCAGTGCCTATCAATAGTAGCGCTGATGATATTTACTACTATCCTTTTTCGCCGGAGGCGACGTATCTTTCCTCCGCTCGGGATGGCCTGATGCAGGTGTATAAGGTGCGGCGGTTGAAGCCCGAGCCTTTACCTCCTCCTATCGTGCAGCGGGAGACTTTACCAGAAGCTCCGCCATCCCCCCGCCTGCTAGTCATGACTGGCCGTATCTACGATGCCCGCACTCAGCAGGGCATCTCCGCCCAGATTGTTCTCGTGGACTCCGCCACCCAAAAGGAACTCATCGCCGCTTACGCTAACCCCGATGGAAGCTATCGGCTTTATCCTCCGCGCTCAGGTCGCTTCTACCTTTATGTACAGGCGACGGGGTATATGACTTATGTGCAAGTGATCCACTTACCAGAAATGCCGCCAGAGGAGCCCATTCAGCTTTCCATTCCGCTCTTTCCCATTGAGATGGAAGCCACCTTTCAGCTGAGGAATATTTACTTTGACTTCAATAGCGATCGGCTACGGCCTGAGTCCATACCTGAGCTAGAGCGGCTTTTGCGACTCCTTCAGCAGAATCCGAACATTCGTATCCGCTTTTCAGGACACACGGATAATATCGGTAGCAATAAGTATAATCAACAGCTTTCGGAGCGGCGGGCGCGAGCCGTTTATGAGTGGCTTAGGCAAAAGGGGGTTCATCCTATTCAGATGGAATACATTGGTTACGGGAAAACCCGCCCTATTGCCTCTAATGCTACCGAGGAGGGCCGCAGCCTCAATCGCCGCATTGAGATGGAGGTAGTCGGCATCCGAAAGTCCGCAGGCCAAGCCGCCCTGGAAAGCCAAACCCGATAATATCGCTGGTTTAGGTTACCTTTGTCAGATGCGCAAGGAAGGAGCCATCCGCGTTGCGGTAGTAGGGGGTATTCCCATTTATATTCACTGGAGTTTTGGGCTTCTTATTGCGTGGATTATCCTATCAGCCCTTTGGTACAGCGGAGGAAACTGGACTTTTGTGGGGTGGCGGTTACTTTTGATAGGGGGGCTGGTGGTAAGTGTCATCCTGCATGAGCTGGGACATGCCTTTGCGGCGGCGGCCTTCCGGATACCGACTCGGGATATTACGATGTATCCTTTCGGGGGGGTAGCATCCATTGAGAAGCTTCCCGAAAGTCCTTCGCAAGAGCTGGTTATTGCGCTGGCTGGCCCGCTCGTCAACTTCCTCATCACCGGGGTGATTGCCGCCGGCCTTTTTTTAGGAGGAGCCCCATGGGAAATGAACCTAAGCTATTTTAGTCAGTATGAGCTCACCCTCTTAGAATACTTCATCCAGCTTGCCGTGCTCAATACCTATTTAGCTCTCTTCAACCTCCTACCTGCTTTCCCAATGGATGGTGGGCGAGTACTCAGAGCTTTTTTAGCGATGCGCTTCCCGTATGCGCGGGCTACCTCTATTGCTGCTACGGTAGGACAGGTCTTTGCGGTTTTCTTTGCGCTCTTGGGTCTTTTTGGCAATCCTGTGCTAATCCTGATAGGCTTCTTTGTCTTTGTAGCCGCAGAAAACGAGAAGAAAGCTGTAGAGGGACAAACCCTGCTCAAGGGTATTGTTGCCCGGAATGCCGTGATGGTTCATTATCCAGTTCTACCTGCGACAGCGTCCCTGCAAGCGGCGGTAGAGGCCCTTCTGAGTTCGCAGGCACGTTCTTTTCTGATTACGGACCCGCAGGGGAGGCCCGTGGGCTCCCTTTCCCGGGAGCAGCTGATTAGTGCCCTCCACGAAGGCATCCCCCTCACTGCACCCATCGCGCAAGTCATGAACGAACATCTCATTGCGGTAGATGCAAATACCCCCCTCAGCGAAGTCATGCGCATTTTACAGGCCGAGGATGTGCCCTTCGTCTTAGTAGAAGAGAAAACCGGCTCCACCCCCATCCTCCTCGGAATCATTGATGCTGAAAATATCGCCGAATACCTGCTCATCAAGAAAGCTCAGGAGGCCTTCGCCTCCTCCGTCAGCCCCTAAGGGACTATCCCCCATGCCGAATTTTGTTGTACCTTTGAGTTATGAGCGTCACTACGCCTGTGGAGGTAGATAAGGTGGATTACTTTGATATAGAGAGCTTTTTGACCGAGGAGCAGCGGGCTATTCGGGATGCGGTTCGGCAATGGGTGCGCACCCGGCTGGTCCCAATTATTGATGATTATGCTCAGCGGGCGGAATGTCCTACGCATCTGATTCCGGAGATGGCTCAGTTAGGGCTTTTTGGGCCATTTATTCCGGAGGAGTATGGGGGGGCGGGGCTGGATTATATTTCGTATGGTCTGATGATGCAGGAGCTGGAGGCAGGTGACTCTGGTATTCGTTCTATAGCTTCTGTGCAGGGCTCCCTTGTGATGTATCCTATTTGGAAGTTTGGTTCGGAGGAGCAGCGGCGCAAGTACCTTCCGCGTTTAGCTCGGGGTGAAATCATCGGATGCTTTGGCCTGACGGAGCCTAATCACGGTTCTAATCCCGCCGGCATGGAAACCCACTTTTATGAGGAGGGGGATTATTATGTGGTAACCGGCTCCAAGATGTGGATTTCCAATGCGCCTTTTGCGGATATAGCGATTGTATGGGCTAAGGACCCGGAGGGAGTGATTCGGGGGCTGATTGTGGAGCGGGGGATGGAGGGTTTTTCTACGCCGGAGATCCGCCGCAAGTGGTCTTTACGGGCCAGTGCTACGGGGGAGATTGTGCTGGATCGGGTGCGGGTGCCGAAAGAGAACCTCCTACCGGGTGTGCAAGGCCTTAAAGGCCCCCTCTCCTGTCTCAATAGCGCACGTTACGGCATTGCGTGGGGTGCCATTGGAGCAGCTATAGACTGTTATCGCACTGCCTTACAATATAGTTTAGAGCGCAAGCAGTTTGGCAAGCCTATTGCGGCCTTTCAGCTTACCCAGAAGAAACTCGCCGAGATGCTGACAGAAATCACGAAGGCACAGCTTTTGGCCCTGCGGCTGGGCCAGCTCATGAATGAAGGCCGAGCCACCCCCGCCCAAATCTCCATGGCCAAACGCAACAATGTCGCTATGGCCTTAGAAGTTGCTCGCACCGCCCGCCAAATCCTCGGCGGCATGGGAATCGTCGGCGATTACCCCATCATGCGCCACATGATGAACTTAGAATCCGTCATCACCTACGAAGGCACCCACGAAATCCATCTCCTCATCACTGGTCAAGACATCACCAAGATTTCAGCCTTCGTCTGATTCATGACGGAGGAAACTCTCTCGCCTCCCTTGGAAAATCTCATAGAGGCTCTCCTCTTTGTCAATCCGAGTCCTTTATCTGCTGAGCTACTTCAAAAGACTCTGAGCCACCTCCTGAGGCGCAGCATTTCGTCGGAGGAGCTTAGTGAAGCTATAGAGAGGCTGCGGGCCCGTTATGCCTCCACCAGTATAGAGCTTATGGAAGTGGCGGGAGGGTATGCCTTGCGCACGCGTCCCGAATATGGAGCCCTCCTTGCTCAAGCGCTGGGCCTCCAAACCCCTATCCGCCTCTCCAAACCCCTCTTGGAGACTTTAGCCTTGATTGCCTACCATCAGCCTACGACTAAAGCCTTCGTGTCTCAAATCCGAGGTACCCAAAGCGACTACGCGGTGGATAGGCTCTTAGAGCTGGAACTGATTGAGCCAGCGGGGCGCTTGGACCTTCCCGGCAAGCCTTTGGCTTATCGCACCACAGCTAAGTTTTTGGAGCTTCTGGGGCTGCGCTCGCTGAATGACCTACCCAAACCTACGGACTTCTCGCAGAACTCTCTCTCTGCCAGCTGAATCTGGGTCTAATACTGATTCGATGTAAAGAGTTTCTGAATACGGGTGGGTGGTGTTTTATGGGCCCGCCGCCCGCCTTCGGCGGGCGGCGGGCCTGTGCTGAGGCGGAGGCCAGCCCGCAGGGCTGGCCTCCGCCATCCCTTCTTCACATTAAGAAAGCCCTGGCCTCAAAATGGTATAAGGCAAACCCGGCGAGAACTTCCTTCCGTCCTTTTGCGTGTATCTTCGCAGGGTGGAAGCCCTTTACGAGGCTTTGCTTAGGGAAGGCATAGTTCAGCTTCGGGGGGAGGCTCCCTTTTTTCGGTGGGCTTCGGGGCGTTTGAGTCCGATATACTTGGATTTTCGGCGGTGCTTAGCGTATCCTACGTTGCGCCGGGCCTTAGTAGAAGGGCTTTTAGCCCACCTCAGGGAGGGTCATGCTTTCTTTCGAGCGGTGGCGGGGGTAGCTACGGGAGGCATCAGTTGGGCTGCCTGGATAGCGGAAAGGTTAGATCTTCCTATGGGGTATGTGCGAAATACGCCCAAGGCCCATGGCACAAGTCAGCTCGTAGAGGGCCTGCTTCCTCAGCACAGCCCTGTCCTCCTAATAGAAGATGTCCTTTCCACGGGCCAGAGCACTCTGACTGCTGCTGCCCACCTGCAAAGGGAAGGCTTCACCTTGGCTGCGATTGCAGTCTTATGGGATTATGACTTACCCCAAAGGCAGGCCATGTCCTATCCCACTTATTCTGTTTTGCACTTTCTAAAGGCCCTTCAGGTTTGGCAACCGCACCTCTCTACATCGCACTATCAACTTCTCAAAACATGGCACGAAACGGGAGAGTTGCCTGCCTGATCGGTCTTAGCGGTTTATTTCTGCTCGGGCAGGCCCAAACGATCTCAGGTCAGCTTATTCTGGACCGGCGACAGCCTAAGCCCCTACTTTTGGAATACACGGCCGCCGATGGAGGACTGGTATTCATTTCCTACCGCTCCATAACTTCTACCCGCACCCTCACCCTTCATAAGTACAATGCGGATTGGATTCACGAGTGGAGCTTGGACCTTTATGACCAGGATAAGGGCGAAGAGCTGACCGACCTTGCCGTCGTAGATACGATCATCTGGGTATTTACTCAGCTTGAGCGGGGACGTCAGGTAAGTTTATTAGCCTATCAAGTGAGTCTGAGCGGCAAGGTCTTAGCTCGCGCTAAAGAGGTGCTGACGTTTCCAGCGAGCGTCCGAAACCGCAGGAAGCTCACCTATTCTCCGAACCGTCAATGGGCTTGTCTGAGCTTTGCCCTACGCCGGCCTGCGGATAGCTTAGACCAAATCGCCTACTTCCTAATAGGTGTAGATACGGCATATGGGGGCATATGGACGCTGCCTTATAAAGAACAAGATGTGGAGGTACGACGCTCTTTACAGCCGGGGTACGATGGTACGTTGTATGCCTTGGGCAAGATTCGCGAGCGCCATACGCCTTATCCGACTTATGTGCTTTTCAAGTATATTCCATGGGAGGACCTAACTCTGCAGGTACCTTTGGAGGTCGGCGAAATCTACCTGATTGAGCCTATCTTTCGGATTGAGCGGCAGAGTATTCGGATAGCGGCGTTTTATTCGGAGCGGCGGGGCATGCAGGTACGGGGCTTAGTCTTTGCCGAAGTGCGAAATCCGGGGTTCTTCTTGACCATCAATCAAAAAACGCCTCTCCCCCAAGAAATCCTTCAACGTTACCTCTCGGAAAGGCAAATCGCTCGCGGTCGCGGTATCCCTGACCTCTACTTGGATCATCTCATCCCTCAGCGAGAGGGCGGCGCCATCCTCATTGGGGAGCAGTTTTACATCACCACCGTGACTTTTCGCGATTTCATGGGCTTCTGGGAGACCAGAGAAGTCTATCACTACGATGATATTCTGGTTTTTGCGGTAGACTCCTTAGGAGAACTCAAGTGGGTGCGCGTAATTCCTAAGGCCCAAAGCGGTTCGGTCACGACCGAGCTTTCCTATGGCCTCTTAGTAGGCCCTGAGGCCATTTACTTTATATACCGCTCGTACCAGCGAGGGGTGGGGAGTCAGATCTTTGTCGTCTCCATTAGTGAGAATGGCGATATGAGTTCACCTCGGCCCCTCATTCAGGGGTTTCGCCTATCGGATGTGTTTTATCAGTCTTATACGCGGCAGTTTTCCAACACCGAAGGTGTAATAGCCTACTATCGTCAGCGAACCCGGCAATTTATTCTCGTGCGGCTGGAACTGTAATAGAGTTTCTGAATGCGAGTTGGTGGTATGTTGTGGGGCCGCCGCCCGCCTTCGGCGGGCGGCGGCCCTGTGCTGAGGCGGCGGCCAGCCCGCCGGGCTGGCCGCGCCCCCAAAAAACGC
>Ga0079997_137598_pt1 | contig 53004 bp, 55 predicted proteins | sample PerSpoCPS_CMetaG_FD_69200 | JGI IMG/M metagenome (GOLD analysis project Ga0079997, IMG submission 69200) | Archaeal communities from Yellowstone National Park, Wyoming, USA - Perpetual Spouter C (PS_C) MetaG (SPADES assembly) (version 2) | ecosystem: Environmental > Aquatic > Thermal springs >... | reverse complement strand
CTCCTTGCTTCTTAAACCCCTCTCTAATTTCTTTAACAATAGCATTTATAACTTCTTCAATAAGAATAGTAAATGCCTCTCTCATTATGTCTCTATGCTCAGGAGGTAATTTTTCAAAAACTTTGTTTAATTTTTCTATCATAGTTTGATAATTTTAAAGGATTATTGAATTGAAAAGTTGCTTTGTCCAATAATTCTGAAAATATCATTATTTCTTTATTTTTCCCGCCCACCCTTAAATTAAGCCTTCGGCTTAAAGATACCCATTTTTCGGCAGGGGGCTTTCGCCCCCTAAATGAACCCCCAATAGAAACTATAATTTTTTAAAATTTTCATAACTTATTGATTATCAAGGACTTAACACTATTTATTGGACAAAGCATTGAAAAGTTGTATTATCTAATAATTCTGGAACTATTTATTTTTCTATATTTTCCCCACCCTAAAAATAAGCCTTCGCCTTATAAATACTCATTTTTATGCCTTTAATCTCTCTCTTAAATCAATAGCTTCATATTTAAGCCTATGACTTATAAACGCCCACTTTTAAGTTCTTGATAATCAATTACTTAATTACTTTTTATTTTCTTCATAATAAGCAATAAGCTCTGCTATAAATCCCATAGAGATTAAAAGTAATCCTGAAAGGACAAATAAAATTACTAAGTAAGCAAGTGGTCTATAACCAAATTCAAAAATAAATCTTAAAATAACTGCTAATAAACCAATTAAAAAACCAATAAATAAAAATAAAAAACCTAAGGTTCCAAATAGCAATAATGGCTTTTCTTTAAATGTTAATAAGAACTTTACCGCTAATAAGTCCATAAAACCTATCAAAATTCTTAATTTTCCTCTATACTTACTAATACCTGCCCTTCTGGGATATAATTTAACAGGAATTTCTGTAATTTTGAATTTATAATGATGTGCAATAGGAATAATATATCTATGCCATTCTTTCCTTAATGGGATGCTTTCAAGAACTATCCTTTTCATACCTTTTAAAGCATTCATATCTCTAACCTTTATATTAAAAAAAATTCTTGATAAAAAATTATATACAAATGAAACGAATCGTTTTTCATATTTACCAACTTTATAACCTGCTACTAAATCCCAATTTTCATCTTCAATTTTTTTAGCAATTCTATAAGCATCTTCAAATGAAAATTGTAAGTCAGCATCAAATATAATAATAATTTCTCCCCTTGAAAATCTAAACCCTTCCTTTATAGCATCTGTTTTACCTTTATTATATGGAAGTTTAACAACTAAGATGTCATCCCTATTTCTTGATAATTCAACTGCTTTTTCATAAGTTTTATCATGGCTCCCATCATCTACAATTATAAGTTCCCAATCATTTAGATTATTATTTTCTTTAAATTTGATAAATTCTTCAATTAAAAATGGAATGTTTTCTTCTTCATTATAAGCAGGTGAAATTATTGAAACTTTCATAAGTAATTTTCAGGATTAAGAATTGCATAAATCATATCTATTGTTTGTTTTGTTTCTTTAACATCATGTGTTCTTATTATATTTATACCTTTTAATGTTAAGTAAGAGCTAACAACTACTGAGCCAATTAGCCTATCCTCTGGATTTTCCAAATTTAGAACCTTTCCAATAAATGATTTTCTTGAATGACCAACTAAAATCGGCAATTCAAAATCAAAAAATTCATCTATATATTTTAAAATAATTAAATTATCATAAACCCTTTTACCAAAACCAATACCAGGGTCTATTACAATTTGATTTTTTTTAATTCCATTATTTAGAGCATATTCTATTCTTAAATTCAACTCTTCTTTAATCTCCTTTATTGTATCTTCATAATATGGATTTTCTTGCATGTTTTTAGGTTTTCCACGAATATGCATTACTACTACTCCACATTCATAATCTTTTATTACTTTTACCATATTTTTATCAAACATCAAACCTGATATATCATTTACTATGTTAGCTCCACTTTCAAGTGCTAACTTTGCTACATTTGAGCGATAAGTATCAATTGAAATGTAAATATCTTTTGGAATTTCATTTTTAATTGCCTTAATAACTGGAATAACTCTTTTAATTTCTTCATCCTCTGGAATTTCATCAGAAAATGGTCTTGTAGATTGACCTCCAATATCTATAATTTTAGCACCTTCTTGAATAAATTTAATTGCTCTATTTACAGCTTCTTTAATATCCATAACTCTTGAATTTTTATAAAACGAATCTGGTGTTATATTTAAAATACCCATAATTATTGGTTTATCTTCAAATTCAATTACTCCTTCTTTTAATTTCCAAATCATATTATTTTAAGAATTATAGCTTTTATAAGTTGTAAAAGGAATATAGCGATAATTGGGGAAATGTCAATAGGTAATGACCATTTTAGTTTTTCAAAAAGAAAATTCCTTATTGGTCTTAAAACAATATCCGATAAACTATCAATAAATCTAACCACATCATTATTTCTATCTAAATCAAACCAACTTAAAATAGCACTAAGAAATATAATGAAGCAATATATATCAATTGTTAAGGCTATGAAGTTCTCCATCCTCTTATTTTACCTTTCTTAATTAAGGCATCATATTGCTTCATAATAAGGTATGAGTTTATTTGATTTACTAAATCAAGTATAACACCTACAATAATTAAAATTCTTGTTCCTCCAAAGTAAAATGGTATATTTAATAACTTTGATAAATGATAAGGAGCAATTGCTATAAATATAAAGAAAATTGAAGCAGGTAGAAGAATTCTTGACATTACATGGTCTATATATTGTGCTGTTGCATCACCAGGTCTTATACCCGGAATAAATCCTCCATATCTTTGTAAATTATCTGCTATATCTTTTGGATTTAGGACAATTGATGTGTAAAAGTAAGCAAAGAATAGAATTAAAATCCCATATAAAATATCATATATTAAAGTTCCTGGTGAAAAATAAGTTTGAAATATAACTTGAATTTGAGTGTTTGGAAACATGGTAGATATTGTTTGTGGAAAGATAAGAACACTTTGTGCAAATATAATAGGTATAACGCCTGCAACATTTACTGTTAATGGCAGATATGTTGTTTGACCTCCAACAACTGCCTTACCTACCACCCTTTTAGCATAATGAATAGGTATTCTTCTTTGAACCTCTGTTATAACTACAACTGCTGATGTTATTAGAATAAAGAAAACTAAGAAAATTAAAACATTTATCCATGTTATTGTTCCAGAAAGTAATAAATTACTAACCGCTCTTATTTCTGCAGGAAATGTATCAAGTGAACCTATTAAAATAAGGACTGATGAGCCTCTTCCTATTCCTCTTTCATCAATTTGCTCTCCAAGCCACATTACGAAAATAGCACCACCAACAAGTGTTATTACAGTTGTTATTGTGAATAACAAACCAGGATTTGGAACAATAGGAATTCCTGTTTGGGTTTTTAATGTTTGAAGAAATGAAGTTATACCAAATGCCTGAACACTTGCTATTAGAACAGTTAATAATCTTGAATATTGATTTATAACTCTTCTTCCGTGTTCTCCTTCTCTTTGTAATCTTTGTAAGTTTGGAAGTGTATTTGATAGCAGTTGCATTATAATTGATGCAGAGATATAAGGCATTATTCCAAGAGCAAATATAGAAGCTCTTGACAAAGCTCCTCCTACGAAAATATCATAAATTCCAAAAACAGTCCCTCTTAAAGTCTCAAAAAACTGAGCAAGAGCAGAAGCATTTATACCTGGTAGTGGAATGTGAGTTCCTATTCTAAAAACAAGAATTATCAAAAGTGTAAAAAGAATTTTTTGTCTTAATTCATCAATTTTAAAAATGTTCATTATTGAATTCATCATAATTTTTTACTCCTTTATTGTTGAATTTGATGATTTTATAATTTCAAGGGCTTTTTTTGAAAACTTATCTATGCCTTCAAATATGAGCGATTTTGTAAGATTTCCTCTTGCGAGGATTTTGACTGGTTTTTTAGGATTCTCAATTAGCCTTCTTTCAAAAAGTGTTTGTTTATTTACAATTTCTCCTTCTTTAAATTTTTTATCTATTTTATCAAGATTAACTTCTTGATATTCAATTGAAAATGGATTATTAAATCCTCGTTTTGGTAGCCTTCTATATATTGGAGTTTGACCACCCTCAAACCAAGGCTCTTTTGGATCACCTTCTCTTGATTTCTGACCTTTTTGACCTCTTCCTGCAGTCTTTCCAAGTCCTGAGCCTATTCCTCTTCCAACCCTAACCTTTTCAAAATTTGCCCCTTTCTTTGGTTTTAAATTACTTAGTGTTATCATATTCCAACCTCCTTTAAGAGTCTATTTAAGTTAAACTTTATATTTTCCATAACTTCTATATCATCATTCCATTTTTTAATTTCCCAAGACTTTTCCTTTTGTGCTATTAAAATGATTTTTGGTTTTGTTAATATCCATATTACTTTTTCTGCTCCACTATTTAATAAGTCATTTGCTTTATCATAAATATAATTCATATACTCATCTTCTTTTAATTGTGCCTTCGTATCAATCTCTATCGCTATTATAGGACAAATAGGTAAAATTTTGTCTCTATTTAAATAAGGTTTTATTTTATCAAAGTCAAAAATACCAATATCTAATGCTCTATAACCACTAATTGTTTTAACTCCTACTTCTCCTGTTAGAATAATATAAGCTTTTTTTAGCATTTTCTTTAAGTAATCCCTTATTGTTTCCAAAATTAAAGCATGAAGTCCAGAACTTGCCATAATTTCCTCCAAGTTTTTTTTACCTTTAATAACGAGTTTGTAATTTTTATAGTAAATTGGCTTTCCATTTACTTCTTCATAAATTAGGTCTTTAAGTAATTTTTTATTTTCTTTTAAAGCGGTTTTCATATTTCCTCCTTTAAGAGTCTATTTAAGTTAAAGTTTATATTTTCTATAACTTCTATATCATCATTCCATTTTTTAATTTCCCAAGATTTTTCCTTTTGTGCTATTAAAATAATTTTTGGTTTTGTTAGTATCCATATTACCTTTTCTGCTCCACTATTTAATAAGTCATTTGCCTTTTGATGAATATAATTCATATATTCACCTTCCTTTAACTCTGCTTTCGTATCAATCTCTATCGCTATTATAGGACATATTGGAAGGATTGAGGCTTTTTCTATAAATTTATTAACTTTTATCTTATCAAAAATTCCAATATCAATTGCTCTTTTTCCAGATTTTGTTTTAACTCCTATCTCATGTGAAAGAATCTCATATTTTGATTTATCAATTTTTGAAATGAGAAAATATAAAATTAAACTTACAATTTTTGATTGCAAAGGAGAACTCATTTTAACCTCCTCAGTAGTTTTTTTACCTTTTATAACAAGTTTGTAATTTTTATAATAGATTGGCTTTCCATTTACTTCTTCATAAATTAGGTCTTTAAGTAATTTTTTATTTTCTTTTAAAGCGGTTTTCATATTTCCTCCTTTAAGAGTCTATTTAAGTTAAAGTTTATATTTTCTATAACTTCTATATCATCATTCCATTTTTTAATTTCCCAAGATTTTTCCTTTTGTGCTATTAAAATAATTTTTGGTTTTGTTAGTATCCATATTACCTTTTCTGCTCCACTATTTAATAAGTCATTTGCCTTTTGATGAATATAATTCATATATTCACCTTCCTTTAACTCTGCTTTCGTGTCAATCTCTATCGCTATTATAGGACATATTGGAAGGATTTTTGATTTTGTTAAGTATGGCTTTATGCTTTGCTTTTTAAAAATAGCTAAATCAATTGACCTTGTTCCTTTTTTCGTTTTAACACCTATTTCATGGTATAAAATAATGTAATTTTTCTTTTCAAGAGTTTCTTCTAAGAAATTTGATAATAATTTCAAAATGAGAGCTTGTAAGGCTGAACTCATTTTAACCTCATCAATGGTTTTTTTGCCTTTTATAACAAGTTTGTAATTTTTATAATAAATTGGCTTTCCATTTACTTCTTCGTAAATTAGGTCTTTTAATAGTGGTTTTTTTTCTAAAACTTTCATATGCCCTCCTTTAAGAGTTTATTCAAGTTCATTCTTATCTCTTCAATTATTTCTATATCATCCTTGAAACTTTTGATTTCTGATTTTTCATGACTTGCTATTAGAATAATTTTTGTCTTGGTAAATATCCATATAACTTTTTCCGTTCCACTGTTCAGTAAATTTTCTATTTTCTTGTTTACATAATTAATTACATTGCCCTCTATTTTCGTATCAACCTCAATAACAATTTTTGGAGTAAAGGGTATAATTTTGCTTTTTCCTAAATAAGGTTTAACTTTCTTATATTCAAAAATTGCTATATCAATTGCTCTTTTACCATTAATTGTTCTTACTCCTATTTCATGAGCAAGGATTTTATATTTATTCTTATCAAGTTTTAAAGATAAAAAGTTTATTAACAAGACAATAATTTCAGATTGTATTGGAGAACTCATTTTAACCTCATCAATGGTTTTTTTGCCTTTTATAACAAGTTTGTAATTTTTATAATAAATTGGCTTTCCATTTACTTCTTCGTAAATTAGGTCTTTTAATAATGTTTTGTTTTTACTTAGTGTTAAACTCACATTTCTACCTCCTCAACTTGAATGTATTGTTTTACTTTCTCTATCATTCCTCTTATGGCAGGGTTATCTTTTTGTATAACGGTTTGGTTTATTTTTTTTAGTCCAAGGCTTCTTATGATTTTTTTATTTTTTCCATGCATTCCAATTAAACTTCTTTTTAAGGTTATTTTTAACATCTTCATATCCGAAAATTTTAAAGTTTAAATAATAAAACCTTATGCGTTGTTCAATAATTCTGGAATTATTTATTTTATTATATTTTCCCCACCCACCCTAAAAATAAGCTTTCAGCTTAAAAATACCCATTTCTATGCCTTGGGGGGCTTTGCCCCCCTAGATCCCCCCAAAAAACAATAATTTCCTGAAATTTTTATAAGTTCCTGATAATCAATTACTTAACATTATTTATTGGACAAAGCTAAAACCTTATGCCTTAAAAGTTTTTTGATTTTGTGCCTTGATAAACCATCCATTAAAATTTTCAATTATGCCAAAGATAAAAAATGTAAAAGCTTATGAAGTTTTAGATTCAAGAGGAAACCCTACAATTTTCACAAAAGTTGAGCTTGAAGATGGAACAATAGGAAGTGCTTATGTTCCCTCAGGTGCTTCAAAAGGTAAATATGAAGCGTTGGAATTAAGAGATAATGAAAAACGTTTTTTTGGTAAAGGTGTTAAGAAAGCTGTTGAAAATGTTAATAATATAATAGCAAAATCTATAATTGGAATTGAAGCAGAAAATCAAAGGAAAGTAGATGAAATTTTAATAAAATTGGATGGGACTGAAAATAAGTCAAGAATTGGAGCAAATGCTATATTAAGTGTATCATTAGCAGTAGCAAGGGCTGTTTCAAACTATTATAAAATTCCTCTTTTTAAATATATAGGAGGAATAAGAGCAAATGTTCTTCCAATTCCTTTTATGAATGTTATAAATGGCGGTGTTCATGCGGATAATGAGCTTGATATTCAAGAATTTATGATTGTTCCAATTTTTGCTAAATCATTTAAGGAAGCTGTTGAGATTTCTGCTGAAACATTTTGGACATTAAAGCAATTATTAAAAGAAAAGGGTTATAATACAAATGTTGGTGATGAGGGAGGATTTGCACCAAATTTAAAAGAAACTAATGAAGCGTTGGATATTTTAATGAAAGCAATTGAAAAGGCAGGATATGAAAATAAAATAAAATTAGCATTAGATGTGGCAAGTAATGAGCTTTATCAAGATGGAAAATATAAAATGGATGGAAAACTTCTTTCAAAAGAAGAACTTTTGAAATTTTATGAGAATTTAATAAAAAATTATCCAATTATTTCAATTGAAGACCCATTTAGTGAGGATGATTTTGAAGGATGGAAAATGATTACAAAGGAGCTTGGAAATAAAATTCAAATTGTAGGTGATGATTTATTCACTACAAATATCAAAAGAATAGAAATAGGTATAAAAGAAAATATGGCAAATGCTGTTTTAATAAAATTAAATCAGATTGGAACATTAACTGAAACAATTTCAGCAGTTGATTTTGCTCTTAGAAATGGATATAAATCAATAATTTCACATCGCTCAGGAGAAACTGAGGATAATTTTATTTCTGATTTGGCAGTTGGATTAAATACAGGACAAATTAAAACAGGCTCACTTTCAAGAAGTGATAGAAATTCAAAATATAATAGACTTATTATAATTGAAGAGGATTTTGGAGGAACTTATGCAGGTTTATTTTGGAATAATGTTTCCACTAACTAATTTGAATTATTATAAAATTGGATATTCAACAAATTTGGCTTATAACTATAAAAAATTTGAAGTTAAATTAAGTGCTAATTCAATTTTTAGCAAAGGCTCAGGAAATTATAGTTTAAATTTATTGGGTCTTGGAATAGGTAAAAAATTTTCATTTTTAGGGCTTTCGTTTTATGAGTTTTTAATTTTTAGGAAATATCAGGAGTTTTATGAATATGGCTTTAATCCTTCTATAAGTTTTTCAATTCAAATTGGCTCAAAGTTTTCCATAAAATCAGAAAACTATTACATTTTTGGAAATAAAAGAACATTATCCTTAATGGCAATTCAAATTGGGTTTAAATTATGATGTGGAATAGAAAATATCTTTTAAGTATTGATGATTTGAGTATAGATGATATTTATGAGATTTTTGAAACTTCAAAAAGCATGAAAGAAATTATTAAAAGACCCATTAAGAAAGTTCCAACATTAAGGGGTAAAAATGTTTGCTTATTATTTTATGAGCCTTCAACAAGAACAAGAATGTCATTTGAAAATGCTTGTAAAATGCTAAGTATTGACACAATAAGTTTTTCAAAGGAAAGCTCAAGTTTGAAAAAGGGAGAAACATTTCTTGATACATTATTAAATATAGAAAAAATGGGTGTTGATTTATTTGTAATAAGGCATTCTTCAACTGGAATTTTACATTTCTTAAAAAATTTCTTAAATTCAAAAATTATAAATGGAGGTGATGGAACTAATGAGCATCCTACACAAGCCTTACTTGATGCCTTCACAATAATTGAAAAAAAAGGGAAAATAGAAGGATTAAAAATTGTTATTGTTGGTGATATTTTACATAGTAGAGTAGCAAGAAGTAATATAAAATTATTTAAAAAATTAAATGCAGATGTTCATCTTTGTGGTCCTTCAACATTACTTCCAAAGGAATTTGAAAACTTTGATGTTAAAATTCATTATGATTTAAAATCAGCAATTTTAGAAGCAGATGTGATTTATGTTTTAAGATTACAAATAGAAAGACAATTTTCAAACTTCTTTCCATCAATAAGGGAATATAATGAGCTTTTTGGAATAAAAAAAGAAATTTTAAAATATGCTAAAAATGATGTTATAATAATGCACCCAGGACCTATAAATAGGGGTGTTGAAATAGATTCAGATGTTGCTGATAGTAATAGCTCAGTTATATTAGAGCAAGTAGAAAATGGTGTTGCTATTAGAATGTCAATTTTATATCATATGCTTGTTTAAAGCTTTATCTCACAAGCACCAGTAGATGGTGCAAATGGGACATGGCTCAAAATAAGAGGCTCTCAAAGAAACACAGATGTTCAATTTCTAAGAGGAAACTTTGGAAATAATCCTACGGGTTTTACTCTAAAATGGTATCATAACTTTCTATTTAGCTCAACAGATACTTATAAATGCTCAAATTTACCAGGTGATACACTTGAATGTGGATGTGAGGGAGAGCCTGCTATCTTTGATGTAAATGGTGATGGGGTAAATGATGTTATATTTGGTTGGTCAGATTCCGTTTCATCTCATACAGCATCTGTAAAAGTTTTAAGAGGGACAGATGGAAGTGTAATTTGGGATTTTGCACCTCTTGGCTTTGGCTCACATCAATCACCCGCTATTGGAGATGTAAATAGTGCCAATCCTGGAAATGAGATTGTAGTTGCTCAACATAAACAAAATAGGTTGCATGTTCTAAGGTTAAATGGAACTGAAATATGTAATACTTCACTTTCAAATGCTGCTTTGTATTCATCTCCAATAATTATTCCTGATATTAGTGGTGATGGAAGACCTGATATTGTTATAACGTACGCAGAAGCTCCTAATTTAAGTTGTCTTTCAATTATGGGATGCTTGGTTGTAAGAGCTTTTAGGGGTGATTGTAGCCAAATATGGATTAGAAGAATAACTTTAAGTCCTCCTCATACTTTTATGCCACCTCTTGGAACAGTAACTTATGGAAATGTTGGAAATAATGGAGATAGGTTATATGTCCTTGCCAATACTGGACTTCTTGTAGCTCTTAATCCATCAAATGGAAATGTTATTTGGCAATTTAATTTGCCTCTAACTGGTGGTGGATATTGGAGCACACCTGCTATTGGAGATTTTAGAGGACCTGCTGGTAATGGTGATGAGCTTATGGTCACTCAATATGAAGGTTATATTCATTTAATAAGAGATAATGGAACTTCTGCGAGTATTATTTGGACTGATACACTTGGGGGAACACCACCTTATAATGTTAATACATCTGTTGGTGTATGGGACATTGATGGTGATAACTGTGATGATTATGTATTTGGATATTCGCAATTTTCGTTATTGCCAAGAGCAACAGCAAGAAAGGGAAATAATAAGCAAGTAATTTGGGATATTCAGCTTCCTGATGCTCTTGGCGCTATTCCTTCTTACCATAGTGGTGCTCCAAAGATAGCAGACTTAGTCCCTACGAGCCCTGGTATGGAGGCAGTCATAGCAACAGGCTATACACCTTCTGAAAACTCAATATATTTAATAGATTTAGATAATGGAAATATAATTTGGAGATTTAAAGCAATAGATTATATACCTAATGGAGCAACTTTTGAAGGAGGTGCTATTGCTGATATTGATAATGACGGATGTGCGGAGATTATAAATTTACCCTCATTTAATAACAATGCAAGAGTTGTAGTTCTTGATGACCCATCTAATAGCACAAATTGTGGAACAATTACTTATGTTAAACCAAGTTGCTCAATAACACCTGTAGATTACAAAGAGGAAAGGGATATAAATGTAAAAATTTCAGCGAGTAAAGGTAGGCTCTTTGGAAAATCAGACTTTTCTGTTAATTGGGAAATACTAACCATAGATGGTAGAATTTTGAAAGTCTTTAAGGAAACAAAAGAGATAGACATAAATTTAAAAACGGGCATTTATATTATTAAGGTTAATAATAAAAGCTTTAAGGTACTTGTTAAGTAGTTAAAAAAGCCCCCTTAGGAACGAAAAAATTAACATCTTGCGTAAAAGGTTAACTTATGCTTTAAAATTTTACCCCTAGCTGAAATAACCAAAAAGGAGGTTAAGGATATGGCAAAGGTTGAGCTTAAAGTAAAAATAAAACCTCTTGGAGATAGAATCGTTGTTGAGAGAATAGAGGAGGAAGAGGTGAAGAAGGGTGGAATTATCATTCCTGACACTGCTAAGGAAAAGCCTCAAAAGGGTAGAGTTCTTGCAGTTGGTCCTGGTAGAAAAACTGATGATGGAAAGGTTATTCCTGTTGATATAAAAGTTGGAGATGTTGTTATATTCTCAAAATATGCTGGAACTGAGATTGAAATAGATGACCAAAAACTTTTAATTATGAGAGAAGATGAAGTTCTTGGAATTATAGAAGAATAAAAAGGAGGTGAAAACATGGCAGCAAAAGATATTATTTATAATGAAGTAGCTCAAAGGGCTATTTTGAGAGGTGTTGAAAAACTTTCAAATGCTGTAAAAGTTACACTTGGTCCAGCAGGTAGAAATGTAGTTCTTGAAAAGAAATTCGGCTCACCTACAATTACAAAAGATGGTGTTACTGTTGCTAAGGAAATTGAGCTTGAAGATCCATTTGAGAATGTAGGTGCTCAACTTGTAAAGGAAGTTGCTTCTAAGACTTCTGATGTTGCCGGTGATGGAACAACTACTGCTACTGTGTTAGCTGAGGCAATATATAGAGAAGGTGTAAAAATGGTAACTGCTGGTGCTAATCCTACGGAAGTTAAGAGAGGGATTGATTTAGCTGTTGAAAGAGTTGTTAATTACTTGAAGAAAATTTCAAAGAAGGTTGAAACTACAAAGGAAATTGAGCAAGTAGCTACAATATCTGCCAATAATGATAATGAAATTGGTAAGAAAATTGCAGAAGCTATGGATAAAGTAGGAAGAGATGGTGTTATAACTGTTGAGGAAGGAAAAGGTATTGAAACTTATGTTGAAGTTGTTAATGGTTATCAATTTGATAGAGGGTATATTTCTCCTTACTTTGTAACTGATGCTGAAAAAATGGAAGTAGTTCTTGAAAATCCATATATTCTAATAACTGATAGAAAAATTTCTTCTGTAAGAGAAATTCTTCCTATTCTTGAAAAAATTGTTCAAACTGGAAAGCCTCTTTTAATAATTGCTGAAGAAGTAGAGGGTGAAGCTCTTGCTACACTTGTTGTAAATAAATTAAGAGGGACACTTCAAGTTGCTGCTGTTAAAGCACCTGGATATGGTGATAGAAGAAAAGAAATGTTAAGAGATATTGCTATCCTAACTGGTGGGATTGTAGTTTCAGAAGAGACAGGAATGAAATTTGAGAATGTTAGACTTGATGATCTTGGAAAGGCAAAGAAGGTTGTTATTGATAAGGAAAATACTACAATTATTGAAGGCTATGGTAGAAAAGAAGATATTGAAGCAAGAATTAAACAAATTAAGAAACAAATTGAAGAAACAAAGAGTGATTATGACAGAGAGAAATTACAAGAAAGACTTGCTAAACTTTCTGGTGGTGTAGCAGTTATATATGTTGGAGCTTCTACTGAAACTGAAATGAAAGAAAAGAAAGCAAGAATTGAAGATGCTTTACATGCTACAAAAGCTGCTGTAGAGGAAGGAATTGTTCCTGGTGGTGGAACAGCATACATTAGAGCAATTGAAGAACTTGAAAAGCTTGAAGCTGAGCTTGAAGGTGATAAGAAAATAGGTGTAAAAATTGTAAAGAAAGCTCTTGAAGAACCATTAAAGCAAATTGCTTATAATGCAGGTTACGAAGGTTCTCTTGTTGTTGAGGAAGTAAAGAGAAGAGGAAAAGAAAACATCAATATCGGATTTAATGCTCTTACAGGTGAATATGTAGATATGCTCTCTGCTGGAATTATTGACCCAACAAAGGTTGAAAGAGTTGCCCTTCAAAATGCTGCTTCAATTAGTGGTCTCTTATTAACAACAGAAGCAATTGTTGTAGAAAAGAAAGAAAAAGAGAAAGAAAAAGTTAGTCCCTCAATTCCAGAAGAGTACTAAAATTTAGCCCCCATTCGGGGGCTTTAAACTTCAAAAATAGCTGACTTAAAAAAGGTTTTAAAGCTTCTAGAAATCAATACACCTATGGAACTACTTGTTTGTTATTTCACCAAAAACTCAAAATGAAATAATAGAAATAAAAGAATGGAAAACTTTTTGTAAAAATTCTTTAAATTTCAACTTCACCATGATAAATAACATCTTCATTTTGAATTATTATGATTTCAATTTTGTAATTTTCAATCGGAAACCTTGAAATGTAAAAATTTATACAATTTTCAAATTTTTTAAGTTTTTTTAAGGTTATTGTTTTAGATGGCTCAATTTTGTTTAAGCTCCTTACTTCAATAAATACTATCTGATTATCTTTTTTTGCTATTATGTCAATTTCTCCATATCTTCCGCAGTGAAAATTTCTTTCAATTATTTCATAACCATTATTTTTTAAGTATTCACAAGCAATATTTTCAATTTTAAAACCTTTTTTTCTTTTATTCAAATGGTATGTCTTCCACATTCTCAACAACCTGCTCCTCTTCTGTTATTTCAGAAAATCTAAAACATTCACTCTCAAAGTATAAACTATTTTCTCCAATTGGACCATTTCTATTTTTAGCAACATTAACTCCAATAGTTTTTTCACCCTCCTTATTCCTATATAGTAATATAACAATATCTGCATCTTGCTCAATTGAGCCTGATTCTCTTAAATCTGATAATTGAGGTCTTTTATCTGCTCTTTCTTCTGCTTTCCTTGACAATTGACTTAAAACAACAATTGGTACATTTATTTCTTTTGCGAATGTTTTTAGATTTCTTGTTATAAATGCTATTTCTTGTTGTCTGCTCTCTCTCCTTTTTCTTTCATGTACTTCAAGCTCAATTAATTGTAAATAATCAATTGTTAGAAGTTTTACCTTTTGTTCTCTAACTATTCTCCTTGCTTTTGCTTTTATTTCAAGTAATGAGGATGCTGTATCATCTATCCAAATTGGAGCATTTCTGAGTTTCCCTATTGCTTCAATAATTTTTGGTAAATCATCTCTTGTTAGCATTCCCGTTCTAATTCTCATATTATTTACATAAGATTGCATTGATATAAATCTTTGGGCTAATTCATTACAGCTCATTTCAAGTGAAAATATAGCAGTAGGAATTTTAAGCTCAACACTTAAATATCTGTGTATAAATAAAGCAAATGAAGTTTTTCCAACACTTGGTCTTGAAGCAATAATAATTAAGTTTCCGGGTAAAAGTCCTCCTGTTAAGTTATCTAAAAATGATATTCCTGTTGGAATACCAATTATTTTACTTTTTATTTCATATTTTTGAATAATTTCTTCCTTTTGACTTTCAACAATTTCAGAAATATGAGTAAAATCTTTTCTTATACCTCTATCTCTTATTTCAAGGATTCTTGCTTCTGCGAAATCCAATAAATCATCTGCTTTTCTTTCTTCTTTTTGTGCTTCATTTAAAATAATTTGAGATGTTTCTATAATTTTTCTGTAAATACTTTTTTCAATTATGATATTTATATGCTCTTCTAATAATTCAGGTGTTGAATAAAACTTTTCCATAATTTCAATAATATAATCAACACCACCAATTTTTTCAAGAGAATTCTTTCTTTCAAGCTCATTTATAACAATTGCATAATCAATAATTTCTTTATTATTGTTTAAATAAAGTTCCTTTATTACTTTAAAAATCTCTCTATTCTTTTCACTTACAAAATCATCAATTGAAAGTTTTTCTACAACTCTTGGAATACATTCAGAAGGATATAATAACATAAGGGCAATAATTGTATTCTCAGATTCAAGTGCCTTTGGCATAATTAAAATTTTAAATGTTAAATTCCCAATTTTAATTTGCTAAATTTCCAATAAATGAATCAGCTTTAAAATTTTAATATGATAACTTTATTGCTTTTAGCTCAAATAACAAGAGAAGAGTTCTTGGATTTCAAAAGGCAGACAGAAGTTCAATTTGCTGAAATAAGAGGTGAAATAAATGAATTCAAAACTGAGATGAGATCCCAAATCCAAGCCTTAAATCAAAGAATAGATAGTACTAATAAAAGAATAGATGACTTTATAAGTTTTATGTGGATATTAGCAAGTGTTTTAATAGTAATGGCTACACTAAATCTTGGTCTTGTAATTTATTTAATTTATTTAATTATAAAGATGGGCAAAGCAGTGGATAAAATAGGAGAAAAAGCAGATAAAATTGAATTAAATAAAATTGGGAAGAAATTAGAAGAATTGGAAAGTGAAAATAGGAATTTAAAATCACAAAACAAGGCGTTAATTAACATAATTGAAAAAATTGTAAATGGAGCAAGTAAAGAAGAAATTAAATCAGAGATTGAGATAATTAAAAAAATGTAAAGTTTTATTTCTTTTTGAGATAATAGGTAAAGCTTTGTCCAGTAAATAAATTATAAAACTTTTAATTAAAATCATTTATTTTATGGGTGATGTAGGGCAAAGTTTCCAAAATCCAAAAATATAGTTTTTATATAACGAAATCTTAATTTCAGGGTTGAAAAAATATAATAAAATTGTTTTGTCCAAATAAATAATGTTAATTCTTTGATAGTTAATAATTTGTAAAAAGTGTTTTAAAATCATTTATTTTATGGGGGACTTTAAAGCCAAAGGCTTATTTTTAGGGTAGGTTAGAAAAATAAATAGTTTCAGAATTATTAGACAAAGCAACTCAGATTTTATATGAACTTTAAAATTTTCATAGTGTCATTTAAAATATATTTAGCAAGACCAAGGGGATTTTGTGCAGGTGTTGATAGGGCAATTGAAATAGTCAGATTAGCAATAAAGAAGTACGGAAAACCAATATATGTTAAGCATGCTATTGTTCATAATAAATATGTTGTGAAGGAACTTGAAAAGGAAGGTGCTATATTTGTTGAAAATTTAAATGAAATTCCTAACAATTCAATAGTTATATTTTCTGCTCATGGCTCACCTCCAAAACATTATGAAATTGCTAAAAAGAAAAATTTAAAAGTAATTGATGCGACTTGTCCATTAGTAAGTAAAGTTCATAAAGAAGCTATTGAATTTGTGAAAAATGGATATTATATTATTTATGTTGGGCATAAAAATCATGTTGAGGCAATAGGAATAAAAGGTGAAGCAGAAGATAAAATAGATATTATTGAAAGTAAAGAAGAAGCATTAAACTATATTCCTAAATCTGAAAAATTAGCTTTATTAACCCAAACTACTTTAAGTGTTGATGATACAAAAGAAATAATTGATATTTTAAAAAAAAGATTTCCTCAAATTGTCTTACCTAAGAAGGAAGATATTTGTTACGCTACGCAAAATAGACAAGATGCTGTTAAGAGAATTGCTAAAATATGTGATGTTGTTTTTGTTATTGGCTCAAAGGAAAGCTCTAATTCTAATAGATTAAAAGAAGTGGCTGAAAAATATGGTGCTAAATCTTATTTAATTGAAAGTTATGAAGATATAGATGATAATTGGCTAAATAATGTTAAAAATGTTGGTATTACATCAGGGGCATCAACACCTGAGATATTAGTTCAGAAAACAATTGACTACTTATTAGAGAAAGGAGGAGAGGAAGTTATAGAAATTGAAAATGCCATGGAAAGGATAAAATTTCAACTTCCTAAAATATGAGTGTTTTAACATTTAGAACAAAACTAAAAATTTTCATCATCAGTTTTTTGTTTTTTTTGCTTTTAATTATTTCTGCTATTGTGGTAGAATTTAATTTATTTGATTTAATTTTTGGATTAAATAGAATTTTTGATTTTTTATATGCTTTAGTGAGACCTAACTATTCGTATTTCCCTGTAATTTTTCAAAAACTTATGGAAACAATTAAAATTTCAATTATTGGAACTACAATTGCTGTTATTTTTGCTTTTCCTTTTAGCTTTCTTGCTACACATATCGTTATGAAAAATAAAATAATTTATTACTTTTCAAGAATTTTTATGAATTTCATTAGAACTATACCTGATATTGTTCTTGCTTCAATTTTTGTTGCTATATTTGGTATTGGTGTTCTTCCCGGTATTCTTGCCATTAGTTTATTCTCTTTTGGAATAATAACAAAATTATTATCAGAAGATATTGATGCTATTGATAGGAATCAATTAGAAGGTGTTATTTCAACAGGCTCTAATACAATTCAGATGATTTATTTTGGAATAATTCCTCAAATTTTACCAAATTTTATATCTTATAGCTTATATACATTTGAGGTAAATGTGAGAGTTTCAGTTGTTTTGGGACTTGTAGGAGCGGGTGGAATTGGTCAAATTTTAATAGAAAATATAAGGCTTATGAATTATGATAATGTTAGTATGATAGTTTTTATAACATTTTTAGCTGTTTTGGTAATTGATTATGTTAGTGAAAAGATAAGGGAGAAAATTTTATGAAAAAGAGAAATTTTCTTATTATTTTCATTATTATTGTTGTTTATTATTGGGCTATTAGCTCAGTGGATATTAATTTTAATAGGATTATTGAAGGAATTCCAAGAGGTTTGACAATTATTAAAAGAATGTTTGTAAATTCTATAAACTTATTATTTACTGATTTCTTTTTCAATATGTTAATTGAAATGTTAAAGACACTTGCTATTGCTTATTTTGGAACATTTATAGCTTCATTATTAGCAATTCCGTTTGGTTTTCTTTCTGCTGTTAATTTTTCAAGATATTCAAGAATTTTTAAAATTGTTTTGAATTTCATTAGGACTTTTCCTGAAATTTTGCTCGCTATTATTTTTGTTAGTGTTGTGGGACCTGGTCCATTTGCTGGTTCTCTTGCTATTGGAATTCATTCAATTGGTATGCTTGGAAAACTTTATACAGAAGCAATTGAAAATATAGATAAAGGAGTTATAGAAGCCCTTGATAGTGTTGGTGCGAACTTTTGGCAAAAATTCTTCTTTGGTATAATTCCACAAGTATTTGTTTATTTTTCAAGCTATTCAATTTATAGATTTGAATTAGCTGTAAGGAGTGCTACAATTGTTGGAATGATTGGAGCAGGTGGAATAGGAACACAATTGATTTTAAAAGTTCAAAATAGAAGTTGGGAACAAGTTGGAATAATAATAATTATTGTAATAATTACTATTGCTATTGTTGATTATATTTCATATCAAATAAGAAAAAGACTTGTTTAATTGAAGCAAAAGCCTGTTTTGTCCAATAAATAGTGTTAAGTAGTTGGTTATCAATAACTTGTGAAAATTTTGGAGAATTACTGAATTCAGCGGGGGATTGTTGGGGGGCGAAGCCCCCCGAGGCATAAAAATGGGTATTTTTAAGCCGAAGGCTTATTTTTGGGCGGGTGGGGAAAATAAAGAAATAATCTATATTTTAGAATTACTAGACAAAGTACCTAATTTATGCTTTAAAATTTCAATATGGCAAAAAGAGAAAAAAAGCCAAAAATCTATCGCATAAAGCTATATGATACACTTGAAGAAGAATTAAAATCCATTAGAGAAGAGGCAAAAATAAAAGAAGAAATGCATAGAAATTGGGATAATCCTGAGTATTGGAAAAAGGTATATGAAAATTTCTGGCAAGAACCTTTTCCTTACCCCGAAGAAACTGATGTTATGAAGATAAGAAAAATTTTAAGGAAAAAATTTGAAGAAGTTTTTGAAAAGAAATGATACAAATCAAAATAAATGATAATGAAATAAAAAACAAGATAAACCAAATCAAAAACAATAAAAAGCTAATTATTAACAAAATAGCAAGCATATTAGAGCAAGACCCTTATGGTCAAAAATGGAAGCCTCTTAAAATAAACACAAAACGAAAAAATTCTTCAAAAGTTTTAGTAGTTGGAGATTTAATTTATGCTCGTGTTCATCAATTTTCCGCTATTATTACTCCTAAAACTGCCAAAGCATTAACCATTCCAATAAATAAAGAAAGTAGATATTTGTCAGCAAATGAATATCGCCTCATTTAGTAATTCTGATATAAAATAATGATTTTCATTAAAACTTTAAAAAATAGGCTTTAAAATTTTAAGAATGCTTTTGAAGCTGGAAGTAAATGACTTACTTATTAGGTTTTTCCGTGCCAGTGCTGTTGGTGTAAAGGAAATGAGAATAGAAGTAGGGATACAAATTGTTATTGTATCGTCCTATCTTCCCGCGGCTCATACATCTTACTTACGAATATTTCATTCGGACTTTTCTTTAGGGCAAAACTTGCAGTTTTCAGGAAATTCAGAAAGCCCTAATTTGAAATTTTATGTTTATTTTTAGGGTGGGAAAAACATAGAAAAATAAATAGTTTTGAATTATTAGACAGGGCAAATAAAAAATTGAAATTCCAAAAAAAGTGCATTTATCTTTTTTGTTCAATTTTTCTAAATACTAAATAAGCAATTTTTTAATTTTATCTTCCAAAGTTCCCAAAATTTCTAAATTTTCTGTTCCTCCTTCTGCTTTAATGTCAGAGCCTCCTCCTTTTCCTAAAATTTCTATCATTAAGTTTTTAGCGTTAAATTTTTCTCTTAAAAGCTTTCCAATTCTAAAATGTGCTATTAATTTATTTTCACTTTTTGAGAACAAGAGAATAATTACATCATCTCTTTGTAGATAATCTGCCAACTTTCTTAAAAATTCCATATCAACATCCTTTAAAACTTCAAAATAAAACTTATAACCATTTATTTCTCTTTGTTTCATTTGCTTTGAATAAATACTTATGTACTTTTCAAGAATTTTATTGTACTCATTTTGTAAATTCTTATTTTCTAATAGAGTTTTTTCCAATTTTTCAGGCACTTCCTTAATGTCTGATTTTAATAAAATTGAAACTTTTTTAAGAATTTCCTCATTTTCCTTAATATATTCAAAAGCTTTAATTCCAACATAAGCATTTATTCTCCTAATTCCACTACTAACTGATTCCTCTTTTATAATTTTAAAAAATCCAATTTCTCCTGTTCTTTTAACATGTGTTCCTCCGCATAATTCTTTACTAAAATCTCCAATACTAACAACCCTTACAATATCTCCATACTTTTCTTCAAAAATAGCAATTGCTCCTTCATTTATAGCACTTAAATAATTCTTATATTCCCAAATAACTTCTAAATTCTCTCTAATTTTCTCATTAACAAGTCTTTCAATTTCTTTAATCTCTTTATCACTTAAAGGTTTTGGATGTGAAAAGTCAAACCTTAATCTATCGTTTTCAACTAATGAGCCTTGTTGCAATGCATGCTCTCCGATAATTCTATGTAATGAAGAATGTAATAAATGTGTTGCGGTATGAGCTCTCATATTTGCTCTTCTAAAATTTTCATCAACTTTTGCCAAAACTTCCAAACTATTCAATTTTATATTGTTTTTTAATTTTCCAAATAAAACAATATCTGAGCTTATTTTCTTAGTGTCAAAAATTTCAATTTCATTATCTTCTAAAATTAAAACTCCTTTATCTCCAACTTGACCACCACCCTCAGGGTAAAATGGACTTTCAAACAAAACAATATAAATTTTATCATTTTCAATTTTATATTTGGCAATTTTTGTTTTATATTCCATAAATTCATAACCTACAAATTTAGTTGATTTATAATTATCATCAATATAATCCCAATCTTCAATAAGCATTATATTTCTTTTTTCTCTTGTTTGCCTCTTTCTCTCATCTAATAATTTGTCATAACCTTCCAAATCAAGTTTTAAATTTTTATCTTTCGCATATTCCTCAATTAAATCCAAAGGAATTCCATAAGTGTCATAAAGTTTAAATATATCTTCACCTTTTATTATTTCATTTGACTTTTCAATAACTTCATTTAAATAAATGATATTTTTTCCAATTGTTTGAATGTACTTTTCTTCCTCATTTTTAATTACTTCTTTAATAGTTTTTAAATTCTTTGAGATTTCAGGATAAGCATTTTTCATAATTTCATAAACAACATCAACAAGCTTATATAAAATTGGCTCTTTAACATTTAACTTTTGAGCAAACTTATAAGCCCTTCTTAAAATTCTTCTTAAAACATAACCTCTTGAATAATTACTTGGATAAATTCCATCAGAAATCGCAAAAACTAATGCTCTAATATGATCAGCTATAACTCTATGGGAAACTCCTGTTTCTTCATAATACTTAACACCTGTTAAGTTTTCAATTTCTTTAATAATTGGCATAAATAATGAAGTATGATAATTATTATTAACACCTTCAATAACTGATAATAATCTTTCTAAACCCATTCCCGTATCTACATTTTTCTTTGGTAGTTGCTCTAAACTTCCATCATGTTTTCTATTAAATTCCATAAAAACAATATTCCATAATTCAAGCATTTCATCGCCTAAATCATAGTGAATTTCTGTTGAAGGACCGCAAGGACCAACATCCCCCATTTCCCAAAAATTGTCTTTTTCATCAAATTTAAAAATTCTTTTTTCATCTATTGAAACTTCATCTCTCCAAATATAATATGCTTCCTCATCTTTATAATAAACACTAACATATAGCTTTTCTTTTGGAATTTTAAAGACTTTCGTTAATAATTCCCAAGCCCACAAAATTGCTTCCCTTTTAAAATAATCTCCAAATGAAAAATTACCAAGCATTTCAAAAAATGTATGATGTCTTCTTGTAAATCCAACATTATCTAAATCATTATGCTTTCCTCCTGCTCTTAAACACTTTTGACAAGTAGTGATTCTTTTTGAAGGCGGTTCTGCTTCCCCTAAAAAATATATTTTAAATTGATTCATACCTGCATTTGTAAAAAGAAGTGTATTATCTCCCCTTGGTAGCAATGAGCTTGAAGGATAAATTAAATGACCTTTTTCTTTAAAAAATTCCAAAAATGTTTTTCTTAATTCATCTGCCTTATTCATAGTTTGAAAATTTTAAACGATAAAAGGCATTTAAAGCTTTTTAATTATCTCAATCTCTGCTTTTATTTCTTCCTTACTACTACCGTTTACAATTTTTTCAATTATGTTAATTAAAACTTGATTTTGATTTTTTAACCTCTTATTTTCTTCTTCTAAATTCTTAAATTTTTCTTCAAGCTTAACAACCAATTCTTTATCTGCTTTCTTCTCCTTATAATCCTTTACAAAATTTAACCATGAAATCAAAAATGTAATTAAAACACCTAAAATTCCTACAAATAAAGTTCCAAAAAATATCATTTGATTTCTTATATCATTTCTTATATTTTCATTGTCTTTTCTCAAATCATCTATTCTTTTATCTAAATCGTCTATTCTTTTATCTAAATCATTTATTCTTTGATTTAAGGCTTGGATTTGGGATCTCAATTCTTTTATCTCACCTTTTATTTCGGCAAATTGAACCTCTACTTGTCTCTTAAAGTCCATAAATTCATCTCTTGTTATTTGAGCTAAAAGCAATAAAGTTATCATATTGAAAATTTTAAAGCATGTTAATATCCTCTCTCCCTGAAAATAAGACTTTCGCAGAAATTTTTCTCACTAAAACTTAAATATACTTCTTTATTATTTCAACCATATTTTTTGTGCGCATTTCAAAAATTTCAGGAACTAATGGAGAATTGTGGGGGGAGCCTATGAAATTTTCAAATTCAAAGAAATTATAATCTAATTTAAACTTACCTGTTTTTAATGGCTCTTCCCACCATACATCTAAACCCACTTTAAATTCAGGATGATTTTTCATATGCTCATAAAGTGCTTTTTGGTCAATAATTTCAGCTCTTGCTACATTTATAAGAATAGCATTTTCTTTCATAATTTCAAGTTCTCTTTTAGATATTAAATTTCTTGTTTTTTCTGTTAATGGAATTGAAATAACGATAACATCAGAATTTTGTAAGACAAAATCAAGATTTGATAATGTTCCAATATAATCTACAATTTCATCAGTTTTACCACTTGAATTTATAGCATAAACTTTCATACCAAATGCCTTTGCTAATTTTCCAACAGCTTTCCCAATACCACCAAATCCAATAATGCCACAAACTTTGTTATAAAGTAAAGTACTTTTAATTGATTGCTCAAATATCCCTTCTTTAAGCTTATTATGATTTATAATGAGTCTTTTAGCCAGAACTAAAATCATTCCAAAAACATGCTCTGCAACAGGAATTGAATAACCATTACTATTAGAAATTATTTTAGCATTTGGAAATAGCTTATTATCAATATGATCAACACCTGCAAATATACAAAAAACATATTCTAAATTTTTCATTTCTTTAATTTCTTCAATTTTTAGCTCCCTTTCAGGATAAGCACAAACAATAGCTTTAACATCTTTTATTATTTCAATTCTTTCATCTTTTTTCAAATCAGAAAGATAAATTACATTTGACTTTTCTCTAAGCATTTCATATATTTTCCTTTCAACATCTTTAAGCTTATAAGTAATTAAAATATTCATATTCTTACTCTAAAACCTCTTTTTAAGATGCTACCAATTCTTCTGCTATTTAGTAAAATTCTTGGATTTAATTTTATTGCTTTTAATAATAGGAGCCAACCATCTTTCAACTTACCATATCTTAATAATGTTTCAGAAACATGAAATAAAAAAAATGGCAAATAATTTTTGGGAATTTTATTCTTGTAATCAAAATAAACTTTTAATGTATTATTTAAAAAACTTAAACCCCCACTTGTTCGTTTATCATGCTCTCTTATCATAACTTTATTATTATCAATAACGTTAATTTTCAAACCACTTAAAACTGCTCTTATGAATAATTCCCAATCTTCCCTTTGATTGTAGTTTTCATTAAAGTAAATAAATTTTTCTCTTTTAAAAGCAGTTGCAGATGGATAAGCAATTTGAGCGGAAAAAACTAATTCATTTATATCTTTTGAATACTTCCTCTTTGAAACTCTTAAAACATTACCATTTTTATCTATAAATGTTCTTGGAATAGAATAAACAATATCAAAATTATTAAAGTTTTCAATTGTCTCCTCTATATAATTAGCTTTCCATTCATCATCATAATCCAAAAAGAAAATATATTCACCACTACTAACATTAAATCCGAAATTTCTGCTATAACTTCTTTCCATATTTTTCTCATTTCTAAAAATTTTAACTTTTCCAACATTTCCAAATTCATTTAAAACATATTCATAAGTGCCATCATTACTAAAATCATCAATTACAATAACTTCAACATCCTTAAAAGTTTGATTTAAAGCTGAATTTATTGATTGTTTTATATAGTTCTTTCCATTATAGACAGGAATAATTACACTAACTTTCATTTTATAAATACTTGAATTATTTTAGTAATGTAAAGCATTATCGTTTGAAAAATTGAGAATACAAGAACAAATGAAATTTTGATTTCACTATCAAGCAATAAAATAGCTCTTATTAAAGCTCCAAAACTTGCGGAATAAAAGCTAATAATAAATATGTTTTTAAAGCTTGGTTTAATAAGAGAGGTAATTATTAGCCAACTTATAGAAAATGCTAATAAATCAATTATAAATTCAAGCGAAACTAAACTTTTCTTATGACTTAAAAAACCAATTAAAATTGTTAAAAAAATTGCTAATAATTCAAGACCTTTTTCTAGCACTTCTCTTTTTCTTATATTGTTTTGATAGTTCATATATCACTCTTATCATATTTTCATATTTTTCCGTTAAAGAAAAATCTCTTCTTATCATCATTCTTTTAGCAATTTCAATTGCCTTATTTAAATCCATTTCTTCATCATCAATCCATGTAAAATCTGGTATAAAGCCTGATGTTATTTTCCCTCCTACGGTTGATGTAAATGCTCCCATAACAGTTCCACAGTTTATTATTGAATTTATACCAATTTTTGCATGAGGTCCTATTAATGCCCCTAAGAATTGTCTATTTGTTTCCACTTCTTCTTTTTGAGGATAATAAAACATCTTAATTGTTCCATATGTATTTTTTAAATTACTAAATTGTGTTCCAGCACCAATATTTACCCATTCAGCTATTATACTATCCCCTAGGAAACCATCATGTTGTTTATTTGAATAACCCCATATAATGCTACTTGTTATTTCTCCACCAGCTTTAACAACAGGTCCTATTACAACATTTTTATTTAATTTCGTTAAAGGCATTATAGTACTACTTCTACCAATATAAACTGGACCTTTAATATAACTATTTCCCATTATTTTTGCTCCACTATCAATATAAACTGGACCTTCACTCGCATCAATTATAACACCAGGCTCAACTTCAACACTTGTATCTACAAAAATTTCAGTAGTTCCAACCATTACAACACCTTTATAAGGTTTAAATGATTTTTTATTTGATATTTTATAATCTTTCTCTATTTGTGATGAAATATAATCTAAAAATTCCCAAGGCTTTTCAATTAAAATAACACTATCAATTTTTTCAATTGCTCCATCAAATTCCTTAGTAAAGTCAAAAACTCTAAAATTCTTTAAAAATACACCAAATGGTCTATTATGTTTATCAAGAAATAAAGTATCCTTATCCCTTCTAAAATCAGGGTATTCTTCAAAGTAAATTGTAGGAATCAAAAGAAGTGTCTGTTCAGTCCATTTATCTTCGGGATAAGATGAAAATAATCCTCTTAAATACTCTCTATGAGTATATCCATAAACATTACCATATAGCTTTCCAATCCTTTCAAGAAATGTAAAAATTCCCATCCTTAAATCCCAAAGTGGTCTTGTCCAAGAGAAAGGAAGAAACTTTTCCCAATTGTAATCAACAAGAAGAGTTATCATAAAGCTTAAAATTTTAAAGTATAATTGAAATGTATTGTTTAGTAATTCTAAAATTATTTATTTTTCTTTTTTCCACCTATTTATGCCTTGGGGGGCTTTGCCCCCTACAAAAACCCTAAATTATTTAGATTTACTTTAAAATTTTAAGCTTGGAAAAGTTTAAGGATGAATTAGCTTATCAAGTTTACTTGTATATAGAAAATAATCCATTTATTAACATTATGAAATTAAAGAAAATTTTTAAATTGCCCAAATCGTTAATAATAGATAAACTTTCAAGGTATGGATTTAATTCAATTAAATATCCAAATGAAGAATTTGAAATTTTAATAAAGAAGATGATAGCTGAAAGGAATTTTCAAGCAATAAAAGAGATTTTAAATTACAATCTTTTAAAGAAAGAATGGACTTATTTATACGAAAGTATTGAAGATGAATATATTCCATTATTTCACTTACCTCATAAATATAATCATTTAATAGCATTTGGAAAAATTGATTTTAATTTAGGACTAAAAAAAATTAACGATTATATTCAATTATGCCTAAAATCAAACTATAATTTTTCTTATTATAAATTCTTACTTGTAAAAATTGAAATTTTAAGAAATTTGTCAAGAAAAGATGAAATTTTTGAAATTTATAAAAATGAAAAAAACAATATAAAAAAATTACCTAATTGGCTAAAATATAGAACTTTTGGAATAATTTTAAATTCAAATTGGGATAGAAAAGAAGTCCTAAATGAACTTCTAAAACTATTTGAAAGGCTTTATAATAAACAAAAAGAAGAATGGATTTATAATTTATTAAAAAGTATTTATATTTCAATAGGTTCTATTGACAAGCTTGAAAAATTAAATCCAAGTGATCCAGATATTTATTTTTATGAGGGCAATTTTCGTAAGTTTTTAACTTTTGGACCCAATTCTCATTATGAGGGAGAAAAAATAGCGTACTTGGTTAAAAAGGCTGTTGCTAATTTGATGGTAGGTAATGAGCTAGCATTTGAATTTAATTTAAGAGAAGTCTCTCGTCTTTGCTCCAGATATAAAATTTCTTATAGAAATTACGAAATGCTTATAAATTTAAAAAGAGCAATATATGATAATTTGAAAATTGAAATTAACTTGAATTCTCTTAAAAATTCTCTAAGGATTAAAGATAAGGTTCTTTACTATTTTTTAAAAGGTAGGTTTAATTTAGCTTTTCAATTAGCTAAAAAACATAAAATTTTAACTCATTTGTACATAAATATGATACTATTTAGAAAAGTTCCAAAAAATTTTAAAAATTCAAAATGTTTAAGAATTATTTCAAGATATTTAAAACTTTCAAAAACTTTAAAATTATTTGAAAAAGGAAAATTTATTAATTTAAAAGTTGCGAGTAAATCAGTAAAGTTAAGAAAAAATAGCAAAGCTTTTAAGTTTCTTTTAAGCCTTATAAATTTAAAAGGACACATCAATTTAAATAATTATTATCATTTTAGAAAGAGAGAAGTAAAACGATTGATAAGCTATATCAATAAAAAATTTGGTTTTCAAATCATTTCAAAAAACTATAATGATATATTTTTAAGTGTGAAAATTGAAAGGACCCCAAAAGGGGTCCAAAAACAATAAATATGCTCATTCTATTACAGAAAGAGTTCCTGTTAAATGAATGTTCTTAGGATGTAGATTACACCATATTGTGTATGAGCCTACTTTGTTAGCAGTAAATGAAAATTGTTTTTTCTCCTTTGTCTTCAATGTCCAGTTGACTTCGCTATAACCTTCAATAGAAAGATTCTCAGTTATTGGTGATTCATTTATAATTGTAATATTTACCTTTGTTCCTTTTTTCACTACGAGATCAGAAGGCTCATTTATAACATTGAATTGACGGACATTCTTTATAGTTACACCCTCAATAGTAGCTTCTGGTATATTCGTATCGTATGCTCTTATATAGACAGTGAAATTTGCTTCCTTCTTCACAAACTGAGCGGTCAGAAATATGGTGCTTATAGCACCAAACACAATCAGCATCATTGTAGTTATGAGATTTTTCATGGTCGCTCCCTCCTTTTTAAACAAGAAGAACTAAAAAGACCTATATAATAATTTCCATTACCGTATATATTTCCAACGCTATAATTAGAAATATCAATCACTTTACTTATTGAAAATACTACAAAAATTTCTCCTCGGAATTTTGATAAACACTTACCTCTATAATAACAACCATCATCATCACCATTACCTGTTAAAACCACTATTTTGTTCAAACTATCCAAACTCTTACTAATATATGCTACTAAAACATCATATAACCCTCCATTATTACAAAATAACTTTTTCACATTTCCACCAACATTTTTATAATTATCACTTGAAAAAGCTACTACTAAATCACTATTAATTATTTCAATACCAAAAACATTTGATTCTTTTCCTTTACTTGATATAATTGCTGTATTGTATAAAGTATCTAAATCATTTGATAATTTTGAAATAAAAACATCAGCATTTCCTACTTCTCCATAATAAATCCTATTTATAGCAAAATCATAAGCATTATATGTTATACCACTTACAAAAATTTCATTATTCTCGTCAATAACTATTGAGCTACCATAATCATAAAAACTACTACCAAGGACAGCTGTTTTATATAGTTTATCCAAGTTATTGCTTAATTTTACAACAAATACATCTTCAAGCGATGATGAGCCATAAATTTTCTTATTCTCTGAAAATTCAGCAAATGTAGAAGTAACTGTCCCAACAGCAAATACATTTCCTTCTTTATCTAGTTCTAAATCATTTATTACTTCTGATGATGTACCTGTAATAATAGCAGTTTTATAAAGGGTGTCTAAATCTATAAATTTATAGCTTTTCTTTTTTAGTTTTAAAATATAAATACCTTTTTTATTAAGTCTTATATTTGTAAAACCCTCCTTTAAATAACCTTTCATTATAAAATTTCCAGAAATGTCATAAATTTTATAAAAATTATCTTTTTGCTTTGAGATTATTTTAAGGTTATAACCATCTATCAAAATTCTTAATTCATCATCACAAAATTCAAATAAATTAACAGCACAAAAATTATTACTGTTATAATTTAAATTAGTTATAGAAGTTGAAGGGGTAAAAATTGTATTACCAGTATAATAACTATGACTTACTGATTGTCTATTGAGTTGAAAATCCATAGAGGTTAAATTATGATTTTGAAGACCACAAATATCAGAGAAATTTTCATTTGCTCTTATAAGCAAAAGATCCCAATTATTAACACCTTTAAAATCTGAAATTATGTAAAAATATCCACTTCTATAAACCGCACTTCTAATGTATTTATTATGAAAACTTTTAAAAATTTTAGATGACAACACATTACCTAAACTATCAAATTTAAAAATAACAATCTGAGCTGAATCACCTGTCGCTTTGTAGTTTCCAAAAGCAACATAATTACCATCACTTATCCTTGAAATAAAATTTATATTATTTATTTCATTGTAAGTTTTAGCCCACTTTACTTGAAATGGATTTATACTTTTATCAAGTTTTATTATAAATCCTTTTGAGCCTGTTGAGCCACCAATTAAGTAAGAGCTGTCATTATCCTGAACTAAAAAATAAGGATAAATTGAAGTAGTAGGCTGGTCTGTTCTTACTAAATAATCAAGAGAAAAATCACCATAAACAATAAACATACCATAAAAATTTGTACTTCTTCCAACTATTAAATAACCACCTTCAAGTCTTGCCAAACCATTATAAAATGTCATATAAGAAATACTCGTCTCTTGTCTCGTTTTTATAACATTTCCATTCTCGTCTATTATCAACAATCCCCCATAATAATCAACAACTAAGTAATTCCCATCTTTCAATTTTTCTATTCTGACACCATAAAAAGGACTCTGATAAAGTGCTATGTTCTTTTCCCATATTTTTGAACCATTAGTATCAATTTTTGAAACATATAGTAGATTTTGTGATTCTTGTCCCACTATAATGTACTTTCCATCAGAAGATTCTATAACATCACCTAATGTTAAGGTTCCTCCTACCTTTTTGACCCATTTTATATTTCCATTTAAATCCATTTTTATGATACTGCCATTACTTACATCTTGACCAACAATAATTATATCATTAGATGATGTTATCGTTATACCAAGAGCATAATTATCTAAACTATCCCCATAACTATTTACAAAAATAAAGGTTATAAGCGTCATACCGAAAATTTTTTAGTTTAAATTGGTACCATTTCAAGTCTTATAAGTTATTGATTATGAATAACTTATAAAGGCAATTTTTTTAATTTACAAAATTTTGTTTTGCTTACTACTTTCAAAAATAAACCTTAATGTTATCCTTTAAAATTTTAAAATATGTTATTTGGTAAAAAAGATAAGAAAATTCCCCAAATTACTGAAAAAAGGGAAACTCCTGATAATTTATGGATTAAATGTGATAACTGCTCTGAAATTTTATATAAAAAACATTTAGAGAGAAACTTTTGGATTTGCTCAAATTGTAATTATCATTTCCGCATAACATCTGAGCAATATATGAATTATTTATTAGATGGTGGAAATTTTATTGAAGAATATCTTACAGATTTAGAAACAATTGACTTTTTAAATTTTCCTGGTTATAAGGAAAAAATAAAGGAGCTTAAAGAAAAAACAAAATTGAATGAATCTTCACGAGTTGGATATGCGAAAATAGACAGTTTTGATGTGATTTTTTTTATAACTGATTTTAGATTCTTGGCAGGCTCAATGGGTGCTGTTCTTGGAGAAAAATTTTTCTTTGGAGCTTTAAAATCAATAGAGAAAAAAATTCCTTATATTGCTCTTACCTCATCAGGAGGAGGTGCAAGAATGCACGAAGGTATTGTTTCACTAATGCAAATGGCAAAAACAACGCTTGCTGTTCTTGAATTGAAAAAACATTCAATTTTGTATATAAATATCTTAACTGACCCTACTATGGGTGGAGTGATGGCATCATTTGCTGCTCTTGGAGATATACTAATAGCTGAACCGGGAGCATTACTTGGTTTTGCTGGTCCAAGGGTTATTGAGCAAACAATAAAACAAAAATTACCAGAAGGATTTCAAAGAAGTGAATTTTTACTAAAAAAGGGTCAATTAGATTTAGTGGTTAATAGAAGTGAATTAAAACAAACAATATCAAAAATTTTAAGAATTCTCTCTTAAAGCGTTTTCAGATGATAAGAATCCAACCAAAACACCAAATATAACTATTAAAAAGAGAAAAGTATTGGGAAATGGAAAAAGCTTGAAATTAAATAATTTTAAAATAAATATAAAAGCATTTAAAAAAATAAATGTTAGAATTGAAGGAATTAAACCATAAAGAATCCCCATCAATCTAAATGGAAAATATATTTTAAAATAACTAATTCCTGAAAGTTTTAAAATTTCAATCGCAAGTTTATGGTCATTTATTGCGATTTTTACAGCATAAGAACTAATAAAAATAAATGTTAGAAATATAATAATAACTAAAAAAATGCTAATTAAAATAAAAGCATTTGAAATTTTTTCAAGTGATACAATCCATTCTTTTCCATAATAAACATCTTCAATTCCATCAATCATTTTAATTTTTTTTGAAATTTCTTCTAACAATAAACTTTTTGTCCAATAGATTTTTGGCTTAATAATATAGGAATTTGGAAGCTCATTAATATCAATGCTTGAAAAAACATCTTTATATTCCCTATAATTATTTATTAGCTCTTCATAAGCTTGTCTATTTGATTTATAATATATTGCTTCAATTCCACTAATTGAATTTAAAATTGTTAAAATTTTTATACTATCAAGACTATTAAGGTTTTGTTTTAAGTATGCTTGAATTCTAATTTCCTTTTTAATTTTATTGAGATATTGAAATGATTGATATGTAAATAAAATTGTAATACCGAGAATTGAAAACAAAAGAAATGTAGAAGCAATAACAAAAAATGTTAGACTTTTTCTTGAAAATAAGTATCTGAAAGTTTCATAAATTAGGAACATTTTTATTCATTTCTTCAACTTGTTTTTTTAGTTTTTGTGAATAATTTTTCAGTTTTTCTTCAAGCTCTTTATATTTTATAGAAAGAATTCTAACTGCTAAAATTCCCGCATTATAACTATTCCCAATTGCAACAGTAGCAACAGGAATACCTTTTGGCATTTGAACAATTGAATATAATGAATCTAAACCATTTAAGTATTTTGTAGGAATTGGAACACCAATCACAGGCAAGTCCGTTAAACTTGCGGTCATACCAGGAAGATGAGCAGAGCCACCAGCACCTGCTATTATTACTTCAATTCCTCTTTCTCTTGCAGTTTTAGCATATTCGTACATTCTATCAGGTGTTCTATGAGCTGAAACAATTTCAACCTCATACTCAATTCCAAATTCTTTTAGAACTTCAATTGCTTCTTTCATATATTCAAAATCTGATAAACTTCCCATAATAATTCCTACTTTCATCCTACTAATATCATATTTAATTCTTTTAAAGTTTCCTTAATGGCGGAAATAATAACTGAAAGGTTTATAGGATAGCTGAATATAACTCCAATAAAGAATTCATTATTATGAAAGGGAACTGCAATAATACCTTTATCTTCACCCTTTATGTATATTTCTTCCATATTTCCCCAATTACTATCTTTTAATAACTTCCAAATTCTATAAACTAAATAACTAATTTTTTCACCTGAAATTATATTTTCATCATTTGCGGTTGGAACAATTACGAGAACATTTTCTGAAAGATTTGAAACAATTACAAGCTCTAAATTTTCAATTACTTTAAGTTTATCAATTAAAACTTTTCTAATATAATGAGATAATTCCAAGTTTCAAAATTTTAAAGCAGAGATTTTTTTACCTTTAAAATTTTAAAGTTTTATGAAAGGTGGATATGTAGCAATTGTAGGTAAGCCTAATGTAGGAAAATCAAGTCTTTTAAATGTTCTAGTTCAAGAGAAAATATCTTCTGTGAGTCCAAAACCACAAACTACAAGATTCAATTTACTTGGAATTTTAAACTATGAGGATGCTCAATTTATATTTATAGATACACCTGGAATTATGAAAAAAGTTAAGGATAAACTTGATGAATTTTCTTTATCTGAAATAGAAAAAGCAATTGATGATGCTGATGTAATTGTTCTATTAGTAGAGCCAAAATTACCTGATGAGGAAGATTTAAGAATTATAGAAATTTTAAAAAATAAAAATAAACCAATAATTCTTGCTATAAATAAAATTGATTTGGTAAAAGATAAAAGAGAACTTCTTCCAATAATTGAAAACTATTCAAAATTATATGATTTTAAAGAAATCATACCAATAAGTGTCATATATAGAGATGGGATTGATATTTTGATTGAAAATATAAGAAAATTTCTGCCTGATTTAGATAGACCTTATTATGAAGATGATGTTATAACTGATAAACCTTTAAGAGTTTTAGTAGCAGAAATTATAAGAGAAAAAATCTATTTATTATATAAAGATGAAATTCCTTATGCGACTGCTGTAAAAGTTGAAGAATATATAGATCCAGATGAACATCCTGAGCAAAAAAGAGATAAAGTTTATATTAGGGCAGTTATTTATGTTGAAAGGGATTCTCAAAAAGGAATAATTATTGGAGAAAATGGAAAAAGGATTAAAGAGCTTGGGACAATTTCAAGAAAAGAAATTGAAAGGTTAATTGGGAAACCTGTTTATCTTGAATTATGGGTAAAAGTTAAGGAGCATTGGAGGAGGAATGAGAGCTTTATAAGGTCTTTACAAAGCTTATAAGTGCTTTTATTTCCTATTTTAATTTTTAACTTAAAGAATGTTTATTTAACGATAGATAATGAAGTTCAAAAAATAGCTGATAGCATTTTAATTAAAAATTCAAAATTTTATAAATTTTCAGCAATTTTAGTATCAGATATTGAAAAAGGAAGAATAATAGCAATGAGTTGTTATGAAGGTTCTAAATTTAATTATAATGTTTGTTTAAATGAAAAATTCCCTGCTGCCTCACTTTTCAAAATAGCAACAGCAGTAGCAAGTATTGAAATTCTAAAATTAAATCCTGATGATGAAATTTATTATTCAGGAAGGATTTATAGTGAAAGACCATATATTTGGTTAAGTAGTTATAGTGAAAGAAAACAATCTTTTAAGTTAGCTTTTGGTTTGTCAAATAATCCAGCATTTGGTAGATTAGCAATTCTTGTTGGAAGTTATAATTTATATATATATGGTAAAAAATTATTTTTTGATGTTTTATTTCCACAAAATGATTTTTCCTTAGCTTTAATGGGAGCAGGATTTGTAAATAGTAAAATAAGACCAATAGATGCTCTAAAACTTATGACTGCTATATCAAATAAAGGTCTTGTAAAGTCAATTACAATAATTGACTCAATTAGTAATTTTTATTATTATAGAACAAAAATTGAAGGAAGAATTTTTGAAGAAGAAACATTTCATAAATTAAAAGATTTATTTAAAGAAACAATAAATAATGGAACTGCAAGAGCTTTTTTAAGAGGTTATGATGTTGGTGGTAAAACAGGCTCACTATATGACAGAATTCATGATGGTTATATAAAATGGTTTGTTGGATTTTTTCCTGCTGATGAGCCAAAATATGCTTTTGTAAGTATGATTGTTGAAAAGGGTTATAATAGAAAACAATCACCAATTGCTAATATAAAACCTATAATAAATTATCTTTCAAGTGTTATTCAGTAGTTTAATTTTATTTTGGATTATTTCAAATGCCATTTTAAGTTATCTTTTAAATTTAGCACCTGATGAAGCATATTATTGGGTATGGTCAAATTATTTAAGTTTTGGGTATTTTGACCATCCCCCATTAATTGCATTTTCAATCAAGATTGGATATTTAATTTTCAAAAATGAACTTGGTGTTAGGTTTCTAACAATTGTTTTAACTACAATTTCCATAATAATTCTTTATAAAATGTTAAAGCGAAGAGATGAAATTTTATTTTCGTTATTGATTTTATCAAATTTATTATTAAATGCTGGTGGTTTTATTGCGGTTCCAGATGGATTATTAGTTTTTTCAGAAAGTTTATTTTTTTATTTTTTAAGAAATTATTTAATTAAAGATAATTTTAAAGATGCTTTTTTTGTTTCAGTTTCCATAGCACTAATGCTTTACTCAAAATATCATTCAGTTTTAATAATTCTTTTTACAATTATTACAAATTGGAAAACTATTTTTAAAAGAATATCATTTTATTTGATTTTTGCTTTAAGTTTGATGTTTTATTTACCTCATATAATTTGGCAATTTGAAAATGATTTTATAACCATAAGATATCAGTTATTTGAAAGAGAAGGTTTAGGCTTTGAAATTAATAATGTTTTTGATTATGTTTTAGGTCAGTTTCTTGTTTATGGTCCTCTTGTTGGATTCATAACAATTATTTCATCATTTCTTTATAAACCAAAAGATGTTTTTGAAAATGTTTTAAAAGTAAATTTAATTGGAACTTTATTATTCTTTTTCATTATGAGTTTTAGAAATAGAATAGAAGCAAATTGGACATGTCCAATTATCTTTCCCTTAATTTATCTTTCATATCACTACTTAATTGAGAAAAACAAGTTGAAAAAAATTTTCGTAAATGTTTCAGTTATAAATGCGATTCTAATTTTCATTCTCAAAATTCATATTTTATTTCCAATTTTTTATTTTCAAAACGACCCAACAAGTCAATTTAGAAGTTGGAATTTATTTTCAAAAGAAGTTAAAAGAATTGTAAAGGATTATAGTTTATGTGCTACAAATTATCAATTGGCATCTGAACTTTACTTTTATCTTAAAAAACCTGTTGGATTTTATAAACTTCATTCAAGAGATAATCAATTTAGCATTTTAAAATTAAATATAAATTGCCAATATATTGTTAGTCATATAAAAACTGAAAATGTTATTGATTCCTTAAATGCTCCATATTTGGGAAAAGTTTATATTATAAAAGTCTATTGAGTTTTCAAAGTGCCTTGTCCAATAATTCTAAAATTACGATTATTTCTTTATTTTCCCACCCACCCTTAAATTAAGCCTACGGCTTATAAATACCCATTTTTCGGCAGGGGGCTTCGCCCCCTTAAATGAACCCCCAATAAAAACAATAATTTCCTGAAATTTTTATAAGCTATTGATAATCAATCACTTAACATTATTTATTGGACAAAGCAATTTCAATTTGCATTGTCTAGTAATTCTGAAATATAGATTATTTCTTATTTTCCCCACCCACCCTGAAATCAAGCCTTCGGCTTATGAACTTCGTCCCCCATAAAATAAATGATTTTAAAACACTTTTTACAAATTATTAACTATCAACGAATTAACACTATTTATTGGACAAAGCATTTCAATTTTACCTTAAATCCCCCCTTGAATCAATAGTTTTAGAAAATTTTTTAATAAATTATTGATAACCAAGCACTTAACATTATTTATTAGACAAAGCATTTTAATCTTTTCGTTTAGTAATTTTGAAATTATTTATTTTACCTACATTTTGCTCATCTACCCTGCGCCTCCCGTAAAATCTACAAAGTTCTAAAAGCTAAAAATAGCAAATCTTTCAATGCCTTGAAAATCTTTTAAGAATTTAAATCCATGATTTTTTAATTTTTTAATAAGTCTTGGTGATATTTCTAAAATGCAACTTCCATTATCCAATAGGAAATTTTTAAAATTATTTAAAAAGTAAGTAAAAACTTCATCATTATACAATAATGCTAATTTCGGCTCTGCTTTTACTTTTTCACTTAAATAAACATATTCATCCTCAAAGACATATGGAACATTCCAAATAATTAAATGAAATTTTGATTTTATTGATTTTATTGAATTTCCACAAAACAAAAAAATTTTATTTTCAACTTGATATTTTTTTATATTCTTTTTAGCAATTTTTAAGGCTTTAAATGAAATATCATTAGCAAAAATTTTAATTTTATCAATTTCTTTTGCTAAACTTATGCTAATTGCTCCACTTCCTATCCCAATTTCAAAAATTTTATCATAATTTCTTTCCTTAATTATTTTAATAGCAATATCTACAAGTTGCTCAGTTTCATTTCTTGGAATAAGAACATTCTCATTTACATACAATTCTAAGTTCCTAAAAAACGCTTTATTAAAAATATATTCAACAGGCTTAATTTTAGCCATTTCAATAAAAGGTTTTATTTTTTCAAATTCTTCATTTTTAAGTCCATTTATTAAATAATCTGAATATGTTTTATTCAAAACTTCTCTTAAAATAAAATCAAATTCATAAACACTTAAATTAAATAGTTTTTCCATATTAAAGTTGTTAGAGACTATTCTATTTCAAAATTATTGCAATTAAAATTGTAAGTGTTTGACCTAAAATTAAACCAATAATCCATTTTAATAGAGAATTTTTCATAGCTTGTAATTTAATTTCCGTTTCAGCCCTTAATTTTTCAATTTCTAATTTTATTTGACTTTCTAACCGATTTGTTCTTTCATTACTTTCCGCTCTCGTTTTCTCAATTTCCAATCTAATTTGATTTTCCATTTGATTCATTCTTTCATTACTTTCCGCTCTTAACTTTTCAATCCTTTCATTACTTTCACTTCTTAACTTTTCAATTTCTAATCTAATCTGATTTTCCATTTGATTCATTCTTTCGTTGCTTTCCGCTCTTAATTTTTCAATTTCTAATTGAAATTCGCTCCTTATTTTTTCTATTTCTATTCTTATTGTTTTTTCAATTTCAAGTTTCTTTAATTCAAGTTTATCCTCTAAGGTCTTCTCAATTTCTATTTTTTTTTCTTCAAGTTTATTTTCTAAATTTAATTTTATTTTCCTATATAAAATTTTAATGTCTTTTTTTGTTGCTATTGAGCTTGAATAAATAATCTCTAATATAACCTCTGGATGCTTTTTTATAATTTCTAAAACTTCTTTTTCTGTCATCAAGAAAATTTTAAAGGGACTTTAAATTTTATACTTCTTTTTAAGGAACTATAAATTTTTTCAAATTACTTTCATACTTTAAAAAATAAATACCACTATTTAAAAACCCTTCAAAATTATTAGTTGAAGCAATTTTATTACCATTTATAGAATAAATTTCAAATTTCTTTTCTGATTTTATTTGAACAAATTTTCCAAAAATTTTAATTTCAGGCGTTTTAAAATTTAAATTTGAAAATGTAGGTTGTGGTGTATTTAATAATGCTCTATAAACATTAACAAGTCCCCAACCGTAATAATCATTTCTTGGTAATTGCCCAATTTGAATAGAAGAGGATTTTAATATATTATAAACATCATTAAAATTTAAATTTGGATTTATTGAAAGGATTAAAGCAACTGCTCCTGTAATATGAGGTGTAGCCATAGATGTTCCTTGAAGCTTAGCATATTGATTATTATATGGAACTGCTGATAAAATATCAACACCAGGAGCAACAAAATCAAGTTCAGGTCCATAATTACTAAAACTTGCTTTTTGTCCATTTTTATCTAATGCTCCAACAGCTATAACATTATCATAAGCAGCAGGATAATCTATACCATAATGTCCATCGTTTCCTGCAGCAGCAACAATAATAACATTTTTATTATAAGCACTATCTATTGCTTCTTTAATAATAGAACTTGGTGATGAGGAACCAAGGCTCATATTAATAACTCTTGCTCCATTATTTATACACCACATTATACAATTAGCAATATTATCACTTGTTCCACCATCATTAGTCAATGCTCTACAACCAAGTAATTTACTCTTAGGAGAAACTCCTACTATACCTTTGTTATTATCCATTATTGCTAAAATTGTTCCTGCTACATGTGTCCCGTGTACTTCTGATGAAGAAGGTGGGGAAATATCATTATCATTATCAACTTCATCATAACCTGCTAAAAAATTTCCATTTAAATCTTCATGATAAATATCAATTCCTGTATCTATAACACAAACTTTAACATTTGATGAGCCTTTCGTTATATTCCAAGCATAATTTAAATACATCACATATAATCCCCAAAGCTCGCTATAATATGGGTCATTTGGCTCATATAGTAATTTAAATTTTATCGTTGGCTCAACATAAATGATGTTTTCATCATTTGATAGTTGATTAATAATTAACTTTAATTTCTCCACATTAGCAACTTCAATATAAACCTTATAAGCATTCTTTAATCTCAATTTCTCAATTTTATATGACGATAAAACATTTGGAATATAATCGCTTTTTGTTCTTATTATAATGCTCCTTTTATCCCAATTTTCCCAATTATCTATTAAAGATAAAAATATCGTTATCATCTTAAAGTCTTTATATAACCTCTTGCCCAATATATTTTAGAGCTAAAGTAAGCACTATTTCCTAAAACAATATAATAAGTTCCTTTTGAAACAATTGATTTAAATGAATAATTCAAAATTGCTTCTTGATAATTTCTTAATTGAGCATTTTCGTTATTTTTCCATCTTTCAAAGTTAATACTATCGCACCAAAAAGCATAACTAATATCATTGCCACTATTAACTATTGCTTCAAAGTATATAGAATCGCCTTCCTCAGTATGAAATTTCACATACCAATAACTTCTTGGACCTAAACTGATTGTCCCATGATAAATATCTATTAAATAAAATTGTTTATTTTGATTTTCAGGTTGAGTTGGATTTTTATTACAAGAGAAAGCAAGGGCAATTATAAAAAAATTAAATAACTTTTTCATTGTTTATAAGTGTTTCTCTTATAATTTCATCATTTAAATTTAAATTCAAAGAGCCATCTTTAATGAGAATTTTTAGAAAATTCTTTATATTATTTGAGAACATAAAACTTGAATGATAAGGGACAAGTGCTGGAAGATTTGGAATTCCTATAATTCTAACACCATTATATTCATATATTTCATTATACTTTGTTAATTCACAATTTCCACCTTTTTCAACAGCTAAATCTACTATTATACTGCCTTTTTTCATTACTTCAACCATATCCTTCGTAATTAGAATTGGTGCTTTTGCCCCTATTACAGATGCTGTTGTTATGACAATATCAACATCTTTTAAGTACTCTTTTAATGCTTCTCTTTGTCTTTTATAAAATTCTTCATCCATTTTCTTGGCATATCCGTATTTTTCTTCTTGACTAAATAATCCCAAATCTACAAATTTTGCTCCAAGACTTTCAACTTGCTCCTTAGTACTTATTCTAACATCATAAGCAGATACATAAGCACCAAGTCTTTTGGCAGTAGCAATAGCAGATAAACCTGCTACACCAGCACCAATTATAAAAACTTTTGCAGGAAGTAAATTTCCAGCAGATGTCATAAGTAATGGAAAAATTCTATTGAAATAATATGCTGATATAATGACTGCTTTATAACCTGCTATTGTTGCTAATGAGCTTAAAACATCCATACTTTGTGCTCTTGAAATTCTTGGGATTAATTCTAATGAAAAAATTGTTAATTGTTTTTCTAAAAGTAATTTTAATTTTTCCTTATTTACAAATGGCTCAAATAAACCAATTAGAATTGAATTTCTTCTAATATATTCAATATCATTATAATTAAATCTGTAATAAACAATAATATCACATCTATTTAAAATCTCTTCTTTTGTTAGAGCTTTTGCTCCAAGCTTTTCAAATTCCTCATCATCTATATAAATATGCTCTGCTATTTTCTTTTCAAAGAAAATTTCTAAATTTAACTTTTTAATTTCATTTATTGTATTTGGCATTAATGGAATTATATCACTTTTTAAGAAACCGATTGACATAGTTTTAAATTTTAAAGGATAAGGGGCGAAAGCCCCTTAGTAAATTGCTTTTAGTTTTTCAAGTTTTATTTTCATTTGAGCATGTTTAATACTAACTTTTTCCTTTATCTTTTGGAATTTATTAACAATTTCTGCATTTACTCTTTGATTTGAAAATAGCTTGTGAGCAGGCTCTGTTTTAAGTTTATATTCTATCATCTTTTCAATTCCTAAAATTCCTCCATTTGGTCCAAAGTTTGGAACATAACCATATAAACTTCCAGAAGAAAATGAAGACTTACAATCAGAACCATAACTTATTTCATTTATAGCACCACTTGCTCTATTCTTCAATCTTGCCTTACCACTATTAAATTCCTTTGTTCCAGATTGACCACCATTTGAAGGATCATATTTACAATTTACATCATCATGAAGAGCATTTCCACCAGAACCACTTGGATTTATATCTATACCAGCACCAATTGAATCAACAGGCTGACTATCATTACAGGTATTATTCTGTTGATAATTTTCATAACTATATAAGTAATATCCACCAGCATAATAATTAGCATTTTCGTCAGCATTTGGATTGAATTGACCATCATCGGGCTGATAGCTTGCTCCAAGTGAATCGGATTGATTACCCATATATTCACAAAATGTTATTTCACCACCTGGAGAGCCATTATCATATCCCCATCCCAAATCCTCTCCAAAATCTTCATCAGATGAAACACCACTTGCATTGCCACTTACATATAAAGTATCATGAGGATAATAATCAGCAAAGAAATAAGCATTTCCCGAGTATGGGTCCTGGACATAAATCAAAAAGAAAAGATTTTGTAAGACAGCTTTATATACATAAGGATTATTATCATTTGGATCAAGACCTATGAAATTGCCATCTACATAAACATATACAGGTATAGCATATTCGTTAGGAACTTCAAATATACAACTTGAAAATAGATAATATCCGCCAGGAAATACCCCATCATAATCGTTATCATTTATATTTCCACCTGTTTGATAATATCCACCATTGGGACATGCGCCATTTATAGAATTGTTATATTCTTTTAGCTTTTGGTATAAAAGAGCAGGATTAGTTTGAGAAGGCTTTACTCTTTGAACAGCTCTATTCATAGCCAAATCACCACCAACAGCAATTTCACGGACAGGTTCCGTAGAGCCTCCGCCTCCACCTCCGCTTTTACCACATGCACTTACTGCCCAAAGGGCAATCGCTAAGGTCAAAAGGTTTCTCATAGGGTTTGAAAGTTTAACATATTCAACATTAAGTTAATTAAAAATAATTTATTGATTATCAATAACTTTTGATGGTTTTAAAAATTATTTAACAAAGCTTTAAAATTTTCAAAAATATGATAACAAAAAATTACTTAATTGAAAAAGCATTAAAAGATGGTAAAAAAATTCGTCAAATTTGTAAAATTTATAAATGCTCACCAAATAAGGTTATAAAAATTAAAAAACAAGGATTTTTGAAAATTGATAAATTGAAAGAATTATTATATGAAATAAGGGAAAACAATCCATTTTTTAAATTGAAAGATTTTCAAAATTACTTAAAAGAGCATTATAATATAAAATCCGCATTATCAAAAATTTACTATAAACTAAAAAAGAAGTTATTGGATGATAAAACAGCAAGACTCATTGAAATGTTAATTGAAGACAAAAAATTTGATGAGATTAAAAAAATTATAAAATTTTATAAGTTTGAAAGTAAGCACTTTTACTTGCTTGAAAGAATACCAGATGATTATCTTGATGAAGATAATTTCGTTGAAAAAGTTATTATGTTGTCTGAAAATTTTAAATTGACTAATGACGAAAAGCGAAACTATCTTAAAAAGGTTGATGAAATGTTAAAAGAAAGAGAAAATAAGTATAGTTTTTACATTCTTCTTGAATTGAAAATTTATCTTCATTTAGTCCTATTAGAATTTGATGTAGTTAAGCAAATTTACCAAAATTATATTAATGAAATTGAGAAACTGCCAAAGGAAAATAAATTAAATCTTTTCATTTCTATCGCTAATGTTCAAGCTCAATATCCTGAAATTAGTTTTCCTATTTTAAGAAAGTTAAGCAAATTTAAATTAAAGGATGAAAACTTAAAAGAAGTTATGAGGGTTTTATTTAGTAATATGGGCTATATTTATAAATCAAAACAATACTTGTATGATTTGGATTTTGAATTTTCAACAGGAAATTATAAAAATTATTTAAAAGGTTTAAAGAATTACAATTTAATTTTAAGGGGTAATAAAATTGTTTTGGAATGTAATAAGGCAATATCTTTTTTATTTCTCGGTAAGTTATATAACTTTAATAGCTTTGTAAATGAAATTGAAAAACAAATTGATTTTATGAAATCATCAAGTGAAAATTTAAATGTTGTTAAAGCCTTAAAATATGCTATTGATGGTAATTTTGAAAAATCAAGAGAAATTTTAAGGAATTGTAAAACTAAAACATTAAAAGCAATAGGTGAAGGAAAATTTGATAATCTTTCAAGATATAGAAAACAAGAGTTAATTTTAAAGTATCTTGTTAAAGGTAAGATAAAGAGAGCAGTAGAAGTAGCAAGAAAATATGGTAATTTTTATAATCTTCATTTATATTCAATACTTTTGAATAAATCTTCAAAAAGCTTATCTAAATACCCTGAATTTAAAAATGTTTCAAAAATTTTAAAATTAAGACAATTGAAATTTTTAAGTATTCATTTATTAAATGGAAAACCTTTTCTAAAAGTAAATTCAAAGAAATTTTATATAAAAGGTGCTTTCAAATGGATAGCACTTTTGGTTTATATTTTATTATCAGGAGGTAAAGTTGGAATAGGTTATTTGAAAAGTGAATATATAAGCCAAAATGTTAAAAGTTTAATTTATTCTATAAATTACAAGCTTGGTTATAAAATTTTAAAAATTAGAAATCAATTTGTTTATGTAAATTGTCAATTTTATTTAGACTTAATAAAAAATAAAGAATTTTTGAAACCCAAAAAGTTATTATATAGATTAAAAGACAAATGGACATTTTTGGAGTACTTTAACATAGGATAAGCAAATTTCTTTTTATTTGATAATGTAATTTTTTATGCTTTATAATTTTAAAGCTATGCTTTATCTCTTTTTATATTTAGATGTTCAAACAAGAGGGGGGAAGGGGGCTGTTAATGAAAGCCCCAAGGAAAACATTTCTCAATCAGTTTATGTTCCAAAGGTAGATGGTAATTATAAAATAGCACCATTCTTCGGATGGACACCTGAAAAAGAGGAAATTGCTAATGCTATAAGAGAAGGGAGAATAAAGGTTGATGAAAACTTTTTGAAAACGAGAATTGAAAGAATAGACAGCTTCTATAAAGTCCTATGGGAAAAAGATAAGCCTTATGTTTGTGGAAGATACGCTATAAAAGGTCTTGATTGTCCTGAAATCCATCCTCATATGAATAGAATTTATTATTACTATAATAAATGGAAAAATGAAAATGATGCCTGGGCTTATGCTGAAATGATTACACTAATAGAAGATGGTGAAAGATTGCTATCAGCTTATATTGAAAATGAAAGAGCAAGAATTCAAAAAAATGTTTCTCCTGCTCAAAGAGCTGAGCCAAGAGCTGAAATTCTAAATAAATCCATACCAAAAGATTCTTTTAGAATTTTAACAGATGGAAATAACTGGAATACATTTGATATTGCTGCAACGGGTGCTTATGAATATAACCCAACGATTGTTCAAGTAGGAAATGAGGATACACTTATATCTGCGGTAAATGTTGTTCCTTGTAATACTTGGTGTGCTGTTAGTCATACAAATGAGTGTGCTGTTGTATTTAGGTCTGTAAATGCAGGTCAAAGTTGGTCCCCTATGTTTTGTGTTCATAGTCCAAGCTATAATGTTGGAGAGGTTGCTATTGGAGCAGACCCATATAGAAGACTATTTATATTAGCTTATACAAGTGATTATTATTATCCTGATTATGATATAGGACAATTAACATTTGATAAGAATGGAACTGTAATATATAGCACATGGGTTGATATTTCAACTACTTCAACATTGACACCTTATGTAAATGCGGAGTTTAATTGGGGAAGAAGTGGTTGTCTGGGGCAACCGCTAAGTGGCTCATGCACTTGCAGTGCTAGTGATAACTGGTACTTTATCGGGATGAATAAAGGCGGGGGTGGTGTAAGGATATGGAGAAGCACCACTTGTGGCTCTAGCTGGTCGCAAGTATATGATGGACCCGCAAGGACTGGCTCTGCCTATAATAATAATCAAATTATGCTTGAAACAACGAATGACCCAAGAGGTTCATCTTCTGTATGCTCTTCTTCTAATGGAGGAGATAATACAATTCAAGCGGTATATGATTGGAAAACTTCCTCAACAAACCATAGAATAGAGCATTTATTTACAGATTACACTATGAATTGGGGAGGTTCTTGGACATCAACTACGGTTTTAAGTGGTTATCAATATCCTATAAATCAGCCTTGGCTTAGTGTGGCAAGAAGACTAACAAATTCAAATATGACGCACTTTATTGTGTTTGAAAGGCAATGGTCTTCAACGGATGGAGATATACTATATTTGAGTGCTAATGGAATTCCACCTTCTGGCTGGACATCAGGCACAATAGATGCTTCGACTGTTGAGAGTAGAACACCAACAGTTCATACAGATGCAAGATGGCAATGGTGCCCCGGTGCTACTACAAGCTCTGCTAATTATTTCCATGTAGCATTTTATCATAAATGCACTGCTACTGCTGATCCATTCTGTAATGCTACGGGATATAATAACACATTTAGAGTAGCAGTTTTAAGATATAATTGGGATTTAACTTCAAGAGGTCATGAAGTTTGTGGTGCTCTTGTAGCAGACACAATTGCTATTCCACCTCCTCCATCTTATAATCGTGGAGGTCTTTGGCAGAATTGGTGGCAAATAAATGGGACAACATTTAGAACTACTCAAAGTTTAACTTCTCCTTGGTGGTTCGGTGCTATGTGGGTTTATTGTTATAATGCTGGTCCTGATGGAGTATGTGGAACAAGCGATGATGTTGACTGGGATGTGGAATGGACAATTTTAAGCTATTCTTGTATTACACCTGTTAGTAAGGATGAGGTTAAGGAAGGGAAAGATTTTATCATTAAAGGAAAGCTTGTTGAAATATACTTAAATAAGGATTGGGAATTTAAAGTTTATGATGTTTCAGGAAGAAAAGTCTTTGAAATAAAAGGTAAGGGTAATAATAAATTCAATTTAAATCTTCCAAAAGGTGCTTATATCTATAAATTAAATGAAAAGTTTGGAAAATTTATTTTATAGGGGCTTTTGCCCCTTCACTATTAAAATCCAAAAATTTCAATCCATCTTGAAAGAATTAAAAATTCAAAAACATTTAAATAATTAAATTTTTTTCCTTGAAACTCCCCATCTAAAATTTGAATAATTTTTTCAAAGTTTAAAAAATCTAATTTTTTTAATTTTTCTATTTCATTTCTAACGAACTTTTGATTTTCATATAACCATCCCCTTATTGGACCTCCAAATCCCTTTTTTTTCCTCTTTGAAATCTCAGGAAAATAATCATTTATAACTTCTTTTAATAATTTCTTTTCAATTTTTAAGTGATAACTTAATTTTTTTGAAAATTCAAGAATTCTATCATCTAAAAATGGAACTCTTAACTCAACACTTTTTGCCATAGAAAGTTTATCTGAATAAATGAGATTGTGAAATGGTAAAAATGTTTTAAAATCAAAAAGAAGCATTTTTTCATAAAAATTTCCTTCTAATTCGTCAAAAATTTTTTTAATTTCAAAAAATGGATTATATTGTATTTTAAATAATTCTTTTATCTCCTCATCAGTATAATATGCCAAATAATAATAATATGGTTTTGACCAAACTCTCTTGAATTTTTCAAAATCTCTTGAAATTTTTTTAAAATAGTTTGGAAAATAAATTTTATTTAATGGAAGAAAATTAAATTTTTTATAAATTAAATAAGCTTTATATCTTGGATAACCTCCAAACAATTCATCCCCACCCATACCTGATAAAACGACTCTTGACTTATAATAATCACACATTAAATATGTTGAAATACCTGCACTATCTCCAATTGGTTCTTCAATATAATAAACGAATTTATTTAGTATCTCTTCATTAAAATCAAATTCTATTCCCTCAATTTCAAAACCTAACTTATCACATAATTTTTTAGCATAATAAAATTCATCATTTATAATATCTTTTAAAGTATGCGCTTTCTTATAAATCAAACTAAATGCCTTCAATTTCTTATATTTGCTTGAAAATAATGCTATTAAACTTGAATCAATCCCACCACTTAAAAATAAACTAACTTCAACATCGCTAATCAATTGACTTTTTATAACTTCTTCAAAAATTTCAATAAATTCTTTCTTTGCTAACTCTAAACTATCAATTTCATTTTCAAATTCATATTGCCAATAATAATAATTTTTAATACCATTTTCTGAAAATTCAAGAATTGAACCAGGTTTTAACCTATAAATACCCTTAAAAGCAGTTTCATCGTTGAAATTAAATAAAAAAACAATATGATTTAAAATTGCTTTCTCGTTAATGTCTTTTTTCTTAATAACCTCAAAAATTGGTTTAATTTCAGATGAAAAAATTATTCCATTATCCTCAAAAGCATAATAAAGTGGCTTAATACCTGCTCTATCTCTAATTAAATATAATTTCTTTTCATTTTTATCATAAATAGCAATTGAAAACATTCCTACAATTTTATTTAATGCTTTTAAAATGCCAAATTTATGAAATGTATAAAGCAAAACTTCACTATCTGAATTTGTTTTAAATTCATATTCTTTCAATTCTTTTTTTAATTCTAAAAAATTATAAATTTCACCATTAAAAGCCATTACTAAATTATCAAATTCCATAGGTTGATTTGCCCTATCTGAAAGGTCAATAATTTTTAATCTACAAAATCCCACATATAAATTCTCATCTTCATAATAATTAAAACTATCAGGACCTCTATGTTTTAATAAATTTAAATTTATTTTTCTTTTTATATTGAAACTTCCGAAAAATCCACACATACTTCACCGTTGCCTTTTTCAATCCTTCCAAGAACAACATAATCAATTTTTAAATTACTTAATTCTTTCTCATTTAGTATCAAAACCATACCAATACCCATATTCCAAACCCTAAATGCCTCATTTAATGGAACATTCCCAATTTTTACAAAAAATTTAAAAATTTTTGGAATGTCATAATTTATTTTAATTTTAGCGGACAAATCATTTCTTAAAATTCGTTTTATATTATCATAAAATCCCCCACCTGTTATATGACAAGCCATTTTAAAATTAATACTTAAAATTTCCTTATAGATTCTCGTGGGTTTAAGTAAAATTTCTCCAAGACTTTCATTCTCTGAAATTTCTTTATATATTTTATTGAGTTTCAATTTATTTTCTTTTATGATTTTTCTAATTAAGGTATAACCATTTGAATGGAAACCATTTGAAGGAATGCCAATTATAATATCTCCTTCTTTTAAATTTTCTTTTTTTGGAATTTCATCTTTCTCAACAATTCCTACAACAAATCCCGCTATATCAAGTTTATTTTTTTTAAAAATTCCTTTTAATTCAGCAGTTTCACCGCCTATCAACTCGCAATCACAATATAAACAAGCTTCTATAATACCATCTATAATTTCCTTTGAAATTTCTAAATTTAAGTTTTCAACAGCATAATAATCTAAAAAAAATAATGGTTTAGCTTTCATTACATAAATATCATTAACATTCATAGCTACTAAATCTATGCCAATTGTTTTAAAGTTTTTCATTTTTCTTGCGATTTCTATTTTTGTCCCAACACCATCAGTTGAGCTTACTAAAATTGGATGCTTATAATTTTTTATAATTTCCTTAATGTCAAAAAGTCCTCCAAATAAACCTATATTTTCTCCAACTTTATTTTTTATATATTCAACAAATTCATTTGCCTTATCTATATCTACACCTGCTTTCCTGTAAAGCATTATTTTATGAATGACATCCTTATTCTTCTTACAAAGCTTAAATTAGCATCAGCATTCGTATGGTGCTGAATATAAGCAAAAGCTGTATCAAATGTTGATTGATAGAGAATTCCTTTATAGCTTATAAGCTTTAAGCTATCAATTGTGAATTTATAAGCATAGTTTTGTTTTATTATTGTATCACTTTCATTACAATTTAGGTTTTGATTATTTGAAATTTTATTAAATTTGTATCTGTATTTGACTTTTGAGAAAATTAAATTTGTAATTGAATAGGTTGTATCATTGATTTGGGAGATTTTTGAGATTGAGCTATCTAAATAAATTGTATCAATATAAACCTTTAATGAGCAATCAAACATAAAATTTCCAATAAGTAAAGAATCATAAATTGCTTTATATGTGCTTTCTATGGGCTTTAAATTTTGATTTAGAGGGTAAGGATACTTATAAGGTAAATTAACACTAATTTCTTTGAAAAAATCAAAAACTTTTAGATTTCTTTGAAGGTAATTGTCAAAAACCTTGATAGTATCATAAATTATCTTTATTGGATTTGCAATAGACCAAATGGAGTCATAGTAAGGAAGCATTAAACTTGAAGTATCACCAAAACTTCTGACGAGTGTATCGTAATTTGGAATTATCCAATTAGAATAATAAAAGCTGTATTTATAATAAGCACTATCTAAATATAGATAAATTTTTTTTGTTTTTGGCAAGAAGTTCCAAAATTCAAGAGAAGAATAAGGATTTTTAGGATTAGAGGGTTCAGTTGTTTTTTTGGAGCAAGCAAATAATAAAATCAAGAGAAAAATAATGAACCTCATAATGATAATTTTAAAGTTTGAGTAGAATTTTGCTTTGTCTAATAAATAGTGTTAAGTGATTGATAACTAGCAACTTATCAAAATTCTAGGAAATTATTGTTTTTTGGGGGAATTTAAGGGGGCGAAGCCCCCCGAGGCATAAAAATGGGTATTTTTAAGCCGAAGGCTTATTTTTGGGCGGGTGGGAAAAATATAATAAAATAAATAATTCCAGAATTATTGGACAAAGCAATTCTGTTTCTTGTTATCCTTTAAACTTTTGGACATGCCAAAGGTTAAAACGAAAAAATCCGTAGCTAAGAGATTTAAAATTACAAAGGGGGAAAAAGGTAGTAAAATTAAGTGTTTTCATGCTTATCATAGCCATCTTTCAACAGGAAAATCTCCAAAAAGATTAAGAAGATTAAGAAAACCTAAAATTTTAAATAAGGTTAGTAAAGATAAAATTTTATATGCTCTTGGTAAAAAGTAGTTTTTAATGAATAATATAAAAGTTTTACCTGTTCTTCCTATTAGAGGTGGAATAATATTTCCTCATAGTATTGTGAATATAACTGTTTCATCTGAAAGAGGAAAAGTTCTTGTTGAGGATGCTATAAAGCAAGGAATTTCTGAGTTATTTTCTGTTGGATATAAATCTAACGAAAAGAATGAAGAATTATTTAAAGTTGGAACAATAATAAGAATTGAAAATTATTCAAAGGATGAAAAAGAAGATGTTATTAAGCTTGTTGTAGTTGGATTGAAAAGAGGCAAAATTTTGAAATTTATTCAAGAGGAGCCTTATTTTAAAGCTGAAATTGAGCCTATTGATGATATTGAAATTATTGATAAAGAAATGGAAATTTTAGTTAAAAGTGTTAAAGATATGTTTGTTAATTTAATGAATAAAATGCCTGTTAGGTCTGAGAAACAAATAAAGGAGATTTTAAATGTTAAAAGCCCTTCTATACTTTCTGATGTTTTAGCATCATTTTTAATTGAGGAATTGGAAGAAAAGCAAAAATTATTAGAAACATTTGATGTTAAAGAAAGACTAAAAAAAATTCTTGAAGTTATTCAAAATCAATTTGAAATGCTTAAAGTAAATGAAAGTATTCAGGAAAAAGTAAAAGAGGAAATTGAAAAATCTCAAAGGGAGTACTTTCTTAGAGAGCAACTTAAAGTTATACAAAAAGAATTAGGCATTAGTGAGGAGCAAAAGGAAATTGATGAAATTGAAGAAAAAATAAAACTTCTTCCTGATTATGTCCAAGAAGTTGCTAAAAGAGAATTAAATAAACTAAAAAAACTTCAAACAATATCTCCTGAATATCATGTTGTAAGAACTTACTTGGATTGGATTTTAAATTTACCTTGGAATGAAGAAACGGAAGATAATTTAGATATTTCTCATGCAAGAAAGGTTCTTGATGAAGACCATTATAATTTGGAAAAGGCAAAAAGTAGAATTTTGGAATACTTGGCAGTTAAAAAAATTAAACCTAATGCGAAAGGAGCAATTCTTTGTTTTGTTGGACCTCCTGGTGTAGGTAAAACCTCCTTAGGTCAATCAATAGCAAGAGCATTAAATAGGAAATTTATAAGAATTTCTCTTGGTGGTATAAGAGATGAAGCAGAAATTAGAGGACATAGAAGAACATATGTTGGAGCATTACCAGGAAGAATAATAAGTGCTTTAAGAAGGGTTAAGGTTAAAAATCCTGTGATTGTTCTTGATGAAGTTGATAAAATTGGTGTAGATTTTAGAGGAGATCCTGCTTCTGCTTTATTGGAAGTTTTAGATCCAGAGCAAAACAAAGAATTTGTTGATCATTATTTAGAAGTTCCTTTTGACCTTTCAAAAGTTTTGTTTATTACAACTGCTAACACAACAATAACGATTCCTCCTGCTTTATTAGATAGAATGGAAGTAATAGAAATACCTGGTTATACGCTTGAAGAAAAGTTAAAAATAGCAAAATTTTATTTAATTCCAAGAGAGATAGAAAATCATGGCTTGAATAATTATAAAATTGAATTTGAAGATAAAGCTATTGAAGAAATTATAAATAAATGGACAAGAGAAGCAGGTGTTCGTCAATTAGATAGGAAAATAGCTGAAATTTTAAGAAAAATAGCAGTTCAAGTAGCTGAAAAGAACTTAAAGAATAAGAAATTTTTAATAAAAAGCACAAATGTTTCTAAATTTTTAGGACCACCATTATTTTATTCAGAAGTTGCTGAGAGACAAAATGAAATTGGTGTTGCTATTGGTCTTGCTTGGACGCCTTTTGGTGGAGATATTATATTTATTGAAGCATTAAAAATGCCTGGTAAGGGTCAATTGAAATTGACTGGACATCTTGGTAATGTTATGAAAGAAAGTGCACAAGCTGCTTATTCATTATTAAGAGCTAATTTTGAAAAATGGAAAATAAAAAATAATGATTTTGATAAGTACGATGTTCATATTCATGTTCCCGCAGGTGCGATACCGAAAGATGGTCCATCTGCTGGAATAGCAATTTTGATGGCATTAGTTTCGTTATTTTCAAATAGACCTATAAAGAAATTTCTTGCTATGACAGGTGAAATTACACTTAGAGGAAAAATTTTACCTGTTGGTGGCATTAAGGAAAAGGTTTTGGCAGCAAGAAGAGCTGGAATTAAAGAGATTATTTTGCCTAAGTGGAATAAAAAGGATTTGGAAGATATACCAAAAGATGTTCTTAAAGATTTAGTTTTCCACTTTGTTGATAATGTCCAAGAAGCATATAAAATCTCATTTGAATTTAATAATGCTTTGTCTAGTAAATGATGTTAAGGTTAATTTAGGGGTGTAAAGATTTAGGTTTTAAAATTTTGGGATGGGAAGAAGAGACTGGAGAAAATACAACGAGGCACTTGTTATGAGGGGAGAGTTATGGATAAAGAAAGAGCTACTATCAAAGATTAAAGAGGAGGTGAGAGA
>Ga0079997_120064_pt1 | contig 53424 bp, 50 predicted proteins | sample PerSpoCPS_CMetaG_FD_69200 | JGI IMG/M metagenome (GOLD analysis project Ga0079997, IMG submission 69200) | Archaeal communities from Yellowstone National Park, Wyoming, USA - Perpetual Spouter C (PS_C) MetaG (SPADES assembly) (version 2) | ecosystem: Environmental > Aquatic > Thermal springs >... | reverse complement strand
CCGCTGTAAGGCCGCGCCCGCCCGCAGGGCGGGCGCGGCCATCTCCTCTTCGCATCAAAAAAGCCTCGGTCTCAAAATGGTGTAATACGATTTCCCATTATCTGAAATACCCACGCCTGGCTATGTGCTGATAAACGGAGACCTACGGCTAAGGCGCCACGCCTAGATGCTCACCCTGGGCGTTACGAACCTCCTGAATACCCGTTACCAGTCGCATCTAAGTATTTTCCGCCAGGGGGGAAGAGAGGGCATTTGTGGCCGCGTTGCAGTTTTTATGTCCGAGTGGAAGGCCACCTCTGAAAGGAAGCCTCTATGGCTACCCAGCTCTCGCGCAATTCCTTCCTTCCCTTAGCAGAGGCTACTATCTGTCCATCCGTTAGCTCCCCCTACCTTTGCCTTATGCAGGTGCTTTTGGAGACTATCCCCGGCTATGAGGGCGAACGTCTCTACACGGCCTATTACCCTGCTTCCGCGTCTGAGGCGCGAGGCACTATCCTTTGGGTGCACGGTTATGCCGAACACAGCGGCCGTTATCTGCCTATCATAGAGTATCTTTTAGAGCGGGGGTGGCACAGTGTGGCTTGGGACCTACGCGGTCATGGCCGTTCTACGGGTCGCCGCGGCTACATCTCCGACATAGAAGAGTACTTAGCCGACCTCACTGCGGTTTGGACTCATTGGCATAAGCGTATTCCTGAGCCGGTGGTGCTCTTTGGGCACTCGCTCGGGGGCTTGATAGCGCTACGTTACCGCCAAAAGTACAGTGCCCTCTGGAAGCCCCGCCTTACTATCATCAGTGCTCCCCTCATCCAGCTCAAGGTAAAAGTGCCGCGTTACAAACGCATTTTAGCGCAAATCGCTGCCCAGTTTTTTCCCACTTTGAGCCTGCCGTCGGGTTTGCGGCCGACGGACCTCACCCATGACCCCACCGAAGCCCACGCTTACGCTACTGACCCCCTCGTCTTCAAGATCGCTACGGCCGGGTGGTTTGCCGCTATCCAGCGCGCCCAAATCGACCTCTGGAAGGACCTTCCCCGCCTCACCGATGAAGCCTTCCTCTTCCTCATTCCCGAAAAAGACCCCATCTGCGACAGCGAGGCTACCCTCCGCTTCTATGAGCACCTCCCCACCCCCCATAAGCACCTCCTCACCTACCCCGAAAGCTACCACGAACCCCTGCATGAAACCTTCCGAAACAAAGTCTTCCAAGACATTGCCCAATTTCTCCAAAACCTATGATAGCCTACATCCACTGGCGCGTCTCGCCAGAAATTTTTTCCTTCGGGCCCTTCGCTATTCGATGGTACGGCCTCCTGTTTGCTTCCGGCTTCCTCATCGGATACTATATCATGCAAGCCATCTACAAGCGCGAAGGCAAGCCCGTGGCTCACTTAGATACGCTCTTATGGTATCTGATTCTGGGAACGGTGATTGGCGCTCGCCTCGGACATTGCCTCTTTTATGAGCCGGACTACTATTTGAGCAATCCCATAGAGATTCTCAAAATCTGGGAGGGGGGGCTTGCCAGTCATGGGGGGACCGTCGGGGTTTTGGTGGCTTTGTGGCTGTATAGTCGCCGGCATCCTCAGGAGCCTTTTGGGTGGCTGGCCGACCGCCTCACTATCCCCACAGCGCTCACCGCTACCCTCATCCGCCTGGGCAACCTCTTCAACTCCGAAATCTACGGCAAAATCACTACCCTCCCATGGGCCTTCGTCTTTGAGCGCGTGGACCCGCACCCCCGCCACCCCACCCAGCTCTACGAAGCCTCTGCCTACCTCCTGCTTTTTGGAATGCTCCTCTACCTGTACCGACGCCACCTTCCCTTCTGGCAAAAGCCTTATCGTCCCCTCGGCTTCTTCCTGCTCTGGGTATTTGGCTGGCGCATCCTTATAGAATTCGTCAAAGAACCTCAGGCCTCCTTTGAAGAAAATCTCCCCCTCCATATGGGCCAGCTCCTCAGCATCCCCTTCATAGCGCTGGGATTGTATTTTCTTTTTCGCCCCAAACCGCCTACACAACAGAGCTAACTTAGGGCCAGGCGATATAACTTTTTCTTTACTTTAGCTGGTGGTGCGGTTTGGCATGCCTTTTCTAAGTACCCTTTTAGCTCAGGTTTGGATGGGTACCGGCTTTTCTTTGCAGCAGGGCCTTGTGGGAAAAGACACCATATTTCGTCTAACAGGACCTTCCCAGCTTTTGTGGATGGAGTATAGAGCGGCTTCTCGGTTGCCTTGGGATACGCTTTGGGTGGTTTTGCGCACACCGGACAAGATTCAGGGGGCTTATCGCCTTTATCGGGTCAAGACCGACCCCCTGCTATATCGGGGACAGATTCGCGTTCGCACGGCTTCTATTTACGTGGCTCTGATCATGCCGCCACGCGAATACCGCCAAATTCTCAAACAGAAACGTTTCTATGTCACAGACGCCAGCCACCCGACCTTAGCCAGCCTCCGCGCCAAAGCCCAAGCCCAGGCCGCCCAAACCCAGCCCTCTGACCTGAGCGACGTTTCCATTGAGAACCTAGAGCTTCCCTCGGAGGCCTTCCTAAGCGCCCCCAACGAAAAAATAGAAGAACCCCTCATAGAAGACGACTCCATAGACCTGGAAGTGCCCGACCTGGACACCCCAGACATAGAAGAAGAGAACTTGGACCTGGAAGACTTAGGCGATTTAGATGACTTATGATTAGCGCTGCCGAAGCGAGTCGCCTGAAAAACTTAGAACTGATCGCCCGCACTATCGTAGAGGGTTTTCTCGTGGGTCTGCACCGTAGTCCCTTTCAGGGATTCTCGGTAGAATTCTCCGAATATCGCCCTTACCAGCCCGGCCATAGCCTGGACCAAATTGACTGGCGCGTCTTTGCCCGAACCAATCGCCTCTATGTGCGCCGCTACGAAGAAGAAACCAACCTCCAAGCCTACCTGCTAATTGATATAAGCGGCTCTATGCGCTATCCCCTTACCTCCACCCCGAAAAAACTGGATTATGCGCTCTTTTTATCGGCCGCGCTGGCCTATTTGCTTATTCACCAGCGGGATGCCGTGGGTGTATTCTTATTTGATGAGGCTATTCAGCATTATCTACCCGCTCGGTCTCGTTATACTTGGCTGCGGCGCCTCTTTCAAGCGCTGGAACCCTACCGCAACGCCCCCCTCCAAAAAGCCCGCACCCTCCTCCCCCAAGCCCTCCACCAAGTAGCCGAACGTCTCAAGCGCCGAAGCCTCCTCATCCTCCTTTCCGACTTCTTCCTCACCGACGAAACTCCCGAACCCCTCCTCAAAGCCATCGCCCGCCTGCGCCTGGCTGGCCATGACCTACTCCTGATTCGCATCTGGGAGGAAAAAACCGAAAAACACTTCCAACTCCCCCTCGAACCCCTACACCTCCTCAACGCCGAAGAACCCCACGAAATCAAAATCCACCCCATTGAGCTCGCCGCTCTCTACCAGACTTACATCACCCGTTACGAAGAAAATCTGCGCCGTTTCTGCCTCGGCCTGAAAATAGACTACCTGCCCATAGACCTCAGCACCTCTTTCTTTGTACCTCTTTATCAATACCTTCTCAAACGCGCTCGCCTCCCATGACCCGATACTACGATACCTGCCCAGCTAAAATCAATCTCGGCCTGCATATTATAGGCCGCTGGCCCAACGGCTATCACCTCCTGGAAACGCTCCTCATCCCCTATCCCGCCCTTTACGACGATCTGGAGTTGCAAATCCTCCCCGGTTATGACCGCATTGACATCCACATTTCCGGCGAAGTCCCCCCCTCCGATGATGAAAACTATCTCGCCATCGCCTACCGCTACCTACAAAAAGCCATTCAAAAGCCTCTCCCTGCCCTCAAAGTACGCCTACACAAGCGCATTCCTATCAGTGCAGGCTTAGGCGGGGGCTCCAGCGATGCAGGCACTTTCCTGCGGCTCTTTCATCGGATTTTCCCCGAACTCATATCTCTGGACAAGCTCCACGAGGTGGCCGCCCAGGTCGGCAGCGATGTGCCCTTCTTCTTGTATCAGCGACCTATGCTCGCCACCGGCACGGGAACCTCCCTCACCCCTTATGAGATTGACCTCTCCGCCTACCAAATCTACCTCCTCACTCCGCCAGTCCCCTGCTCTACCCGTTACATCTACCGGGGCCTCTCCCCCGCCCATTGGAGCCGAACCCCCCTTGAGCCTATCCTCAAACAGCCCATTGAATCCTGGAAAGATGCCCTCCATAACGACTTAGAAGCCGTCAGCTTCCTCATCTACCCTACCCTCATCCTGTATAAAAATGCCCTCTACGAAGCTGGTGCCCTCTACGCCAGCATGAATGGCAGCGGCAGCAGCCTCTACGGCATCTGGAAAGCTCATCCCTGAAATCTTTTACAGGTAATCGTCTTTCCCTTCGGCTTGGAGGCGCCCAACAATCCCCCGAATATGCTGCTCCTGAGCCCTGGGCAAAATCAACAGGGCATCCGCCGTATCTACGACCAGATATCCCTCTAAGCCCACCACATATATCAGCCGCCCCGACACCGACCCAAATACAAAACTATCTTTTACGCCCTCGCTCAGCACCTGCCCATGAAAGACATTCCCTTGCGCATCGTGCGGTAAAACCTGATACACCGCCTCCCAGCCCCCTAAGTCCCACCAGCGAAACTTTCCTTCCACCACATAGGCCTCCTCGTACTTCTCCATGATGGCGTAGTCAAACGAAATAGAAGGACACTGCTGAAACCGCTCCCGCAGAAGCCCTTCCTCATACTCCTTTACATCCGATAAAAGCTCGTACAACTCTGGTGCGTGCTTCTCATAGGCTTGCAAAAGGGTAGAAGCCCTTGCAATGAACATCCCGCTATTCCACAAAAAGTCTCCGCTTTGCAGAAACACTTCGGCCAGTTCTCGCGAGGGCTTTTCGGTGAAGGTTTTCACCTTATAGCAAAAGGTTTCTTCTGAGGAGGAGGGCAGATATTGAATGTAGCCGTAGCCGGTGTGGGGGGAAGTTGGCCGGATGCCCACTGTATATATACCTTTATGGAGGTTGCACTGGGCAAAAAGGCGGTCCATCAGGGCGAGAAAGTCAGCTTCATCGGGAATGTAATGGTCTGCGGGCACGATCCAAAGCACGGCTTCTGGATCGTGGGCATGGATATAGGTTGAGGCCCACAAGATGCTGGGGGCTGTATTGCGCTGAAGGGGCTCCAAAAGAAGGTGACTCTTATCCAGCTCTGGCAGCTGGGCTCGCAGTAAGTCAGCATGCATCTGGGCACCAACGACCCATATGTGGTCGGGATTTAGCCGCTGGCGAAGCCGCCCATAAGTAGCCTGTAAAAGGCTTTTGCCTATACCCAGAACATCTAAAAACTGCTTGGGGTGAGCTGCGCGACTTACCGGCCAAAAGCGCGTCCCCATCCCGCCCGCTAAAATCACTCCATGCACGTTCATCGGATACCCTCCCTTATAATGTCGTGAAAGTGAATCATGCCATAGGGCTTATCGCCCTCCAGTACAATAAGCTGGGAAACCTTATACTTTTCCATGAGCTGAAGGGCTTCGTAGGCTTTTTGGTGGGCTTGGACGACCTTTGGGGTGGGGGTGGCAATGTCTATGGCTTTGAGGTTGGAGAGTTGGGAAAAGGGATACTTTTCCAGGGTGCGCCGAATATCGCCATCGGTGATGATGCCGCGGAGAATGGGTGCATCGGGGCTAAGGAGGGCTACGGCGCCTTTGCGCCCCTGGGTAATGCGAATAAGCACTTCTTGAAACGGGGCATCTGGAGATACGGCTGGCAGGTAAGGTTCGGTAATGTCCCGTACCCGCAGGGTGAGTCTTTTTCCGAGGGAACCCGCTGGATGGGTCGCCGCAAAGTCATGGGGTCCAAAGTCCCGAGCCTTCATTAGGGCCATAGCTAAGGCATCCCCAAAAGCTAGTGCTACCGTCGTAGAAGCCGTAGGCGTGAGATTGTAGGGGCATGCTTCCCTTTCCACCGAAAGGTCTATGAGCCAGTCGGCCTGTCGGGCTACGGTGCTTTGGGGGTCTCCCACACAGGCCGCTATTCGGGCCCCCCGCTCCCGCAATACCGGCACAAGCGCCTTCACCTCCGCCGTCTCCCCACTCTTAGAAAAAACCAGCGCAATATCACCCGCTTGAACTACACCTACATCCCCATGTAAAGCTTCCGCCGCATGAAGCCAAATCGCCGGCGTCCCCACCGAATTCAGCGTAGCCGCTATCTTCTTCGCAATGTGCGCACTCTTCCCCATCCCCGTCAAAACTACCTTTCCAGACATCTCCAAAATCGCCTCTACCAGCTCCTCAAACACATCCCCTATTCGCTCAGCTACCCGCAGAATCGCCTGAGCTTCCGTCTGGAGCACCCAACGCGCCAACTCCGTATGCATGTACTTTTTTGCTTATCTTTGGCAAAGGTACAACTGCCCATGCCTATGTCGGAACAAGGTTCGGAGACCCTGGATTTGCGCGCGGCCCTGGAAAAGTACTTTGGCTACACCAGTTTTCGCGGGCCGCAAGAGCAGATCATTAGAACCCTTTTATCGGGGCGCCATGTTCTGGTCATCATGCCCACAGGCGCGGGCAAGTCCCTTTGTTATCAGCTGCCGGCCCTCCTAATGCCAGGCACGGCCTTAGTCATTTCGCCCTTGATTGCGCTGATGAAGAACCAAGTGGATCAGATGCAGGCGTATGATATTCCTGCGGCCTATCTCAATAGTAGCCTCACCCGCGCCCAGCAAGAAGAAGTTCGTCAAGCCTGCCTCAGCGGTCGCGTCAAACTCCTGTATGTGGCTCCGGAGACCCTGGCTACAGACCATTTTCAGGAGCTTCTTCAACAGCTTCGGATTAGTTTCACCGCCGTAGACGAAGCGCACTGTATTTCTGAGTGGGGACACGACTTTCGCCCCGAATACCGCCGCATTCGCTCTCTGCTTCGCAACGTACCCCCAATGCCCATCATCGCCCTCACCGCCACTGCTACCCCCCGCGTCCAAGCCGACATATTAGAAAACCTGGAAATCCAGGACGCCGTCATCTTCCGAACCACCTTCAATCGCCCCAACCTCTACTATCAGATTACCCCTAAACGGTCCCAACAGCAAACCCTGAAAGAAATCGTCCAATATGTACGGGCCCGCCGGGGCGAATCCGGCATCATCTACTGCCATTCCCGAAAACGCGTGGAAGAAGTGGCTAAAACCCTCCAGGCGAACGGAATCAAAGCCCTACCTTACCACGCCGGCTTAGATAGCGCCACCCGCTCCAAAAACCAAGACGCCTTCCTCGGCGAAGAAGTACAGGTCATCGTCGCCACTATCGCCTTTGGCATGGGCATTGATAAGCCCGATGTGCGCTTCGTGATCCACTTTGATGTCCCAAAAAGCATTGAAAACTACTACCAAGAAACAGGCCGCGCCGGCCGAGACGGACTCCCCGCCGACTGCATCCTGTATTACGATTACAACGACATCCTCAAGCTGGACCGCTTCCTGCGAGATAAACCCGCCAGCGAGCGGGAAGCGATCGTTTTCCTCCTACAGGAAATGGCTTATTTCTGCGAAAGCGGCCAGTGCCGCCGAAAAATGCTTCTCCGCTACTTCGGCGAAGACTATCCCCACGACCACTGCGGCAACTGCGACAATTGCCGCTATCCCAAAAGCAGCTTTGACGGCCAGTCTATCGCTAAACCTATCCTGGAATCTTTTGCCCTCCTCGGAAAATATCCCCTCCTCCCCGTCTTAGAACATGTGCGCGGCAGCCTCACCGAAATCGCCGGCCAAACCCTCCCCACCTTCAAAACCCTCAAAAATTACTCCCTGGACGACCTCAAAGCCTACGCCGCCCAAATCCTCATGGAAGGCCTCCTCACCCGTGACCCTCAAGACTATTCCCTCGTCCTCCTCTCCCCAAAAGGCCAAACCTGGCTTCAAAACCCTACCCCACTACCCCTCTACAAACCCTACGACCGAACCCCCCGAGAAGATGAAGAGCTCTTCCTGGATGATGAACCCCTCCACGACCCCATCCTCCTGGATATGCTCAAAAACCTACGCAAAAAAATCGCCGACGCCCACCGAGTCCCTCCTTATGTCATCTTCCAAGAACCTACCCTCATAGAAATGGCTACCCGCTATCCCATCACCTTGGAAGAACTGGAAAAAATCAGCGGCGTAGGTCCCGTAAAAGCCAAAAAATTCGGCCAGCCCTTCATAGAACTTATCAAAAAGTACGTGGAAGAAAATGACATTGAGCGACCACCCGAACTCATCGTCCCCACCAACACCCGCCGTACCCCCGACTGGGTAGAAATCATAGAAAGCATAGACCGGCGCATCCCCCTCCAGCGCATAGCCGAACGTTTAGGCCTCTCCCTCGCCGAACTGATTGACCGCCTGGAAATGCTCATCTTCAAAGCCGGCATCCAGCTCAATATCACCTACGCCGTCCAGCAAATGCTGGACCCCGACCGCCTGGAAGAAGCCTTCGAGTACTTCATGCAGGCAGAAACCGACAGCCTGGATGAAGCTATCCGCGCCCTGGGCCATGATTACACCGAAGAAGAAATCCGGCTCGTACGCCTCTACTTCCATCAGCAGGCCTTAGCGGCTATGCGATGAAAAGCCTCTGCTTAATCACCTTACTCGTAGGGGGATACTCCTATATCCTGCCTACCGTCCCCGATGAAATGGTCTTCTGCGGCATGCGCACCACTATCCACCCCGACGCCAAAAAAGCTATTGAAGCCTACATCATCAAACTCCATGAACACCCTCCTACGCTTCAAGCCTTAGTCGCCCGCGCCGAAAGCCTCATGCCCTACATTGAAGAAGCCCTCCATTACATGGGCGTGCCCGAAGACCTCAAATATATCGCCATCCAAGAAAGTCGCCTCAACCCCCATGCCGTCTCCCGCTCCTTAGCCGTGGGCTACTGGCAACTCAAAGATTACACCGCCCGAGAAGTCGGCCTCATCATCAATGACACCATAGATGAAAGGCGCCACCTCTTTCGCTCTACAGCGGGAGCCGCTCTCTACTTCGCCAAGCAGTACCTTCGCCATCGCAACTGGTTCTTCGCCATCATCGCTTATTATGAAGGGGGCACCGGGGCCATCCCCTACATAGACTCCACCTACATCGGCAAAGACGAAATCTGCGTCTATCCTACCAGCCACTGGTATGCCCTGCGGGCTATCGCCCATAAACTCGTCTTTGAGCCTCTTATCCGAAGGCGTCTCTATCCCTTTCAGCCCAGAGCCTATTCCGGGCCTCCTAAACCCATCCACGAAATCGCCGCCGAGTATGGCCTTTCGCCCGACTCCTTCCTCCTCCTCAATCCCTGGCTCCTCAAACCTATCCTGCCCACCTCCCGCCCCACCACCTTCTACGTCCCCGCCGACTCCCTCCTCTCCGAAGTCCCGCAAGAACCCCTCAAAACTCTCTTTATTCCCCCACCCCTCCAAAACCAAGCCCACCCCTCCATCCCCCTCCAAAATCCACCCGACTCCCTCAGCCTCCCCTCCTCCACCCCTACACCTAACCTCTCCGCCTCTACACCTCCTCCTTCCTCTATAGCCTCCACCCCCCCACAAAAACCCCCGTATCGCTTACCTTCCCTCCGCCCAGGCCAAGTCGCTAAGCTACCCCTCTCCAAAGAACCCCTCCTAAACACCGAATGGGCCTATCCCCCACCCCACCCCATGCCCGAAAAATACCATAAGTGGAACCCCTTCCACACAGGCGACGGCCCCATCCTCATCGTCCCCCCCCGAAAAGCCACCATCCACATCGTCCAACAAGGCGAAACCCCAGAAGCCATCGCCTCCCACTACAAAGTTCCCCTCCACACCCTCTTATCTAACAACTACCTCTCCTCACCGGATACTTCCCTACCTCGTGGCTTGCGGGTTTATCTGCGGGATAAACGCCCCTACGACGAGGCCCCCATCTGCTACCAATGGTAAAACGATTCCGACGCCTCTACCTGGAAGAAACCGACTCCACCCAACGCTACTTAAGGGATCTTTACACGGCCGACCCCGACCTCCCTCCCACCTTAGTCTGGACAACCCATCAGAGAGCTGGTTATGGCCGGAAAGGCACCCCCTGGATAAGCCCCCCTGGCAAGAGTTTGCCATTTAGCTTTCTGGAGAGGCCGCAGGAACCTCTGCCTCTATGGAGTGCCCGAGTGGCCCTGAGCCTCTATGAAACCGCCAAGCTCTGGTGTAGCACCCCCCTCTACCTCAAATGGCCTAACGACCTCTATGCCCCCACAGGTAAACTGGCTGGCCTCCTCATAGAAGCCCAGTGGCACGGCTCCCAGCTTAGCGCCGCCTTCGCCGGCATCGGAATCAACATCTATGCTACTGCTTTCCCACCCCATCTCTGGGCTACCTCTTTGGAGGCCCTCGGACACGCCCCCTCATCCTTTGAGGCCTTTTTAGACGCCTTTGAAGCCCAGTATCTCCACTGGGAAAAGGCCCCTCCCCCTGAGGTAGAAGCGGCTTTCACTGCCCGCCTCTGGAAAGAGGGGCCTTTTCGCATCCAGGGCCGCCTCACCCAAGGCTCCATCTTCGCTTGGAAGGCCGATGGCACCCTTCTGCTCCACACCCCCCAAGGCCTCCTCCAAGTAGAGGGACATCTCGTAGAACTCTTATGGCCGTCACCTGCTTGGCCCTGGACATAGGCAATAGCCGCATCAAAGCCGCCCTCCTCCACCGGGGGCAGCCCGTGCATATCGTCTCTCTACGCACCCGTTCCCAGCTGCGCCGCTGGCGGCAAGCCCATGCCGAACTCCCTCTCTACGTCATTGACACCCGCAAAGACCCCGCCTGGACCAACCTCCTCTCCGAGCTCGGCGGCCACCTGCTGGAAATCACCGACGGCGTCCCCTTCCCCACCTCCTACGCCTCTACCCTGGGACCTGACCGATGTGCCGCCTTATGCGCCCTCTTCTATATCGCCCAAAAACCACTCCTCTATCTAAGCTTTGGAACTGCCCTCACCGGTGATGTATTGGACGCTCAAGGCACCCATCTGGGAGGCTTTATCTCGCCAGGCCTATCCCTCCGCCTCAAAGACCTGCATGAGCACACCGGCCGTCTCCCGCGCCTCTCTCCACCTCCCCCCTCCCTCCCCGCCTGGGGTACCTCTACCCCCGAAGCTATATGGATAGGCACCTTCCACGGCATGCTCTCCGAAATCCAGTCCCACCTAAAACGCGCCCAAGAAACCCTTGGCTCCTACCACCTCTACATCAGCGGCGGCGAAGCCCCCCTCTTTCAGCCTTTCTTACCTCAGCCCCTTACCTTTGTGCCCAACCTAACCCTCATTGGCGTGTGGCACTGGCAAAACTTTCTTTTCGGGGAGTAAGCCTCTTTACCTTCCTCTGGGCCCAGCTCTCTTATAACCCCTACAGCGGCTATGGCTGGGGCTACAATTATGCCCAAACGGCTTCCAGTCAGGCAGGTATGGGACGTCTCAGCACCATCGGCCTTGGCATGAGCTTACCTAACCAACCCGCCCATAGCGCACACCTTCGGGGCACGCAAATAGACTTTAGTGGCTATGGCCGCCAGTCTACCCTCAAGGGTCGCTCCAGTCGCGCCATCGCAGGTACAGGAGGCCTCCAAAACCTCCTTCTCTCTTTCACTAGTGGCAAAGGCTGGGGCCTCGCCATGGGCCTCGCTCCAGAAGCCATCAGCGGCTATCACAGCACCTACAACCTCCAAGAACCCCTCCGTTACAAAGCTACCGACGCCCTCCAAGGCACCACCTCCCAAGCCTACATCCAAACCGCCCTCCGCTGGAAATCCATCGCGCTGGGTTATCAGTTCGGCTACCTGCGCGGCACCTACGAGCGCACCCAATCCTTTCAACTCTCCACCCAGTCCCTCCCGGATCTCTTACTCACCCGTCTGTACTTTAGAGCCATTCTCCATAGCATAGGGCTCCTATATCAGGATTCCACAGGACTACTCTGGTACCAGGCCGGTCTAACCTATCGCTTCCGGGCTCCGCTCTCAGGTACCCACCTGTATAGCTTTCAAAAAAGCCTCTCCTACACCAATATCATTGCCGATACTTTGGCTTATCAGGAGGGGCGATTGAGTTTTTACCCGGCGTCGTATCGCGGGGGCATGGCGCTGGGCCGCAAAAACTGGATGCTGGGCGTGGAAGGGGGTTATACCGAGACGCCCCCTGCCTGGCGCTGGTTGGGTTTCTGGCCCGCCGAAGGAAAGCCCAGCTGGGATGTGCGCTTCGGCCTAGAATGGCTTCCCGATCCCGGAGCCCCCGCCTTCTACAAGCGCCTTCGCTACCAGATCGGAGCCTATCTGCAAACTTTTCCCTATGCCCCCACTCGCCTCTGGGCAGGCACTTTCGGTATCGGCTGGGCTTTCCCCCGAAGCGCCTCCATCTGTTACCTCGCCGCCGAATACGGAAACTTTCCCAACACCCACATCCGGGAGCACTACTGGCAAATCAGCATCGGCCTCGCCTTCCGAGAACAGTGGTTCATCCCCCCTAAAATAGACTAACCATACCCCTCCTGCTTCCCCCTTCGCCTCCTAAGGTAGCAGGGCATGCATTAGCATCCAAAAAGGCCATCTCAAGCTATACTCAAGTGTCTATTTCCCTCTTTTGCCGGCCTATGTCATTTCCCATCATAACTTTTTGGGCGGCGGCCACGCAAAACTACCCCATCCATTCAGAATTGCTCAAATCGGTATTAGTTGAGGATAGGCAGCGGGGACTCCCGCTTTGAGAGGCTAATGCTCTATCCTTTTGGTGCATCTTTGCTGGGTGCGAGCCCTAAAACTGCAGGTGGTCCTCCTAACGGGAGGAATATTGTGGGGTCAGAGGGTGCCATGGTATCGTGGGCAAGGGCTTTATGAGGCGCGGTGTGACCAGCTAGCGCTGACGGGCGTGTCGGTTTGGCTTTCACCTGGGAAGGTTATAAGTCCTGCTACGCTTCTCATTCGGCAAGGTCGGATTGTAGCGATTGGGGAAAGTACACGGGTGCGGATTCCTGCGGGATATGCGGTGCGGAGGTATCCTCGTCGGACGTGGGTGTATCCGGCTTTTGTGGAGCCTTGGGCGAGCTGGGGCCTTGTGCAGAAGAGCGAAGGCAGCCGCGGCCGCCCCCAGTATGAGCCTACCCGACCTCCGCTCACCTATCCCAACGATGCAGTTTGGCTGGACTACGCGGCCGATACGGCTTTCCGTTATGATGCGGAACGTGCCGCAGCCTTCCGGAAAATGGGCTTTGCGGCAGTGCATACGGCCCCAACTCTGGGCATCCTCAGAGGAACTGGCGCCACCTTTTTGCTTTTAGACCAAGGCCGAGAAGACCAAAAACAGCTCGTAGGCCCTCCCATACTCCATGGCGGCTTTGAGAAAGGCAACCTACCGCAGGACTATCCCAGTTCGCTCATGGGGGCTATAGCCCTGAGCCGACAAGTATTGTATGATTATCTGTGGTATCGGCAGCGTCCGCCGGAGGCGAGCTACAATGTGGCTTTGGAGCGGCTGATGGAGCTCTGGAAAGATACTTTGCGCTGGTGCTGGGTAGCTGAGGCGCCGGAGGATGCTTTTCGGGTGGCGAATCTTATGCGGGAATGGCAGCAAGGAGGCCCCCTGCGTTGGGCCCTCCGAGCCACAGGCTATGAGTGGGAATGGATACCTTTCTTGCCCAAAGAGGGTTTTTACCTCCTCCCGGTAACCCTTCCGACCTTGCCGCCGGCCCATAGTCCAACCTTTTATGCCGCCCTACCCCTCCAAGCCCTCAAACGGTGGGAAACCGCCCCCTTCCGCCTCAAATGGATGCTCCGGGCAGGCTATAAGGTCCTCCTCACCAGCCATGGCGCTCCCGACCCAGAAACCTTCTGGAAGCACCTGCGCACCCTCATACGAGCAGGCGTCTCGCCAGATACCTTGCTCTATCTTTTGACCCGTGCCAATGCAGACTGGCTGGGCCTCAAAGACTTAGGTTCTCTCGCCCCTCACGCCTACGCCAACTTCTTAGTCTTTTCGGACACCTTCCATACGGAGAGCGCCCGACTATTAGAGACCTGGGTGGCCGGCGAAAGGTACGAGATACAGCCTGTGCCCCCTCTCCTACCGGCGGGGACCTATATTATTCAGGCTCCTTCTGGGCAGCCGCTGGCAGGCTGGAAATGGTCTTTTTCAGGAGAGTATCCGCCTTTTGAGGCCAAGCTTTTGCGGGATACTGATACAATAGCGGTGAAAGTTTCTTATCAGACGGCTTTTGGCTGGTACGAGGGACGCTTTCCAGAAAAGGTAGCCCAAGGCAGTTTTCGGCTGTACTTGGTGCATCCTGACTCGGCGATACTGAGGCTTGTGCCTTTGCGAGGGGAGAGTCAGAGTTTTTCGCTGGTGCGGGTAGCGGAGGCCCAAGCCCCACCCGAGAAAAAGACCCCGCCCCCCTTGTCAGAAGATAGCCTCCTTAGCCGTCGGACTTATCCCAGTGGCTTTTGGGGCTATGATAGCCTTCCCCCCATAGAGACGGTGCTTTTTCGGCGGGCTACGGTATGGACGGGAGATAGTGTGCTTCCTGAGACCGATGTGCTGATATCCGGTGGCATTATTCGGGCGGTGGGCAAGGGGCTAATAGCACCGCCCGGAGCCGCTGTCATTGAAGCAGAAGGGGGCGCCCTTACCGCCGGCATCATAGACGAACACTCGCATATTGCCATTAGCGGCGGCGTCAATGAGGCTACCGAAGCTATTACGGCCGAAGTACGCATCCGAGATGTTATAGAGCCGACCGATGTGAATATCTTTCGGCAATTAGCAGGCGGCGTTACTACAGTCCAGCTTCTCCATGGCTCTGCCAATCCAATCGGCGGTCAATCCGCCTGCATAAACCTGCGATGGGGTTGGCCAGCCGACTCGTTCGTTATTCCCGAGGCTCCCCCCTTCAATAAGTTCGCTCTGGGTGAAAATGTCAAGCAGTCTAACTGGGGCGAAGCTTATACCATTCGCTATCCCCAGACCCGCATGGGCGTAAAGGAGATTATAGAGGATGCCTTTGAGCAGGCGAAACGTTATCAAGCGGCTTGGGATGCCTACCGAAAAGCTTTATCCATCCACCGCAAAGGCCCTAAGCCCATAGCTCCTCGCCGAGACCTGCGCTTAGAAGCCCTGGCCGAAATCCTGGAAGGCAAGCGCTTTATCACCTGCCACTCTTATGTACAGTCCGAAATCCTTATGCTCATGCGCTTGGCAGAGAGTCTGGGATTTCGCATACGCACTTTTACGCATGTTCTGGAGGGCTATAAGGTGGCCCCTGAACTCAAAGCTCATGGTGCCTTCGCTTCAACCTTTTCGGACTGGTGGGCCTACAAGATGGAGGTTATGGAGGCCATCCCCCATAATGCGGCCATTCTCCTCAGTAAAGGCGTCAAAGTCTGTATCAACTCCGACGATGCCGAAATGGGCCGCCGCCTCAACCAAGAAGCGGCTAAAATTTTACGTTACGGCGGTCGTGAGCTGGGCATAGACAGCATAGAGGCCTGGCGCACGGTAACGGTCTATCCCGCTCAAGCCCTCGGCCTTGCTCACAATCGGGGCTATGTCAAGCCCGGCTATGTAGCCGATGTGGTATTATGGGATAAACCCACCCCGCTGAGCGTGTATAGCCAAGTGCGAATGACCTTTGTAGGAGGACGGCGCCTATTTGATAGGGAAAGAGATAAGGCCCGAGCGGAGAAGCAGGCCGAACTCAAAGCCCGTCTTGTAGAAAAAGCTTGGAAGGCCGCCCAGGAAGAGCAAAAAGGCGTGCCTCTTCTCGTGCGCCGCTCCGTCCTCTGGCACTGCGAAGACTTGGGCGACGAGTAGCTTAGCGGAACTGAAAGTTTTCCAGAAAGCGGGTATTATAGGTACCCTTTCGGAAAGCCTCGCTGCGAAGAATCTGCTTGAGGATGGGGATGGTCGTTTGGAGGCCCGGGCCTTCAATGATGAACTCATCCAAGGCCCGCAGCATTTTATTAATCACCTCTTCTCGGGAGAAGTCCGCCACGATAAGCTTGGCAATTAGGGAGTCGTAGTAGGGAGGAATGCGATAGCCCGCATACACGTGGGTATCTACTCGCACGCCGTGGCCGCCAGGCTTGTGAAAGTGTTCAATCCTACCTGGGGTGGGACGGAAATTGTTGTAGGGGTCTTCGGCGTTGATGCGCACTTCCATGGCCCAGCGGTTGCTTGGGAAGTAATGCCGGCCCGAAACGGGCACACCGGCCGCTACCTTGATCTGCTCCTTGATAAGGTCAAAGAAGAAGATTTCTTCGGTCACGGGGTGCTCGACCTGGATGCGGGTGTTCATTTCCATGAAGTAGAATTCGCCCGTATCCTGGTCAAAGATGAATTCTACCGTGCCGGCGCTTTCATAGTGGATGGCTTTGGCGAGTTTGACGGCGGCTTCGCCGAGTTTTTCGCGCAGCTCGGGGGTAATGATGGGGCTGGGAGCCTCCTCAATGAGCTTTTGGTGGCGCCGCTGAATGGTACAATCCCGCTCAGAAAGGTGGGAGACATTGCCGTACTGGTCCCCCACGATCTGCACTTCAATATGGCGGGGATTTTGGATGTACTTTTCCATGTAGAGGCCGTCATTACCGAAGGCGGCTTGGGCTTCGGCGCGGGCGATATTCCAGGCATCTTCTAAGTCTTCGGGCTTCCATACAATGCGCATGCCTTTTCCGCCGCCGCCAGCGGTGGCCTTAAGGAGCACGGGATAGCCTATCTCCTTTGCGACTTTCCGAGCTTCGGAGAGATTGGCAAGTACCCCCTCAGAACCCGGTACCACCGGCACCCCAGCTTTTCGGGCAGTGGCCTTAGCCGTGGCTTTATCCCCCATGGCCGCTATCGCCTCCGGTGAAGGACCAATAAACTTGACTCCGTAATCCGCGCAAATGCGCGCAAACTTCTCATTCTCCGATAGAAACCCATACCCCGGATGTACAGCTTCTGCAGCGGTAACCTCCACCGCTGACATCAGAGCGGGAATATTGAGATAGCTGTCTTTGCTGGGGGGAGGGCCAATACACACGGCCTCATCCGCAAACCGCACATGCAAACTCTCCCGATCCGCCGTAGAATACACCGCCACCGTGGATATCCCCATCTCCTTGCAGGTCCGAATAATCCGCAGCGCAATTTCGCCGCGGTTCGCAATCAGAATCTTCTTGAACATTGCTCTAATCTATGGGTTCTACCTCAAAGAGAGGCTGGTCGTACTCCACAGGCTGTCCATTTTCTACGAGGATACGCACGATCTTTCCGCTCACCTCCGATTGAATTTCGTTGAAGAGCTTCATAGCCTCAATGATACACACGACTTGGCCTTTCTGGATGATGTCTCCCACTTGTACATAGGGGGGCTTATCTGGTGCAGGGGCCCGATAAAAGGTGCCTACCATAGGCGAGCGAATGTAGACAGTGTTCTTCTTAGGAGGCTCTTGGGGAGGTGGGGGGGTCGGCTCCGGTAAAGGAGCCGCCGGAGGTGTCCCTACACCCACGGGTACGTTTACGGGCATAGGCACAGGGGCAGCAGGCGCCATCGTCGGCGCCGAAACAACCACAGGTGCTCCCCCGCCCCGTCGCACCGTCAGCTTCCACTCCGGACCTTCAATCGTAACTTCTGTAAAATCACTCTTGCTAAGAAAACGGAGTAAATCCAGTATATCCTTCATCTGCATAATCCTTAGCCTTTGACACGCTCTACATATTCCTTCTTACGAGTGTCAATCTTGACTTTTTCCCCTGCTTCCACAAAGAGCGGCACCTTGATGCGCGCCCCAGACGCTACTATGGCATTCTTCATGATGTTCGTTACGCTATCGCCCCTAATAGCCTTTTCCGCCTCTACCACCTCCAGCACCACAAACTGCGGCAGCTCCACAAATAAAAGCGTCTCCGAATCCGCATCCCACAAGGCGTCACAGACCTGATTTTCGGTAAGGAACTCCACCCCCCGAATCTGCTCCGCCGGAACAGGAAACTGCTCATAGGTCTCCGTCTCCATGAAGTAATACACATCCCCCTCCCGATAGAGATACTGGCACGGCCGACGCTCCACCCGCACAGGCTCTATACGCATGTTAGAAGGAAAATTCCGCTCAAAGACCCGTTCCGTGATAACATTTTTGAGCTTCGTATAAACATAGGGGTTGCCTTTTCCGGGCTTGACGTGCTGAAACTCAATCACCTCATACAGCTCCCCCTCCAATCGCAAAATCATGCCATTGTAGATGTCTACTGCCTGTGCCATCTGTGCAAAGATGCGAAAAGTTAGGGCATGCAGAGATACAAGGCCTCAGGGGATGAAACACTATAGGTTGGTTTCTGTTTGACCAGTAAGGGCGGGGCGGGATGTATTCTGCACGGATAGGGTAGGAGCCGATGTAAAAGCGAGGGGCGACAGGAGAAGAACCCCTGCCGCCCCGAAAGGTAAGGAGAGTCGGGTTTAGCGGGTGTGGTCCAGCTTAATGAGGCGGAGCGTTTTCACTTCGCTGCCGAAGGTAACATGGGCATTGTAGTTACCGGCGGCCACTTGGGCGAGGATAGGAGTGAGGTCAAGCTGGTGGGTACCAGCGGTGAGCGTCCAGCTGTGCTGGGCTACCAGTTTGCCTGCGGCATCATAGAGGGTGAAAGCCAGCATCCCTTCGGAGGGGATATTGACTATTAGGCTTCCTTCCGAAGTGATGGGATTAGGCTGGAGCTGAGCCGAGAAAGCATCCCCTCTGGAAGGGAGGATGGCCTCCACAATATTGGAGTAGCGCACATTGCCAAAGACATCATGCTGCCCGACCTGATAGAAGTAGCGGGTATTGGGCGCGACATAGGCATCGTCGTGCGTGTATTGCATGCGGCCTTGTTTGTCTATCTGGGCGATGCGGGTAAAGGTGCCATTTTCAGTCTTGCGGTAGAGCTCATAGCCTAAGATGTATTCGGCTTCGGGCTGGGTGATATTCCAGGTGAGGCGAATGGCCTGCCCCACCGGCGCAGCACTCAGACGGAGTTCATCCGAGGGGAGAGGATGGTTTGCCGTCCAGACCGTAGCGTAGTAGTAAGTGCCATTTAGATTGTAGTTGTTGAAGCCCGTACGAGGCACCAGGAAGCCAGTGTTACTGCCTTCGCAGTTATTAGGTGGAGTGAGCTGCCCCGTTGCGCTTTGATTATATCCCACATAGCATTGGTCGGTGGGCCTGGTAGGCCAATAATCATCAGGTGGGGTCCCCGCCGCTGGACACGAGCCGTCGGAGGTGGCATTGCTCACGACGCGATTGTGCATAGTGACTCCCGCTAAGTCGGCGTGCGTACTGGGAGTTGTTGCGTCTATAGTGGCAAAAGGCATAACCTCCCACCGTCCATTGTCGAGAGGGGTATAGATATAGCTTGGGGTCGGGTCACCTGGCCGGCAGTAGGTAGGATTTGTAAAGGGTGCCTGCACCGTGGGGTCAAACCGCACCCGCACATAATGCCCACCCCCGCCTGCCGCAATCTGCACATCTATTCGCTGGATGCCCCGATCGGGAGTAGCATCTATCCCCGGATCGCCTCCTACGATGAAGGAATAGGTATTTCCAGCGACGACATTCCAGCGGAGGGCACCATAGATGTATTGGTCTACATTTTGCGGGCTAACCAGGGTAGCAAAGGTGGCTGGTATCGCAGGTGCACCGAGCTGACGGGTGATAGCGGTCGGAGAGGTGTTTATCATCCGCACTTCGGTGCTTCCTTCGGTGTGGATACGGCCGCTTTCAAAGTGCAGTCTGCTTCGGATATGCATGTCTTGCGTAGTCGTACTCGGAATACGCACATGCCGAAGGTTAATGGGCCCCGTATTGTTGATACGCACACTGTCTAAGGTCCAGGCCTGGACATTGGCTGTATTCTGGTAGGTCTGGACATCGGTGCCGTTGAACTCAATGGTGCCGCCGTAGCCCGGCATTCCCGCCCGGTAATAACCATCATTGGTAAAGTCCCCTTGTAAATACACCCACGAGCCTGGGTAGGTGTTGAACTCGGCCCCCGTACCATTTGTGAGATTGCCGCGCCAGCCGCCGGCGTTATTGACGAGCCGGATGGTGCCGTAGTTGTTCGTAACACCCTGATTGGGCCCATTGTCGTTGTTTACATAGCCGCCCTGCACATATAGGAGGGCGCCAGACTGGACATGCACTAAGGCCCCCTGATTGAAGAATAAGTCTGGCTGAGCCCAAAGCGCCGTAGCAAGCCCTGACAGGACGAATAGGTTTCTTACGGTATTCATAGCTGCCTACTTTTAGACAAAGTTACGGCAAAATTCCAAACCTCCAAATCTCTTAGGCTGTCCCCTCTAAGCTGCCCCACTTCTAAAAGTGGGCACATTAGAACCCCCAGGTTTGGACGCAGTTGCTCATGTTTTTCAAAGGTACAACGAAAAGTCCAATAGACCCATGGGGGTTCAGCCTTTAGGGCATCCCTACCTCCTTAGCTTCCCAGCCAGCCATCCCCAGCGCCTGATGCCCTCACACCCCTTTATGGGGAAAGGGTATTATAACGGTATAGGAGTTTGGGCCGTGTGGATAAGGCGTAGGCATCCCACCGCTCTTTTTGACCAATCCAGTATCCTACTTGTGCTTTGGCCCAGAGGGCCCGCCGCCGGGCCACGGGCTCAGTCTTACACCCACTCCCACTCACAATGAAGGTTCCTTGCCCGTGCCGATGCACTTGGAGATTATGATCATGCCCTGAGAGAAACACGAGGGGGCGGTGGCTGCGGATAGCGCGATGGCGTAGGCTATCGGCTAAGGCCCGATAAGCGGGATAGGCCTGATCAGTCGGATGACGGACCGCTTTTCTGAGCCAGATAAAGACACTTCCCAAGCCCGGGAGGGGCACATATAGGTACCGACTGAGGGTTCGTAAGGGAAACAGGTGGGCGCCCAGCGGAAAGTGCCCTCCATGCAAACCCGCTGTCAGCGGCGGATGATGGAGAATCACCACGGGCAAGAGGGTATCAGCTACATTGGCCAGTAAAGAATCTAGCCGCGCCCAAGCAAATCCCTGACCACCTGCCTGAATATATAACTCCGAGTCCAAAAAGATGAGGAGGTAAGGTCCTACCCGCGCCCAAGCAGGGCCCATGCTACCCGGCGAGGGCCAATACGGCAAATCCCGATCACTCTGCAGCAGTCCATTCAAACCAGCCTTCCAATCGTGATTGCCGGGGGTAATGTAAACCTTTCCTGGGAAACTCCGGGACACCTCTACCACCCGCGCCCAGCGCCGCCGACTACGCCGGCTTCCCGTAAGGCCCGCCGGGTAAATATTATCACCTAACCATACCAAAATATCCTGCTCTGTAGCGGCCGCTTGCCAGTGCTGCTTGTAGAGGCGAACCTGCCGCTCCGTCAAAGCCCCCGCATCCCCCACCGCAAATATCTGAACCTGCATCCACACCAGCCACATCCCCCACACCCTCTACCTCCTTATTTAGCCTCAGGTAATCCCCCCTGCGCCTTCAAAAGCTCCTTCGCCTCCCGCATCGTAATCCGAACCCCATCCTTATAAGGCACAATCCACGCATCCTTGATACCTAAACGTTTGATGTCCTTCTGAAAAGCTTCAGCCAGCGCTAAATCCCGAAACCGCCCCACCGTATAGCGATTAATATCCCCCAGCGCCTCCGCCTCAAAAAATGGATTATCCTGCGCATACTTCCGCATGTCAAATAGCCTAAACGCCCCAATCTGCACCTTAAAAACTAAACCCGGCATCACATCCAACCGCGCTTGCTTCTTCTCCGCTTCATAGGCCGCCTTCAGCCGAACCATCTCGCTTTGAAGAGAATCTATGCTATACTGCCTCGCCCGAAGCTGATTTTCTAACTCCGCTATCCGCTCCTGCAGCTCCCGATTGCGCTTAGTAAGCTCTTCTATCTCCTGGTCTTTATTCTGGATTTGACGCTGAAAACTCTCTTCCCGAGCCTTAAGGGCCAGCGGATTCTTTACATATTGCTTAGCTTTCTTTTTCCATTCCTTTTTGAGGGCTTTTTGCGGGTCGCCACCCTTTTTCTTCTGCTGGGCATATAATCCACCTCCTAATAAACTAAGCCCAACAAGTAGTATCCAGCATCGCATACCTGACAAATGTAAGCTATCTTTGCCATATGAGACTGGGTCTCTCCTTACTTGCCTTACCCCTTCTCTACGCTCAGATTACCCTCATTTCTCCACAAGTCGTGTGGAAACCGGGTGATACGCTTTCCAATCCTTGGAGTGGCGGCCTCCATGCCCCGCAATTCTCTACCATAGACCTCAATGGCGACAACCAAGATGAGCTCGTCGTCTTTGACCGCATGGATAATCGCCTTTTAGTCTTTGAGAGGCAGGGGCTAAACTGGCGTTATCGCCCAGAGCTTAGCCTTTATTTCCCTCCTTTCCTTCGGCCGCAGCATTGGATGCTCCTACGGGACTACGATGGTGACGGCGACAAAGACCTTTTCACGGCCACCCCTGCGGGCTCCAACATTCGCGTCTGGCGCAATGTTAGCCCCTCCGGCTCCCCACCCCTTTATCAGCTGGCTTACGACACCCTCAAAAGCACCTACTACAGCTACACTACCTATCTGTATAGCGGCTCCATTGACCTGCCAGGTATCATAGACATAGATGGCGATGGCGATTTAGATCTTCTCGTCTATGAAGTGCTGGGTACTCTCATTGAATGGCACCGCAACAAAGCCATAGAACTTCTGGGCCGTCCCGACACCCTTATCTTAGAACTTGCCTCGGGCTGCTGGGGACATATATACGAAAACTATGACTACACGACCAACCAGTTTTCCTTTTCTACCTACTATTGTGGGCCGGGGCAGCGGTCTCAACGCCCACAGCACAGCGGAGGAAGCCTCCTCCCCATCCAGCTCAATGGCGATACCCTTATAGACCTCATAGTAGGAGATTTTGGCCCCCCCTTCCTCATCGCTGGCTACAACACAGGTACCCGCACCATTGCGCACATAGACCCCGCTACCGCCCAATCCCCTTATCCGCCTTCGGCCCCGGCTATTATGCCAGATTTCCCGGCCGCCTTCTACGAAGATGTGACCGGCGATGGCAAACCTGACCTCCTCGTCGCCAATAATGACGGTTTAGCTGGCACCGACCGCCATAGCGTTTGGCTCTACCCCAATGTCGGCCGCGCGGACTCCCCCGCCTGGGCTCCGCCCATCATCGGCTGGCTCCACAATACCATGTTAGACATCGGCACCGGCGCCCACCCCACCTTCGCCGACCTGAATGGTGATGGCTATCCCGATCTGATCCTTTCCTGCCGTCAGACCTATCAGCCCTCGGGTCCCACACCTCAGGCTTGGCTCTTCCTCGGAAATGCCCAAGGCTTCACCCTGGCCGACTCCAACTGGCTGAACCTGCCTCAATATACGGGCCTCCTCGCCCCCATCTTCACCGCCGGCGACATAGACCAAAACGACCGCATAGACCTCCTGATGGGAAATAGCAGCGGCACCATCTGGCGGTGGGAAGCCACCGCTCCAAACGCCCTCTCCTTCCAGCTTCTGAGCCAATCCTTCCTCACCACCAGCAGCGAAGCCGCCCCCCTCCTCTACGATATAGACAACGACGGCGACCTCGACCTCATCGTCGGCACCCGAAACGGCCGCCTCTCCCTCTTTACCAACCAAAACGGTACTTTTCAACTCGTGACGGACTTCCTTGGTCAGATAGAAGTTCGGGACACCCTAAGCACACTCTTAGGCTTTGCTCGCCCAGCTCTTTTACCCGTGGCGGGTAGTGCACCGCTTCTTCTAGTGGGCAACCTCACAGGCTTTTTGCGCGTTTACCAGCCCGACTGGACAGCGCCCACAGCCCCGTGGCCCCTCCTGGGAGACCTCGCTAACGTTATCCCATTCGGTACTTTCACCAGCCCTTCCACCTGGGCTTTCTCCGACAGCTCATGGATCGCAGTCGGCATCCGTCGGGGCGGTGTTATCCTGGCTCGCTTGGACCATAGTACCGCCCTCCTACCGCCTTCCAAACCCTCATCGTCCGCCTCTACCTACACCCTCACCCCCACCCCAAACGGCTTTTACCTCCACACCACCACCCCCCTCACCCTCACCCTCCTAAACGCCAGCGGCCAAATCCTCTGGGAAACCCAGCTCAGCCAACCCACCTTCATAGAACGCCCCCTCACCCCAGGCCTCTACCTACTACGCATTCTAAACCAAAACCAAGTCTCCATCCACCGCCTTCTTTGGATGGAGTAAATAGCCCCCTTTCGTCAGCCAGCCACCTATACAGGCCTCCAAGCAAAGCCCGCAAAGCCTAATACTACTTCCTGGCACAGGCTTTCTTTTTAGGCGGTACCAGCCCCCAGCGCCCCCGCCCTGTGGGGGCGCTCAAAATGTCCCTCTTACCATTCGTTGGTATTATATCCCCCCATTCCCTCCACCCTCTCCCCCCTTGAGAAGGGGGGAGAGGGTCGGGGTGAGGGGGGATCGTACACCCATGTGCCGTGCCCCTTCGGAGCCCTCCTCGTGACCTTAGACCACTTTAAGTCAAAGGCCTTCTTGATGTGAGGAGGAGGTGAGCGCGTCCGCCTGAGGGGGGAGCGGCAGTCACACATAACTCTACCCTCCTACATTCAGAAACCCTTTGCTTGGAATTGATATAAGAAAGCCCCCCCACAGCCCTTCGGGCCTCTCATAAGAGGATTAGGTCGTTACGCTCAGGCAGAGCTCTTCCCCCTTTCTTGTTTTTAGAATTCCCCTCTTATCCCCAGGCGCACCTGTCGTCCCATTTGGTTAGCGAAGTAGCGCATAAGGTCGGGATAGGGTCGGTAGGGCTTATTGAGGAGGTTATCTCCGCTGAGGGAGAGACTCCATTGGCTGCGGGCAGTGGGGAGCGTGTAGTGGATTTCTCCTGAGAGGAGGCCGTAGCCTGGAGGGGGTGGGGCGAGGTCGGCTTCGGGGTCATAACGTCGCTGACGGGCTACTAAACGGAAAGCCGTCTTTATGCGCCAGCCCTTATAGGTTATCGTCGCTGAAGGCTCTAAGTAAGGGGCAGGTAGGAGCGGCAGAGGCCGCCAACCTCCCGCCCGAAAATAAGCCGCCCACAGCGCGCCCCCTTGCAGGGTAAAACTCAAGAAACCACTCAGCTCCTGCTCCTGCCGGCCTGTCAGACTCCAAAGCACAGCCGGCCCCTGCTGATACGCATACGTCAAAGCGGCTCCTCGGATCCACACCACAGGCGAATCCACCCGCGCATAAATGAAGGTAGGACTGGCATAAGCACTCACGCAGAAATAGGTTTTGTGGTGGAGCCAATCTATGTGGAGGTGTGCTATATTTTCCGTACGAAAGGTCGGCTGTCCAATCTCAAAGGCCGCTCTTCCCTGATGATAGCCGTAGGCATATAGCTCTGCGGCATTAGGTGGACGCTGTAAATAGGCCAGCCGAAACGTAAAGACATGAGCCGAACGCAAAGTCTCTGCTTCAGAGGAGGAGATGATCTGCCACTGGCGCTGCAACTCTGCCCCCCAGGCAGGCCACCATCGCCCTATGCGAGAAAAATAGCTTCCCGTTAGAATTCGCCCCTCCCGGGCCGGCACCTGGTAAGCCACCCAGTACAAAGGCTCCACCCGAACCCCCACCTCCCACCGCCCCCGACCCCAAAGCGCATAAAGCGCCGGCTGGTACTTCTCATAACGCGGGATAAAGTAAGCATACTGCGTGTAGTTGCGCTCGTAATGGAAGTTTAGTCCAAGCCGAAATCCGTAAGGGATCAGGAGAAGCTCCTGAAGGAGGCTATGCCGGGTAAGCTGGAGGTCTATGGCAGGTCGGCCAGCCTGGGCGTAGAGACCAACGGCATCCCACTCCGAACGCCGATTGTACTGCCGAGCGTAGGTCCCAGTCCAGAGTATTTGATCGGAGATAAAGTACCGTACTCGGAGGAGGGTCAGTTCGTGAGTTGTACTCTGATAGGGGGGCTGTATCTGGTAGGTGAAGGTGCTGGTGACGAGGGGGGTGGGGGCATTCAAAGCCCTTTGGAGGTCTGAAAGATTCCCCACATGGCTGCCCTGAAATATTCCAAAGTGGGCATTATACTGGCTATAATGCGCAAAGAGGGATAGTTTTTGCCAGGTTTTATACAGGTGGAGGGAGAAGTTGGCTTGGCTGGAGGCGGTGCCGCTGAGAAAGTAGTGAGGGGCTTGGAGGGTTCCTAAGCGGCTAAGAGTCGTGTGGAAGCGGTATTGGTAGGTGCGGTATTGACCGCCGAAGGTGGTGCTGAGGATGGCACCCCGGCCATTGGTGAGGCCGGTGAGGGAGAGGCGTCCGGTTAGGGGTTTTTCGTAGGCGAGGGGGGTTTCGGTGCCGATCACGCCGCCCACCGCTTCGGTGCCAAAGAGCACGGGACGAGAGCCAAGCTCCACATAGAGTTTTTCGGCGGAGTGGGGGTCTATCTCGGGGGCATGCTCTTCCCCCCACTGCTGGGAGGCGAGAGGAACCCCCTCTTGGAGGTAGGTGATCCGCGTCCCTCCCAGCCCCTCTAAAAGGGGCTTTTGGACCAGAGGACCCGCTCCAAAAAGATATACCCCAGGCACCTGCTGTAACTGCTGAGCTAAGAGCCCCTCCGCCCGCACCGCCAGCTCCGAAGCTCTCAGCTCCTGCGTGTGTCCGGCCTTCCCCACAATCACCACAGGCCTCCAAACTACCCGACCTACCCCCCGCAAAAAATCACTCCGAATCTCCAGCCCCATCTCCCCTAAGAAAAGACTATCCCGCTGCCCCTCATAAAGCACTATCACCGTGTCTAGGAATAGCTTCTGCCCCAACCAGACCCGCAGCTCTATCGTATCTGCACAAGTAGGAATCTCTAAGTCTATGACCTGCGAAGAGTCTGCAATTACGACGGGCGAAAAGGTTTTACCTGTGACCATAATGCGGTGCTGGGCCGTTTTCTCTCCGCTAATCCGAGTGCTACAATGCCTTTCTGGCATTTGCGCCAGCAGAATAGCCCCCACCCCCCACCACATCCATCGCATATTTTGGTTACTTTGCTACAAAAGTAGGGTAGGGAAAGATACGCTACCTTTGTGCTATGCGAAGGCGGTGGTGGGAGCTGGTGGGCTGGCTTTTCTTGATGGGGGTGGGGGTTGGGGGGCGGCTGCTTCCTCATCCGCCCAACTTTACCCCGCTGGAGGCGCTTGCGTTGTATGGGGGAGCCTGGAGCTCTCGCATATGGCTGGGCTTGGGCGCTGTACTTCTTGTAATGGGCTTCACCGATATCCTACTGGGCTGGCACAGCTTATGGCCCTTTACGTGGGGAAGTCTTGTTGCGGGGGTTTTCTTAGGACGTTATGTCTTTCGGATGGAACGTTTCGGACAAGCCATAGCGGCCGCTCTTACCCAGGCTGGGCTGTTTTTCATAGTAACTAACTTCGGTGTGTGGCTCCAAGGCTGGTACGGGCTTAGCTTAGCCGGTCTCCTCGCCTGTTATACCGCCGCTATCCCCTTTTTTCATTATCAACTTCTGGGCGCGGTATTTTACACAAGCCTTTTCTGGGGCCTGTATTACAAGCTTATCCCCTTCTTAGCCAGAGAAACCCTCTCCACCCAAAGCTCCTAAATGACTCGCCGCTCAACTTCTTTGGGACTTGCGCTTTCTCTCTTAGGGCTCTTAGCTACGCACTGCAAAAAAGTAGAGTCAAAAACCTCCCAGTCCCTTCCTGCCTACCAAGGTCTTTTTGTTCTCAATGAAGGCCAATGGACCCTCAGCAATGCCAGCATAGACCAGATAGAGCCTGAATACCGATCAGACCTATTCCAAGCCGTCAATGGTGAGCGCCTCGGCGACGTGGCTAACTTCTGGGTGCGCGAGCAAGACACCCTTTGGATCGTCCTGAATGGCGATCGCCTCCTGCGAAAAATCTTGCTACCCTCCTTCCAGCAAATCGGTTCCCTCTCCTTCCCCTTAGGGAGCAGTCCCCGCGAATTCCTCCGCCTTTCCCCCGATAAAGCTTATGTCAATTCCCTCTTAGATGCGAAAATCTATCGCCTCAACCCCGCCACCCTTACCCTTCTCTCTCCTCCTATCCTCGTAGAAAACTACATGGAGAGCCTCCTGTATGCGCAGGGGCGCGTCTGGGTGACCTGCGGCAACTACGCTTATCCCGCACGTAATAATAAGCTCGCTTGTATTGACCCCGTAAGAGACACTGTACTCTTTTATGTGAATCTCCCCGTAGAAAACCCTGGCCCCCTCTTGGAGCTTCCGAATGGGGAGATTCTTGTGGGGTGCCGGGGCAATTACGCCGACCAAAAAGGCCTCTTAGCCCACATTGACCCCCAAACAGGCCATATCCTGCGCACCGTGCCTCTTACTACGAGCGTCTTCCAACTAGCTCTTTACAACGAGGCCGTGTATATGCTTACCGATTCAGGGGTTACCAAGTACGACCCCACAACCGGCACGGTAGATTACACCTTCTTATCTCGGGGACGCTTGGGCCTGCCTGAACATCATTTGATCTACGGCTTTATGTATGATAATGTTTCGCAGAGGTGGCTCATCGCTAATGCCCGATCGGGAGGCATGCAAGGTGAAATCTTATGGGTAAGACCCGATAAAACCATAGAAAAGCGTCAAGACGTGGGCGTTTTTCCCGCTAAGTTTTTGCGTTATCCATGAGTAAGGAAGAGATAAAACCCGGTGGAATTTTGATTATTGGCACTTCCACCTTGGCGATATGGGTGGCAGACCTGATAGAGAGTGAAGGGGGATTCGTGTATGGGTTTGCTCCGCCGAAAGCCCAGGAAGAGAAAGAGTCGGAGGGACTGCCGATTCTTCCGCCGATTACGCAGGCGCGCATGTGGAAGCTCATTGCTCGGCGGGAGGCGGATTATGTAATAGCGCTGGTGGAGCCCGAACAGCGGGAGCGCATGGCTACCCAGCTCTTTGAACGAGTGCAATGGCCAGCCCGCACCGTAGTCCATCCTTCTGTCTATAAGGCCCGTACCGCCGAAGTAGCTGGTGGTGCCATCCTCTTTCCTTCTGTCGTGCTAGGCCCCCAAGTCAAAGTCGGCGGCTATGTGGTCATTGAGGCCAACTCCACCATTGGCCCAGGTACAGAAATAGCCGACTTTGTAAATATAGGAAGCGGCTGCCAAATTGGTGAAAGTTGCAGAATCGAAAGTTATGCGATTATTGGACGGGGGGCGATTTTGACTCCTGGTGTTCGCATAGGAAAGGGCGCTCAGGTATTAGCAGGTAGTGTCGTCTTAGACCATGTGGCTCCCGGTCAGACTGTTGGCGGAAACCCCGCACAAGTGCTATGAAAGTTTTCTTCTCTGTCTGGAATAAGGCCAAAGCTATTCCCTTAGCCCGGCGCTTTCATGAGCTGGGGGGCGAGCTATGGGCTTCTGCTGGTACCGCCCAGGCTTTCTCTGCCGAAGGCCTCCCCACTAAGTCCATTGAAGAAATTACAGGTTTTGCGTCCCTCCTCCAAGGCCGCGTCAAGACCCTCCACCCTACCCTTTTTGCTGGTATCCTCGCTCCAAAAGCCGAAGACCTACCCCCTGACCATCCCCTCTGGGATGTCGTCGTTGTGGATTTGTACCCGTTTTCAGCAAAGGAACCCGACCATATAGAGCTAATAGATGTAGGTGGGGTTAGTCTGATGCGCGCTGCCGCAAAAAACTTTCATAGAGTTTGGGTCATTCCGGGTCCTGCGTGGTATGAGAAAGCCCTACGGGATTTAGAGGCCTATCGGGGCCTTCCCCCTCTTCCCGAGCGGCAAATGTATGCGGCGGCGACGTTTCAGCTCACCAGTCATTACGATGCCATGATTAGTCAGGCGCTCTTACAGGAGGGGCCTCTTTCTGTCTCGCCTAACCTGCGCTACGGAGAAAATCCCCACCAGGTAGCTTCTTTTGTGGGACGTCTCCCCGAAGTGATATTGGGTAAAACGCTCTCCTACAATAACCTTCTGGACTTAGATGGAGGATTGCGGATAATAGCTGGATGGCCGAAGCCCGCCTGTGTCATTCTCAAGCACACGCAGCCTTGTGGGGCAGCTTATGATGCTGATCCTCTTCAGGCTTACCAGAAGGCGCTGGCCGCAGACCCCGTAGCCGCCTATGGTGGTGTCGTCGTATGTAACTTTCCCATAGATCAGAAGTGGGTAGAGGCTACAAAGGGGCACTTTATCGAGGTACTGGCGGCGCCGCAGTTTTCGGAGGAGGCGATAGCCTGGGTGGCCAGTCATAAGAAACAGACTTCTTTAGTTCGGCTGTCTATGGGATCTTTTCGGGGCAGCTGGGAGGTGCGCTCGGCTCTGGGGGGGTTTTTATGGCAGACGCCCGATACGGCGGAAAGCGAGGAAAGCGAAATCCTACGTTGGGCCGAAAGGCTTTTGCGCCAGATGTATTCCAATGCGATTGTGATTGTATCGGAGGGTCAGCTGATAGCGGGAGCCGGGGGGCAAACGAGCCGCGTAGAGGCTGTTCGGCTGGCTATCCAGCGGGCCCAAGCCCGAAATATGCCGTTGGATCAGGCCTGGCTGGTGAGCGATGGGTTTTTCCCTTTTCCCGATAGCCTTGAAATGGCGGCGGCCGCTGGCCTTCGGCAGGTAGCAGCCCCCGCAGGCGGGAAAAATCAAGACCTCATCCTCCAAACCGCCAAAAAGCTGGATATTTGCCTGACTTTTTTGCCTTACCGACACTTTAGACACTGAGCCTATGTTCGGCCTACTTTTGAGACAGGATATTGCGATTGACCTGGGTACAGCCAATACCGTCATCATGATAGACGGGCAGGTCGTGGTAGATGAGCCTTCTATTGTAGCGATTGACGTCACCAAGGATAAAGTGATTGCAGTGGGGCAAGAAGCCCTGCTTATGCACGAGAAAACGCACAAGAATATCCGCACAGTTCGGCCGCTGCGAGGAGGGGTGATAGCCGATTTCAAGGTGGCGGAAGCTATGATTCGGGGCTTTTTAGAGAAAGTGCCTGGCTATCGCCGGCTTTTGAAGCCGAACCTCCGACTCATGATTTGCATTCCCAGCGGCATAACCGAAGTGGAGGAGCGAGCGGTACGGGACTCCGCAGAACGCGCAGGCGCCCGGGAAACCTACCTCATTCACGAGCCTATGGCCGCCGCCCTCGGCATGGGCCTCGATGTAGAAGCCCCCGAAGGCCAAATGGTCATTGACATTGGCGGCGGCACCACCGAAATCGCCGTCATCGCTCTCGGCGGCATCGTCTGCGACCGCAGCATCCGCATCGCCGGCGACGAACTCAACGCCGACATCGTGGAATACGTCCGCCGCACCCACAACCTCCAAATCGGAGAACGCACCGCCGAAATGATCAAAATAGAAATCGGCGCCGCTACCATAGACATTGACGACCCCCCACCCAACATGCAAGTACGCGGCAAAGACATCATGACAGGAACCCCCCGCCACATCTCCATTTCTTACCGAGAGATTGTAGCCGCCCTTGACAAGTCCATCTCTAAAATCATCGAATCCGTCATGCAGGCCTTAGCCGCCACCCCTCCCGAAATTGCCGCCGACTTAGTAGAAAATGGCATTCACATGGCGGGGGGAGGCGCCCTCCTGCGAGGCCTGGATAAACGCATCTCCCAACAAACCCACCTCCCCGTCAAAATCGCCGAAGACCCCCTGCGCGCCATCGTCCGAGGCACCAGCTACGCCCTCCAAAACCTCGGCAAATTCCACTTCCTCCTCGTGAAAAGCTAACTCGTGCAAGCCCTCCTAGAGCTTCTCTGGCGCGCTCGTATCCTCTTCATTTGGATAACCCTGCAGGTTTTGAGCCTGAGCGTGTATATCTACTCCGTAGAAAACCTGCGCCAACGATGGCTCTATCTCATAGAGACGACCACCGTAGCTATCCATCAGGCCCTCCAATGGGCCTTGCAGCCCATCTTGGCTTTGCGTCTCTATCGCCAGTTAGAGCAGCAAAATGCCCATCTTTTAGAGGCTCTCTCCCTGCAATCCCAAGCCCAAGGCCCCATCGTCATACCCCTTCAAGTATGGGGGCACCTCTCTCCCCAAAAAACCTACGAGTTTATCCCCGTGCATAGCATATACCAGACTATTCACGCCCGTAAAAACTACCTGCTTATTGACGCAGGGGCTCGCTCGGGTCTTTACCCCGGCCTGGCTGTGATCAATGACCGCGGACTTGTCGGCTTCATCGCCGAAACGACCGCCACTTACAGCAAAGTCCTCCCCCTCTTCCACGAAAATGTCCAAATGGCCGTCCAAAGCGCCCACAAAGGCTACTTAGGCCTCACCTCCTGGAAAAACTATCGCACCTTCAACGAGATAGAAGTGCTTTACGTTCCCCTTTACGCCCCCATAGAAGTCGGAGAAGAGATTTGGAGCGCGCCCCAAAGCACGCTGGCACCCGGAGGCCTGCGCATCGGACAAGTCGTCCAAACCCTACCTGAGCCCGTACAGGGCTTTCAGCGACTGATTGTGCGAACCTACTTAGACTGGTTTCGCCTCGGCCCCCTCTACGTCCTAAAACCCGCCTCCCCATGAAGGGTTACCAAATAGCCCTTTTATTTTTCTTGCTGCCGATTCTGCAGTATCTTTTAGGCACCCCGCTATCTATAAAGCCCTGGATACGTTTTGAGCCGTATTGGATTTTTTGGCTGATTGTGCCCTTCACCTGGGCAATGGAGTACTCCATCCTGATAAGTTTTGCTTTTGGGCTGGTCTTGGATATCTTTTTTCCGCCTTATGGAGGGCATACTTTTTCCGGCCTCTGGGTATGGGCCCTCCGACGAGTAGTAGCCCGAATCTCCCGCCCCCTGTCATCTCTCGACGAGGCTCCCCACCCAGAAACTTTCTCTTTGGGAGAATGGACTTTATACGCTTTTCCCTTAGGGACGGCTTATTTTTTGAGTTACTACCTTTTGGAGGATCTTTCCTGGGCATCTCTTTTGTGGGCTTTGCTTAGTGCGAGTTACTCGTTCTTAGGGGTTTTCGTGCTATTTGCTATCTTTGTCAGGAAAAGCGATGCGAGATAGAGTGGACCCACGTCGGGGGCAGTTGATACGGCTTATTGTGGTGGGGGTGGGGTTATTATACATAGGTCGTTTAGGATACCTTCAGCTGGGGGACCTTCGGGCCCGGGAGAAGGCCCAGCTCAACACCATCCGACGGGTAGAAATCATACCCCCCCGAGGTAGCATTCGGGACCGCCATGGACGCCTCTGGGTACACAATAAGCCCTTCTTTCACATTCTGGTCACCCCCCGCCAAATCTCTGGCTTAGACACCGCTCGCATGTCTAAAATCCTGGACATGCCTCCTGAGGTCATCCAGGCCCGACTCCTTCAGGCTGTCGCCTACAATCCCACTAAACCCAGCGTATTTAGCCGATATGTGCCTCTGAATAAGTTTCTTTCCTTTTCGGAGCAAAGCTGGTATTTGACGGGGTTTTCGCCTATTTTGGTATATAGTCGGGCCTATGATTATCCTGTGGGAGCAGGGTTTTTAGGATACTTAGGGGAAGTTACCCAGGCTGAGATAGAGGCATCCGAAGGACTCTATACCCTGGGCAATCTCATAGGACGGGCAGGCATTGAACGTCAATACGAATCCCTGCTTAGGGGTAAAAAGGGATACCGCTTCGTCGTAGTAGATGCCATGGGCCGCGAAATCAGCTCCTACAAAGAAGGCACCCTGGATATTCCACCCATCCCCGGCCAAGACCTCTACCTTACGGTGGATGTAGAGCTGCAGCAGTTTGCCGAAAGCCTCTTCTACGGAAAAGCAGGCGCCCTCGTCGCTATAGAACCCCAAACAGGGGAAATCTTATGCGCTGTCAGCTCACCTACTTACGACCCCAACCTCTTCTCTGGCGAAGACTTTGAGAAGCATTGGCAAAGACTTCAGTCCGACCCCACCCTTCCCCTCTACAATCGCTTTTTGCAGGGGATGTACCCGCCCGGCTCCATCTTCAAGCTCCTGAATGCCCTTATCGCCCTGCAAGAGAGCACCCTGACAGTCCACACTACTTATGGCTGTATTGGAGGCTTCCCCCGCGGCACGGGTAAACCCGCCTGCCACGCCCACCCCGCCCCCCTGGACCTAATAGGAGCCATCCAACACTCTTGTAACGCGTACTTTGCAGCCGTCTACGTGGATTATCTCATGAGCCCCCGCTTCCGAAGCATCCAAGAGGCTTACGACACCTGGCGAGAATACATGCTCTATTGCGGCGTAGGACGACGTCTGGGTGTAGACCTCCCCTCCGAAAAACCCGGCTTCCTCCCCAAATCCAGTTATTACGACAAAATCTACAAAAAACGCTGGAATGCCTACACCATCCTCAGCAATAGCATCGGTCAGGGAGAAGTGCTCATGACCCCCCTCCAAATGGCCAACATCATGTGTCTGATTGCCAATCGGGGTTATTACATCCAGCCGCATTTCCTCAAGAGCGTCTCCGGCCAAGCAGCTCAGCAGCTCGTGCACTGGGATACGATTCATGTGCCGATTGATTCGGTGCATTTTGAGACGGTGATTCGGGGGATGCGGTTAGCCGTGGAAGCAGGGACGGGTTATACGGCCTATGTGCCGGGTTTAGACTTATGCGGAAAGACAGGCACCGCCCAAAATCCCCATGGGGAAACCCATTCGGTTTTTGTGGGCTTTGCCCCCTGGTACGACCCCAAAATCGCCATTGCTGTCATCGTGGAAAACGCAGGATGGGGCGCTACCTGGGCCGCTCCCATCGCCAGCCTTGTCGTAGAAAAATACCTCAAAGGCACTATCTCCCGCCCCCAACTCTACGAGTACTTCTGCAAAACCCCCACCCTCCCTAACTTCTCCTCCTATGCACCATAAGCCCCTCTCCCTCCACATCACGACCTTAGGATGTAGTAAAAACCTCTTTGACTCCGAACGGCTGGCCGCCGCCCTAAATAGCCGTTACCGCCTCTCCCACTCCACAGACCTCCAAACCGCCGATATCGTCGTGCTCAATACCTGCGGCTTCATCGACGAGGCTAAGCGTGAATCCATTCAGGCTATCTTTGACCTCATAGAAGCCAAAAAAGCTGGCCATATCCGAGCCCTGTATGTCGTAGGATGTCTGGTCAATCGCGACCCCCAAACCCTCCGACAAGAACTGCCCGAAGTAGATGGATTTTTTCCCCATGGAGAGTGGGAGGCGCTGATTGAGACCCTGCAGGGCGACCTGCGAAAATACCTCTTAGGGGAGCGCCAACGCCTCGGTTATCCCCACCACGCCTATCTCAAAATCTCCGAGGGCTGTAACCGCAAATGCTCCTTCTGTGCTATCCCACTTATGCGCGGGCCTCATGTTTCCCGCCCCCTTGAGGATATTCTGAACGAAGCTCAACGCCTGATTGCCAGTGGCGTCAAAGAAATCAGCCTCATCGCCCAGGACTTGACCTTCTACGGGATAGACCTATATGGAAAACGCCAGCTCCCCCTCCTCTTAGAAAAGCTCGCCACCCTTCCCGGCATAGGCTGGATTCGGCTCCATTATGCCTATCCCGCCGGCTTTCCCCTGGAAGTCTTGCCCATCATCCGAGACTATGAGGCCATCTGTAAGTATTTGGATATGCCCCTCCAGCATATTTCCGACCGCATCCTGAAAGCCATGCGCCGCGGCCTCTCTAAAAAACGCACCATAGAACTGATTGAAAAGATTCGCCAGGAAGTGCCGGGCATTGTGCTCCGATCTACCTTCATTGTCGGTTTTCCCGGAGAAACCGATGAAGATTTTCAAGAGCTTCTGGACTTTCTGGCCGCATACCGCATAGAACGTGTAGGAGCCTTTCTGTACTCGCATGAGGAAGGGACAGCCGCCTACAAACTGAAGGATGATGTGCCCCGCCGAATCAAAAAAGCTCGTTACGAAGCGCTCATGACTCAGCAGCAGGCCATCTCTCTGGCCTTCAATCAGAGTTTAGTGGGGAAAATCCTGCCTGTGATTGTGGATGAGCGGATAGGAGACTATGTCATTGCGCGAACGCCGTACGATGCCTTGGAAGTGGATAATTTGGTTCATGTGGCGGATCCGGAGCGGCGTCTTTTGGTGGGGGAGTTTTATCGGGTGCGGGTGGTCGATGCCGCCGAGTACGACCTTTGGGCCAAAGCCGTATGAGGGTCGTCTCCTAGAGACGCCCCGGCATCTCGTGCTCATACTAGCCTTTTCCCCTGAAGCTTTCATTCAGAAAGGGGCTTATTGCGAGGGGCGTTATCAGGTACGTCTGACGCTGTGGCGGGGCCAGCACCTGCTTTTCTGGGGGGAAAAGCGGCTGACTTTTCGGGCCAGCTCTGTCGGCCTCCCCGACTCCTCCAATCTACACGCTTGGGCCCTCCCTGTGCCCCCCTCCGCCCCCCTACGCTGGACCTTGGAATGCTGGGACATAGAACAAAGCCGAGCCTGGATAGAGTCTGACACCTTTCAACCCGGGGCCTTCCAGCCCCTCTTCCTAAGCAGCAGAGGAACCCTCGCCAGCTTCTCCGAGATCTTAGCGCAGAGTGCCATCATTCTTATTTCCCCCACGCCTATGGTAGAAGTAGCACTCTATCAAGCCGAAAGCAAACTGCCGGGTATGCAGCGCTATCTTTCTTTACACGAGCGGCGTTTTCTGGGGGTGAAAACCCAAAGGGTAGATACACTTAGGCTAGACTGGCGAGAGGAAGAGCTGCGGGCAGGAGAGTATCTGATAGGTGTTTATGCATACCGAGGCAATTCTGTGGCGGCCGAGGCGTTTTATCGGGTTTTCAAGCGGGCTTCATAAGAGAGAAGAGAGGGGTAAGCTTTACGGATCGCCAATGCGTCCAGGGGCATTCAGCAGGTAACGAAAACCCCACCGCCTCAGCGGTACGCAGCTCTATGGGGTTACCAGACCAAGCCGAGGCCAGCTCGCTCCAAAGGGGATTATGGCCTACCAGCACCACCTCTCTCCAGGCGGATGGCAAGTTTGCAATGGCCTGATAAATAGCCTCCCTATCTCCCTCATAAAACTCTTGTACGGGCTTCACTTGAGCGTGCGGTAAGGAGACCACTTGCGCTATGAGATGAGCTGTATGCCAAGCCCGAATCGCCGGACTAGTCAAAATGCCATCCGGTCGATAACCCTCCTTAAGCAGACGCTGGGCTTGCTCTAAAGTCTCCCGAATACCCCGGCTATTCAGCGGCCGGTTGAAGTCAGAAGCCCCCTCCGCACTCCAATCCGACTTCCCATGCCGAAAAAGAATAAGCACCTTCATGGCTCAAGATGGAAAAACTTTTTTACTAGGCCCCAAGTGGGGAGCTGTACTAAATACCACCCTGGGCTTAGTCCTTCGGTGGAGAGGCTGCCGTAGCCCTGCCGAAGTAAGCGCCCCATCCCATCGTATAAGGAGAGCGGGGCTGGGGGCGTTACCTCCACCCGGTCGGGCAAGATAGAAAGCGTAGGAGCTGGACGCAAAGGTTGAGGGAGGGCTAAGATGGCTTCGCAAACGCTTTCTTGGAGGGCATGTCCGCGAGCTTGTTGATTTTCGGGGCTGATGAGGGCACGTCCCACAGTCAGGAGGTAGGTTCGCATGCGCTGTCCTTGCAGGGGGGTAAAACGGGTCATGCAGCTATCGTCCACATAGCCCATGAGGTTGTCTACGGGGTCAGGCAGGTCGGTGGGTTGGTCTGGGCAGGTATTTTTAGAGCCTGGGGCTGGGCAGCCGAAGTGCGGGTCTCGTTGGGCTGGGGTGTCGCAAATTTCATCGCCGGCTATGGCGCAGTCCGCCGGGGTAAGTCCTGCACATCCCCCCTCAAAAGTATGGAGCAAACTCAACACATGGCCCATTTCATGTACGGCGGTTCGTCCCCAATCAAAGGGGTGCTGAGTACCCACGCGATTGCCGGTTACGGCCTGCACCAGAACTATCCCCGGTAAGCTCACGCTATCCGAAAGCGCTCGTGCATATCCAATCGTATTGTCTGCCATGTTTTCCACCACCCAGATATTGACGAAGCTGTCTGGGGGCCAGAAGATGAGTTTTTTGAGGGTATCTTCTTCGGTACGGTAGTCGTGTCCGGCCCCTAAGGCGGAAATCGTCCAAGTGATTCCGCAAGTGGGTTGGCCTTGAGGGCCTCTGGCAGGCAGGTAAAACTGCACTTTGACCTGGGCAAAGTCGCGGTTTAGCGCTTGAAGCTGGTCTTGGACTCGGCTGGCAGAGAGCCACCGGCTACTATCCGAGGCAATCAAGTGAAACACCACTGGCACCCATAAAGTATCGCCTCCATCCTGCACTCGCATGGTACTCCAAGCCGCAGGCAGCCGCAAGAAGGAACGATCGACCGGACAGGGAACCCGTTGCGCCCACACCACAAACCCCATCCCCAGCAAAAAAGCCTTCCTCAAAGCCATCGACGCCAACGAAAATACCATATTGTCACTAAAGATGAGGCCAAAATCACTATCCACGCAAAGAGATACCCATACTTCCAGTGCAGCTCGGGCATAAACTCAAAGTTCATCCCATAAATGCTGGCGATAAGGGTCGGCGGCATAAAGGCTACCGTAATAACGGTAAAAATCTTGATGATGCGGTTTTGCTCAATGTTGATGAGGCTGAGGATGGTATTTTGGAGGGCTTCCAGGCGCTGGAAGGCGAAGTTGGTGTGGTCAATAAGGGAGCTGATGTCTTTGAGGAGGATGCGAATGGTTTCGCGGTTGTCTTCTGTAAAGCTTTGGCTGCGAATGAGGAGAGAGAGCACGCGCTGAATATCAAACAGAGCTTCGCGCAGGCGGATCACGAGTTCTTGAAGGAGTTGGATGCGGAGTACGATCCGCTGCTGGACATTGGCGTCGGAGAAGTTTTTGATTTCGGTGGAGAGGCGGTAGATGGCTTGAGACAGAAGCTCCACATGGTCGGCGTCCGTATCTACGATTTGTTCTAAGAGGGCTAAGAGGAGGTGATGGGGGGTTCTGGGGGGTGGAGTGGCGGTTTTGAGGCGGCGCACTAAGTCGGCTAAAAGGCGGGTGTTATGTTTGCGCAGGGTAATGAGCTTGGTAGGCAGCCAAAGAATGCTCAGACTCTGCTCTTGCAGGTGCAGGCTATTCTGTTCAAGCGCCGTCAGCTCCAAAACGCGCAGCGAGATTCGAACATAGTCGTCCTCTACTTGATAGCGGGAGCTGGCCTCTATTTCGGCTTCTTCTTGGCTGGAGGGGAAGCGCACAGCAAAGTAGGCTTCAATCTGGGAAAGCTCTTCGGGGGTAGGGGCTTCCAAATCAACCCATAGGGCTTCTTGGAGGGCTTCTTCGGGAATGGTAGTTTCCCACCGATGCTGGACGTACGCTGGCGCAAACCGATAAGTTCGTATCATGGAATGCCGAAGTTAGGCGCTCTGGAGGAATAGGGGGAGCGCAAAGGCGCTTAGAAGGGCGTCGGCGATTTCGGGGATGGTGAGCTGGCCGGTATTGACACACACGAAGTCGGCGTAGTGGAGTTTATGCCAGTCGGGCAGTTGGGCTTGGAGTCGGGTCAGGGCGGCTTCTGGGGAGAGGTGGTCTCGTTGCATAAGGCGATGCAGGCGGAGGGGCCATGGCGCATATACCACGATAAGCCCATCTAAGCCTTGCCAGGCTCCCGCTTCTATCGTTAGCGCCGCCTCTTTGAAGGCTGCAGGATAGCCTTCGGCTCGCCGCCCTTCCACCCAACCTAAAAAGTCCGCTATGGTACGGGGATGAACCAGGGCATTGACCTTTTGCCGAAGTGCCGGCTCCCTAAAAAGCCGCTCAGCTAAATAACGCCGATTCAGCTTGCCTTCTGAAGTATAGGCCTCTACCCCTAAAAGGCTTTTGAGCTCCTCTCGCAATACCGGATCCGTCTCCATCAAAAATTTCGCCCGCCCATCCGCCTCATATACCGGATAACCCCGCCGCTCCAGCTCCCGCACAATCACACTTTTACCCGTAGCAATGCCGCCCGTGATCCCTAAGACCTTCATCCCCCATATACCTTTGTAAAGCGTACCGCCTGCGGCCGAAAACGAACATTCCGAATATACGGCTTCTTCACACGAACTTGAAGGTAGGCCACCGTATCTTGGGGAAGGACTTTGCTCATATCTACCACCGCCTCTATGTCCCCGGGAGAAACCTCCTTAATGTAGCGTTGCGGCACTTGAAACACCACCTCCAGCACCGGTGGCGATAAGAGCACGCGATAACCCTCCGCCCCAAAAACACGCGGACGAATCTGATACTGAACCCATAAGAAAGGCGCTAAATGCCCCTGAATCCACAAAGTTTCAGGATAAACGCCCCATTCTCTGGGAAGAGCTACAGGATAAAGATGAAGCCCGGGCTTCCCTACGACGGTTATCTTGTGGGAGGGAATCTCCGCACAGCCCCACAGGGTATCCCCACTTATCCATTGCCAAGGCTCTACCCAATCATACCCCGGCGGCAGAACCCATTCCACCTGGAGCCGAGAAGCATGAGGTTGAATCCCCTTACACAAACTATCCAATGAGGTGGCCTCCGAAAGACGCACCTGCAGAGGAAAAGGCCCCTTGCAGAGTCGGGCTAAGGAAATCGTATCCCGAAAACTCTGAAAATAGCGAATAAGCTCGTATCCCTTCCCCTCAACCGAGAGCCGAACCGACCCCACCACACCGCATAAGCCTCCTGCCCACAAAGGTTTTACCACCTCCACCCGATAACTCTGGGAAAGTTTCGTCAAGAGCCACAACGTCAAACTTACCAAAAGGGTCAGAAGCCCCAGCCGCATCCATTTCCACTAAGGCCTCTCAGAGTGGCCACCTACCCCTTTCTGATCTACTTCTGAGCTGAGCCCGTCGGTGAGGCGTACGAGCGAATAGCCGTCTTCTCCACCCGCAGCTTCACATTCCGATCCACCTCTAAAAGCACCGTATCCCCCTCAATAGCATCTATTTCCCCGTAAATGCCCGCTATCGTTACCACTTTGTCTCCCTTCTTGAGGGAGTTTCGGAACTCCTGCTCTCGCTTCTGCTGGCGCCGCTGCGGCAAAATCAAAAAAAAGTAAAACACCACAAAAATAGCCAGCAAAAATATCAACTGCATCATCAATGGTCCCGCTCCCGGCGCCCCACCATCTAACCAGAATCGCATACTCCCAAAAAAACTCTATTGCTTAGCTGGAATTACCTCACCCTTGAACCGCAATATATGAGCCGGGGGATCCGTATTGGCAAATACCGTAACCGTCTTTTGCTGGGTGCCCGTACGCCCCTGAGAATCAAAAACCACCTCTACATATCCTTCGCCCCCCGGAGGAACCGGCTCTTTCGTATAATCGGACGCCGTACAACCACAGCTCGGCTTGACATCGGTTATCTTCAAAGGAACTTTACCCGTGTTCTTGAACTTGAACCGATGGGTCACTTTTTCGCCTTCGCGGATTTTGCCGAAGTCATGCTCCATCGTTTCAAAGGCGATTTGAGCGACTTCGGCGGGGGCGGACTGGGCACTTCCGGAAGCACTTTCAGAGGCTACTGCGCCTTTGTCAGAAGTGCTCACGGTAGAAGAAAGCGCCTGATTTTCGGACTTCGTAGTGGTATGACATCCCATCCAGAGACCTGCCAGCACGGCAAGGGCCCATACGCGTTTCATACCCTGCAAAGGTATGAAGTTTTGGAGTTAGGAGCGCTGAGTCTGCACCTCGCCTAAAAGGCTCTCTATCTCCAATAGAAGCTGCTCAGCCCGCTTATACTCATCCGGACGAAGACCGCTCTCCATAAAGGCTTTTTGACGAGCTGCCTCATAAGTACCAGCTTTTTCTGACCCAGAAAGCTTAGAACGCAAGTTCCCCCAGTATTCGCTAAACTTTTCTTTGAGCTTCCTTCTCGTATTGGCGCCGCTATCTGGAGCAATGAGAATACCCACGGTGATCCCCACCGCTACGCCCGCCAAAAATGCCCAAAAAGCGCCGGTACCACCCCCTTGGTTACTCATGCGGCAAAGATACAACGAAAACCTGCCATCCCTCCCGGCGAAGGGCATTGCGACGCGCCTCCGCTTCTTTTCGGGTTTTGTACTGCCCCACTAAAACCCGATATAAGGGCTTGCCCTTCATCATCACCTTCCATAAAAAAACGACCTCCGACTTAAGTTCCGTTCGGGCATTTTTAGCTACGGCGGTGGCATTCTCTATTTCTGTGAAAGCTCCTATTTGAAGGGAGAAGGGATGTGCCGGCAATAGGGTTCGCCCCTCTGGATCAAAGAAAGGGGAGGCTTTAGGGGGCTCTGGCGGGGGTTTAGGTCGCTCCAAGACTTCAATCCGCACGCGGGCTACGCCCTCTGCCAGTATGCCCAGCTCTTTGGCGGCGGCCTCCGACAAATCAATAATGCGGTCAGGCCGATGAGGCCCTCGGTCATTGATCCGAACTATAGTCGTTTTCCCCGTACGTAAATGGGTAACTTTCACCCGCGTACCAAAAGGTAAAGTCCGATGAGCGGCTGTATAGGCCGTGCAGCTATACTTTTCTCCCGAAGCCGTCCGAAGCCCCTCAAACGAAGCCGCATAATAGGATGCCATTCCTTCCTCTATATACCCTGCCTGCGCAAGTAAAAACCCACTTAGCCAGAAAGACAATCTCGGAGCTCCACCCATCGGAATCGCTTCACAATGAACGCCGCATCCGTAAAGGAGGCGTTAGAGGCGGGATTCCCCCCACTCCCATGAAAATCCGAAAAGGCCGCACTCTGATTGATAAAGACATTCCCGCGGTAGTTATAGCTCACGGGTACGGCAGCTTCCGCAAGAAGGCGGGCCGACTCCTGTTTGAACTTTTCATCGGTGGTGTAAATAGCACAGGAGAGCATGCCTTTTTCCTTAGCGAGTTGATAGATGGCCTCAAGGCCTTCCCGAGCAGAAGCAACAGGAATAAAAAGTAGGCGGGGTCCAAAGTGCTCTTCCCGAGCTAAAGGGTCCTGCGCCGAAGAAAGCTCAATAAGCACATGCGTAAGGGTGCGGGCTTGTTGAAACTCGGGATGCGTGTAGGGAGCTGGCGCTTTTCGGACGCCCGGCGCCTGCGCTAATGCCCCAATCCGCTCACCCACGGCGTCATTTTGCAGGGCCCCCAAAATCGCTGGCGCCGCCTTCGGATGACTCACCAAATCCTGAATCGCCTTCTCCAGCGCCGCCCGAACCTCCTCGTAAGAAAGAACCTGATCCTTTTGACGAACCCCCTCCCGCGGAATATACACATTTTGGGGGGCTGTGCACATCTGACCGCTATACAGACTAGCCGAAAAAGCAATATTCTTTGCCACTGCTTCCAAATCCTCCACGCTCTCTATAAGAATCGGATTGACGCCGGCCTTTTCTAAGAAGGTGATTTTATGGGGCAGGCTTTCCAGGTACTCTCCAAAGGCCGTACTCCCCGTGTAATCAATGATTCGGATGAGGGGGTGTTCAGCAAGGGCTTTCGTGATGGGTTTATCTATCGTATCGGGTGCCAGTTGGACGATGGTAGGGGGGAGGCCGTATTCTTCAAAGACTTCTTGGAGGATAGCGATGACGATAGCGATAGGATAGATAGCGCGGGGATGGGGTTTGAGAATGACAGGGCTTCCGACAGCGAGGCTGGCGTAAAGACCGGGAAGGGTATTCCACACGGGAAAGGTAGAGACACCAATATGGAGGGAGAGGCCTTCAGGCTGGGGTATAAAGTACTTACGCACATGGACTTGGGAGCGGCCTAGGTCACGCACCCAGTCCACCTGCTCGGGAATATGGGAAAATTCTTGGTAAGCGACGGCGAGGGCTTCTATGGCGCGGTCAGCGGCATGGGGGCCCGACGCCTGAAAAGCCATCATCCAGCCTTGCCCCGTGGTGTGCATGGTGGCATGCGCAATCTCATGAAAGCGCGCAGCCATGCGTTCCACAGACTCTACTAAGAGGCCTAAACGTTCTGTCCAGGGCACCCATCGCCAAATAGATAGGGCCTCCTGCGCCCGGCGAATATACTCGGCCACCGAAGTTTTGGGATAGGCGATGCCGAGGGGCTCTTGCGTATATGGAGAGACTTCGTTCGCGATGAGCCACTCGTCTCCTTCTTGGCGGAGGCGATTGAAGGGGTGGCGTAATTGCGCCCGAAAATCGGCTAAGCCTTCTTCGGCGTGGGGATAGCTTTTAGGGTCTTCGGGGTAGGCCGCCCAATAGGTGCGCCGATGCCAAGCCTCCAGCGCTTCCTTCAAGCGGGACTCGTGCTTCCGCCATAAGGCCGCCCGCCGCTCATCCGTCAAGTAGAGGTTCATCCGCACAAAGATACGATAGAGTGCGCCGCCGCATCCAGAGTCCTATGCTACTTTTGGAGGGTGAGCAGCCTTATAGAAACCTGGCAAGCGTGGTTGTACGAACGGCTTTCCGCCTATGAGCTCAGCGGCCGCAAGGCCCTCCACCCCACCCTCCAGTATATGCAGGCATGGGATACTCGCCTGGGACATCCCCACCGAGCCTACCCGATCATTCATATTGCAGGCACGAACGGCAAAGGCTCTACAGCCGCCTTCTTGGCTTCCATCCTGCAATGGGCTGGCTATCGCGTAGGCTATCATACCTCCCCCCACTTCTTCCGATTCACCGAGCGGATGCGGGTCAATGGCCAAGAACCCCCCGAAGCATGGGTGGATACCTTCCTCAAAAGCCATGCCCAATTCATCGTGGAGCAAAACCTTTCCTTTTTTGAGGTAACGGTGGGAATGAGTCTGGCCTGGTTTCAGCAGGCGCAGGTGGATATAGCGGTAGTAGAAGTAGGCTTAGGGGGCCGTTGGGATGCCACCAACGTAATAGAGGCACCCTTAGTGAGTGTCCTTACGCCTATTGACTGGGATCATGTAGAGGTTTTGGGACCTACCTTGACGCACATTGCGGGGGAGAAGGCGGGCATTATCAAGCCGGGCCGGCCCGTCGTGGTTTCGCCTGCGCAGCCTCCCGAGGCTTTGCGCGTCTTTCAAGAAACAGCCCAAGCCCGCAATGCCCCCCTCATCGTATCGGAGAAGCCCTTAGTACCTCTCGACTGGGTCTTGCGGGAAGCCCTCCCCTATCGGCGCTTCTGGGAACCCCACACCGACAAAATCTACCTCTCAGACTTACCCGGAGACTATCAAGGCGTCAACCTCCGCACAGCACTGCAAGTGGTGCAGGTTTTACGCACACAAGGATGGACGATCCCAGAGACCGCCGTAGAAAAGGGCCTTCAATATGCTGCCCAAACCGCCCCGCTCTGGGGTCGCACCCAGTGGATTCTCCACGAAAAAAGCCCCATTCTCTTAGAGGTCGCCCATAATCCTCAGGGATTTGCGGCTTTACGGAAGCTCTTAGAGAAGGCCCCCTACCAAATAGAAATAGCTTTGATTGGCTTTTCGGCCGACAAAGATTACCGAGGAGCTTTGTCTCAGCTTCGGGGCTTGCCCATAGAGATATGGGCTGTGGCCGCCCAAAATCCCCGGGCCTTAGCGCCCGCCGAAATCACGCGCACAGCTCAGCAGCTGGGCTTCTCCGCCCAAGAGGGAGAAAGCACCATCTCCCAGACCCTCTTCAAAGCCCTCTCGTGCGGCAAGCCCATACTTGTGGCCGGTAGTATCTTCGTCGTAGCCGAAGCCTTAGCGGCACTGCGGACAAACCCCCAGCAGCAAAACCCGATGAACACTCTTACCCCAAGGCCCCGTTAGCCAAAAAGTCCCCGGCTCCAAACAGTAGGCCCGATGACACCGCTCACAAAAAAAGTGCGCATGCAGCGAACTCCCCTCCCGGCATAGCACATAAATCGTCTCGGAGCCTTCTATGGGGACCCGATAAACCAGTCCCGCTTTCTGCAGGGCTTGCAGGTTGCGATACACCGTTACCCGGTCCAAGCCCGTCTCCTCCAGCAGCTGAGCATGGGTCCGCGGCCCCCGCTCTAATGCCTCTATGATGCACCGGCGCGGCTCCGTGCACCGCAAACCACACTCATGCAAACGATCTCTAATATGCTCTACGTTCTTCATATCCCCACGACAGGTAGGCGTACATCTAAGTCCGTACTTCCCCGCTCTAACCCAAAGTTCTTATCCGCAGGATTGAGATAGTGGCGCAGGACCAAGCGAAGCGCCCCTTGGCTTCCCCCTCCTTGCCGCTGCTCATAAAGGCCTCTGCCCCCCACCGGCCGCCCTAAATCATCCACATCCGTAGGAGTTACCTTGGCAAAAAGCGTGTCCGGCTCCGGCAAAATAAAAAGCTGATGGGTATTCTTTTGCCCTTCAAAAATCGTACTCGTCAAATCCTGCACGGGGTTACCCCCCTCATCCAAAAGGCGAATAAAGTACACATAGGTTTGGCCTCCGAGCGGCTTGAGCGTATCTATGGTGGGAGGACGCCCCCCTGGCCCATCGGGATCCTTGTAACGACCCCGTATCGTATCCCCCCCTTGAGTCAACCAGATCTCAACGGTCGTTACCGCCGCATGCCCCAAGTCAGCGTCTGCGTCCTTTTTCTCCTTTTTACAGCCCCAGGCCAAAACCGCAAATGCCATAAGAGCGGCCCGCGGGCTTCTCCATCCCAAACCATTCATGTAGCAAAGTTACAAAAACCACCCCATGTAAGGTTTTTTTTTTCGTAGCGGCAGGAAAGACTACAGCAGAGCTACTACTCGCCTAAGATAATCGGAAGGCCCTCTTTGGGACTGCCAATAATGATAATCTTGGTGTTTGGAGAATTGGCTAAGGCCTGGGTGGCTTCAATGCCCTTCCAACGCAGGAGATAGGGATTGAGCCCGCTACTGACAATGTCCTGAAACTGCTTGATACCGAGCGCCTCAATCCGCTTGCGTTCAGCTTCTTTTTGCTCTTTCTGGATGCGGAACTCGTATTCCATGGCCTCCTGCTCCTGGCGAAGTTTGCGCTCAATCGCCTCCGCAATGCTGGCCGGGAGCTTGACCGACCGGATGAGCACCGCATCCAAATGAATGTGCTTCGTGCGCAAAATAGAGTCCGTCTCGTGGTAAATCTCCTCCTGAATAATATCCCGCTTGGTGGAGTAGAGCTCTTCTGGGAGATACTTGCCAATGACTTTCCGAGCGGATGAGCGAATCTGGGGTATCACCACCTTTTCAGCATAATCCGGGCCGATTTCTCGGTGGAGCTTCGGTAACTCTTGGGCTATGGGCAAAAACCGAAACGACACATCCAAGTGAATGCTAAGACCATTGCGTGCCAATACATCCATAGCCTCCTCCCGCTCTTGCAAGCGCAAGTCATACTTCACCATCTCGTTCCACGGCGCCACCCAGTGAAAGCCCTCCTCATACACTTTACTCGTATCCACCCCTCCACCGAACGGCCGAAATAAAACACCCCCATGCCCCGCCGGAATAGTAGTGCATGCCCCCAAAAGAAGCATACCTACACTGAGCCCTCCAAGGGTATATAAAACCTTCCTGACCATACCCCCTTAAGAACGGTTTAGCTGAAAAAGACCCACTGCTCCCCATACCACTCCAGCCCACCAACAACCTTTCCCAGCCTCTGGCAAATGGCAAAGACCCCCTACGGAGAAAATCGCCTTAGGAGCAGAAGTAAGTCGCGCCATCTACGAAGATAAATTAGATACACGGCCTCGCTTATAAATAGGCACCGATGAACAGGCCTCCCCGTAAAAAATCAGCTGCGCATAGGGCTGTGCCCGCCGAAAAAACTCTACCATGACAGCGGAGGAAACTTGGGCACATCCTCTAAGCAACAGCCTTTTGCCTGCATACTGGCTAAAGTCTATCTCCGATAGCTGAGCTAACTGATAACGTTCCACCACCTCCTCCGGCCGGCAAAAAGCATAATACCGCGCTATGCCACTCAAATACTTACCTACCAGTAGATATGCCCAGGGAGGAATAATCGCATCAGCCGAGCAGTAGATCGCTACCAGCTTGCCCTCATACTCCGACCAATCGGTGCTTTCTAAAGCCGCACGAAAGGGCTTTTCCCGTAATATCAGACCCCCCTCTAAGTGATTAGCCAGATCAAACCCCTTCGTAGGGGCAATCGGCAGCAAAGCATCCAGATCAATCGTCAAAAGACCACTTTCTGCCACCCGGCTACGGGGAACCTCCATGGGGCGGACAACCGGACTCGAACCGGCAACCTCCTGAGCCACAGTCAGGCGTTCTAACCAATTGAACTATGTCCGCCAGACAGGGCAAAGATACGAACAATCTTCCAAACCTACGCCCTTACTCCGGCATCGCCCAGATATGCCCCCTTCCGGGCCGATCTCCCTTCCATGCACGAACTGTATACCCATACGCCCGCAAAATTCCTTCTATTTCGTCCCAGGTGTCGTGTATCTCTATGTATAACCGAGGCCGAAACTGCCGCAGCACCGCATCCGCACCCCGCAAAACCTCCCCCTCATACCCCTCCACGTCTATAATCACAAAATCACACCGTTCTAATCCCAGCCCCTCTACTATTTTACTCAGCCGATATAGCCGCACGCGAGCCAGGGTTACGGCTTGAGGGTCCTCTGAAGTTTTGACCCGCACAAGAACATCCTCCCACTCTCCCGGGGGCTGCTCTATGTCTACCCATCCCTCATGGCTCCCACAGGCCACCGGTAAGGCTATTACATTCGAAGCTTTATTGAGCGCTATCAGTTCTAAAAGGTCAAGGTAAGCGGCAGGATTGGGCTCTATCGCTATACAGAGGCCCTTGGGTCCGATTAGCCGAGAAGCCAAAAGACTATATCCTCCGCGATTCGCTCCTATCTGAAGCCCTATCTCACCCGGCCGCCACTGAAACCAAACCATGTCAAAATCCCCTCTGTGCGCAAAGTAAAAAAATAAGTCGTGATAGCCTCCAAACTCTTTAAGGTAAACCTTCTCCCGCTGAGCTATCCGAGAGAATCTTTTCCGACGGGCTGTGAGAGCTACCTGCCCAAGCCGCCCGGGTAAAATTCTCACCCACGCCCCTTCTGCTATCCAAAATACAAACCAACTATACAGGCGCATCGTATCATACATGGACTTTCCCCGGACCTTCCAGAAAGCCCTTACAAGGGCCCTTATAAACGGGTGATTCGTCATCCAAGCAAGTATACACTGATTATCTTTGCCCAATGTATGCACAGGTTGACACTATTCCTTTGGGGTGGTACTCCTCTAGGCCCAGGAAGAAGTACATAAGCGTCAAGTCCAAGGCGAAAGGAAAGAGAACCGACCTCCAGCCTTAGGCTCAACTGTCTTGAAGTTAGAAGGGGTCGTGCGCGACGCCACCACCGGCGAAGCCCTCGCCGGCGCCTACATCAAAGTCAAAGGCACCCTCGCCGGCGTCGTCCCCGGGACCAATGGCCGACAAACCTACGCCCTTACTCCGGCATCGCCCAGATATGCCCCCTTCCGGGCCGATCTCCCTTCCATGCACGAACTGTATACCCATACGCCCGCAAAATTCCTTCTATTTCGTCCCAGGTGTCGTGTATCTCTATGTATAACCGAGGCCGAAACTGCCGCAGCACCGCATCCGCACCCCGCAAAACCTCCCCCTCATACCCCTCCACATCTATGATAAGGAAATCACATCGCTCTAAGCCAAGTCCTCTGACAATCCCATCTACCCGACAGAGCCGCGCATGAGCCACCACCCGTCCCCCATGCCCCGCCTGGGTCTTTACCCGTACTACCCCATCTCCCCACTCCTCTGCCGGCAGCTCCAACTCTACCCACCCCTCCGCATTCCCACAAGCGACAGGCAAAGCCACAACATTAGACGCTTTATTGAGAACTATCAGCTCCAAAAGGTCCAAGTAAGCCACTGGATTCGGCTCTACCGCTATGCAAAGTCCCCGAGGCCCAATCACCCGAGAAGCCATAAAACTATACTCCCCACGATTCGCACCTATCTGCATCCCCACCTCCCCCTCTCGCCATTGAAACCAGCCTACATCAAAATCCCCCCCTGAATGGTGAAGGTAAAAAAACAGAGAATAATAGCCACCCAGAGCATGAATATACACTTTTTCACGTTGAGCCCACCAAGCTATTCTTTTCCAACGATATGCCAACGCTAACTGCCGATATTTTTTAGGAAGGACCTGAATCCACGCTCTTTCAGCAGCTAAAAAAGCAAAATGAGCATATAAACGTATCGTATCGCCGATTGATCTCCCTCTAACCCTCCAAAAAGCGCTTAGAAGGGGGGAAACAGTCATCATCGCAAATGTAATGCAAGAACCTGTATATTTGCCCCGATATGGACAGGCTTTTATTATTCTTAGCCATCACCCTCCTCTGGGCCCAGGAAGAAGGGCGTAAGCGTCAAATCCAAGGCGAAGGGAAAGAGAACCGACCTCCAGCCTCAGGCCCAACTGTCTTGAAGTTAGAAGGGGTCGTGCGTGACGCCACCACCGGCGAACCTCTCCCCGGCGCCTACATCAAAGTCAAAGGCACCCTCGCCGGCGTCGTGTCCGGACCCGAAGGACGTTTCCAGCTCTCCATACCCGGAGGAAGCCTACCCATCACCTTAGAAGCCTCCTATGTAGGCTACGAAACCACCGAAATCACCACCAGCTCCCCCACCGTAGAAATAAAACTCCAAGAAAGCAACATCACCCTACGGGAAGTGGTGATCTCTACCAGCCGAGTACCTGAGACCGTCTTAGAAGCGCCCGTAACCGTGAGCCGCATGGGCATTCGGGAGCTTAGACTCAATGCCGGCGTCAACCTTATTCAGCAGCTCGCCACCCTCAAAAATGTAGATGTGAACTATCATAGCATTACCTTCCCTGTGATAAATACCCGGGGTTTCGGGGGGGGAGGTAATCCGCGCTTTGTACAGCGGATAGATGGGATAGATATGCTGGCGCCTGTGTTTGGATTCCCCGTGGGTTTACTTTCTGCTCCTCCGGAAATAGATGTAGAAACAGTAGAGCTGACGGCCGGGCCAGCCAGTGCCATGTACGGACCCAATGCCTTCAACGGCATGATGGACCTATACACTCGCACACCGCGCCGTTACCCCGGCCTCTCTGCCACGCTCAAAGGCGGGGTCAACCACATCGCCTCCGACACCACGCCTCAACCCTACTTCAACTTCGCCTTGCGATACGCCCAAACCATCGGAGATCGTTTCTCCTTCAAGCTCATAGGCGAATACCTCCGAGCTACCGACTGGCTCGCCGTAGATGATAGAGACCAAGGCCCCTACACGGGCGCCGAGAGCATTTACGCCATTCCCGGTCCTCAAAATCCCGGCTATAATGCCATAAACCGCTACGGCGACGAAGTACGCATCCTGATTAATCCCACTCAGGTCGGCCTACCCTTGCAGGAGAAATTCTACGTCGCCCGTACCGGCTACCGAGACCGTGACCTGATAGACCCAGCTATTTTCCTTCAAAAATACACCGCCAGCGCCCAGTACTTCCTCACCGATAAAATAGAACTCTCCTGGCGCAGCTTTGCCGTCAATGGCAATACCATTTATCAGGCGGCTAACCGTAATGTCCTGCGGGATGTGCTCTTTCACCAGCACAAGATAGAGCTTCGTACGCCTACGCTTCTTTTTCGCACGTACGGTAGCTGGGAAAACTCCGGCCGTTCCTATGACAGCCGCTTCACCGGCATCTTCCTCAATCAGTGGGCCAAACCCAACGATGTGTGGTTCTTAGCTTACCTGGAAGGCTACGCCCTGTACGGCACTCACGAGGCCGCCAGAGTCTATGCAGATACAGCCATTAGATTACAATCCCTCCCATCCAGCTCTACCTTCAGACGCCGATTAGAACCCGGCACTCCCGAATTCAAAGAAGTCTTTGAACAAATCAATAGCCGCTACTACCGCACTCAGGGCGGCGCCGGCTTCTATGATCGCTCCTCCTTCTATCACAGCGAGCTCCAGTACGACTTCTCTAAGTACACCAGCCGAATTGCCGATCTGCTAATCGGAGGAAATCTGCGCCTGTATCACATCAAAACTAATGGGACTCTCTTTGTGGATTATGGCGGCCCCTTCTGGGTGCATGAGTATGGCGGCTTCTTACAGGCCAATCGGTGGCTATGGAATCGACGAGTGCGGCTCTTAGGGTCCATTCGCTATGACAAGAGCCAGTATATGCCAGGGCGTTTTACTCCCCGTTTAGCTACGCTCTTTTTATGGGGCAAGGAACGGCAAAACAGCATTCGGCTCTCCTATCAGACGGGCTTTCGGCTTCCCACTTTGCAGGACCAGTTCATTGCATTGGACATTGGATTCAATGAAATTACCTTGGGAGGCACCTCTCGGGCCCGATCGGCATATGGGTTAGACCGCTGGGCCTATACTCCTCAATCAGTATCAGCCTACCGAAGGGCAGCCCAAAACGTATCGCCTGATGACAGTGCCACCCTGGCCTCCCTCGCCCAACAATACCTCGTCAAAGTCCCCTTAGAACTCGTGCGCCCCGAGTACATCCAAAACTACGAAATCGGCACCCGCTTTCTCCTCCTAAAAGGCCTTTACCTAGATGTGGAGTATGCCCGGGCCTATTATACAGACTTTATCTTATACCGCCGGGTGGTCTCGTCTAAACCCTCTTATGAAGCTGGTACCACCAAACCCATAGCCCTCTCCAACCTGGACCCTAATACCTTAGAAGGCCTGCAAAACCTCCGAGCAGGTAACACCTACGAATACAGCACAGCTACCAACCTGCGCGACCAGGTTTATGCCGACTACGCTTCAGTAGGCATAGAGTACGCCATCACCCCAAAAGTCCTCTGGACCCTCAGCTACAGCTATGCCTCCCTGACCTTATCCACAGCCAAAGACCCCTCCCTCCTACCCAACTTCAACACTCCCCGTCATAAGGTCGGTAGCTCCCTGTACTTCTTCAATCTCGGACGTTGGAGCGCCAGCCTCAATTACCGCTGGATAGATGCAACGATATTTGATGGGCTTATCTTAGGCCAAGTACCGGCCGTGCAATGGGTAGATGCCCAAGTCGGTTATCTGATCCCCAAATACAAGATTCAGATTCGCTTAGGGGGGCAAAACCTCCTCAATATTCGGTATGTACAGCTTCCGGGTGGGCCGCGAGTCGGAGGAGTCTATTACCTCCAGCTGACTTATGACCCAACACTGGTAAAATAGCTCCCTTCCCTCTCCCCAAACCAGAACTCAAGACCCCACGTAGGCATGCTCTTATATATCTGAATGAGGGAGGGGGGGATTTTTTTCTGGGTGGGGTGGAGAGTCTGCTTTGGACGGCCTTGTACCATTTGCAATCAAAAGCCTTTTAGGTAAGGGGAGATGTTTTGGCGGCGGCCAGCCCTGCGGGCTGGCCGCCGCCTCCCCAAAACACCACCGCCTCGCACCCCGAAACTCCTA